>Ga0114951_10001509_pt1 | contig 28495 bp, 19 predicted proteins | sample AM7aDNAmetaG_FD_88677 | JGI IMG/M metagenome (GOLD analysis project Ga0114951, IMG submission 88677) | Freshwater microbial communities from Finland to study Microbial Dark Matter (Phase II) - AM7a DNA metaG | ecosystem: Environmental > Aquatic > Freshwater > Lake | place: Finland: Lake Alinen... | reverse complement strand
CGGATGGTCTGGATTCCAAATGCTGGTTGATTCGGGAAAAGCAGTAAGAAGAGTAACTCGGTAATTCAAAAAGGAGATATTACAATGACAGGAAAGAGACTTGATGTCACTATTGGAAACGTTAATGAAGTCTACGATGGCCCTGGTGGTATCCTTTGGGAAATGCTTATGGGCGAACAAATTCATGTCGGCGGTGAACAAGAGACGGAGATTCTGGCGAAAAAAGCCGGAGTCGGCGCGGATAGTCACGTTCTCGATGTATGCAGCGCACTGGGTGGTCCGGCTCGTCATTTGGCTCACACCTATGGCTGCAGCGTCACTGGCCTGGATGCAACCCAACGTATGCACGCAGAAGCCATCTCCCGCACAAAACAGGCAGGGCTGGATGACAAGGTCGAATTCAAACTGGGAAATGCTCTGGACATGCCCTTTCGGGCAAATACGTTCGATGTGGTATGGGGACAGGATGCCTGGTGCTATATCACTGATAAAAAACGGCTCATTGAGGAGTGCGCCCGTGTCTTGAAACCGGGCGGCATCCTTGCGTTTACCGACTGGCTGGAGATCGGCTCAATGGCCAACTATGAATGGCAAGCTCTCTATACGTTTATGGTTTTTCCCTATATGGAGACATTGGATGGTTATGCAAGCTTAGCCGAAACTGCCGGGCTGACGGTTGTCGAGAAGGAAGACCTTTCTCCTGATTTCGCTGGACATATTCAGCTTTACCTTGACAAGGTGCAGAAGGAGTTTCGTCAAGGAATTTTGGACAACTACGGCCAGGAAATGTATGACGAAGTAGTACGCGGCATTACTCTGTGGCGCGACGCATCAGCGGCTGGCAAGGTGGGCAGAGGGCGGATTATCGCCCGCAAATAGTCAAATCAAGCAAAGGTGGCCGGAAGCGTGGTGTGCCTTACACCACTTTTCCATCCTTGATAAATTCGCGAATAATGGCGTTTTCAAGCCATTTCGTATTGAGCGGTTCGTCCGGATTTGCTAACGATTCGACTGCGCAATAATGGACGACATTCAGGATTCCTGCGCCGGAAAGCTCAAAGCGTGTGGCTATCTTCTGCCAGTCGATATCTGTGTCAAACTTCATTTGATGAGGCAGTGTCTTGATCCATATTTTATGCCGCTCATCAGCCTTTGGCATTGGAAACTGGATGATCGTTTGAAATCGACGGGCAAAAGCTTCATCAATATTGCTTCGGCGGTTGGAGGCCAGAATGACAAGGCCGTTGTAGCTTTCAATACGCTGCAAGAGATAGGCAACTTCCTGATTGGCATACTTGTCGTGCGCATCATGGATTTCTGTCCGCTTGCCGAAAAGTGCGTCGGCTTCATCAAAGAACAGAATCCAGTTTTTGTTTTCAGCTTTGTCGAAAAGTCTTGAAAGGTTTTTTTCGGTCTCTCCGATGTATTTTGATACGACTCTTGACAAATCGATACGAAAAACATCTTTTCCTGTCTGCTTGCCCAGCAGGCTTGCCGTCAGTGTTTTGCCTGTGCCCGGAGGCCCATAGAACAAGGCGCGGTATCCGGGCTTGATTCTTTTCTTCATCCCCCACTCATGCAGCAGCGTGTCGTTATGGGTAATCCAGTTCTCTATTTCGCGGATCTGCTGCAAGGTGGCTGAAGGGAGCACGAGGTCATCCCACTCCATTTCAGTCTCGATGTATTCAGCCGGAAAGTCCATGCTGAAGCGGGGTTTGCTGACGCTACCGAGAGTAAGCTCTTCAACCACCTCCGGATTGAGAATCAGGCGACCACTCATTGTTGGCTCACCTTCACGAACAGATTCCAGCCAAAGGATGTGCTCTTTCATAAACCAGTGCTCACTGCCGAGGATGCGCTGAACTTCAAGCCGCTTTTCGATATCGTTTCCTGCGAGGATGAACTGCGCAGTTTCGCCCGTGGGCAGGATGCCCCGGTGATTGGTACCTTTGACACCGCCGAATTCGGGGAAGTCTCCGCCTTCGGGGAGGTGTTCGGCGATGATTTGATTGAAGAAAACAGGTTGAATGTGGGGAGCAATAGCCAGCATCAAGAGTACCAATTCTTCAAAACGAGGGTTTCTGCTGACAATAAATTGAGCAAACCAAGAATTTTTGACATGCAAGTTCAGTGCACTCATTTCAAAGCCTTCGGCTTGTCCAAAGTGTATTTGCAAGCATCCGGTTATGATTTCTTTCAGCCAGCCAAAAGCTTGTTCCAAATCTATGGCGTTCTCACTCACTATCATTTAACTCCCATTTATCCAGTTGTATTACAAGAGCAGGTTATCGGTCAAGGTTATGCTTGTTATTTACAAATGCTTTGTTTGATAATAATTTTTGCACAACCAATCAACTCTAAGGCAATAGCTTAAGGAACAGGGATACCTTTTTTCTCCATTTCGAGAGCTTCATTAAACTGGAAAACATGAAATCCATCTTGCTTTAATAGATCAATAGACTCTTGGGAATCTTTTGTATGCTTCCCACTAGTTCCTTGATAAATAGTTTTGTAATAGACTACCCATGTTTTTACTGTTGGGAAATCTCCTTTTAATGCAATCAAGTTCGGCATGCATTTTTTCTTACATGGACTCTGACTAACAAATACTTCTACCTTCAGGGGAAGAGGTTTTTTCTGTTTTATGAGATATGCCAAGCGAACTCGTACAAAACCGATAATCTTATCTTCCGCATGAGCTTCACCTTTGTTCTTGACTGGTTCTCCAAAAAGAACATTGTCAAAAGCAACGCTACCAACAACTGAGCCGTAATCACCATTAGCCAGTTCATTTACAACTCCAACAAATGTCCACGGACTTGCAGATGCCTCAATAGTAAATTGCCCTTCTTTTTTTTGTTTTACTCGAATAGCTTTTAAGCCAGGATGACTTTTGGCAACAGAATCAAGGACGGTGCTGAATCCACTTGCGGACTCGAAATCTCGCCCCTTTCCCTTTAGGTCAACACTAACTTTTGCGATGATCGCTTTCGAGTCATCATCTGACGGCTTATCCTTCTTCCCGAACAGTTTGCCAAAAAGCGTCTTAGCCTTACCAACAATCCAGCCAATCACCGCATTAATAGCTTTATCTACCGTAAGGCGAACTTTCTCAATGATCGCCTTGATTTTATCGGTGATCTTGCCGAGGCCCAGGAAGCCGGCAAGGAAGCTGATGGCGAGCGACAACAATCCCCCCAGAATGCTTTCCACGCGATTCGCGGCGGCGGTTATATTGCCTGCGGCAATAGTGACAATCGAGTCAATAAAGGCGGTGACCACCTGGATAATTTTCGAAATCTTCTCCACGAATACCAATACTGTATCGTAGATCGACATGATTGCAGAGATGAAGCCAGCACCGGGAATGAACATGGCAATCAGCTTGGGGATAGCCTTTTTGACCACTGTGTCGGTTACGAAGCCGATAATCCCGCTGATGACCGTATCCTTGAGGTCGGTGAGTTTCTCCTTGATCAGCTCCCAGGCAGCAGCCGGGCCGCCTTTCACAAGGGCAACAACAATGTCAAAGCCGGTTTCGAGCCCTTGCATGATCTTTTCGCCATTCGGGCCAAGCACCTTGACGATTTTTCCGCGAATCTGGGCCCAGGTTATACCAAGAATACTGAGAGCAAACTTACCCAGTTCCGCAAGATTAAGTGCTTTAGGAATATAAACGCCGGACAACGAGCCGGTGAGCCAGTCGATGAGCCCGGCTTTGAGGTGTCCGCCGATGTTATCGGCGAAATTCAGGAAGCCCTGCTTGGCGGCCTTCACCAGATTTCCGACGAAAGGCAGCGGATTCTGGAAGATGCTCTTGATCGCCGAGCCGGTTTTTTTGATATAGCCCAGTGCGCCGGGGCTTACGGCATCAAAAATAATTTCCAGAAGGTTCCAGACTGCGGTACCTGCCCAACTGATGAACCGACCGGCGAAACCGCCAAACACGCCGACCAACTTGCCGAAAGCACGTGGAATTAACACAATATCAATGACCTCCAGCGCTTTGAAGGCATTCATGAACAGCGTAGGAAGCTCCTGAACGAATCCCTTAACCGTGCCCAGCGCTTTCTGGAACCAGGCCCATGCCCGTCCAATTGCGTTGGACTTTTTCATGTTCTCCCAGACTTCATCCTGACCGATCAACTTCATAAATGGAGCAATCAGGTTCTCTGCGGTCTGTGGCACCGGTTCGCCGCTGATGGGATCTTTGCCGAGTACGGCACACAGCAAATCATAGCCATTAGGAACGTTAGCTTTTGCAAAGGCGGCGATGGGCTTGAGAATGGCATCCTTGATGAACGTGACGATGCCATCCTTGAGCCCAATGGCAAAGGCTTTAATCTGTGCAATTGGATTGGTTATGATGGCTTTACCACGTTCCCATGCATCGCCTGGACTCAGTAAATCTTTGGCTGAAAGATTTTTGATAAAGCTCTTGATATCTTGCCAGATAGTACTGCCAATGGATTTGATTGTATCAAATTGTGTTGCCGCCCAAGTGCTGACTTTGGAAAACACCCCATGATTATTGAGTGCGTCCGTAATGGCAGAGCCGACAACCGGAATCATCTCAATAGCTCCTTTGAGAATATTACCAGCGCTACGGTCAACACTCGCACCCGTAATAGGGTTTAAGCCTATAACCACGGTCAGCATGGTAAAGCCAGGAATAAGACGTGCTTTATCGGCAATGTATTCAGCGGGATCAAGCCCCCAGTCATCACGTTGAATAGGTGGTGGTGTAGTAGTGGTGCTTATCTGAGGACTGCGCTGTACAGCATGCCCCTGCTGAATGGTATGGGTCAGTTCGTGGGCCAGCAGTTGCCTGCCCTCACTGCTGCCGGGCTGGTACTGGTCGCGGGAGAAAAAGATATTGTTTTGATGGGTGAAGGCCCGGGCACTTAACTGGTTGCTGAGCCCTGCAGCTTTCGGGTCGCTATGGACGCGCACGTTGCTGAAATCGGCATTGAAGCGAGGTTCCATGTAGCCGCGAACATCGCTGGAAAGCGGCTGGCCACTGCCACTACTGCTTTGGATAGCCGACTGCAGGTTTGCATTGACTGATGGAGCACCATCACTGCCCTTGCGTTGAAGTTTTTCTTCACTTGCCGGGGCTTTCTGCAGTTTCTCCTCTTCTTTCTTTTGAACTTTTTCTTCAGCTTTTTGAAGCTTGTCATCCTCCTTTTTCTGAGCTTTTTCCTCCGGTGCTGCGGCTTTCAGGATTTTTTCTTCTTCTTTTTTCTGAAGCTTTTCGTCAGGTGCACGCTGCAATTTTTCCTCTTTTCCTGGTGACGGCGATTCTGGCGAAGGCATTCGCATCACCTTATCAGCCATCCTGTCCGCTTCCTGCTCAAGCTTGTCGCCGGGCTTGCTGACAGCCATTTTCATCTGTACGGCAGGTGCAAAAAAATCACCACCTCCAGCTTTTGCAAAAAAAGGGCGACTGGCCGCTTTCGCTGCGGGCGTCGAGGTCGTTGTCGATGATTTTTCTGCGCTTGTTTTCATTCGTATGGCATTATGACATCAAACAACAAGACTATACCCACTCAACCCTGAGCATTTGTGACATCCACGGCAGCTTGATCATTGAAATCCCCCAGGGAAGCTGCTCTAAAAGAAGGTCGTAGCTTTTCGATTCGACCTGGAGTAACCACTCGCCATCACTCTTTTGGGAGAGTTTTCCTGAACGTTTGAGGAATGTCTCTCTCAGACCTTCAATCCCTGTGTTTTGCAAGATTTCCCAGTGACGGATAACTGCTGAAAGCAAGGCTTCAGCTTCTTGCTGCTCTTCGACTGAAAGGATTATATCCGATTCCACCACAGTATCAAGTGAAATATTACACAGAATTTTTGAAAGAACTAACTCATATTCCGGTGCAATGCACTCTCCTGTAGCCAGAAAAAACAACAGGTATAGAGCCTTGTTTGGTTGGAGAAGTGTTTCGTCATCAGCAATACCCAAAGCTCTGAATAATTGGGGCAGAAATGGATGTAAAAGAACCAATCCGGCAAGACCGATATAGATACCCGCTTTTGCGTCGGGATGTTCGACAGGAGATTGGGAATCTGAATCATCCGTCATCTGAACATTCTGCTCTACCAGCAATGAAGCAGACAATTTATTGGTAGACGTATCTGTTTTTTTTTCATCGAACAGAACAGACTTGATCTGCTTTGCTAATGAAGAATTACGAAATACTGAATCACTCAAGGCTGATCTGATTTTCGTGAGAATCGTCTGTTCTGCTAAAGGGCTCCCAGACGCAAGAGACGCAAACACATGTTCCCATAGCAGTGGTTTAAGCTGTTTCGCATCAAGAGATAAAAACTCGGAACTGCGGAACAGTTGTAATATTCCCTCCAACACTTTTTTATCTTCGGCTGAAATCAGCTCTAATAAGGTTTCCAGGAAAACAGGAGTAAACTGATGAACCAGCCGTTTTCGTGCCGTAGCGGAAGTTAACGTATCAACAACCTCTCGTCTGATGAGTTCAGGAGTGCTTCCAAACCTCTTCGGTTCTTTCAAAAACTTATACACAGATTCTTCAAAGTTTGAACCGGAAGGAAGATGAAACGACCAGGGCAGAGTACCTTTTTTCAGAAAAAAGATAAACGCATTGCTTATAGATTCCCCTTCCGTCTTAAAGGTGACCGTGTCAGTCTCCCTGGAATGCAATGGAGATGTTGACACTGATAATTCCTGCAGCGATTTTTCAAGCGCATGAATTATTCTCTCCGACAGGTTAGACTCCAGACGGTCGAGCTGGAGAGTTCCGGCATCTATGTCGAGCCGTTCAAGAGTAAGATAATCCTTTATTGGCACATACTGATTTAAAGCTTTTTCAAGTGCTGGCATAATAAAGTGATCATACAAGTCGGATGCACTGCGTTGCAAATTCATCCCGTCTGATTCTGTTCCGTTGAATTCAACATCAACGAACAGTCTTTGGATCTTGTGAACCTGGGATTTCATAAAAAAAATTTGCAGAATATTCGGTTGTTGGTTAAATTTAACCACTGAGTTGGAGCCGCATGGTTCCTTTAGGGAAGGCCGCAAGGCTTTCCTAAAAAAAACTCCTGAACAATCGTAGCACACTGTTACGCTTGAACAGGAGTTCTCCTTTTTATGTTCTCCTTGTCAATACCAATCCTTTCTGCGCATCCTTTTTCCCTTTAATAATCCTTACTGGATAACCTGTAGAGATTTTTATCATTTCGGCGGTGATCTCCTGAGCACTTTCAACAAGCAGGTCAATTGCGCTGGACCCTGTTTTTCCGGTTACTTTTTTCCGAAGCTCAAGGAAGATCGGCCAGGTGATATCTGCTCCCATACTTTTTAGATTGTCAACATCATTTCTCGAAACCCAACTGCCATTTGCCCAGCTTCCTGTTATAACAACTTTTGCATTCTGGTCAATTTTATAAATGGTATCGATTATCTCACCAAGTACGGATTCATAAATCGGTAGCTGTGTGGCTGATACATATTTTTTTGACCGGTTCAGTGTCACCTGCTCCCATTCAATCGCCTCTTTTGCTGTTGGGCCTGAAACTGGAGTCAAGGAAACAGGTTCAAAATTTTGATGCAGCCATTGATATTCTTGTGCATTATAACTGTCAGCACTTATCCGTGATGGCAAACCTTGCCCTGATTTTGGTACCATGGCTTCCCATGAATTATACTGCCACCTGTAAACCATATCGTTGTCATAGGCATAACGAATCTGGTTCCCTTGTATTCCGCCTAATTCAATCCGGAATTTTTGGCCTTCTATAAAACGGATAAGTAGTTTGTTGGTACCAGCCACTGTATCAAAAACAAGGCCGAGAGGAAACTGCTCATTCAGTTTGCGGGCAACAGCAGAAAGTTTGTAATTGCTGAGACTAACATCTCCTTTTATCGGAATAATAATATCGACAGGAGTATCTCCCTGTAAGAGAGATTGTCCCTGAATTTTATAGGTGTAAATCCTGACGATATAATTCTCTTTCAGAAGACCCCGTTCTTGTTCATGTGCAGCAGGAGCTTTTGGCGTCTTCTCTGGCCGATAATCACGTAAGCATAGGTAATTCAAATGCTTGACGGAATCGATCCATTCGTATTCATTTTCATTGGCGATAATGCCAGAGATGGTCGCAGGCTGTGTTTTTGGTAAAACAAACTGTACTGCTTCGACATCGGAAGAGATCAGGTATGGTAGATAAAAATCTGCAATAACGACCCCGTCTTCAAGTTCATTAACCGCGCTTGCAATGATCCTCGTTGCCACATCCTTGCCTCTGACAAGAATTTTTCCGGTATTAAGACTCTCTATCTGGCTGTTCAGAGAATCAAGCACGAGATTGATGTCAGGGTTAGACGACATTGTTTGATCGGTACTGATTCGCCCGATGGCATCAGCTAATGTCCGGTTATCTGCAACAGAGAAGGCCTTGGTATAGTTGGACAACAATACCGCATTTGCAGTGTTGATAAGTAATTTTGGTGCCGGATCCTGATGATAGACAATAATGAAAGTGCCTCCCATTGGCACGCCAGCCTTATGTTGTATGCCTGGATGATTTTGTAAAAAATTGCCGAGAAACTGCTTTTTCTTCAATTCCAGTATGCGACGAACATACTCGTTATAGATCGATGTAATTGAATCAAATTTGCTGGAAAAAAGCACATCATTAAAATGGCCGATCTCATTTCCCTGAGAGGAAAAGAACTTGAGTTCTGCCGATAATGTGTTGAGCATGGCAGAACAGAAATATCGCATGAGGCTCAGCAGATCCTGGTATTTGTTCTCAAAATCGGCATAGGCCAGAGCATCAAGCGTTTCCGGCAGAGTTTCTGCAAGCTTGGTGTAATAATAGATTGAAACCACATAAACATAATGCGTTTCCGGCAGACTGGTTGTGCCGTTCAACAGAGCACGGCAAATCCTTGCAAGGGTAACGGCATTACTATTATTCTGGTTTATGTTAATGTAAGGACGGGCCTGAAAAAGCGTCCAGTACTTCTCGTACCAGGCACCCACACTGTTTTCCTGAACAAGGTAACTTGGTGCATGGGTTTTCAGTAATGAGTGTTGTGGTTTGCCTCCCGGTAAATGCACACTATCATCTGTCAGGGGAAGATCGTAAAGATACCTCACACCCTCGGTCAAGGTCGCCAGCACCTCTTCTCGCAAAGAATCATACAAGGCCTCAAGATCCTGAAAACGGACAGATTCTTTGCTTAAATCGATAGTCTGGGTATCATCGAATGCCCCTGTGCGCAAGGCAATGATTTCAACTGGAAGTCGATATTGTGTCTTGAGCGACAACAGGGTTTTCAAAACACGCTGGTAGTTTTTACCTAAATGACCTTCGATACGCAGAAAATTATGAAACTCCAGATCGTAACGCAGCGGGTTGCTGACAAAATCAGGCGCAACTGGCTTGAAATCGCTGTAACGATAGCTCAAATTCTGGTTTGCCCGGTTTCTCCTTGTCTTTTCGTTGTTCCAGAGCTGGTATAAAGGCGGTGTACCGTTATGCTGGTAATAATAGGGAATAGCCTTGCCCGAGAGAGGCTTGTCGCCAAAAACAGTGGGTGTTATGCTGATTTGAGGATCAACGTTTAAAGCTTTATATGACCTGCTGTTTAGTTGAGGCAATAACCCTGGCGTATGGGTGAAACAGTGGGTCATTTCAACGAGACGCCTGAAGAGCTGCAGCACTTCCTTTGAGCGCCCGGAACACGCATCGACAGCAGGTGAAACCAGATAATTCTGCCGATAACTGCCTGGATGAGTAGCCTTTTCCGGGTGCAGCAATCCCAGCATCAAGTGGCGCGGAAACAGACCGGCAGAGGGAGAGCATGCACAGAGCAACTCAACACCTTTCCAGCGAAATTCATCATAAGCACGCAACAAATCATCAAAAAAGTCATAATAATACTGCAAAAAAGTAACTTGATCGGTTGCTGTCGGGCTTTGGTCGAGAAAAGAGAACGTTTTTTTGAACACACCAAATGGATCGTTCCCATAACTATCTTGCAGAAGGGGCTTAAATGCCTGGTATGCTGCACTTAAAGCATTTGCGGTAGAACGAGCCAGTTCATTGGTGTTAAAGATGTTCAGGAAAGCGGCAAAAATGTCGTTAGAGGTTGCAGGGCTGGTGTTTACGACGTTGAAACGTGGTAGAGGTATGTCCGGCAGTTTTAGCTTTTCCAATAACGCGGATTCAAGATCGCTTGAGGTCAGGCCGCTATCAAGAGTGTTTGCTGCTTTAATGATCTTTTCAAGGTCGTCAACCCCTATCAGCAATGGTTTAAGGCTGGCGGTCACTTCAGAACCCTTGTCGTCGCAATTTTGGGGACTGCAGTTGCGGAGTGAAGATTTTTTCAGCTCCAGAAAAAGCAACACGGCCTTGTCATCCAGGAAGCTGTTATTACTATCGCTTCCCAATGCGACAGTCCCCGGCTCCCCTGCCGGGAATAATTCCCACAAAGGATACTGGATCCTGGTCTCAGGGTTCCTGAACTCCGGGTAATCCAATTCATCGGGAAGCAGATAATCAGATTTGAAGGAGACAAGAGTCATACCCTCTTCGGGCACTACAACAAGGTAACCCTGTGAAGTAATGCCACAGCCTTTCGACACACGAATCGTTGTGTTACCATCTGCAACATTAGTAGTGAGTTCCAGACCACAGACAATGCCTATACCAATAAGATTGGCTCGCGTAAGGCGCTCCTGTTCATCCAGATAGTCGAAAATCTCATTCAGATGCCTGCTGGTGAGCACCTGGTTGGCAACAAAAACCGGATAACTATTTTGAATGGGTTCCATGGTACAGTTGTTTGACCGTTATCATTTACTTTCTGATGATGAACTCAACGGATCGTTTCCAAGGGCTGTGTTGTCTAAACGAACCGGGTTACTATCACTGCCTTCATCACAATCATGCAGAGTTGCAACGGGATAGGTATTGTGCAGTTCGCCGAGTCTATTCACGACATTCCAGAGCAGGAATGAAACTTTTTTATAGTTGTTATAACGATCTTTAAGGAAGTGGAGAATGTCGTTATCTGTTCCATTCCGGAATATCATTCCATTGCACAAGCTGATGGCAGAAGGATCGAAGTCGGTATCGGGTAAATTTCCGTTTTTTACGTTGCTTTCCATCCAGTGATAAAACTCCATCCCGCATTTTGTCAAAATCTCAGTAGCACATTTACAGATATCTTCCTTTTCTGCAAGTGACAGCAGATTAGCGTTGAGCATGGCCTTAATGCGCTCATACAGGCGCTCCTCTGTCCAGTCAACTCTGGAATTAACCGTGAGCCACTCATACCATGTTTCTTCAAAACGGTCAAACTGGCCGTCATCATTGCCTACCCAGCAGGTTTTGCCAAGCAGGTGCGACGGTGTTTCCTCACTGATGGTACGTTCAGCAAACCCGCGCATCTCCAGATTGTCGGTATAGAGAGCCGTCCAGCCGGGCATGACGAATGTAAGCCTGAAGGAATAGGAGTCTTCATCCCCACAGGTCATACAGCCACCTTCGCTGCAGGGTTTATAGAGCGCATCTCCAGGAAATTTCGGGCGTAGAAGGAGATGTTCAACAACAATCAGGCGTTCATTTGCACTCCATGCCTGTAATTCTTTCTGTACCTCTTCTGCTGCGGAGTGCATGCTGAACAATGATGGATGCAATGCATGTACTTTACTTGTTTTATCGTTGAAAACAAGCTGGAAAAGACCTGTTTTTTGTTTGTGAACGATGTCGTAGTATTGCGATTGATGCATCCGGACAAGCAGTTCATGGAAAGCTTTTGTTTCAGCCTCACCCGCCGAGGAGACAGGAAGAGTGATTTTTCCTTTCAGCCATATTTTGTTGTTTCTGTCCTTTAACTCAAACGGCACGGTATACCCCGGACCATAAGCCGGATGAGTACCAGTGAAGAAAAAAGTCAGATCAGGATAACCAAGCAGCAGACTGACACGTTTTTTGATGCTTGGCTGATTGTTCTGTAAATATGAGCCTGAAGTGTAATCATAAGCTTTAGCCCTGTTGTGGCTGATCAGCGGGTAGGCTTTAAGGAAAGCAATCTTGTCGTCGATTAAACGTTCAAGAGCTACCTGCTTACCATAGATATTGTTCAGCAAGAGTGCATAGTCGCTGAAGAGTTCACCGAAACGGGCCAGAAGATGATCAAGAAACCGGTTCCTGCGCTGAAGAAATTCGGAACGAGTTTCTGAAATTTGTTCAAGGGCTTCACTTCCATATTTGCCGTTTTTGATCTCATCAAATCCTTTAATCACCTCCTCGCTGAACACTTTGACGAAATAGGTCTGCCTGATGTCAGGGTCGAGCGAAAAGAGATCTGCGGTATGGGCCAGTTGAGCCAGGGCATTACCGACCATCTGCTCAAATACCATCAGATAGGCTTTCATCTGTTTCGCCTGAGCTATACGGAGTTCTGATGCTTGAGAAGGAACTCCTTCGGTACCGGTACCATAAACAAGGGGCAGACTGTATTGTACGGGATAATAATCCTTGCTGTCTCTGAAAGTACCTGCCGGAATACTCAACTCCATATCGACATTGTTCAGCTTCGGACGTTCAGCCTCACCACGCAACTGATTCAGGGTATCTGAAACCTCATCCATCCTCGGCAAAAATGGAAGTCCGTTTTTATAAAACAGAAAACGTGAAGCATTCTTGTACAACCTCGGCTGGCACTGTTCGTTGACTAACAATAGCCATGATGCACTGGTTTTGTTCGGATCAAAATCTGCATCACCCTTGACCGCATTTCCTTCAGCATCATATTTGGTCAGCAGCAACCGGTTGACCGCGATCACCCCTTCAATCTCCATCAAGTTGTTAATAATGTCTGAAACTCGCAATTCACTCTTGAGTGAGGCCTTCTCCAGATCATCGGTCCTGATAAAACCGCAGTTGAGTTCAGGCCCATTGAATATCTCTTCGACAGGCTCTCCGGTATTTTGTAATTCCTGCGAAGTATAGAAGCGGATCGGAGGATTGAAATACTGTTCTATTTCAAACCAGATTTTCGCCTGTACCCATTCGATGTCGGCATCTGCCTTCAGTTCAACATCAGCACAAACGGCGACCTCTTCTATACCTATGACGGTTACCGAAGAATAGTCCTCATCCAGATTACGATGCAAGAGCAACTCGGCTTTTGCGCTCAGCACAGCATCCCGTGCGGCAATGGCCTTCCTTCGGTAACGCTGAATAAAGCCTCCTGCACGCTTGTCCTCCAGTATTGTTTTTAACTTTTCGACGGTCATCGCATTTTTTCCTGCAGTATCACCAAAAAAACGCAGTGTCGAATTATTTATGCGAATGGTCAGGCTGCTTTGAGAGCTGTCAGAAGGAACAGGGGTAAAGGTTATGGTAAAATCGAGATAGAACACGGTCCGCCAATGATTGCGAAGATAGTTATTGCGGCCCTCAGGATCGAGTGTCGGATCGGTTAGCAGATCATAGGTTTTCGTTGCGCCAAGCCTTGAAAGCGTCACCGTAAACATGTCGGTGTAAGCAGTATTTGCAAACGCTTCATCACTGTCAAGAAAAAGCGTCCACCATTGACCGTCGACAAGATTAATATCAGGGAAACGCAGTTCCATCATGGTCGAGTGTGCACCATCGGTATCATGAAAAATGGATGTATACTCAATTTTGCGATCATTCAGGTCACCCAGTTCATGGTCGGCTTCGAGTTCTACTCTCACATCATACAGTCCCTGTGGAGCGACCTTATTTATTGTAGACTGGGACAAATCGCCGGGATTTTGGTAAGAGAACTGTGATTGGCCTTTTTCACACCATGCATAATAGCTCGATTCACATGCGCAGTCCTTGCAGAAAACCCAGGCATTACGGATTATTGGAAGATCGATAAGCACACGGCGAAAATCATCGGTCGTAACGGGATTGATCGTCAAAATCTCCCTTGCAGTAAAAAACGCCTGGTTTGGATAAGGCCGGGAAGAATCCGAAGAAGCTGTTTCCGGTGAAAGAATATCCTTGATATCCCAACCGATACGATATGCCAGATCGGTAATTGCATAACAAAGTGCCTCCAGCGTTGTAATGCCGGGATCGTGCGTATTATAATCTGTCCACAGCAAGCTTGCCATCTGTTCGATAAAGCCGATGCCATCCCTGCGCAATCTGTAGAAATCTTCCGCTGGCTCAAGGACGGGATGTTTCGCTATGGTTTTTTGACTCTGGCTCATGCTTCACACAGACAAGTTTTACCGGATGCATTTTCCGGCGTAGAGGTAATGAGCGTAATCTCGTGTTTTATCGCCGGGGCTGAAACCAGAACAGATACAGCCCTCGAACCTTTCACCTCACTAAGGTGATCCGAACTTGGTGGTTCCCCATTGATATCCTGAAACAACTGAACATCAGTCACATAATCAACATAAGGCTGCTCCTCAATAAAATTGATCAGCACTGATTTGTAGATTTTTCCACCAAATGAGAGTCGGCCACCTCCGGCAAATGCCCATGGCGACAGAAATCGGGTAATCGCCTGCTGCAACATGTTCACGTAATAGGTTTCATCGAAACCGTCATACAGGCGTAGCTTGAAACTGACACGCACTTCTTCGAACTGAGGGTTTTTAACATGCAGCACTGCAAAACAGCCAAGACGTTTTTTTACAAACGCATCGATCTCTTGTAACAAACCAAGACTGGTATAGGGTCTGAGCGGATCTCGCAGATTATGGAACTGTAAGTTTGGAATGGTGATAATGGTGACATGACCCGGCGCTAATTCCTTGTATATGCCAGCGCCGCTTTCGCTGGGTTCGTAGCAGGTATGGTTAAGGCACTTCACTTTATAAATTTGCGGAAAAGCCTCAAGGATCAAACGTTCGTAATCCCACAACGTAACTGCGCGATCCTTGTGGCGCAGGCGTTCACTGATGCGCGTATTAAACGCTTCGGTTTGCTCCACACCACACCCGCCAAACGAAGCAAATGGTTGACTGACAGCTTTTATTTCTGCATCGGGTTGAGCAAGCTTAGTGATTGTTCCCGCCTGCAGCGGCGTCGCTGTAAAGGTCGGGGAATTCACATGATCAACAAAACTGGCTTTCAATGCCTGAGCCTGAAGTAACCGCAGTTTGCAGACGGCGTCACTTTTTTCATACACTGCGGCACGAATCCAGAAGAGTCCAGTCGGCAAAATTGTGTTATTGGCGGTTGCCTTCTCTGAAACCGCCAGGGTTATTATGCCGGAATTCAGGAGTTCGTCGGTGCCATCCTGCACCTCGTTTTTCTCAAATCCTATCCATTCATTATTACTAAGATAACTCCAATGAATATGAGGCTTTGGCTTCAAAGCAAGAGGATTTGCTGTTCCATCTTCCACCTGAAACAAGAGTGAAAGATTTTGCGGGAGCTGCAATCCGTTAACGCCAATATAAAATTCAGCCTCGCTTTTCATGATGGTATTATCACGCAGAAAACTGAATTGAGGCAACAACGTGGTTTTCTTGGAAGAACGTAAAAAAGGATGCTGCTCGGCTTGCCCGAATGGAGCAAGATGGAAAAAACGGCCTGTGCGGTTCTGATAAGCATCCTGGGAGGAAGAATTGAGTTGTATAGTCGTTTTAGCAACGTAGTCGAGTGTCAGTGAAGCAATAGCAGGAGCAACAGGGGGGCTTCCAGGTTTATCAGTCTCTGCCTTGCTGATCAGATATTTTATCAGGTCAGCCTGGTATTCGGCATACCCGAACCCGGCAGTCAGCATCAATCTGAAAAATCCCCGGCGAGAACTGGTCAAAAAATATTCATTGGGTGTAAAGTCAGGCAGGTCGAGTAATGAATATTCGACATTTTCGGATAAGTCGATAAGGGGTTCCGCCTGGGAGAGGGCTGAACTGTAGCTTGAGGGTGCCCACGTTCCCTGGCCAAGGAATTCAACAACAATGGAAGGTGTTTTTTTATAAGGAACTGGTTTGATCTGCCAGATAATATCTGCGCTGAAAGCTTCCGGTTGTTTTTGAAAAACCTCTTTCGAGCCGATAATCAACGCATTTCCTTGTACGGGAGACGCTCCAAACGGCTGGAATGGCTTGCTGGCATCTACAGGGCCGAAATCGTTGGAAATAGCAATAGATTTGAGCCCTTTGACATCAACTTTAAGATCAATGGACTGGATAACTACCTCCTGGAGTAGAGGATAGATAAAATTTGAATTATCCAGATACCGCAGCTTGACAACTAAAACCGGCAGCTCGGTATCAAAAACATATCCATGTACCTTGCTTGAGTAAGGAGTTATGGCAGGGGCATTCCCGTTAAGTGTTATTTGAACCTGTAATTGCTGGTCGGTAATGGCTCGAAAGGTTACCTCTTCTGCTGTAAGCCATCCCTTTTTCGTGGTAAGTGAACACTCTACAGCATTACCGTGCTCTTCGCTGAATCCTGATAAAGGAGAGGCAAGCGTGAATTCAACAGTGATTATCCGCCCCCCCTCTTCCAACAGCAAATAATGTGAAGCAATGGCAAATCCTAACTCAGCTTCAGGCATGTTGATTTTCTGTAGTACTCCCTCATTATAGAGCTTGTTGAAAAATGGATGCCAGGATTGGTCAGTAGTGTTGGCAAGAGGTGACGCATAAATCCGCCCTTTATAAATATTGGGAAGGAATATACGCCTGGATAAAGCCAGAAACCTGCCTTTATAAATACTGTTCGGAATTGCTGTGCCAACCTTTTCATCACCATGTCGATACATGGTTTTCAAGGCCATAACCTTCGCCTGATTTGCAACAAAGTCATTATCATTTGCGAAAAAAGCATCCCGGCCCAAATCATCTTTGCCTGCCTTGAACTCTTCACCTGCTTTACATTCATGGGAAAGTGCATGCTTTGCCAGCTCTAACAGAAGATGCACATGACCCGGTTGAGCAGGTTTTTCGCTGAGGCGAAGAATCTCCCTGTAATAGAAATCAAGATGACGACGGGTCAGCGTATTAGCCTTTGTACGCACGTATTCAAAGAGGCGCAAAAAAGCAAGAAAAAGTGCATAATGGGGTTCATGTTTATCCCATTTTGTAAAGGTATCATCAAGAGCACGCTCAGCCTCACTGATAATGCGGGCAAATACTTTCAGAAACTGGTCAAAAACAGATTTGAACAGGTTGTGCGTTGTGCAATGATTGATTTGAATAAAGAGCTTCTCCGAAAGATTAGCGGGCTTGTCGCCATACACCGATGCATCTTCCTTAATAAGAGCAACATAGTCATTCCACGCCAGCTCTTCACTCCAGTCGGTGGATAATCCTGCAACAAGAACGGATTCAAAGGTCACAACTGGAGTACGCAGGATCATCACTGTTGGTGATGGAACAGTATCGTGGATCAGATAAAGCGCTTTTGCCCCCTTGAAATAAGCAATAAGACGTTTGAATGCTGGTGCTAACTGGTTTTTGACAAGGTTTTGCAGCGTACCTTTCAGGCTGATTTCATCTGGTAGATGCTTTTTAAACTCATCAAGCTGGACAGCCATGGTTCCCAGACTGCTGTAAAGAAAACCAAAAGTATTTTTCAGGCGATCATGATCATACTGATGATCCCGAATGTTCAGATAATCGAACCAGGATTTGATGGCAGCTTTGTAAGCATTGATATCTTCAATGGCCACAAGAGCCAGTTGTGCCGAAACATCGCCGCTGAAAAAAGGCTGCCAATCTCCTGTAAGGATATTGGATGAATCAAAATAGCTCAGCATGGCGGCATAGTCTTGAGCAAACACCATACCATGTGCCGGGCCATGCTCATTGACTGGAACATAAGCTGCATTCAGTGCCGCTGATGCCCTCTGATCCTGGCTTGTACCCTCCCTGACATTGTTATACGGATCCGTAGTGGTCCGGCATTCATTATCTGTGGACATACGTCAACTGTTATCGGGTAATAAATTTACGGTCACAGCAAGATTAACATCCGTAGCTTCAAGCTTGTAATAAGGAAAAACAAGGTTAAAGCGTGAATTGGTGGTTTTGACACGGTAAACGATATTTATCAGCACAACACCCTCAAGTTCCCCGCTTTCATCAAGCTCAACATTTTCGAGTTCGATACGCGACTCATGATAAAGAATGGCAGACTCGACCTTATCGGCCATAAGGGTTTTCATGCGCATATCGAGGCTTTCAAAGAGCAACTCATCAAGGTTACAACCGTATTGAGGCAGCATGACCCGTTCACCCTGTGCAGTACTGAGCAAAAGCTGGAGGCTTGAAACAATATCAGCCTCTCCCTCAAGCATCTCAACACCAGAGGCCGTCCGATTAAATGTGGGGGGAAAAGACCACCCGCGACCGAGAAATGGAAGATCCATCTGTTTCTTATGAGCGTTTTAGTTGTTCCAGAAAAAAAACATAGACCGCCTTTTCCCTGCTGTTACCCTCCAATGAGTACCGTCGGGGCTCCGGGAGGTAACACGGAACCTCCCGCAGCAGTCAGGTCACCGATTCTTGCCGCAGGCATTCCGCCGATCAACACTGTCGCAGAACCTATCAGGATTGCATCAGCGCCACAAGAGTCCCCCATACGCGCCGCAGGAAGTCCTCCGATAAGCACTGTTGGAGCTCCTGGCGGAATAATGGGCACAGGTGCGCCTTGAGTTGCTGAACTGACAATCATATCGCTGACACGTGCCGCTGGAGGCATTTCTTTAATTTTTATCAGTTAATCTGAACGACGCCACCACTGATGGTCGTTGTGGCACTTCCTTTTATTGTTGTGCTGGCGCCTGAAACTTCTGCGCTTCCGGCTCCAGATGCCTTAAAACCCGTCTGCGCTTTTAACTCTATGTTCGAACCTTCGGCGTTCATATCTTTTGAGGCTTTCAGGATGAGATCCTTGGAACTGTCAATTTTTACTCCGCTATCGTCAAGCGTGATTTTATTGCCATTCTGGTCTTCAATAACAATTCCCTTGTCTTCATCTGAAAGCGTCAGTTTGTTGCCGCCGGGAGTTTCGAGAACAATGATTTTTTTTTCATCATCAAAGGTGAATTGCATTTTTTCCCGGCTGACATAGCCTTTCCGATGGTTGCTGTCTTTGGCTGGTTCAGGAGCAGGTTTTGCGCTGCTATGGCACATGCCAAGGATAACGGGATAGCAGGGATCATCACTGAGAAAACCTACAACTACTTCATCACCGATTTCAGGGCGAAAAAACGTACCACGATTTTTACCGGCATCCAGAGTAGCTATACGCGCCCAGATTCCTTCTTCTGAAGCGCTCACCAGGGGAAGTCTCACCTTGATACGCTCTTCACCATCCGGATCATTTTCCAGTACCGTGACAATACCGATTTGCAGGCCACTGACGGCAGGCAGCAAACCTGATGCCGGTAAAGGACGAAAATTGTAGGTTTCAGCAAAAAGTTCAGGATTTAACCCGAACTGCACATCCGTTTCTCAGTTTCCATTATCAACAGTTTGACGAACACCGGAAACATACATTGTACCCTCAAAACGTTCTCCAATACCAGTTACCTCTATAATATTCCCTGGTGAAACACCTGAAAAACCCTGAAAACGCACACGTCCGCGAACTTTCGCAAAACGTTCTTTCATCAGACGGCCATTGGCCCACGCCTGAAGTACAGATTGATCAAGTTTACCGCCATGCTGGATAGCATGGGCATCGCCACCAATAATATTTGCAAGATTCGCTGGTAAAAGGTTCCCACTGTTGGTTATGGAAGGCTCGCTGGCTTCTGCTTCAATCACATTCTGATCCGTCGAATTCCAACTACTCGCTTTAATGCCTTTGCTTTGCGAGCGGGCATCTATTTCAGCGTCAAGTTCAAGAATGGTAGATCCGAAGTTTACCTTCACCACCGCACTTTTACTGCTATCAGGTGAGGCAATGGTTATCTTATCGTCTCCAACAAGGGCAACTTGACCATTAGCTTCAGCGCGGCACAGAAGAAAATCCCAATCTGTGGAATTATACTGAACAACTTCTTTCAGTTTTGGCTTTGTCGCCTCAACATCCTTGTTGAAGCCGTATAACCCGAGAATCTCCTCCATAATATCGCTGTCCAGCTTGTCGATATAATAACGGCTCTTGACTCCGCTGGTCATCTTAAGCGCCTCATGACGACATTCCACGAGAAGCAGGGTTGCTGCTTTGCGTATTTTAATGCTGTGCTTAATGATGATCCCTTTGAATACAGACTCATTCTTTGAACGGTATCCAAGCTGGATTTCAATTTTTTTACCCGGAATAAAAAGATCGCTGTTACTTGCTTCAAACGTTGATTTAGCAGCTTCTCCATCCAGAAGTTGAAGCGTCGCTACAGGAATCCTGTTCAGTTCCCGAGTTACGGAAACGGATAAAACGTGAAATTTACCGGGAATTTCAGCGCCATCGATCAAAACGGCTACCGTGCATACATCCGGAGTTGCAGGTGTCGGAATAGTCGTTTCGTTGCTCACATCACCTTGTTTACTTTTTCAAGAGGAGGAAAAACAATATCTGTTCCCGGTATCAATGATCGAAAATTACTGAGACTGTTGGCGGCAGCCACAGCGAGATAGTATTTCGGATCTCCATAAATCATATAACACATCAGCGGCAACGTATCGCCAGCTTTCACTTTGCGGATATGTGTCAGATCTGCCGATTTTTTATCTTCCTTGGCCGCACGCTTCTGCTCTTCAATACTACTTTTAAAGGTTACCTTGGCGGATGCCCTAATCGGAGTGCCGTCAGGTTTGAATAACTTGTAGGTGAAACTTGCCTCTGTTACCCTTCCTTTAAAAATAAAATTTTTTCCCCAGACCAGTTTGAAATGGCGTGGTTCATGAGCATCACCCTTGTACTCAAGCAATACCTGTCGAAACTTTTTGAGATCATCGGCAACTGAATCACGTGGCTTTCCATCAATAATGCCAGTGTTGTCGAAAAGAAACTCAAAAGCGATTTCCTCCGGCTCGGTGTATTCATACTTGAGCTGCTTGCCGCTACTACCCTGCCCCTGCCCTGACTCGGAAAACTTGAGTTTATAGTTGAGCGTGTAGGTTTCGGGATTGATCAGCGCCTCAACATAGTCGTCAGCCTCTTTTTTGCCTCCGCTCTCTGCCTTCTGTGAATCAGCAAAGGCGAGAATGAGCATTTTTTCCAGCTCTCCTTTTTCAGCCATCAGCGCTCCGATTTAATTCGCAGTACCTCAAGAACCTGTTCAACACATTCGGCAATAATATTTTGCCGGTCAAGATCACTCTTGTTGCCCGAACTGACTGTTTGTTGATTCGATGGACTCCCTTCTGTCGCATTCACCGTGACCCGGATGTGCAGCTCTTTAATTTCAACAGGCATTGTTCACTCCTTTACTGAATGGTGAAATAACGATAGGCAAGTTCCATCGTCTCAACCACAATGCCATTGTCTGTTGCATTCAAATCGCTGACAAGCCATTTTTTCGGAATGGCATCAACAATATTCCAGCTTCTTAGTGGCTCGCTTTTTTCGTTCATCAGGTTTACCGTGATCGTTGCAGGTTTGAATATCCGGTTATTGAAAGCATCAAGAAACCACTTTATGACACTGGAATCCAGCAACATTCCCCGCTTCAGTACCAGATCCGCATATTTAGTGCGGACCGGTAGCTTGTGCTCAAAGCGATTTTCACCGCCCTCCTTGTAACTCTCATAGTCGTACTCAACCGACAGGCCCGACACAGACTGAAAACGGACATCATTCTTGTCAGAACTGATATTGAATACCACTTTAAAGTAAAACCCCCAAGGCGGATAATAGTCAACCATAAAACAGAGTGTTTAAACCTTCATCAACTTCAGTCCTTCATGGGCAAGCTCAATACTCTCCACCGCAATTTCATTGGCATCCGATTTCAGATCTGATGCAGTAATTTTGACCGGGAAACAGCGAATGGCCGTCCAGGCCGCAACAGGAGTATGCTTTTCATTGAGCAAACGAATGGTCACATCCCGCCTTTTATCCACACGTTCATTAGCGATCTCCTCCAGCCATGTGTTGAAGTCAAAATCACTTTCGAACTTGCCGCGTTTCAAGGTGATGTTATTGTTTTTGACCATTCCGGGCATGCTGATTTTGTTAAAATCCTTGCTGTCGCTATGCCTGTACTCAATCTTCTCCCTCTCCATGACAAGACCGGTCACTTCGGTAAAACTCAATTTTGCTCCGCCCCAATCAACCTGAAAATGAAACCTGGGTACTGGATATTCTTGTGCCATGATGCGTGATGTTTATGGATTGAATAAAGTAAATGCCTCTTTACCTTCCGTACCTTTCCCCGGAAATCCTACGACTCTGCCATTTTATGTGAGAATCTGAGGATAATAAATTCCGCAGGCCTGACGGCCGCCATCCCAATTTCGACAATTAACCTGCCCTCAAGGATATCGAGCGGTGTCATGGTTTTTCCGAGACCTACAGCCACGTAAAAGGCGTGTTCCGGTTTGATGCCCTGCAGTGCTCCCTGCCTCCAGAGAACAGTGAGGAAATTCTCAATCATACCCTGAATGCGTACCCAGGTATTGGCATCATTCGGCTCAAAAACAAACTGTTCGGTAGTTTTTTTAGTGGACTCTTCCACAAAATTAAAGAAACGCCGGACACTGATGTAGCGCCACTCATTGTCATTACCTGCAAGAGTGCGCGCACCATAAACGAGGGTACCCTTACCGGTGAATCTTCGAATGGCGTTAACAGATTTCCCGCTGTTTGGATCAACATTGAGTGCATCAAGTTCCGACGCTGAGAAGATATCCTTCGGCCCCACAATGCCGCTGATACTCACGTTTGCCGGTGCTTTCCATACGCCTCTTGTACGGTCAACGTAAGCGTAAATTCCTGCTATGGCGCCTGATGGCGGAACCGTTGTACTGGTATTCTGGATTCCTGTGAGAATCGTGTTGTAGAGAGGAAATGAAGCTGCCAACCCCTCGTGTTTTTTGGTTTCCATCTCTCTGGCTACACTCACCACACTACTGAGCCATGCGCTGTTGATTTGATCGAAAAGAGCCTTCAGAAGCGGCAGAACAGCATCCATCCGGTCAGGATTTGTTGTAGCCGTACCCGGAATAACGGCGGAGGCATCTGGAGCAGAGGCACCAAAAATGGCACCCCATGAAGCCGCAGAAGGTGCTGTGCCCGTATTATATTGCGCGGTATAAGCCGAACTGGGAATTTTACTTGCAAGCTCTTTATCGTAACCGATCAACGTCGTGTAAATCCCCTTGAGTGTTGAGGTAATAAGAGCTGTCAAACTCGTTATTAGAGCTGAAGACTCAACTTTACCTGCTCCCGTCCCAACAAGCACATCGACTTTTCTTGCAACTTCAAAAAGATAATTGACGATCGGCATAAATTTGGCGGGTGTTTTACCTCCTAAATAAACACCTTCAAGCGCTGTAAATTGTTCTCTCAAAGTCGATTTCGGGCTAGCCAGTGCTGTTGCCGCAACAGTGATGGTATCAACATCTGTCAGGATCGTTTCATAATCCGCAACCAGTGTCTTGACTGCAGCATTATCCGTCAGGTCAGCCAGATTGAATTTGGTTGCTCCAATGTGAATGAGATCCTTGAAATCGCGATATTTGATATTTTTGGGGAAATTAACTTCCAGCCAGGGAGAGTAGACAGCGCCATATTTCAGATCTTTGATACCTGTACCCGAGCGGAAAGCACTTCCTTTCGGATCATTTTCCTTGACATGAAATAAACCGACACGATCCATCAATCTGCCGCACTGCCCCAATGCAGCATCATAGACTGCGTAAAAGTCACTGTCAGTAGTGAGTAATGAATTATCGGGGAAAAGAAGAATAGTCGGTTCATCTGCTTTTTCCAGTGCTTCAATTGCTTTTCCAGGACCGGTAAAATTGTCAGCATTTTTAACTGCGGCATCATACAAGCCTCCGGAAACAATGTAACAATCACCACCACCATTAGCATAAAACAACCTCAAACTGTCGTACAGGTAAAAAACATTGCCGATAGCTGCTGATAGAAAGTTTTTGTTGTCATCCAGTGTTACGTTACTCACGACCGGAGCCGCGCCTGTTCCGAAATACTGTTCGTATTCAGTCAGAGAACCAATCCGGGTGGGAACATTAAGCAGATCTCCCGGCTTGACACTATCAGCTTTTTGAGTGTAACCTATAAACGCCGGTATCGCCGTCTCAACTCCTGCAATGGAGGGGGGAAACTTTGGGATTTCCTCGACATAAACCCCTGGGGTCTTATACATTGTTGGCATGGTCTATCCCTTTTAATTTTGAAGAAGTGTTATATAAATTTCTCTGAAAAAAGTTGTGTTACCCTTTTGTCATTCATTACAGCCTTCACCATTCCTTCACAAGGTTTCAGCTCCTGGACTGATTCACCCAGTCATTAATCAGATCGAAGAAGAGGGTTTGTGCGTAAACTTCGTATTAACCTCAATGATAAGCGAGCTCTCTTGTGGCACTGTCTTGAACTTCAGATCAAGCATTCGCATCCAGTATATCACAAACGGATACTGCTTGCCTCCAAGGGTTCCCCAAAGATGGTTGACCTCCTCCATTGAAGCAGAATACAGGTCAAAAATCAGTTTGAATGACTCTAAATGATCGAGAGAATTTGTTGGTGAGTTCGTAATTATTGAAGCAGGATCAACATTGTCCTGCGTAAAAACATTCTTGTACTGAAAGAAACGAATCACTCTTGAGAGCAGCGACAACCCGAGAGAGTAGGTTTCATGAGGGGCGGTCACTAAAATCTGAAAATTCAAAAAGAGAGGAGGGTTTTCATATAACGCCTTGAGCGTTACATCATTGCGGACATAATTTGGAAGATTCTTTAAAGCCTTCTCCTCTTTGATATTGACCACCGAAAAGAAGAGATCTGTTCTTGATAGCACGCCACTACCAAAACCATCCGCCAGATTGCCCAATTTCGCCACGGTTTCACTCGACTTATAATCATCGATGAAATGCTTGTTTAACTCGTTTATCACGATCGTCAAGGCGTGCGATATCATGGTTGTCCTTAAGGTTTCATCAAATTTTTAATAAAATCAGACACCTGAAACAACAACACCTGCGTTTGTGCAATTATATCACAGAAACACAGCCGGATAAATAAGTAGACGTAATAGATTAAATTTAACAAAATATTATTGTTAATTCAAAATGACTACATTTTTTTTAATTGCTATTGCGAAATAGTTAAACAGCATGCCTCTTCAATCTGCCGTTCCCATGACACATCGTCACCACGCCGTTCACGGGCTTCGCGGATCAGTCGCAGGTTTCGCGCAGTGGGTTCCGGCTCCCACGGCTCACGAACATTGGCAAGTGCATTGGCAAGTGCTGAACTGGCTTCTTCCCTGTTCTTTGCGAGCACAGCAAGTTCAAGCAAGGTGGCGTAATCCCAATAATCCGGGCTGCCGCCTGCTATGCGCCGTTTGACGGCATAGGTAACGACCGGAAGCAGTTCATTGCGACGGGTATCGGGAGGTTCCTTGATTTCCATGAGTGTTACGGCATTGACACCGGGATAGGCATCGCGCCAGTCAGATTCAAATCCTTTGGTATACGTTGCAATAGCTTTGACCAGCAGACCTTCGGCGAGAATGGTGTTGTTGCCTGACTTGACCGCTGCCTCCCACCGGTCTTTATACACTCGCCCGAGAATACCGTAGGTTTCGCTGCTTGGTCCACGCTTTTGTATCAATTCATTCAGCACCTGTTCAGCCTCATCCCCGCGACCCGCGCGGTTCAGGGCAAGTCCGAGCTGTTCCTGAACGAGTACGGTTGCTTGCAGCGGCGGCGATATTTTTGGCACAAGATCGATCATGGCATTCCATGCCTTGACCGAGCGGTATGAAAGAAAGAGATCGATGACCACAGCGGATTCAGCATCTTCTATCTTGCCTAATGCAGTTTCTATAGCAGCAATCTCTTCTCTGCCGCTTTTCCGTGCCAAAGACAACTGCTTTTTCATGCTTTGGGAATAATCAACGCGGTCACGGAAAACGTCGGTCTTGAGACGCTGAATATCGGGGAACCCTTCCACCATTTGGTAGATCGGACTGTCGGTATTGGCGCAGCGGGATGCTTTGAGTTTCTCTGCGAGCTGGGCCTGGGTATCGATGATGGAGAGAGGACGTCCGTCAGCCCCAAGCTTATAGGGCATGGCTCGCAGGGGGGCAACATCAAAAGGAAGCTGTCCGGCACCTTCGGCAAAGAGCAGCATCGTCGTACAGGGACGAACGGCATGACGCAAGCCAAGCTCATAATAGACATTGGCATTGGCTGTGGTCAGGTCGCACAGGGCATATTCACACAAAATCAACCGTTCGAACATGGGCTTGTGAATAATACCCCCGCTCATTTCCTCGTCGGCACGCAAAGGCTCAAGCCCGGCCTGCAATATTGATGTCTTGATAAGCTCTTCATAGACGGCATCAAAATCGATCAACAATCCTGAGATGGCTGCTTTTTTGCCGAATGGCATCAGCACAAAACAAAGTGGATTTGGCATTGATGGCTCCCCTGTTTTTTGTATTCGTTGTTCTTATAATGAAGTCCTCATTGCCAGCACATCACGATTCCTCATTCCCGCGAAACACATGGTCAAGCTGGTCGAATGCTTTTCTGTCTGCCATGAGATCAGCTACTTTCTTTGCCTGCATGTAGGTTGACTCAACTTCTCTTGGTGCAGGCGATTCGTTGAGGTATGCTCGGTAACGCTCCATTGCGGTGGAACTCTCTCCGAGCATTAAATACACTTCGCCTTCTGTGGCATACCGCCATTTGTCAGGTTCTGCCTGTTGACAATGCTGAAGAACTTTCCTGGCCATTTCGGCAGCCTTTGCTTTTGCTTCGGTACGGCTCTGACTGTATGCCAAGTCCATAAAGGCGATGTTGATGCCATGATAGAACGCTTGTTCATGATCATCAGTGGTTTCAGCAATCCTGTAGGCTTCTGCATATAACTCTCTTGCTCTCCGGGCATCGGCATCCCGCCGTTCGACCAGCCAGCGTCGCTTCAGCCTGCCAGCAAGCACGCCCATGGCGTCCGTGCTGGAATACTTGTGTTTTTCGAGGAGTGAAAGGGCGTCTGAGGAACGTCCGACGCTTTCGAAAGCAAGTGCAAGTTGAACAATGGCGTCCGCATCAAGTTCATCCTGATGTGGTTCAAGCTGTTCGATTGCTTTTTGAAAATGACGCGATTCAACGGCAACAGCAGCTCCGTTCCATAGACCGGAAACACCGGCGTTGCATTGTAACGCTTTACAGAGAAGCTGAACGCTGAGGTGTTTTTCGGAGGAGGGCTTGACGATTTCAAGGTGATTGCCCGGAACAACGGAAAATTCAGCCTGCGGGAACTCTTGCTGAAAAGGAGCAAGCGAAGAAACGGAGGGCACGAATTCGTCACGATCGCCAGCAACAACCAGGAATTTGAAAGGAAGGGGTTTCCCTGATGGGTTGCCGAACTTCTGCAACCAACGCTGCCTGAGGTCGGTAATGAACGGTCCGTTACAGGTCATGTTGCTCACCTGCCGTTTCAACCAGCGAAATGGAGAGGCTTTTCGTAAACCGCCACTGGGTGTTCCAAACAGAATAACATGACTGACCACATTGGCAAGATCGCCGTAATCGACCAGAGCTTTCTGTACAACAAGTCCACCCATGCTGTGTGCCACAAGGGCAATGCTTTTGTACCGGTCGAGAGGCGGGTGTGTACAGCAGGTATGGAGGTAAAGGGCAAGTTTTGTAATGTCCGGATCAGCCTCCCAGAGGCCGGCGAGGAAGTCAATACGGAGTTTGGTGGCATAACTGAGGCAGTAAATATCCCAGTTTGAAAGATAGTGGTTCTTTTTGAGATAGTCGGGAAAGCTTCCCCATGTTTCCGATCCGGAATTGCCTCCGAAACCGTGAATGAAAATAACTGCGGCTTCCTGGGATGTATTCCGGTGCTCGATGAGCTGTGGTTCCTTTTCTGGCATGATGATACGCTCCTTTCAGATGATGAAGAGAAACATAGTAAGTCCTGTATTCCGGTCAGCGTCAAAAGCCTTCTTCAGAATTCACATCGGAGAAAGGGTTAACGCTGACCGGAAGAAGGGTCATGCCTTGAATTCGCCAGTGTCAATCCACTCGTTTTTCAGGATCACCCACCAGTCAACAGCCAATCCTTTCAAAACATAGTCGTAAGGCAACCATGCATAGCCGCCGTCGCCCCAGCCTGTTCCCCAGGAGTTTCTGATAAGCAGGGCACCTTTGGTTTCCGTTGCCTTGGGACTGGTATTCTTGATCTTGATGTTGTCATCATAACCGACAGCAGAAATGGCATGGCAACCTGCAATTTTTTCTCCGGCGGTAGGATAGGGTATTTTGCCGGTTGCAGCCGCCTGTGATATCGAGTTATAAACGGTAAAACCAAACATCGCGGGAATACCTGCCGAGAGATT
>Ga0114951_10001508_pt1 | contig 28502 bp, 21 predicted proteins | sample AM7aDNAmetaG_FD_88677 | JGI IMG/M metagenome (GOLD analysis project Ga0114951, IMG submission 88677) | Freshwater microbial communities from Finland to study Microbial Dark Matter (Phase II) - AM7a DNA metaG | ecosystem: Environmental > Aquatic > Freshwater > Lake | place: Finland: Lake Alinen... | reverse complement strand
GAGTTCTAAAAATTTTGCCGAAGAAAGGACCTCAAGTTCGCATTACCCGATGGTCAAAATATTGAGTGTACGCTTTCAAAAAAAAGGTCAACTAAATTCAGGCAAGGACATACTGCCTACTGCCGCTGCCTACTGCCAACTATCTTTTATCTTTTTACTTTTGTCTTTTGTCTTTTGTCTTTCATCTTCCCTTAATCAAAAAGGCAAAACGCCCTTGTTCCTAAAATAAGAAAAAGCAGGAAGATGTTTTGAGATATAATGAACAAAATACCTGCGTAAATTAAGCATTGTTACTAAATATGACCCTTGGTACGACATGCGGATGAGTTTAAAAAGCCTGAAAGGTTTAATAAAAAGCACATTAACATATTTCACTACGAATACCCTTAAGGTCAGTATTTTTCCTTTTGGATTTCTTTTGAAAGCACTTATCAAAAGACGCGACTGCCATTTAAAAATAAAAGGAATCATCTTTAAAATCTGATTATAGTTCTCATTGGTTGGCAAACAGAAATTTTTCTCCAGATAAGCTTCAGATAGTTCTGGGAAATCAGTAACAAAGCGGTCGTACAACTCACTGCCAGGATAAAAAGTTAATGAAAAAACCCTAATAATAAAAGGTTTAGGAATGCTGAAAATGGTCTCAATAGTTGCTAATTTGTCTTGTTCTGTTTCGTAAGGGTTATCAACTAAAACATCGTAAAAAGCTGCCACATGATGTGTTTTTAAGATTTGTGTGGCTTTTACAAAATCTTTTTTAAGCGATTTTCTTTTGTATATGTCGTTCAGAACGTTATCGCTACCCGATTGCAAGCCCACATTAACCCATGCCAAACCGGCCTTTTTAAGTGCAATAATTTTTTCTTCTGTAATACTTACAGGAATACTATGGACAATAAAAGGTTTTTTAATTTTTTTACTATATTTTTCCGAAAACTCAGCGATATAGTCATTGCTGCCCGACAAGAAACTATCATCTTCAAAATTAACAAAATCTAATGAGGGATAATCACAGACTGCTCTTTCAAGTTCTTCTATAATCTGGTCAACACTGCGCCTTCTAATTTTTTTGTAATTGTATAGGTTCTTAAAAAAATTATTACAACAATAGGTACATGAAAACGGACACCCTCTAGAACTTACTACTGAGTAAGAATTACCCTGAGTTTTATCGTATATTTTATAAAGTTTCTCAGTTAGAGGCAATACTTTTTTTTGCTCCAGCACAAAACAATTCTTAGGTATATGTTCGTAGGATGTAAGGGTATCTAAATTCTCTAAAGGTGCATTGAGTGGGTTTTTTATTAATTGCCCAGCCTTTTTATAAGCTATATTATTTATTTTCTCAAAACCTGTTTTGTTTTGGGCAGCTTCTGCAATATCCAACAGGGTTTGCTCAGACTCTCCCATGGAAACATAATCAGCAAAAGCCAGGCACATTTCAGGATATATTGTAGGATGAATGCCGCCCCAGACAACAGTAGTCTCAGGCAAAACTTCTCTTATTATCTTGGTAATGTCAATGGCTTTGTAATAATCTATTGACATAAGGCTAACTCCAATAAAAGCAGGTGCCGTATCCTTTAGAAACTGCCTTACAGAACGAACAGATTCTGAACAATCTTTATCAAAATATTTTAAATAAAATAATGTAGAATCATAGCCATGAGCCATCAGATGGTAATGAAGTAATTTTAAGCCCAACTGCTCTCTATAGTCTTGTAGTGAAATTAATAAGGCTTTCAATATTTGGAATTATTTTATCAGCACAAATTTAAACAAAAATCAGCCACAGATTTACAGATTTAATTATTATTATGCCTTTGATAATCTGTGAATCGGGTCTGAATTTCCATAACATAGCATTTCTGAACAATATCACTATTTAATTCAGTATCCGGTATTTTGAAAAACATATCAATTTTCTGATTAATTTTGTGATAGTCAACAAATACGATGAACGACAAAGTAATACTTCTTTTTTTTCCTAAGGTAAATTCTGACAGTACCCGTTTTATGCCTTTTTCAGTACTCCATCTGGAGCGGATGGTCAGGGGTAAAGGATTCTCCATTGTATTGATTGACGAGCAAATTACTGAAGATTATGATATAATAATTAGGCAAAATAAAGAGCGTATCTTTTTAGCAGCTCTCACTGCGGCTACCGGCTATCAGTTAAAAGGGGCTATAGAATTTTCAAAAAAAATCAAAGACATTGCCCCTCAGGCTTTCACAGTATGGTGTGGCTGGCATACAAGCCTTTTGCCTGAACTAACATTAAAAGAGCCTTTTATTGATTTTGTAATCAGCGGACAAGCTGAAGTGCCATTTGAAAAACTTGTGACAGCACTCACTAATAATACACCTTTCAACAATATTTCAGGGTTAGGTTATAAGGTTAACCAGCAACTATTTATCAATACTCAGGATACTTTTCATGATATAAACGACTTCCCCGATGTTGATTACAACCTTATAAACCCCAATGAATACATCTTTGAGAACTCTTTTTCAAAAAGATGTATCACCTATTTTGCAAGCCATGGGTGTCCTTTTCAATGTGAGTTTTGCTCTCTGGCAACAGTATTTAAAGGCAAATGGTACCATAAAAATATAACTCAGATAATTAAAGATATCAGCTATCTTAAAGAAAAAGCACTATTGGACGGCATCAGCTTCTGGGACGACAACTTCTTTACCCATAAGGACTATGCTTTAGAACTTACACAAGCTCTCATTGATAATAGCATAAACCTAAAATGGGAATGTTGTACACATGCAGGATTATTTAATAAAATGTTTGATGATACCGCTATTGCTTTATTTCATAAATCAGGGCTGAGACAGGTATTTATTGGGGCTGAATCGGGCGACGAAGATATTTTGAAATTGGTTAGCAAACATATTGATGTAGAAGACAACTATCTTTTTGTAAAAAAACTTAAAAAGTTTAATATATCCCCTGTTTTTCTAATCATCGTTGGCTTCCCCATTGACCCTGATAAAGACTTAACAGCTACATTGAACATGATAAGAAAAGCAAAGCTGATAAACCCAAAACTAAAAATCAGGTTGCATATTTTTGTTCCCGTGCCTAAAACTAAGATGTATAATGTTGCCTTAGAGAAAGGATTGACAATGCCCGACAAGCTTAAGGATTATGTTTACTTTCTTTATCAGTTCAAACCACCCTGGATAAAAAAAGATTACCGCTGGCAGCTCGAAACATTTGTGAACTTCTATTTACCTTTAGCCAATCCTTTTCTGTACAAAGAAGCGCCAACAATTACATTGAAAATAATGACCGGGCTTTTGAGTATAATTTTCTTCCCTTGTGCTTATCTTCGTTTAAAATATAATTTCTTTAAATGGCCTTTGGGAGCTTATCTTTTTCTGAAATTTTTAAGGCTTTTAAATAAAACATTTAATAAGAACCTTTCTTTAGGTTCAGAGAGCTACCTCGACAAAAATAATCTGGGGTTCTACAATTCATATTGTGGTTAATAAATTGAACAAATAAATGGTAAATAATAAAAAAAATAAGAAATTCTTAAAATTACCAACGTATCCTGGTGGCAGTAAAGCTCTTAAAGAATTTATCAACTCAAATCTGAAATACCCCGATGAAGCTATAAATAACAATATTCAAGGAATAGTTTATATCAACTATGATGTTGATGATAACGGAGATGTAATAAGCGCCTCTGTTGTTAAGGGATTAGGCTATGGGTGCGATGAAGAAGGGCTGCGCTTAGTTAAAATGCTAAAATACGATAAAGTGAAAAACACCGGACAGCGTGTAAAAGTAAGTATGAAAATAAACATTAACTTCAACCTGCCTCAACCCTACAAAATGATAAATAATTACCAATACAATTATACAGAAACCAACGTTTCAAAAACATCGCAGAACACCGTTTATTCTTACACTTTAACTATTGAACCACCCAGAACTGATGAATAATACAACAATAAATAAAAGAAAAATTATCAATGACCCTGTTTATGGTTTTATAACCATTCCCAATTCATTGATTTTCGATTTGATAGAACATCCTTACTTTCAAAGGTTAAGGCGCATCAAGCAACTTGGCTTAACTCATCTGGTATATCCCGGAGCGCTTCATACACGTTTTCATCATGCACTGGGGACAATGCACCTTATGTGTCAGGCAATAGATGTGTTGCGTTCTAAGGGTCATGATATTACCGAAAAAGAAGCAGAAGCTTTAACAATTGCCATATTACTTCATGATATAGGCCATGGACCTTTTTCGCATGTTCTGGAAAACAGTATCGTTGAAGGTGTTAGCCACGAGAACATTTCTGAATTTTTTATGAATACCCTTAACAAAATATTCAACGGCAAGTTATCTGCTGCTTTAAAGATTTACAAAAACACTTATCATAAAAAATTTCTACACCAGTTAGTGTCAAGCCAACTGGATATGGACAGGCTCGACTACCTTAACAGGGATAGTTTTTATACCGGTGTTTCGGAAGGCGTTATAGGCAGTGAAAGAATTATTAAAATGCTGAATGTTGTTAATGACGAATTAGTTGTTGAAGCTAAAGGAATTTATTCTATCGAAAAATTTATATTGGCAAGAAGCCTCATGTACTGGCAGGTTTATTTGCACAAAACTGTAGTATCTGCCGAAAACCTGCTTATAAATATCCTTCGCCGGGCAAAATATTTAACTCAAAATGGTGAGCCTGTTTTCGCAACACCCTCCCTTGAGCAATTCCTGAAAAATAATTACAATAAGAAAAGCTTTTTAAAAAGCACAATTCCTTTAAGTCAGTTTGCTCTGTTAGACGACTATGATATATATGCCTCCATAAAAGCATGGTGCCAGAGCAACGACAGAATACTTTCAATACTTTCTCAGCGATTAATAAACAGGAACCTGTTTAAAATCGAGATGCAGAATATTGATTTTGATAACGCTTATATAAACACCATTAAAGAAAAAACCATAAATAAATTCTCTTTAAGTGAAGAAGATGTTAATTATTTTGTTTTCTCAAATAAAACAACCAACAGTATTTATTCACAATCGGATGATAAAATAAAAATTTTATTTAAAAACAATCAGTTGCTTGACATCACTGAAGCATCTGATCAACTAGACAAGAGTATATTAGCCAAAACAATTACCAAATATTTTTTGTGTTATCCTAAAGATATTTAACTTTGTTAAGTCATAATAACTAAATCAGATTAAAATGAGTTTTACGATTGAAGAAATAGCCCGTTTACTAAATGGTAAAATAGAGGGCAATCCGGATAATATTAAAATTGACAAATTATCGCGTATTGAAGATGCAACAGAGGGTTCTATAACTTTTCTGAGCAACCTCAAATATTATAATTATATATTTACCACAAATGCTTCTTTGGTTGTTGTTGACAATAATTTCGTATGTGATAAAGAGATTAAGCCTGTTTTACTGAAGGTAGAAAATGCATATAATGCTTTTACTGAATTAACGCGTTTGTTTCAAAAGAAAAACGACAAAAAAGGCATTTCCGATAAAGCGGCAATAAATCAAACATCTTCTCTGGGCAAAAACTTATATATAGCTGATTTTGCCGTTATTGGAGAAAATACAATAGTCGGTGACAATGTGAAGATTTATGCCCATGTATATATTGGCGACAATGTGAAAATTGGAGATAATACAACCCTTTACGCCGGTGTTAAAGTTTACAATGACTGTATTATAGGAAATAACTGTAAGATTCACGCCGGTGTTGTTATTGGCTCCGACGGCTTTGGCTTTGCACCCCAGCAAAACAATACTTTTAATAAAATAGAACAGATTGGTAACGTAGTTATTGAAGACGATGTAGAAATAGGTGCAAACACCACTATCGATAGGGCTGCAATTGGTTCTACAATAATACATAAAGGCGTTAAGCTTGACAATCTCATTCAAATAGCTCATAATGTTGAAATAGGTGAAAACACAGTTATAGCAGCACAGACAGGCGTTTCCGGTTCAACTAAAATAGGCAAGAATTGTATGATTGGCGGACAGGTAGGCATAGTCGGACACCTTATTATCGGTGATAATGTCAGAATAGCTGCTCAATCGGGCATTTCAGGAAATCTTAAAGATGGTGCCATGGTACAAGGCTCACCCGCTTTTGAAATTTCCGACTACCGTAAAGCCTATGTGTGTTTTAAAAAACTTCCCCAGTATTTTAATCTTTTTTATAAGATTAAAACAGAGTAATTCTATCAGAAATACTCTCATATCCTGAAATATATGTTTTGTTTTCCCCAAATTCAGGGAAGCTGCAAATTATTAAACTATTTGAAATTTTTATTTTTTGATATTTTAATTACTTTTGCAGACTCAAAATACATATAATGATTGAAAAACAAAAAACCATAAAAAAAGAAGTCAGCATTTGTGGTGTAGGATTGCATACTGGGGAGAGCGTAAACTTAACTTTTAAACCAGCACCTGTTAACTTTGGTTATAAATTTAAAAGAATCGATTTGCCCGACCAGCCATTAGTAGCAGCGATTATTGACAATGTAACCGACACATCAAGGGGCACAACAATTGAAGAGAACGGTGTTGCTGTTAAAACTATCGAACATATACTTGCTTCTTTATTTGGTTTAAACATTGACAATGTTCTCATTGAATTAGACAAAAGTGAAGTACCAATAATGGATGGCAGTTCAAAATATTTTGTCGATTTGCTTTCCACTGCCGGAATCATTGAGCAGAACAAAACAAAAGAGTATTTCGACCTAGACACAACTATCGTTTACTCGAACAAAGACCGTAAAGTTGAAATGATTGCCATTCCAAGTTCTCAATTTAAAATTTCCGTTCTTATAGATTACGATTCTGATGTAATAATACCACAAAATGCTACCTTAAACTGTATTTCAGACTTTAAAGCTGAAATTGCCGAATGTCGTACTTTTGTTTTCCTTCATGAACTGGAATACCTCGTAAACAACAATCTTATTAAAGGTGGCGATTTGAATAGTGCTATAGTTTTTGTTGACAGGGTTATTAATAATGAAGAGCTGAGCAAACTGGCAAAAATATTCAATCGCCCAGAAGTAAAAGTGCTTAATCAAGGTATCCTTAACAACTTAGAATTACGATTCCATAACGAACCTGCCCGACATAAACTTTTAGATGTTATTGGCGATCTGGCGTTGATTGGAGAACCTTTAAACGCCCATATTATTGCTACAAGGCCAGGACATACTTCCAATATTGCATTTGCAAGAGAAATAAAAAAATATATCCGCCAACAACGATTCAAGAAGAAATCTCCCTATTATGACCCTAATGCAAAACCTGTTTTTGATATCAACCAGATTAAACAAATTTTACCCCACCGTTCTCCATTTCTGCTCATTGATAAAATTCTGGAACTTGACAGCAAACATGTTGTTGGATTAAAAAACGTTACTATGAACGAGAGTTATTTCATAGGACATTTCCCTGATGAACCTCTCATGCCGGGTGTTCTTCAAATTGAAGCGATGGCTCAGGCAGGGGGTATTTTTGTTTTACGCACTGTTCCTGATCCTGAAAACTATCTTACTTATTTTCTTAAAATTAACAATGCCCGCTTCAAACAAAAAGTCGTCCCCGGCGATACACTTATTTTTCATTTAGAACTTATGTCTCCCATCAGAAGAGGGATATCTGAAATGAAGGGAATTGCATTCGTGGGTAATAAAGTTGTAATGGAAGCCGAGCTTACTGCTCAAATTGTTAGGAAATAAATAATTGCGTATTTTTAAATAAATATTATCTTTGCCACAAAAAAACACTTTATTTAATGATTCATTCTTTATCATATATCCATCCTCAAACAAAGCTGGCAAAAAATGTCGTTATTGAACCATTTGTAACAATTGATAAAAATGTTGAAATCGGAGAGGGAACATGGATTGGTCCTCATGCAACAATAATGGAAGGTGCACGCATCGGTAAAAATTGTAAAATTTTTCCCGGGGCAGTAATATCAGCCATTCCTCAAGATTTGAAATTCAACGGCGAAGAATCCTATGTCATCATCGGCGATAATGTAATCATACGTGAATATGCAACTATTAACAGAGGCACTAAAGCCAATATTAATACAATTGTTGGTGACAACACACTGGTAATGGCCTATGCGCATATCGCTCATGATTGTGTAGTTGGTAAAAATTGTATTCTGGCTAATGCTGCCAGCCTTGCAGGACACATTTATGTTGACGACTTTGCGATTGTGGGTGGGTTATCTGCCGTTCATCAATTTGTAAATATTGGTGCTCACACCATGATTTCAGGTGGCTCTTTAGTCAGAAAAGATGTTCCCCCATTTACCAAAGGAGCCAGAGAACCTATGTCTTATGTGGGCATAAACTCTGTTGGATTACGTAGAAGAGGGTTCTCTTCTGAAAAAATAAAAGAAATTCAAGATATATATAGAATTATTTATCTTAAAGGATACAATATCTCCAGAGCTATTTCTATTGTTGAAGCCGAAATGCCTGCCACCCCTGAAAGAGATGAAATACTTAACTTTATCAATAACTCATCAAGGGGTATTATGAAAGGCTACAATTCAAATAAAATATTTCAGACCATTTGAAAATTGAAATTGAAAATATCAACAAAAGTTTTCAAAATAATATCATTTTTAAAAACCTTTCGTGCACAATAGATAACAGTTCACCTAATGCAATTTTAGGTGCAAATGGTTCTGGTAAATCAACTTTTATTAAAATAATATCAGGCATTTTAAATTGCGATTCCGGCATTATAAGGTATTTCTCTAGTTCTAACACTGTTATCCACTCTCAGGACATTTTTAAATATACTGCATTCTTAGCACCCTATGTAGATTTAATTGAAGAATTTAACATTGCAGAAATACTCAACTTTCATTCAAGGTTTGTAGAAACGCTGGATGGATTATCTATTTCCAATATCATTGATTTATTAGATTTCTCAAAATACCAGAATCTGAAGGTTAAAGACTATTCGTCAGGGATGAAGCAAAAGGCAAAGATTGCACTTTGTTTATTTTACAGAAAACATTTTTTACTGTTTGACGAACCTTGTGTTAATCTTGATGCAAATGCAGTTGAATGGTATAAAGAAATGACGAGTTTATACTTAAAAAACAGGATATTGGTTGTTTGTTCAAATAATGCTGACCACGAAACATTTAATTGTACAAAAAAAATCAACATTGAAGATTATAAATGACATTAAATTTTGGCATCTTACGATAATCAGCATATAAATAGAACGGGCAAAGATTTAGTTTGATTTTCACAATCAGTAACCCACAATATACAACATACCAATACTTTGCATTTTGCCGACTGAATACGACCGGCTATAATTTACTAACTACATTTATTTGCTTTTTTAAAGATTTCTCATATTTTAATGTTTTTTTTGCATCCCATGCTATATAAGTGTTAGAATATTATTATTTTTGTATAAGAAAGTAAATAGTACGAAATTCAATTACTTTCTTGACACATAAAGCTTATTTGTTTGCGAAAATCATATTTTATAAATATTATATTTGTTTCAAAATACTGTTAATTTTATAAATAATCCTATGAATATCAAATACAAGTTTATATTTATTTTTTTCTTTTGTTTGTGTATTTTTTCTTCTAAAGGCTTTTCTCAAGGTGCAGATGCATATTATAAATATGGGTTGTTTCAACTTAATATACGCGATTTTGATATAGCACTGGCCGATTTTAATAAAGCTGTTGAGATAAGTCCGAATTATGAAAAAGTTTATGACAAGCTCGGCTTAATTAAATATCGTCAGGAAGATTACAAAGGAGCTGTCAATGATTTTTCTTCAACGATACGTTTTTTCCCTGATGACATAAATGCCTACTACTTTCGTGGTTTATCTAAAATCCGTTTACTCGATTATGAAGGGGCTTTGCTCGACTTCAACAAAATCCTGGAGTTAAATCCAAACAACGAATTAGCATTAGTTAAATCGGGTTATGCTAAGTACCTTCAAACTAAGTACCAGGAAGCAATTGATATATATAGCTCTGTTGTTGCAATAAATGCAAATAGTGGTGAAGCTTTTTTTTACAGAGGGATGTCCAAATACAAGTTAGAAGATAAAAAAGGTGGTTGTGAAGACCTTGACCTTGCTAACAAATTACAATATATTGAAGCTTATGATGAGTTTGTTGGAAGTATGTGCAATTAACAATTAAAAACTATTGTATGTCTAAATTTTTATTAAAAAAAACAATCTATTTCTTTTTTTTATTTTTAATATTTACAAACCTAGCTTATTCACAGACTCCAGATACTACTAAATCCACAATGACACCTGATACTACTATGGCTAATCAGGTTAATATAAGCAGTAAAACTAATAAAGGGACTCAGACCACTCAATCTGCTGAGGAATATTTTTATCGTGCTATAGATAATGCCGGTTGGAGTAATTATATAGGTGCTTTACGTGACTTTAACCGCGCTATTGATTTAGATTCAACATTTGCCGATGCTTATTACCTCAGGGGCGATGCCAAAAGTAATCTTGGTGACTTTAATGGTGCTATCAGGGATTTTTCTAAAGCTACCCAGCTGAAAGCTTTCGATGCTCAGATTTTCTTCGACAGAGCATTGGTATATATCAACTTAAGACAATTCAGCGCGGCATTTGATGATTTTACCAAATCGATTGAATTAAATCCTGCTTCCGACAGAACTTACTATACCCGAGGTGTTATGAAACATTATATTCTTGAAGATTTCCCGGGTGCTATCGAAGATTATGACCAGGTTATCAGGTTAACACCAAATGATGCAGAAGCTCATTATAACAAAGCTTTGGCACAAATTAAAATAGGTTCTTTTGATGAAGCAAAAGAAAACTTTAAAAAAGCATATCAATTCAGTCCTTATAATGATGAATATTTCTTTGCAGAGAAAAACCTGGAAATATTTATGGATAGTGTTAAAATATATAACAGCGCCATTGAATCAAATCCAAGAGATGCTAATGCTTATACTCAAAGAGGTAAACAAAAAGTAAAAGTAGAACTCTACGATTCTGCAATAGAAGATTTTAATAAAGCGATTGAACTTAATCCAAACGATGCAAAAGCCTTCTTATTAAGAGGTAATATAAAAACGATGAAGGGTGTTTTTGCAGAAGCTATTGATGATTATAATATGGCTATAGCAAAAGCCCCAACTGACCCTGAAATGTTTTTCAGAAGAGCAGCCCTTAAACATAATTTTCCAAAGGATTATGCAGGAGCTATTATAGATTATAATAAAGCTATTGAACTTGACGAAAAAAATATTTACTATATCCTTGCACGTGGGGATGCTAAAACAATAAGTAAAAAATATAAAGACGCCATTGAAGATTATTCTAAAGCTATTGAAATTCAGCCTGATAACTTAACCGGTTATCTAAAACGAGGAGATGCAAAGTATTTAAATTATGATTTTGAAGGTGCCATTGAAGATTTTTCTAAAGTAATTGAACTTAACCCCAAAGAAGCCATCGCATACTACAAAAGAGGATTGGCTAAGCATAGAATAGACAAGATTGTTGAAGCCTGTGAAGACTTGAGTTTAGCCGGAGAATATGGCTACACCGAAGTTTATAAAGTTATTAAAATATATTGTAGTAATTAATACTGTAAATTAACCCTTTCTTATATGATAAAGAAAGTATTTATTATTTCTTTTTTTATTTTTTATTGTGGGATTAATCTACATGCACAATACAGTAAATCTTTCATTAATAAATTCATCGAAGCCGATTACTTCATTAATAAGAACAATGATCTTAAAGCTATCAGCATCTTATTAGAGCTTTATGAAACAAATATGGATAACCCGAATATCAACTTTTTAATAGGCGCATGTTATATGAATCTGAAACAGTTTGACAAAGCTGAACCTTATCTGTGGCGTGCATTACCATATGCCTCTTACGATTATAACCAGTTATATTCTGATACTATTGCATCTATGTTCACCTATGTATATTTAGGAGAAATCGCTCAATCAAAATACCGCTTCAATGAAGCCATTTTTTACTTCAACCTTTTTAAATATTATTTGAAATCGGAATATGCTTTTTTTCCCAGATATATAGATTTTGTTTATGAGCTGGACAGATGGATTGAAACTTTGGACAATGCAAAAAGACATATAGCCAGTCAAAATAAAAAGATAACTATCGAAAATATAGGTCCTTTTGTTAATACCGAATGGCCTGAATATGCGCCGGTAGTTACATCCGATCTGAGAACGCTTTATTTTACTACCCGGCGACCCGATAATGTTGGCGGGCAAAAAGACGTTGACAATAAATATTTTGAAGATATTTGCTATGCCTCTTACAATGATAGTTTGAGAAGATGGGAAAATGTTAAAAACCTGGGGACTCCTATCAATACCAAAGGTCATGAAGCGACTGTAAGTATATCACACGATGGCAAGACGCTTTTTCTTTACAAAGACGACAAAGGCGTTGGTAATGTTTATCAGAGTACTGTTATCAACAACGAATGGAGTAAACCTCAAAAACTTAGTGTATGTTCAAAATATTGGGAACCTCATGCTTGTTTATCTCCAGATGGAAAAACCCTGTATTTTGTCAGCAACAGACCTGGTGGGCTTGGAGCCACTGATATTTATAAATCTGTTATGCTACCAACCGGAGAATGGTCCCCACCTGAAAATTTAGGCCTTCCGGTAAACACAAAATACAGTGAAGAATCTCCATTTATGCTCGCTGATGGAAAAACACTTTATTTCAGCTCAAAAGGGCACGACAGTATGGGCGGTTACGATGTTTTTAAAACCACACTGGATTCAACCGGTAAATTTACTGAACCTGTTAATCTGGGTTTTCCTATTAACACAACTCAGGATGACTTATTCTTTTTCCCTACTCTGGACACTAATGTTATTTATTACTCTTCTGCTAAAAAGGGGGGGTATGGTGATATGGATATTTACAGAATCACAATCCTTAAAAATGTTGAGTCTATTGCCGTTATTAAAGGGAACATATTTGATGAAATTTTCTTCCGGCCTGTTACTGCAAATATAGAAATAAGAGAAATAGGTGGCGATTTTAAAAAGAAAGTAACTTCTTATGAAAAAACAGGTGAATATTATATCAATTTACCTATAGACAAAAAATATCAGATAATAGTAACAGCGCCTGATTACGATACTATTGTTGACCATTTCGAGTTTGTCCAGAATGTAAAATATCAAGCTATTACAAAAATGTTTCTGATGAAAAAACCACGTCCTACGCTTGATGAAATTGAGTATGTTGCCGAAGAAGTTAAAGTTGATTCTGTCGCAAAGCCAGTGTATTTTGAAGATATTAAGGATGTTAAACTTGGAGATAAAATCATTCTTAAAAATATTTTTTACGATTTCGATAAGTCAACTTTAAGACCCGAGTCTATTGATGAACTTGACAAACTTGTTTCTTTCCTGCAAAACAGACCAACGCTACGAATTGAAATTTCGGGGCACACTGACAACAAAGGTTCGGCGCGTTATAACAAAAAATTATCTGATGACAGAGCAAAATCAGTTGTAACTTATTTAGTGGATAAAGGCATTGATATTGGACGTCTCGAAGCTAAAGGGTATGGATTTGATGAGCCTATAGCGGATAACGACACTGATGAAGGAAGACAGATGAACAGAAGAACCGAATTTATGGTAATTGGACTATAAAAATTCTAAATCCCTAGTTCAAAAATTCAAATTCCAAGGAAAAAAAATATAGAGTCTTGGGGCTTGATGCTTTGTGCTATTTTTCTCTGTTCATCAAATTATGAGCAAATTCAAGAAAAATATCTTTTTTTACGTTATCAACTTTAATATAATCTATATTGTTTAATGCCTTTTGGTAGTATTTGTTAATCTCTGATTCTGTAACTTGCTTAATACTTAACCCGTTATAAATTCCTTTCACAGAATTAATTTTTACATCGGCATCTGTATCTGTAAGCCCGAACCAATATTCAAGGGCTTCTTTTTGTTTATTATCTGAAAGCTCAAGAGCTTTTAAGTAAAGATATGTTTTTTTATTTGTAACTATATCTCCTCCCGTTTTCTTACCAAAAACATCCTGATCGCTATATACATCCAGGATATCATCTTTCAGTTGAAAGGCAATGCCAAGATTTTCAGCAAAATTGTAAATTAACGTTGCTTCTTCGTCTGATGCTTTGCCAATAACAGCTCCTATTTTAACACAAGCGCCCAACAAAACGGCTGTTTTCAAACGTATCATCTCAAGATAATCATCAATACTGACCTCTTTTTGTGTTTCAAAATTCATATCATACTGCTGACCCTGACATACTTCTATTGCTGTTTTATTGAAAATTTGCAAAACAGGTAATATAAAAGACTCTTTTGTTTTAAAAAAATAATCGTATGATAATGCAAACATTGTATCTCCTGATAAAATAGCCCTGTTAATATCCCATTTTTTAAAAACAGTAGCTACACCTCTTCTTAAAGAGGCGTTATCTAAAATATCATCATGTATTAAAGTAAAATTATGAAATATTTCTAACCCAACAGCAGGATATACAGCGTCCTCTATCTGCCCACCAAACATATCGCACGATAATAAAGTCATGAGTGGTCGGATGCGTTTGCCCCCCAAAGACATAGTGTATTTTATAGGTTCATATAATTCCTTCGGAAAATAATCGAATTGCTCTTGTGATAATACATCTGTAATCTTTTTCAGCAATTCTTCTTTAGTCTTGTTCATTGGGACGAATACTAATTATCTGACATTAAAAAAGAAGGATTATCAATTACCTTTCTAATACCTTCTTCAATATTAACAGGTTTTCTTTTTAATAACTGAAGCATTTTACTTATATCCGGCAATCTCCTTTTCATATCACCCTCTTCTAGGGGTGGTAAATAAACTATTTTAGACTTCGACTTTGTTAAATCAATAATTGTTTCAGCCAACTTGGTTATAGAAAATTCATAGTCAGACCCAATATTGACAACATCATTAATAAACAGATCATGATTAAAAGCATTGAGGCAGGCTTGTATATTGTCTTCAATAAAACAGAATGTTCTAGTTTGAAAGCCATCTCCATAAATTTTAATATCGTCGTTTTTCAAAGCCCACTTTATAAATCTGGACATAACAAAATCGCTGCTTTGCTTAGTCCCATATGTATTAAAAAACCTAAAAATAGTATATTCCAGGCCAAACTCTTTATAATATGACTTGGCATAAGCCTCTCCAAGGTTTTTTACTACTGCATAGGGTAATCTTGAATTCAAAGGTGTGGTTTCTTCATTTTGTGGTAATTCTGTTGGCTCACCATAAACTTCTGATGAAGATGAAAAGTAAACTCTTTTTACATTGCTGTTTTTAGAAAGACTTAAAATGTTTTCAATTCCTTTTATATCATCAAGCACTTTTACAGGACGTTCTTGTGTCCTTTTTACGCCTACAACAGCAGCATAATGAAAAACATAATCGAACCTAAAAGAAAACATGACTTCCGAAATGTTTTTGTAATTATTAACATCACACTTTACAAAACGCCAGTTGGTGTTATTTTTTGAAGGTAAGTTTCCTAATAATCCTGTAGATAAATCATCAACTATTACAACAAAGTTATTTTTATTCTCAATTAATTTCTCTGCTAAAGAACTTCCAATAAAACCCGCTCCTCCTGTAATTAAAATTTTTTTCATTTTTGTTATTCAATTAAATGCAACAGATAATTGCCATATCCACTTTTTAAAAGCGGAACAGAAAGCTCTGTTAATTTTTCTTTATTAATAAATCCCATTCTGTATGCCACCTCTTCAATACATCCTATTTTTAAGCCCTGCCTTTCTTCTATAACCTGCACAAACTGCGATGCCTGCAATAAAGAAGCAAATGTTCCTGTGTCGAGCCAGGCTGTTCCTCTGCTTAAAATTTTAACATTTAATTTATTTAATGTCAAATAGTGCTTATTAATATCTGTTATTTCGTATTCTCCCCTTGGGCTGAGCTTAATATTTTTAGCTATCTCAACTATTGAATTATTATAATAATATAAACCAGGTACTGCAAAACTAGATTTAGGCTGCTTTGGTTTCTCCTCTATAGATGTTGCCATCATCTCTTCATTAAATTCTACAACACCGTATCTTTCAGGGTCAGAAACATGATAAGCAAAGACTATCCCCCCCTGAGGTTTGTTACATTCGAGTAAAGTTTTCTGTAAACCGCTGCCATAAAAAATATTATCCCCTAATATTAAACAAACATCATCTGTACCAATAAATTTTTCTCCAATCACAAAAGCTTGTGCAAGCCCATTGGGAACTTTCTGTTCAGCATAAGTAAAATGACAACCCAATTGCTCTCCTGTACCAAGTAATTTTTTAAATCCCGGCAGATCTTCTGGTGTAGAAATAATTAAAATCTCATTTATACCCGACATCATTAAAACTGATAACGGATAATATATCATAGGTTTATCGTAAACCGGCATTAATTGCTTGCTCAAAGCCAATGTCAATGGATAAAGCCTTGTACCTGAACCTCCTGCTAAGATTATTCCTTTCATGTTTGTTATCTAATAAATTAAATAATTTTCAAAGATAATACATTATTATTTTACCTTTTAACTTTTTAACATTAAAACCACATTAACTGTTAACTGAAATTAAAAATAAAGGTACAAGCATACTTTAAACATAAACACTAAGAATACATTCTGGAATAAAAAAACATTTTATTAAAAGATATTTTCGTTCAATAAATATTGCTTATTTCAATACTTTTACAATTGTGAAACAGAATATAAAATGTATTGATTACAAAATGGCAAAATGTTTGTTTTTAAGTTTCATCAAATTGTATTTACATAAAATCAATGGCACCATGAAAAATATATTTTTAATTATTTTAATTTTTAATTTATTTACAGGAGGATGCATTTCGCCCAGAAAACAAATCCAAAGAGGAAATTACGATACTGCGATTAATGTATCAGTAAAAAGACTTCAAAGAAAACCTAATAAAGAGAAAGAAATTATCAATCTGGATAAAGCCTATAAATACGCCATGCAAAGGGATAATGACCGTATATCCTTTTTAAGAAAAAGCGGACAACCTGAAATATGGGAAGAAATTTTTTTAACTTATGCTGATATGAAAAACAGGCAGGAAAAGGTCAGGGTATTGCCTCAAAATGTTTTAACTGCCATTGGGTTTCGATTTCAAGATTATGATAACGACATTTTAGAAGCCAAGAAAAAGGCAGCAGAATTTCTATATGCTCAGTCGTTAAAACTTCTCGAAACTAAGGATAAAGGAAATGCCCGACTGGCTTATGATCAGCTTTTACGCGTGAAAAGTTATTATAGTACATATAAAGATGTGGACTTATACATACAAAAAGCTTTGGATCTTGGCACTACATATATTCTTTTTACCATGAAAAACAACACGGGAATTCCTCTACCACCAAGTTTTGAGACTGAGTTGCAAAGAATCAGTTTATCTGATTTAAACTCTAAGTGGCTACGCTATGAAACAGTAAAAACTGAAGAAATAAATTATGATTACATCATTTTGTTAAACATCCGGGTTATTGATGTTTCTCCCGAAGCATTAAAAGAGACTCATTATACTGAAAGCAAAGAAATACCCGATGGTTTTCAATATGTTCTTGATGCCCATGGAAATGTGATGAAAGACAGCCTGGGAAATGATATAAAAACCCCTAAAACGAAAATAATAAGTTGCAATGTTATTGAAACACAACAAAATAAAGCTGTTACAATTTCAGGAACTTTAGATTTTATTAATTTGAATAACTCCCAGGTAATTAAAACAGATCCTGTTACTTCTCAATTTTTCTTTGACCATTTGTATGCAGAGGCTCAGGGTAATTTTGAAGCACTGAAACCTGAAACCAGAGAAAAACTGAATCTTCGCCCGGTCCCTTTTCCTAACAATTTCGACATGATTTTAAGAGCAGGCGATATAATAAAAGACATATCACGAAACATAATCATTCAGAATCAAAATATTATTTATTAAGGTTTTTTTTCTACAAGAAAGAGGTTGTTGAAATAACGACCTCTTTTTTATTTGATTATCAGCAAATTAAAGTTGAGTGTATAAATTTCAAAATATTTAAATTTCAATAAAATAAAAAACTACTTTTGCATATACTTCATATTTTTTTTGTTTAATGGAAAACTTTATCGTTTCTGCACGGAAATACAGACCCGTAACTTTTGACACAGTTATAGGACAAAATGCGATAACTACAACGCTTAAAAATGCTATTAAGAACGACCAGATAGCTCAGGCTTTTTTATTTACAGGGCCCAGGGGCGTAGGGAAAACAACCTGTGCCCGTATTTTAGCCAAGACAATAAATTGTGAAAATATTACCAAAAACATTGAGCCATGCAATGTATGTGAATCGTGCAAGGCATTTAACACCTCTGCATCTTTTAATATTCATGAGCTGGATGCAGCTTCTAATAACTCTGTTGACGATATAAGAAGTTTAGTGGAACAGGTTCGCATCCCCCCACAGGGTGTAAAATACAAAGTGTATATCATTGATGAAGTTCACATGCTATCGGCACAGGCTTTTAATGCTTTTTTGAAAACACTTGAAGAACCCCCTTCTTATGCCAAGTTTATTCTGGCTACAACCGAAAAACATAAAATAATTCCTACGATTTTATCCCGATGCCAGATTTTTGACTTTAACCGCATCACCGTTGACGATATTGCCAAACACCTTGAATTTGTAGCAAAAAACGAAAATATAAGTGCTGAACCTGAAGCCCTGCACGTCATAGCTCAAAAAGCTGATGGCGCCCTAAGAGATGCCCTTTCTATTTTTGATCAGATATCAAGCTTCTCTGGCTCTTCAATGACATACGATAATGTTATTGAAAATCTTAATGTCCTTGATGTTAATTTCTATTTTGAGATCACCGAATTAATATTACAAAACGACATTGCACAAGCTCTTTTAATGCTCAACACAATTTTTGAAAAAGGACACGATGCACATCATTTTATTAATGGAATGGGCGATCATTTGCGCAATTTACTAGTAAGCAAAGACATAGAAACTATTATTCTGCTTGAAGTCAGTCCAAATGTAAAGGGGAAATATAAAGTTCAATCTCAATGTTGTGAATCTGAATTTTTGCTTAAGTGTCTGGAAATATGTAATAAAGCAGATATCAATTACAAATCAGTAGGCAACAAAAGGCTTTTAATTGAATTATCTATTTTGCAGATGTGTGCATTATGCAGTAAAAAAAAAGAAGTTAAAAACATCTATGTAAACAAGCCTTATACTTTACCTAAGGTGGAAGACACGACATCAACTTCTGAAAAAAAAACTGAACACACACCTCCTCCAAAAGCTAATTTGGAAATACCAAAGCCACCAAAAGAAGAAAAAAACGAATTATCTAAAGGGTCCGTATCTCTCTCTTCACTTTACGCCAAGCCTTCTAAAAAGGAGGAAGTTATTTCTGAGAGCACAAAAGTAATTAATGAAGATGTTCAGCCGGCAGATGATTTTACTGATGATAAACTAATTGAACTCTGGAATAAATATGCAGAAATAGATAAACATAGTCCTAATTACAAATCTATACTTACAAATAACCTCCCCAAAAAGGCTGATAATAATATCATTTCTTTCAGCGTTATAAATACTTTTCAAGAGGAAGAACTAAAATCCAACATGCCGGAGATTATAAGTTTTTTGCGTAATGGTTTAAACAATCAACTAATAAATTTGCAAGTTAACATAGTTCCCGAAGAAGAAAATAAAACAAGCAAACCGTTTACGGTAAAAGATAAATTTAACAGCATGTCGGAAAAAAATCCTGATATAATAAAACTTAAAAATAAACTGGAACTTGATTTTGATTATTAATATAAATTGTAAATTATGAAAAAACGATTCTTGATTTTAATGCCCTTCATTCTTTATTTCATGGGGCAAATTGTTGGTCAGCCGAAGAAAATTGATTTTGTTCAATACGACCTGCCTAACGGACTACATGTGATATTGCATCAGGACAATACAACACCTGTTGTTGCAGTAACCATTACGTATCATGTGGGCTCTAAAAATGAACGGGCCGACCGTACAGGTTTTGCTCATTTTATGGAACATTTAATGTTTGAAGGTTCTGATAATATTGGCAGAGGAGAGTATTTTAAAATTGCTCAGAATGCAGGCGGACAAATAAATGCCAATACGACTCAGGACAGGACTTTTTATTATGAACTATTGCCTTCTAACCAGCTGGAACTTGGTTTGTGGATGGAGTCTGAAAGGCTTCTTCATTTAAAAATAGACAGTATTGGTGTAGAAACACAAAGAAAAGTTGTTAAAGAAGAAAGAAGTGCCCGCTTTGATAACCAGCCTTATGGCTCTATCTTAGAAGAAACTTTTGTGCGGGCTTATAAAACACACCCATACAATTGGTTGCCCATAGGCTCTGCTCAGTATATTGACAAAGCCACACTTAAAGAGTTCCGCGATTTTCACAGCATATATTATGTGCCTCAAAATGCAACATTATGTATAGCAGGAGATTTCGACGTTGAAAAAGTCAAACAAATGATCAGCAAATATTATAACGACATCCCAAGAGGAACAGCTGAAATTATACGGCCAAATGTTGTAGAACCTCCTTTGGGAAAGGAAATAAGAGATACTATTTATGATAATATTCAGCTTCCTGCAGTTATACAAGCATATCGCATACCAAAACAAGGAAGCGACGATTCATACGCTCTAAGCATGTTAACTAATATTATGTCATCGGGTGAGAGTTCTCGCATGTACAAATCAATAGTTGATGAACAACAAAAAGCCATGGCTGTTTATTCTTTTCCATTTCCTTTGGAAGACCCGGGATTGTTCCTGGTTTTTGGCATATCAAGCATGAAAACATCAGCCCAGGACTTAGAAAATGCTATCAACACAGAAATTGATAAAATTAAAAAAGATGGCTTAACAGAAAGAGAATTTCAAAAAGCAAGAAATATGGCTGAAGCTGATTTTATTAATGGCATTTCTTCTGTTGCTGAAATAGCAGGCAAATTGGCTAATTACCATGTTTTCTTTGGCGATGCAAACCTTATAAATTCTGAAATTGACAAGTATATGAAAGTTACCAAAGAAGATATTAAAAGGGTGGCTAATACTTATCTTACTAAGGAAAACAGAGTTGTGTTACATTATTTACCTAAAAAAACTGTAAAATAGGAGGAGATTTAAAATGAAAAAATTAAATATAATTATATTCGGATTATTAATTCCTTTTCTGTCATTCGGTCAGCTTGACAGAAGTATCAGACCCAAAGCAGCTCCGGCATCAGAATTAAAAATAGGTAATTATGAATCTGTTGTATTGGCCAATGGGTTAAAAGTTTTTATTGTTGAAAACTCCAAATTGCCCCGCATCGCACTTTCATTTGTTTTCGATTATGACCCTATCTTAGAAAACACTTTGGCCGGGGTATCTGATTTAACGGGACAGTTGCTTAAAACAGGTACGAGCACTCGTACCAAAGCACAAATTGACGATGAAATAGATTTCATTGGAGCCTCCATTTCAACGAGTGCAACCTCTATTAATGCTTCCTCTTTGTCAAAACATAAAGAAAAACTCTTCGATATTGTTTCTGATATCTTGATAAATGCAAAATTTGTTGATTCTGAGTTTGAAAAAGCAAAAAACCAGATGGTCTCTGGTCTGGCTGCCTCTAAAAACAGTCCTGAAGCTATATCTGCAAGACTAACAAAACTTTTGGTTTACGGTAAGAACCATCCCTATAGCGAAACACCAACAGAAGCTACGTTAGGCAATATTAAAATTACTGACTGTGAAAATTTGTATAAAGATTATATCAGACCCAATGTATCTTATCTGGCCATTGTTGGAGATGTAAAAAAAGATGAAATCATCCCTATGGTTGAAAAGTATTTTGGTAAATGGGAGAAAAAAGACGTTCCCAAACATGTATATGAAACGCCTAAGGCTCCTGAAAAAGTAACCGTTTCTATCGTTGACAGGCCCAGTGCTGTTCAATCAAGCATTACTGTTACTTTCCCTGTAGAACTAAAACCCGGAACTGATGATGCTTTAAAAGCCCGTGTGATGAATAGCATTTTAGGTGGTGGCACGTCACGTCTTTTTGATAATTTAAGAGAAAAACATGGCTTTACTTATGGGGCTTATTCAAGTTTAACTCCCGATAAATTAATCGGCGATTTCAGCGCCACTTCAGATGTAAGAAACTCTGCTACTGATAGCGCTATCACTGAAATATTTTTTGAAATAAACAGAATTATGAATGAACCTGTAAGTGATAAAGAAATAAATCTGCATAAAAATGAATTGGCAGGTTCTTTTGCTTTATCGCTCGAAGACCCACAAACTATTGCCTCCTTCGCTTTAAACATAGAAAGATATAAGCTCGATAAAGATTATTATAAGAATTACTTAAAGAGGCTCGAGGCGATGGACATACCCAACGTTCAGGATGCAGCCAAAAAGTTTTTAAAACCCCAGAATGCACATATTCTTGTTGTTGGTAAAGCTGAAGCTGTTGCTGAAAGAATCAAAAAATTCAGCCCTGATGCTGTAATTAATTATTATGATGAAGAAGGTAAGGCATACGACCCAACAAAAAAGATTAAACAGGCACCCAAAGGTATTACCGCTGAAAGTGTAATAGAAAATTATATCACAGCTATTGGTGGCAGAAAGAATTTAGCCAAAATCAAAGATATTACAAAAAGCTATTCAACCCTTATGCAGGGCATGCTGATTGAAATGAAAGAGTGCCAAAAAGCACCTAACAAACTACTCGTCGAAGTAGGTTCCGGTGGCATGATTTTATCAAAACAGATTTTTGACGGCACAAACGGTATTTCAATGGTGCCTATGATGGGACAAACAGACACTTTAAAAGGAAAAGAACTTGAAAGCATGAAATTGCAGGCTGTTTTAAATATTGAATTAGATTATGCAAAATATGGTATTAAACTAAACCTACTGGGAATTGAAGAAATTGATGGAAATGAAGCCTATAAGGTTGAATCTGTTTCGCCCGATGGTTCAAAGTCTGTTGATTATTTTGATGTTAAATCTGGTCTGAAAGTAAGGTCTGTTGACGATAACGGACAAAGTAACTTCAGTGAATATAAAGAAATAAACAAGATAAAATATCCCGGTAAAATAACGCAGGATATGCAGGGACAAACGATAAAATTCGACCTGAAAACTGTTGAAGTGAACAAAAAATTAGACGATAAATTATTCACAACAAAGTAGTTAATTTAAGTCAATTGAGTTAATTGATAGGGTTAGATGGATAGAGGTATAAGGTTATAAAGGTATAAAGGTATAAAGGTATAGAGGTATAAAGGTATAGAGGTATAAGGGTATATGGATTTGTGAAAATCCACGGGAATATATATAATCAAAAAGATGCCTTTAGCTCTATAGCTTATGTTGCAACCATCATTTATAAACTAAAAAGGACTGTTATGAAAAAATCACTTTTTATAGTATTCCTGATTTTTACTTCAATAAGCATTGCCTGTTCTCAAACTTATTTTCGCAGTGGGATATTTCTGCATCATTCGACAGGGCTGTATATATGGGGACCTAATCCAGACGGGCTCTCCCATACAACCATTCCCGCAGAGATGCATCAGTTCAATATTAATCATTTGCTTACCGGCAGCGATTCTATTACATTAAACGAAGAGTGGTGGTCGCCAAGCGATAATGAATGGTACACACAACATCAGTTTTTTGAAGGAAACACTGCTTTTACTGATATTAACGATTATCTGAATAACAATAAAATTATTATTGTAAAGTCTTGTTTTCCTTCTTCTGAAATTGATTCATGGGGGCAACCTTCCGATACAGCCACTGACCCGACATATAAATCGGTTTATAATTACAAATGGCACTGGAGACACATCATCAATGTGATGAAAAATCATCCGGATAACTTTTTTGTTATCTGGACCAATGCCCCAAGGGAAGTAAATTCGACCACAGTGCAACAGGCTGCTCTTTCAAAGCTTTTCTGCACATGGGCAAAAGATACACTTGCAGAAGGGCTTGACCCTTTTTTCGGTGCTTTCCCCCACAATGTTTATGTTTTCGATTATTTCAATAAAATTACCGGCACCGACGGTATTGAACCGGTAATGTATGCAACAGCACCCTACGACAGCCATCCCAATGGCGCTGCTACAGACTTTATTGCCCCTCAGTTTGTAAACGAAATATTTACTGCCGCTCTGGCTTATGAACAGTTTTATACTGCCATACGGGAACATAAAAATTTTGATGTGTTTATCTTTCCCAATCCTGTTAACGACAAACTTTATGTTGAGGGCAGTGCTGATTTTAGTTTCGAGATAATTGACATTACCGGTAATGTTATCAAGTCAGGGAAAAACAAGTCTGAAATAGGAGTTAAGGATATTCCAAAAGGAATTTATTTCGTTAGAATAATCACAGAAAAAACTGAGATTGCCAAAAAGATTGTAATCGAATAACTGATGTGTAATTTAAATAAAAAATATATCAGCCAACCTTTACTTGCTTTACTCTTTTTGTTTGGCATTGAATATTCATATGCTCAACTATTACCAGACACTTTACACTATATCCATAACAGTAACGTTGTTGGCGCTCAATGGATGTTTACAGCTGTTCAGATTACCGATATACACTTAGGAGAATCATCGCCTAATGGAGATTATGGCACTACAGGCTGGAATGATACCATAGACCAGAACACAGACTGCGATGCCACTGAACATTTGCGTAATGTAGTACAATGGATCAATGCCAACAAAGTTGCCGAAAAAATTGAAATAGTTTTTGTTACAGGTGACCTGTCCGACAGAGGAGAAAAATCAGGGTTTATCATGTCTAAACGCATTCTCGACAGTTTAACAGTTCCTTATGTAGTTACTAACGGCAACCACGATATGTGGCCACGCGTAAGCGGAGATGAAGCCCCCTACCCTTTTGGCGACTCTATATTCTCGGAAGTTTTTAAAGATCATTTTATACAATTATCCCAACAGTTAAGCAATTGGGACGATGGCACACGACTTAACAGGGTTTTCAATCCATTAAACAATACGTACAGTCAGTTTCAAAATTTTTCTTTCAGTAAAGGCAGCTATTGGTTTATAGTATCTGATTTTGCATCACGTTATAAAAAGCCCTTGGGTGTTGGAACCATGGTTGACGCTGCTTTATACGACATTCCAGGAGGAAGTTACCCCTGGCTTGCAAATGCATTAGCTCAGGCTCAACCTGCAATTGTAAAAGGTATTATTTTACTTCAGCATTTCCCCCTTGATAATGAAATTCTGTCTTCAACATATTCCTTCAGCAGTACTGAATACGACTCTATTATTGACTTAATTGAACCTTATGCTGCTTCTTTTGGATTATGTATTGCAGGACACAGGCATCGTTCTAAAACTTACGATATAAAACGGTCTACCTTTTCTCCTGTTCTGGGAGAAGGCATTGAAACTGATGCCAATTACAAATATGCTAATGGTTACATCCGCTTAATCCAGTTTTGGGATTACCCTACAGCAGGAATAAATAATACAGAAAAAAAACATTGTTCATTACTACCCAATCCATTTAATGATAAAACAACGCTTATTATTTCACGGGATATCGCACCAGATGAACTTTGTATAGAAATTTCCAATATTAATGGACAGAAAGTCAGAAGTTATAATCATGTTAAAAATTATGAAATAGAAATCATGAAAAATGATTTAAAAGCAGGTTTGTACTTTATTAATATCAGAAATAATAAGTTCTCAGAAACAATTAAGTTAATTGTAAATTAAGATTTGTAAGATACTTTTTATAAACAATTTTAAAGGGAGTGCGTTACAAAATAATATTGTTTTTACTTTTCTTAATAATTTTTATTAAAAGCGTAGCTTTTGATTCTACCGCCTATAACGGTTCCCAGCATACCGGGAAAGACTCAATACCCAACCCTGTTGAAGTATTATGTAAGTATTTACAGTTTGCATCTTATTCGGGAAAAGAATACGAGGCAGGACATTATTTAATTGATGTATGCCAAACGAATGGTCTGAATGTTACCGTCTTTACTGATACCGGAGGCAGCATCAACTTTGCTGCTTCATTATATCCCTTATCTTTAAAGAAGCCCAATATTGTTTTTCTGCATCACATTGATGTTGTACCCGAAGGCAATCTTTCTAAGTGGAAGTACCCTCCTTTTTCGGGAGCCATTGCTGAGGGTAGTATATGGGGCAGAGGGGCACTTGACATCAAGGAACTGGGCATCATGCATTTGTTTGCCTTATTGAAATTTAAAGAATTGGCAAAAAATAAAGACCTACCTTATAATTTCACACTTTTAGCCGTTTCGGGTGAAGAAACAGGGGGTTATATAGGTTCTAAAATTATTGTCAGCCATTTCATCGAACAGCTTAACCCTGTGCTTGTATTGGGTGAAGGTGGTTCCGGAATAGATTTTCTGCTTTCCGCGAGTAAAGAAAAACCTCTTTTTGGTATTTCAATAGCAGAGAAAACCTCTTTATGTTTAAAATTGCATCTCGATATGGAAACTCTGGCCCATGGTGCAGTAACGCCTAACGAGTACCCCAACCAGATAATGATAGAAGCGCTGAGCCGTATAGACAAAAGGATTCCTAAAATTAAATTTAATAAAGCATCGCGACGTATGTTTAATGAAGTGGGCAAAATTGAAGGCGGTTTTGAAGGGTTTGTTCTGCAAAACATGAACTGGGTTATTTTTAAACCTTTTGTGATAAAATCTTTTGTAAAAGACCCTAATCTGCATTCTATTTCTTCAAACACAATTACCATAACATCTATAAAAAGTGCTCAGGGAGCAGACAACCAGATAGCTCAGAGCATTGAGGCTACACTTGATTGTCGCTTGCTTTCAAGTACAGAAGACAAAATACTTATAAAAGAAATACAAGAACTGCTTAATGATTCACGCATAAAAATTGAAATAATAGATAAAGGAGCCGATTCTTATCTGTCAGTACCTGAATATTTCTATGAGGTTATGGAAAAAGCTATTAAAACAAGCTATAAAAAATCTAAAGTTGCGCCCATGTTCCTCCCATCTTCCAGCGACAATAATTATTTCAGAAGCAAAGGCATCCCTGTTTATGGCATAATACCAATTGTATTAAACAAGCAGCAACTAAACTCAATACACAATTATAATGAGCACATACAGATAAGTAATTTTCTAAAAGGCATTGATGTTTTTGAACTTTTTATCGAAGCGCTAATAGCAAACCCTTTAGAAAATAAAAAGGTCAAATAATGCATTTTGGCGTTAGTTTAAAAGAACATTGTTAATGGAATTTGTTTCTCAAAGCTGTTTAAATGAAGTCTCTTTAAAATTTCATAGCCACGAAGGCACAAAAGCACAAAGAAACACCAAGCTTAACTCGCTATTATAAACCCAAGCATATATCTTACCTAACTCTTTGATAGTGAGAGCTTCACAATAAGTAAAATTTCACTATATTGTAATTTTAAATAATTTTAAAATAGGAAAAAGAGCCTTACCTTTGTAAAGCTCTTTTTCTTTAATTTTATGTTATGCAACGATTTTTGTTTTTTAATATGTTTCTTTTTTTATTTACTTTTAATGGTAGAGGGCAAATAAATCTTGTCAATAACCCAAGCTTTGAAATCCTTTCTGCATGTCCAAGTTCAATTGATCAAATTGATTATGCAATTGGATGGAATACTCTTATTAGTGGAGGGGGGGGGAACCCTGATTTATATAATATTTGTTGTACAAATCCTTCATTATGCGGAGTTCCGTCTCAAGCTAATTTTTATACCTTTCAGTATCCTCATTCAGGGAATGGATATGTAGGGATAGATGTAGCAACTAGTTATTATATAGATAATTGGAGAGAATATATTCAAAGCAAACTTAAAAAGGGGCTTACAGCAGGTCATACTTATTGTGTTAAGTTTTATGCTAGCTTATCAGATCAGTCGAGAGCTTATATAGAAACCCTTGGCGCTTACTTAGATAATGGCAATGTCTCTGCACCAGCTCCCCATGGGCTAGCCTCAGTTATACCGCAAGTGTTTAATAATTCACATCCGTTAAATGACACTGTAAATTGGATGAAAATTGAAGGTTCTTTTATTGCAACAGGTTATGAAACTTATATAACTCTTGGTAATTTTTTTACAGATACGAATTCACAAATAGGGCTTTTAGGTTCTCCAATAACTTGGATCTCTTATTATTATATAGATGATGTGAGTGTGATAGATACAGACTTACCTGCGTATGCTGGCAAAGATACCCTAAT
>Ga0114951_10001507_pt1 | contig 28514 bp, 18 predicted proteins | sample AM7aDNAmetaG_FD_88677 | JGI IMG/M metagenome (GOLD analysis project Ga0114951, IMG submission 88677) | Freshwater microbial communities from Finland to study Microbial Dark Matter (Phase II) - AM7a DNA metaG | ecosystem: Environmental > Aquatic > Freshwater > Lake | place: Finland: Lake Alinen... | reverse complement strand
TTGACAACCAGGCGCCCCAGGAACCAAGCTGTGCGCGCCAAAAACACGGTAACACTACTTTTGAGGCAACCGGAGCGTTCCGGCCCCGCTATCTGGGTAACAGTGACTTTTGAGGCACGACGGGGGAGGAGGATGAACTAGTATTCGTTCCCGCAATCGGGCGGGTCTGGTAAAAAACGCGGGCGTGGCAACCGAGGAGAGCCTGAAGCGATGTAGGCCGATTCCGTGAATCGGCGTGGCAGCGGGTGACGACTCGCAGAGTCGGCCTACAACTTCATGAATAATCCGGGCTAAATCGTGCGTGAATAGCGCCGCTCTTTTTCCTGCGGCAGGTAGGCGTCGAAGCGCATGGCGATATTGCGGACCAACAGACGGCCAAGGTCGGTCACGGTGAAGCCGCCCGTGCTGCGCTGCAAGAGGCCGTCGGCTTCGAGATCGGCCAGCGACTCCAGCTCGCGCGCGAAGTAGCCGGCAAAATCGATGCCGAGTTGCCGCGACATGGCGGCGTAGTCGAGGCCGAGATCGCACATCAGCCGCATGATGGTCCATGCGCGGACCTTGTCATCCTCGCTCAGGATGTAACCTTTGTGGTGGGGAACCTTGCCCTCGTCGAGCATCCGGTAGTAATCGGGCAGTTCCTTCTGGTTCTGCCAATAGACGCCGCCGGCATGGGAGATGGATGACATGCCGAACGCGTAGATGTCGGCGTTGCCGCGCGTGCTGTAGCCTTGGAAATTCCGTTGCAGCGTTTTGGCGCGCTGCGCGAGCGCGAGTTCGTCGGTTTCCTTCGCGAAGTGGTCCATGCCGATATAAACGTAGCCGGCGGCGGTGAGCTTCTCGACCACCGTCTTGAGCAGCTCGAACTTCGTCTCCGGCGTTGGCAGCATGTTGTCCTTGAAGATCTTCTGGTGCGGCTTAATCCACGGGACGTGGGCGTAGTTGAACACGGCAAACCGGTCCGGGTTCATCTCCAGGACTTCGTTCAACGTCTTCTCGAACGACGGCGTTGTTTGCAGCGGCAGACCGTAAATCAGGTCAATGTTTAGCGAGACGAAACCCGCTTCACGGAGCCATCCGGCCGCTTCCTCGGTCATCGCGCGCGGCTGGATGCGATGCACGGCCATTTGGACGTTCGGGTCGTAGTCCTGCACGCCCAGCGACGCGCGGTTGAAGCCGGCTTCGCACATCGCCTTGACGTGATCGCGCGTCAGCCGGCGCGGATCAATCTCGACGGAAGCTTCCACGTCCGCCGCCACGTGGAAGCGGGAACGGATCAGGTCGCCCAGCGCGCGGAATTCGTCCGGCGTCATGAACGTCGGAGAGCCACCGCCGAAATGGATCTGCACCACCGGGCGGCGCGGGTTCAGAAACTGCCCCATCTGGTCGAGGTCCTTTTTCAGATACTCGATATAGGTGCCGCTTTGCTCCTGGTTGGTGGTGATGACCGTGGTGCAGCCGCAATACCAGCACAGCGAGTAGCAAAACGGCAGGTGGAAGTAGAGCGAGAGGTCGCGTTCCGTCTCGTTGTTGGCGCGAATCTTGTCGCGCAGCATGTCGAACGTGACCTTCTCGGTGAAATGCGTCGCCGGCGGATACGAGGTGTATCGCGGTCCCGGCACGTTGTATTTCTTCACCAACGCCAGATCAACTTTGAGCGTGCTCATGCAAAGGTGCGGATAGTATCCACCATTGCCGCGATGTTTTCCAGTGACGCGGTCGGCGGCAGGCCGTGGCCGAGGTTGAAGACGTGGCCTGTCAACCCCCGCATGTCGTTCAGGATCCGCCGCGTTTCGGCAGCAACGATCTCCGGCGTCGTCGTGAGCACCAGCGGGTCGAGGTTGCCTTGCACGCCGATGTTTTGCGGGAGCCGCGCGCGCACTTCCGAAAGACGCACGGTCCAATCCACGCCGAGCACTTGCGCGCCGGTCGCCGCCAGGTCGCGCCAGTTGCCGTTGACGCCCTTGGAGAACACGATCACCGGCACGCGGCTTTGGAGCGAAGCGACGACTTCCGTGATCCATCGGCCGGAGGCGGCGGCAAAGGCATCGCTCGCCAGCGTGCCGCCGAGGCTGTCAAAGATTTGCACCGCGTCCACGCCGGTTTCAATTTGCATCCGCAGATACGCGCTCACGGCACCGGTGAGTTTTTCCATCAGGCGCTCGAACAGCGGCCGGTCGGAGTAGAACAGGCGCCGGGCTTTTGTGTAATCGTCCGCGCCGCCGCCTTCGAGCATGAAACAGGCGAGCGTCCACGGCGCGCCCGCGAAGCCGATGAGTGCCGTGCGGTCGCCGAGACTCTTGCGGACCAGCCGCAGCGCCTTGGACACGTAATCGAGCCGCTCGCATACCGCCGTGGTGTCGAGCCTCCCGATATCCTCCGCCGATTGCAACGGCTTCATCTCGATGCCCTTGCCTTCGAGAAACTGGTAGGACTGGCCGAGCGCCTCCGGCACGACGAGGATGTCGCTGAAGATGATCGCCGCGTCGAAGTCGAAACGGCGGATCGGTTGCAACGTTACCTCCGCCGCGAGTTCGGGCGTGCGCACCAGTTCGAGGAAGGAGTATTTCTCCTTCAGCGCGCGGTATTCGGGCAGCGCGCGGCCCGCCTGGCGCATGATCCAGACCGGCGGACGATCCACCGGCTGGCAGCGGCAGGCGTTGGTGAAACGCTGGCGATTGGTCATGGATTGGGTCCCGATTAGCTCAGTTGCAGACGGATATGCGTTGTGACTGAATGATACATCCGTTTTCAATTTATCAAAAGTCACAGCCCAGATACAGATGTAAGTTCGCGGATAATGTGCCCCGTTTCGGCGTGTCAAATGTCGAAAAATTGACGCGGAAATCGCCGGCCAACGCACCCTGATTTCCTATCGCCCCGGTCTCACCGTGAAGAAGCTGCTCTTTCGCACCGGGGCGTCGAACTCAGAAATGTGCAAATCGCGCCGCTCAAGAACCCGCGGCCTGCCGTCGCGCGCTTCGCATCCACCCAGAGCTTCCAACACGGGTCCACTTGACTTATCCAAAGCGAGTCGCAAAGATGCGCCGTTGCTCCAGGGACTGGCGTCAAAAAAAGGAAATCAGAATGAAAAGACTCGTGATGTTGTTGGCGTTGATTGTGATGGCCGCGGGCGCGCGGGCCGATGTGCGGCTGCCTTTGGTGTTCAGCGATAACATGGTGGTGCAGCGGGAGACCACCGCGACATTCTGGGGCTGGGCGGGTCCCGGCGAGAAGGTTTCCATCGCCGCATCTTGGGGCGCACACGCCACCACCACGGCGTCGGCCGATGGCGCGTGGAAGCTGAAGCTCAAGACGCCCAAGGCGGGAGGCCCGTTCACGATCACGATCAAAGGCAATAACACGATTGAACTTAAGAACGTCCTCTCGGGCGAGGTCTGGCTCTGCTCCGGCCAGTCGAACATGGGCATGGTTGTCAACAGCGTCACCAACGCGCAGGCTGAAATCGCGGCGGCGGATTATCCGCAAATCCGCCTGCTGAGTGTGAAACTCACCACGGCTGGCGAACCCCAGACGGAATGCCAGGGAACGCCGTGGGCGCCCTGTAGCCCGAAAAATGTTGGGACCTTCACGGCGGCGGGCTACTTCTTCGGTCGCAAGCTCCATAAAGATCTGAACGTGCCGATCGGTCTGATCAACTCGTCCTGGGGTGGCACATGCATTGAGGCGTGGACCTCGTGGGACGCGCAGAAGGACGACCCGGCGATGCAGGAATTGCGCAAGAGCTGGGACCAGCGTGACAAGACGTATACGCCGGAAGGGGCCAAGAAGCAGTTCGAAGACGAAAAAAAGGCATGGAATGCCTGGAACGCCGGCGACAAGAAGACGAAGGCGCCCACGCGTCCGCGCTTCCACGTCCAGCCACGCAACGACCAGAACTATCCGGCGAACCTGTTCAACGCGATGATCAATCCATTGGCTCCTTTTGCGATTCGGGGTGCGATTTGGTATCAGGGCGAGGGCAACAGCGGGCGCGGCAAGGAATATCGCGTCCAGCTCGAGCGCCTGATCGTCAACTGGCGCACGCTGTGGGGCTGTGATTTTCCGTTTTATTTCGTGCAACTGCCGAATTTCATGGCGCCGTGGCAGAGCCCGGTGGAAGACGGTGGCTGGCCGCAAATCCGCGAGTCGTTCGCGAAGACCGCCAAGGAAGTGCCGAACACCGGCATGGCCATCACCATTGATATCGGCGAGGAGACTGACATTCATCCCAAGAACAAGCAGGACGTGGGCGACCGACTGGCTCGCGTGGCGCTTCACCAGACCTATGGTTTGAAGGGCTTTGCCTGGAACGGGCCGGTGGCCGAGTCGTGCAAATTCGCCGACGGCAAGGCGGTGATCCGGTTCAACACTGGCGGCGCGCCGCTCGCGGTCAAGGGCGGCGGCAAGATCGTCGGTTTCGCGCTGACGGGCGCGGACGGCACCACCGTGTCGGCCGATGCCGTCATTGAAGGCAAGGACACGGTCGCGGTCAGTTCGCCGAAGGTCGCGCAGCCGGCCGTGGTGCACTATGCGTGGGCCAATAATCCGGTCGGCGTCAACCTGGCGAACAGCGAGGGACTGCCTGCTTCGCCGTTCCGCTTTGGCGAGATGCCGAAGTTCGAGGTCTTCTCGAAATTCCTTCCCGACGAAGCCAAGGCGTACAAGCTGGTCTATGCCTTCGACCCGCTCGCGGGCAAGCTGACCGATGGCAACACCCGGTTCGTTTATGACGCCAACAATTCGGCGCAGGTCAAGGGTCCGTTCAAGAAGGTGGCCTACTTCCTCGCGCTGCGGGATGCGGCAGGCGCCGTTTCCTACGCGTTCGTCGCCATGGATCCGTTCACGAGCGACGTTGCCAAGATCGGCGTGCCGACCGTCGCGAGCGGCGCCGTTTTCCAGACCAACATCACCGGCGTCGTCGTCAAGACCAATGCCAAAGGCGTGCAGGCGGGGGAATTTGCCGAGGGCTGCAACATTGAGTTCTGGCCCTACAATTACGGGCCGCAAAACCCAACCAAGGTGCCCGGCGCCAGTGATCAGCTCTTTGATTTTGGCGACATCATGGCGAAGCAGACGGGTCCGGGCTACGGCTCGATGCAAATCCACAACTGGAAAGCGCAACACTCGATCATTTGTTTCAACCGCTTTGGCAGCGGCCGCAGCAATGACGTCGGGCTGGGCAACTCCGAGGGACAGACGCGCGACTGGACCTTCACCTCCAGTGCCAAAAACTACAGCCAAGGCGAATTCCTGGTGTTGGTGCTGCCGTAACCGGAACGAAACGCGTCCGGAAACATCGTCCGTGTTTGCGGTCGCGGCTATCGGGCCGACGTTGTTTGTGCTGGCGGGGCGCTCCGGTTGAGACGGCAGAGTCAATTCGCGTGATCTTCGAGAACCAACTCTACGCCACTGAGAGCGGGACCGAGGGAAGACGATGCTGACCTAAGCAGCCGCACTTCGAGTTGCGGGCTGAGAAGGATATTCTTGAACTCCTTCATCACGCCGCGATTGGGGGCGCCGGCGGCTTTGGCAATGTCGAAACCCTTCAACACCACCTGGCCCTGCAGGAGCACGTCGAACACGCGCTGGCCGGGTGCAATGTTGTCCGGTTCCAGAAAGTAGAGCCGGACGGTGTAACGCGCTGGCGGCAGCGCCGGGGGATTCATGGTGGAAGCGTTCGCCGGTCCGGGGGAAGTGTTGGGTGCGGTAGTGGGCGCGTCCGCAGCGGCGGACTTGCCTTTGCCGGTATCTTTGCTGTCTTCGTCATCTTCCTTGGGACCGGCGGGCGCGGTTGGCAGAAGTGCCTTCAACGTCTGTGGGGTGATGACGATGGACTCGATGTCACGGAGTCCCGACGAAACGACCCACGCTGGCCCCTGGCCGGAAACGGCGCTCGTGTGACGGCGGAAAACGCTGGCGGAGGATCCGGTGATGGCGACAGGCAGTTGGGGCGAACTGCCGCCAGCCGACGGGTATCCGAGCCACAACGTGCCGTTGTCCGCGACGCGGTCGCCGGCCGCGCCAAGGTTGATGCCGACATGCGCGATGCGTTTGCCCTCGGGTGTGTCGAGGCCGGTCAAGTTGCATGTCCACATCTCCACCTCCGGCATCGAAATGAGCGCGAGCGAGGTCTGGTTCTGATACGGGCAACTGCACGTGCGCGTGTAATCAGGAGCGCTGAGCACGCCGTTGGCAATGACGAGGTTGGCGCTGCAGCCGCTCTTAAAGCCGCCGAGGTTGCCGGTGCCGGCATGTGTCTGTAGATCGTAAAAGCCGGCTGCGCCGGAGCGGAAGGTCATCATGTTCTCGGAGGCAATGGGTGTGTTGCAACCGTAGGTGCGATAGACGCACCAAGGCTGCGCCTCGCCAGTGAGCGGGTTTGTGATGGTGTGCGGCTTGCCGTCAACCAGGCTGTACGCGCCTGCGGACTGTTTGTAGGACGTGGGCGTGGTAATGATCAAGTCGTGGTGCAGGATGCAGGGACCGCTGTATTTGAGGCGGAGATTTTTCCAGACCTCGGAGCCGTCCTTGGCGCGGAGCACGGCCATGCCCTGCGGCACTTCGTCCTTAAGTCGATCCCGGGCGTTTGCGCCGGCTTGAAGCAGCAGGTCGCGCTCCTTCGAGTAACTCAGCCACGAACCAAAGACGTCCTTGGCGTATTCCCACAACGTCCGTCCCGTGCGCACGTCGAAAGCGACGATGCGGTAGTTCGCAGTCACGTTCTGCCCCGCACGCTTCGCTTTGAGTTCCGCGCTCTTCGGCAGCCGGTCGAGGCAATAGACGCGTCCGCCGCCCGCGACGATGCCGTTGTGAATGAAGCCGTGCCGGGCGTCGGTCTGCCAAAGCAGTTGGCCCGTGTAACGGTTGAAGGCGGCCAGGCCGAGACTGGCGGTGCAGTCGCCAATGTCTGCAAGCGCTTCCAGGCCGACCGGCGAAAACCGCTTGTTGAAGTTGGCGAACCCCGTGCCGCCAAGCAGCACATCGCCGCAGATGCCGATATATCCCCATTCCGGTGCCGACGGTCTGCCTTTGCCTGCAGGCATCTGGATGGTCTGGATGATCGCGCCGGTGACGGCATCAAGCACGGCGCACTTGTTGCCGACGGCCACATAGACGCGGTCCTCCGCCGCAACGAAGTTCGCGCCGCGGGCGTTGGCACCGGGTATGTGCCGCTGGCTGTAGAGCGTGGTTAGCGAATCGGCCAGATGGGTGTCGTCGTAGTAGATGCCGCGGGTGTTGAGGCCGTGGATCGCTGTTTTCCACAAGCGTCGTCCGGTATAAACATCGCGCGCGCTGAGGCAATCCATGCCTTCGATGAACAGCCGGCCGCCAACGACCTGCTCGGACGGCCCATGACCGTGTCGCGGCAGCACGTCCATGTGGCTGTTGCCGCCAAACCACAGCAGGCCCACGGGCAACTTTAGCGTGCGGTCATCGGACTTCACGGTGTTGGCCACGTCGCCGTATTGGTGGGTCCAGTCCGCCGTGCCAGGCAACGCGCCTTGGCGGATCACGCGCACCGCGTTGGCTGCCGCCACGACCTTCGCGTTGGCCAAACCCGCGCTTCTGGCCTTCGCGGCCATGTCTGCGGCATCCTGCGTGCCGGAAATCCACAATGAGCCTCCGTAGGGACGCACCGATTCATAAACCTTCCTCAACGTCGCGACGTCGCCCATCCGCGCGGCGAACGAACCGCCGACCATCACGAGGCTCGCGACATAAGGCGGCGCTCCAAACGCATCCGGCTCGGCGGCCAGCAACGCCACGCGCGCGCCGTAAAGCCCCTCGGCGTCGAGTTGTCGGCGGAGGCGGTCCACCTTGGCGGCGTCGGAATCCACGCCGACGATTTGCAGCCGCGACGATGCAGCCAGCGCACGGATGAGTCCGCCATCGTCCAACCCGAGACAAAACGCGTAACCGTCAACCGCGCCAGTCTGGGCAACGATGGCGCGGGCCTGGTTGAGCGCGGCCGCCGGCGGCGCCATGGAACGGGCCGGTTCCTTGACAGCCAGCGCGGCACCCGTGCCCTGGCCAAAGGCCATGATGTGTCCTTCCTGTGTCACGGCGAACAACATGCCGTTGGCCGCGAGCAGGCGGCGCACCGTGCCTTGCACCGGCTGCGACCATACAATGGAGGGTCTTCCATCTTTTTTCGCAATCTCGATGGCCACGATTGCGTTCGAACCGGCTGCGTAAAGCTGGTTGCCCGCGCGAATCAGATCGCCGGTACCATTCGCCTTGATTTCCCACTGCAAGGACTTGTCCGCCTTCCACGCCTGGATCACTGGTGACGGCTGGCCGGGCGGGGCGTTTTCCCTGGCGCGACTCAACACCGCCTCGGCCGTTTGGAGTTTCTTCGTAGCCGAGTTGCAGGCGGTTGTTGCCTTCTGGATGGCGCTTTCATCGCCGAGCGCACGCGCGTCGGCCAGATCTCCCTTGGCCCTCGTTTCCCCATAGCGGGCGGCTTCCAACTTCTGTTCCGCCTCAATGCGTGCTGTGAAATTGGTGGAATAGTTCGCCGCGCAATACACATACGTCCCGTCAAGTACCGGCTCGTTGACGGTGAATAAACTCTTCTTGCCGGTCGCGAGATCGTGGGCGCGGGTGCCGCGGGCGCGTGTGTGGACGAAGAATTCCTTCTCGCTGGCCATTACCAACGACCCGCCGGTGCCCTTGCCCGACTCGGCAATGTTGAAGTACAGAAACCTCCCGGTGGCACGGTCGAAAGCGGCCGGGATGGACCGCCCGCCCGGCACAAGCAAAAATTTGTCCGCGGCCACCAGCGATCCCTGGGCTGCCACGCCGGCGAACGCGGGCGCGTTGTGCGGCTGCTTGATGTATTGCGCTCCGGTGCTGTCGTTGACCCAGACCGCCTTGCCCGTCGTGGCATCGAGCGCATAAATGAACGTGCCCATGAACGGCCAGATGCTCGCGGCGAAATACACGGTGCCATCGCGGATCACCGGTCCGCCACGCGCGGGCCACGCCGAGACCAGCCGGCTGTTGCCAAGCACTTTGCGTTCCGAGGGGCCGCCGCGGAATTTCCACACCAGCGAGCCATCGGCGGCTTTCACGCAATAGAGGCAGCCGTCGTCGCTGGCGAAATAGACCCTGCCCTGCGCTGCCGCTGGCGCAAGCCGCACGGGGCCGTCGGTGTAGAATGTCCATGCTTCCCGCCCTGTGCGAACGTCCAGTGCCACCAGTTTGTCGGCGTCGTTGAACCCCACGAACATCTTGTCGCCAAGGACGACCGGCTCGAAAACGGTGTCAAAGGACATGAGGTCCCGGTTCAATGGGTCCTCCCAGGCCGGCGTGCGCGGGCGGTATTCGCGCACCCAGCGCAGCGTCATTTGGACAGGGAGTATTTCCGGCGAGTCGGCCGTTCGGTTGGCATCGCAGCGCCACATCGGCCAGTCGGCAGCGTGGCATTGCGCCGGTGCAAGAACCAGAATCGTAGCCGTGATGGAAAACAGGCGGCGACAAAGAGTTTGCATTGGCGACGCGAAAGATAACGCTGGCCGCCGCAATAGCAAGCCCGGCTCACATTCCGGTCGCTTCGCGCCGCTGGCGCGGCCCGAAACCAATCACATTGCCGCTAAATCCGGAACGTGCGGAAGGACGCGCGCGCTTCTCAACTGGCTGATGCAAGATTCCGGACAATTTTTCGACGAACCTACAGGGATGTAAATTCGCGGGCAACTTGTCCACTGTCAGCGTGTCAAACGTCAAAAATCGACCGGCATCGCCTATCCAAGACCTGTTCCATTACACTCCGCACTCAGTCGCATCCTTAGTTTGGCTGGCAGAAGCGAATGCGGGCATAACGCGCCACCGGCTGGCCGTCCACGGTGTCGGCGATGAGCAGATCCGCCGCTTCGGAAAGCCGATTGCCGGCGCGGGGCGAGGCGGTGAAGAAGGTGTCCGTCAGCGGACGCTGCAAGGGAATGCGAACCGCGGTTGAGATGGAACCGTCCGCTTCGACCCGCACCGCGTAGCTACCGGTTTGCGCCTTGGTGGCGGGCGTGGTTCCTACGACGTTGTAGAGAATGTAAAGTGTCTGGTCCGGGGCGATGTGGAACCGGGGCCGGCCCGTTGGTTGCATCGGGCCTGTGGTTTCGCCACCGCTGAAGAGTGCCCGCTTTTGGAGCACCTTCCCTTCCTTTAAAACTCCATACCAGAGCTGCCAATCCCGCTTGATATCAGGAAAGTAAACGTCGCGCAGCTTCGGATGGATGGGGTTCTGCATCCACACGATATGCACCCGGCCATCGGCCGCGAGCCAGGTATCGCCCAAGGTCAGGGTGCCTCCGTCGTCCATCGTGTCGGCGACGACGATCCATGGTGTGAAGGGATGGGTCGTGATGTCGGGCGTCCAAGTGTAATGGAGTTTGCGCATGCGCCAGCCCCATTTCTCCCGGCCCCAAGTCTCGGTTTTCAGCGGGTCAATCCGTTTCCAGATGTTGTAGGGCGACGTGCCGATGAAATGCGCTTCGCCATTGTGGAGGATCGCGTTGGGATAGTTCACCCGTGCCCGCTGATCATGGTAAGGCGCATATCGCGGATCCTCCCCTTCCGGCCACACCAGTTCCCCGATTTTCCAACTGCCCGCTTTGTCGAGAAACGCCCATTGCGAATGCGTCGAGCCGATATTTTGGAAAAGGATGAACTCACCATTAGCCCCGTCGGCGGCGAAGGTGCGATACGAATGTTCGGTGAACTTGGGCATGCCATTCCACGACGGGACGAGATGTTTGGGCGCTTGCTCCGGATGGGCCGGTTCGAATTCCAGAAACTCAGGGCGCGCAGGTCCGCCGGTCGATGTGCGGCGAAGATCGCCGTTGCCCATGGAAGTCATTTGGCGTTTCTCGGCATCGGCGGGCGCGGGAATCCAGGGGGCCAACGTCGGGTTGGCCGACATCAGCAGCCGGCCCGAGTGGTTGACGCAGAGCGGACAAGGTTCGCGCGTGCGATTTTTCTCATCGCGCTGGCACAACCGCCAGCCGTCCGCCCCACGCTCATACAAAGCCCACCTCGCGTTGTTGAGCGGCGCGCATCCCGGCACGTGTTCGAAGGCACTGACGAAAAGTTGGCCGCCCACCCGCGCGATTTGAGGGCTGCCCGAACCCCAGAACATTCCCGAGCCGTTGTTGGTCACTTCATAGGCGGGCAGATGGCAAACGATCTCGTCAGCCTCAACGCGCACCTCAAAGGACGCCCTGTTTTTGCCGGCGGGTTCTTCTGGCTTCGCGGAGCGATGTCGGAGGGCGCCGCCGAACAGTTTCGCGCCGGGCTTGCCATCATCCACGGCTGCATGCCCCGCGATAAAAACATAGCGCACACCGGTCGCGTATTCTTGCGGCTTGTCGAAGGTGGCTTGGTCGCGGTAGGTGGCTGGGTCGAAGACCACGATGTCGGCGTGATAGCCGGGGCGAAGGTAGCCGCGTTCAGGGATGCCGAAGATGTCGGCAGGCAGGCCGGTCGCGCTGCGGATGGCTTGTGGCAACGGGATAATCCGATCCTGAATGGCGTAGCGGCCGATCTTTCGCGCGAAGGTCCCGAAATTGCGGGGGTGATGATGTTCGCTCGGATTCAGTGCGCGCGCCGCGCCGTCGGAGGCCGTGGCCACCCACGGCAACGCCATCGCCCAGCGCACATCCTTTTCGGACATCGAATGACAGACCACCTCGGGAGCTTCCTGGGCGACGATCTTGAGCACAAGATCCACCGTCGCGATCTTCTCCCCGTCGGCGATTTCCTTCAGGCTCTTGCCGGCATAATCCGGAAACTTCTTACTGGCCGCGATCACGATCTTCTCGTAACGGCCGAGCCGATCGGCAATCACTCGCCGGACCAGCGCGGCGAACTCGGGGTCGCCCGCCATTCGCTGGCCAAGGTCTTCCCGCTTGCACCACTGGATTTGGGCCTCGGGCAGCGTCGCGTTGACCAACGAGAAGGAATTGGCCGTGTAGGGATACTGGTCGGCCGTGATCTTGAGTCCCTCGGCGCGCGCCTTCTCGATCATGGCGGCGGCGCCGCGGAGGCGACCCCAGTTGGGAATCTCCATGGACTTGAAGTGTGAGATTTGAACCGGGGCGCCCGATTCGCGGCCGATGCGGATCGCCTCGGCCACCGCCTCCAGAAGATGGTCGGCTTCGTCGCGGATGTGGCTCGCATAGACGCCGCCGTGGGCCGCCACCACCCGGGCCAAGGCGATGAGTTCGTCGGTTTCAGCGTAAGAGCCGGGCGGGTAGATCAGTCCGGTGGACATGCCGCACGCGCCGTCCCGCATGGCTTGGCCGACCACGCTCCTCATGCGCTCCAACTCCTCTGCCGTCGGTGCGCGTCGTTGGCCGCCCATGACCTTGCTGCGGATCGACCCGTGGGGAACCAGAGCCATGATATTGACGCCCGGGCTGTTTGTCTCAAGGCCGGCGAGAAACTTGGCCACATCCACCGGACCGCCGCCACAGTTGCCCGTGATCATCGTGGTGCAACCTTGGATAAGGTAGTTCAAGCACGGGCGAGCGCCCGGTTGGTCAATCGTTCCGTCGGTGTGCGTGTGGACATCAATGAACCCCGGCGCGACAATCATGTCCCGACAGTTAATGGTGCGGCCGATTTTCCCCAGCATGAACTTGCCAACGGCCACGATCCGGCCCTCGCGAACCGCCACGTCGCCGACCGCTGGCTTTGCCCCCGAACCGTCATGAATTGTGCCTTCACGAAGCAGCAAATCTGCATCGACCGGTGGAGTTGGAGACGATGCAGCGAACGTCGCCAAGTTCAAACCCAAGGAGGATAGCAGGGACAAAAGCACCCCAACTTTGCCTGTGCGCCAAGTATGATCACGCATGGAAATATCTCCTGATGGCAACAGTGTGCCGGCATCAGCCAGCAGACAATTTTTCGACGAACCTACAGGGCAAAGGGAAGATGGTGCCGGCGGAGGGACTTGAACCCCCACTCCCTTGCGAGAAGCGGATTTTGAGTCCGCCGCGTCTGCCATTCCGCCACGCCGGCACTCGCAAAAGCGGGGCGCATACTAGTCAGGTCGGGGCGGGCGCGCAACTGATTTCACCAATCCTGGCGCAACGCCAGCGGCGGACCGAGCAGTTCGCGCAGCACGATGGCGCGGCGCACGTCGGTGCGGTTGCGGAGTTGCGCGCGATAGGCGGACGCGCGAACAGCGACGGCAACGTCGGGCGGCTGCGGCGCGGCGGTTTTTGGCGGCTGGGCGGAGGGCGGTCTTGTCTCGCGGGCAGTGTCTTCGGGATGAATGGACGGCAGTTCGACTTCGTGCGGCGCCAGTTCCGGATGCGTGGAGGGCAACTCCGGTTCCTCACGATGCAGTTTGACGAGTCGTCGCGCTTCCGGCTCAACGGTTTCCACGACCGGTGGCCTGGGCGGCGGAACCTGCCGTTGCGGCGGCACGCGCATCCGGCGCAGCACCTCCTGAACCTGATCTTCCGTCAACGCGCGCCGGGTCGACGGCTGTTGCGATGGAAACTGCCGTTGGATGACGACCGGCGGCGATGCAACCGGCGGCCGGCGCGGCGGCGCAGGAGCCGGCGGACGCGGCCGCGGCAGTTCCTCCGGCATCTCCGGCTGACCTTTCTGTAGCAATTTACCGAAACCGTAAACGGCCGCGATGATCACGAAGATGATCAGTTTGATCAACTCGTCGCCGGAAGCAATGAGCGGCGTCATTTGCATGACTTACTGTTGCTTGGGCTTTTCGTCGCCGGCGATGGACTGGCGCATGGTGGTATCCGATTGGATGTTGCGCATCCGGTAGAAATCCATGACGCCGAGATTGCCTTGACGGAATGCGTCGGCCATCGCGAGCGGCACTTGGGCTTCGGACTCGACGACTTTCGCCTGCATTTCCTGCGTGCGCGCCTTCATCTCCGCCTCGAGCGCGACGGCGGCGGCGCGGCGGACCTCGGCGTCAGCCTGCGCCATGCGCTTGTTGGCCTCGGCTTGGTCGAGCTTCAGACGGGCGCCGATGTTCTCGCCGACATCCACGTCGGCGATGTCAATGGAGAGAATCTCGAACGCGGTGCCCGCGTCGAGGCCCTTTTCGAGCGAGGTCTTGCTGATGCGCTCCGGGTTTTCCAGAACGTGCTTGTAGGAGTCGGCGGAACCGATGGCGGCGACGATGCCTTCGCCGACGCGCGCGATGACGGTTTCCTCGGTCGCGCCTCCGACGAACCGGTCGAGGTTCGTGCGGACGGTGACGCGCGCCTTGACCTTGAGCTGGATGCCGTCCTTGGCGACGCCGTCAATGGTGGTGCGGCCGCTGCTTGTGCTGGGGCAGTCAATGATGCGCGGATTGATCGAAGCCTTCACGGCATCGAGCACGGTCTTGCTGGTGCCTTTCGTGGCGAGGTCGATGGCGCACGCGCGGTCCCAGTTTAGCGTGATGCCGGCTTTCTTGGTGGCGATGAGAGCGAGCACGACCTGCTCGACGTTGCCGCCGGCGAGGTAGTGCGCCTCCAACGGATCGGTGGTGAGATCAATGCCGGCTTTCACTGCCGTGATCCGGTTGTCCACAATGAGTCCGACCGGCACGCGCCGCAGTTTCATGCCGATGAGCGATACGATGGACACCGGCGCACGCGCCGCCAGCGCGCGAATCCAGACGTTGAGGAAGTAGAGGAAAAGTATGATGGCGATGAACGCGAAGACGCCGACGACGCCGGCAATCAAGACGCCAAATAAACTCGCGACATTGTTCATGATGATTCTCCTTTTCTAAACTCTCCGCACGACGATTCTTGTTCCATCCACCGCCACGACTTGAATGTTGGTGTCCGGCGGGATCATCCCGCCTTCACTCACCACATCCACGCGCCGGCCTTCGATCTCGGCAATGCCGGACGGCCGAAGATGGCTGCGGGCCACGCCCCGCTTCTGTAGCAGCGCCTCGAAATCACGCTCCGGCTCAATGTTGCCGCTGGTCTGGTCGAGCATCATGCGCCGGCCGGTCGGCGTCTTTGGGAAAAACTTGATCCACAACACCAAGCCCACCAGTATCGCCATGATCACGCCGCCCAGCAGCCACGTGCCCGCCGCAACGCCGTAGTCCGAGTAGGTCATGGTGATGGCGACGACCAGGCAGAGCGCGCCGGCGACGCCGAAAAGGCCGCTTGGCAGAAACACCTCCACGATCACGAGCACCAGCCCGACGACCAGCAACAAAACAATCCATTCCCACATGGCTTTTAAACCTTTGTTACCACAACGCGGTTTCCTTCGACCTTGACGATCTTCACACGCGCATCCTTGGGGATCAAGTCTCCTTCGGTGACGACGTCGGCCAGTTGGCCGCCGAACATCGCCTTGCCGGCGGGCCGCAGAAAGGAAATGGCAATGCCTTCCTTGCCAAGCAAATCCTGCTGCAGCAGATCGGCCGTGGGCGACGTGATCGCGCCCGCGCTGGTCGCCTTCAGCGCCAGATGGTCCCATGCGCTGGTGCGCGGCAGAAATTTCGCGGCGAAGGCGATCATGAACATCGCCAGCGCCGCCGCCAGGCCGAGATTGATCAGCGGACGCCGCAAATCGGGAAACGCCGGCACCCACGGCCCGCCGGGATACTGGTCCACCATCGCCATGACCACGGCCACCAAAATGAACATCGTGCCGAGCATTCCGCTGACGATATGGCCGGGCAGCACAAAAACCTCCACGGCCAGCAACACCACGCCGACCAGGAACAGCAGCGCGTATTCGTAGCCACTGAGGCCGGCGATGTATTGGCCGAAGAAAAACAACAACAGGCACGCCACTGCCGCCACGCCGATCAGGCCGAAGCTTTGCAGCTTGAACTCCAGATAAATCCCCAGCGCGCCCAAGGCCAGCAAAATGGGCGATAGCGTGTTGATCCAGTCGGCAAGCGTTTCCGCGCCAGTGGGTTCGATCCTTACAACCTCGGCGCCTTTCAGCTTGGTCTGGTCCAGCAACGCGTCCATGTCCTTGACCGTGCCGCTGGAGAGCAACGGCTTTGGCGGCTGGCCGTATTTTTTTTCCGCCTCGATGTTGGTCAACGTGAGGAGACTGCCCTCCGGTTTGACAACTTTTCCGTCAACCACCAGATCGGAGCTGCTATCCACCATCTGATTGACCACGTCGGGGTTGTGGCCGTTCTGCTGCGCTGCGGCGCGGATTTTCGCCGCATAGGCGGACGTGAACTTTTTCTGATACGCCTCCGGGATATTGGCCGAGTCGCCGGTTGGCATCATCATCATCGGGGTGGCTGCGCCGATCACGGAACCGGGCGCCATGTAGATGTGTTTGGTGGCGGCTGCGATGAAGGCGCCGGCGGAGTAAGCCTTGTTGTTGACGAATGTGTAGGTGTCGCCCTTGAACTTGCCGAGCACGTCCATGATCTCGCCCATCGCATCTCCGCGCCCGCCGTTGGTGTCCATGTCCAGCACGATCACCTCCGCGTCGGCGCGCTCGGCTTCCTTCACGCCGCGTCGCACTACATAGACCAGCGGCGCGTCAATATCCGAACGGATGGGAATGACATAGACCGGCTTTCTCGACGGTTCCGCGGCGGTGGTCGGTGAAGCCGCGTCCATTGACGTCCCGGCGCTCACCACTCCGAGCGCGACCACTCCAATCCAGAAGATCGCTCGCATGGCAGTGCCGCACACTCTATGCCAGATGCCCGGCGCAAGCAAGACGCGTCGCGCAACGGAACCGTGACGGCCCGTGCGAGAGCGGAACAAGGCTTGGCGCAGGGCCGCCGAACGTGATAATTTTGGCGCGTCATGACCGCTCAACGGAAACTCGAACGCCAGGCGAAAGCCGCGGCGCGGCTGGCGGCGCGGTTGCGTCCGCTGGCGCCGGGCGTGGACAGCAACGAGTTGATGTTGTTCTGCATCTCTATGCAATGGACCCCGATGCAGCGGCTCCAATCATCGCTTAATTCATGGCTTCCGCAATCCAAGTCGAAAAGTTCCTCACGGCGCTGAAACGGCATCGCATCCCGTTTATGGCTGTCGGCGTCTCCGCCGCGGCGCTGCAAGGTGCCAATGTTTTCACCAACGACTTCGACATCTGGTTGGAGAAGCTTGATTTCTTTCAGCTTGCCGCTGTCGCCAAGCAAGCGGGTGGCTTCGCGCTTTTCACCGAATGGCACGGTGTCCAGGTTCACCTGCCGGATGAGACAATCGTTGATGTGGTGCTCAGCGTGACCGGCCTGGATTCATTTCGCGCCGCATGGCGGCGCGCGCAGCGCGTCCGTTTGGGCAGCGCAGAGATCAAGGCGCTCGATCTGGCAGACATCGTCAAGAGCAAGGAGACGCTTGGACGCAAGAAGGACATCGGGACGCTGCCACAACTCAAGGATTTCCTCCGACTTCGTAATGCCCGCGACAAAGCACGCCGGCGGCAGAAGAAACGGTCGTCATAATCTCCGCGCCCCGCTGCGTGGCAGCAAGGAGCGGAGGGGGCACGCTTCGCACCGTGGCTTGCGCGAGAGACAGTAGTGTTTCCCGGTGGCGACGATCAGCGCGTGATACTCGTTGTACAGCCGCGCCCGCGCGGAGTGCCGCGCGCTTAGGCGCGACATGCCGGAGTGCGGGTGACCCGTGGGAACGGGGGCGTCGGATCTGAGATTTGCAATTTGAAATTTGGGATTCCCGGCGAGCGATTGCTCGAAGAGCGCCTTGAGGTCGTGGTAGTCGGCGTCCGGCTTCGCCCAGCCGTGGCGCGCGAGGATGCGGCGCGTGTAGGCGTCTACGACAAAACTCTCATGGCCGCCGGAGTAGAGCAGGATCGAGTCGGCCGTCTCCGGGCCGATGCCGTTGACGGTGAGCAGCTTCTCCCGCAACTCCGCCGTTGGCAGCCGGAACATGCGGCGCAAACTGCCGCCAAACCCGTCGTGCAGGAAATCCAGGAACGACCGCAGGCGGCGGGCCTTGACATTGAAGTAGCCGGCGGGGCGGATGAGCGCGGCGCGGCGGCGGTGGGGCAGGGCGCGCAGTCGTGGCGGCGTCAGGGCGCGGGCGCGGCGGAGGCTGGCGATGGCTTTCTCGACGTTGGTCCAGGCGGTGTTTTGCGTGAGAATCGCGCCGACGCAGACCTCGAAGGGCGTGTTGCCCGGCCACCAGCGTTGCGGACCGAAATGGCGGGCAAGCAAACGGAACGCGGAGCGTAGAGCGTGGTGCGTGGTGCGTGGTGGCATGTTCAACGCAAAGGCGCAAAGATTCGCGGAGATTGGAGATTCAAAATCGTCATCAACGAATCCAAAACTCAAAATCCTCTGCTTTTCCCGGCGTCCGCCACGCCTCTGCGTTCAGCTCCCGCCCGCTGTGGCCAAGCCGCGTTTACTGCGCTGCCGCAGCCGCCGCCCGCCGCGGTTCGTTCCGGCGGCGATCGAGTTCCCTGAGCATGCGTTTGCGCAACCGGAGGTTCTTGGGCGTGGCTTCGACGAATTCGTCGGGGCCGATGTATTCGATGCAGCGCTCCAGGCTCATCTTCAGTGCCGGTTCAAGTTGAATGCCTTTGCCGTCGCCCTGGCTGCGCATGTTGGAGAGCTTCTTCGTGCGGCAGACGTTGACGGCGATGTCTTCAGGCCGGCCCGTTTCACCGACGATCATGCCCTGATAAACCGCTTCGCTCGGGCCGATGAACATGCGTCCGCGTTCCTGGATGTAATCGAGCGCGTAAGCCGTGGCGATGCCGTCCTCGGTCGCAATGAGGACGCCGCCGCGGCGCGTGTCAATCTCACCGCGCAACTGGCCGTATTCCTTGAACAAGTGCGACATGACGCCGGTGCCGCGCGTGATGTTGACAAGGTCCGACTCGAACCCGATGAGGCCGCGCGTTGGCATGACCGCCTCCACCGTCACGTGGCCGCCGGTGCCGGTCTGGCTGCCGTGGTGGTTCATGTTGGTGACCTCGGCCTTGCGGGCGGCGAGATTTTGGAGAATGTCGCCGAGATGGTCCTGCTGGATTTCCAGCCACAGTGTTTCGATCGGTTCCAGCATCTGGCCGGTCGGGCCGGCGCGATAGATGACTTCGGGGCGCGACACGAGCACCTCGAAGCCTTCGCGCCGCATTTGCTCCACGAGCACGGCGATCTGCATTTCGCCGCGGGCGCTGACGATGAAGACGTTGCCGTCGTCGGTGTCGCGGACGGCAAGGCTGATGTTAGTGCGCGTCTCGCGATAGAGGCGCTCGCGGATGTTGCGGGCGGTGACGAATTTTCCTTCGCGGCCGGCCAGCGGGCCGTTGTTGACGGCGAACTGCATCTCAATCGTCGGCGGATCGATTTCCACGAACGGCATCGGATCGCGCGATTCGTTGTCCACGATGGTTTCGCCGATGGAGACCTCTTCGAAACCGGCGAGGCCGACGATGTCGCCAGCGCTGGCTTCCTCCAACTCGACCCGCTGCATGCCGGTGAACGAGTAAAGCTTCGTCACGCGCGCCCGTTCGCGGCGGCCGTCTTTGCGGATGCACACCACCGAGTCGTCCTGTTTGATTTTGCCGCCGTAAATCTTGCCGAGCGCGATGCGGCCCACGTAATCGTTATAGTCGAGGTTCGCGATGAGGATCTGCAACGGCGCCGCGACATCGGCTTTCGGGGCGGGGATGTACTTGATGATCGCTTCGAAAAGCGGCTTCATGTCGCGGCTTTCGTCGGCAAGCGCGAGTTTGGCGAAGCCGTCCTTGGCGCTGGCGTAGATCGTCGGGAAATTCAGTTGCTGGTCGTTGGCGTGCAACTCCAGCATGAGGTCCACCACCTTGTCGTGCGCGCCTAGGGGGTTGGAATTGGGACGGTCAATCTTGTTCACCACCACGATGGGCATCAGGCCGGCTTCGAGCGCCTTGCGCAGCACGAACCGCGTCTGCGCCTGCGGGCCGTCGAACGCGTCCACCACCAGCAGGCAACCGTCCACCATGTTCATGATCCGCTCGACCTCGCCGCCAAAGTCCGCGTGGCCGGGCGTATCCACGATGTTGACCTTGTAATCGACGCCGTCGCTGGCCTTGAAGTGAAAGCTGGCGTTTTTGGCCCTGATCGTGATGCCTTTCTCGCGTTCAAGGTCCATGGAATCCATCATGCGCTCTTCGACGTGCTGGTTGGCGCGAAACGTCCCCGACTGATTCAACAGACAGTCCACGAGCGTCGTCTTGCCGTGGTCCACGTGCGCGATAATGGCGATATTACGAATTTGTTGCATAAAAAATAATCGCCGCCGAAATGGGAACTGCACCGAACAACCGCTGCATCTTCGCATTTCGGTGGCGAACACCCAGACTATGCCGGTTTATCCCTGTCTTGTCAAACCCTGCGGAGGGATGAAAGAGCGTGCCCGGACGAGTCCTAGGGTTCCGGCTTTTCTAATTTCGGCTTCCAGAACGTAGAGACGATCAACAACAACGCCGCGACGCCTCCCAGCAACCACGCGGCGTATGTTTCATACCAGGGTGGATCGGGTATCGAGGCCGGGGGTGATATCAACTGCGCGCTGGGGAGTTTGACCTTCCATCCTTGCGGCACGTTGACCTCTTTCTTTTCACCACGCAGTTCGTAGGAGATTTTGAGCGCAGCATGGGGAAACTGGTCCTCAGACCATCCAAAAGTATTCGCGGATGCACAGATAGTGGCCTTGTCGTCATGCACCAGGTTTTGCGCAGCCACCGTCACGTCCTTGGGCCCGTAGGTGGCCAGCGTGATCCTGAGGGTGGTCGGAGTTGGCGCGCGCGACTGAACATCAGTGATCTGAACCTCCAAGGCGGCCAATTGTTGTTTGAGCGCGGCAATGAATTTCGTCTGTTTATTGAGCGCGACCGTGCCGGTGACGATTTTGAGTTCGTGTACATTTTGATCGCGTTGGGCGACGGGGTCCACGACGACCTTGCTCTTGCCGTGGCTGTTCAGTGCCGCCTTTCGCTGCGCCGCCAAATCGGCCAGGGCTTGTTTGGCCTGCTCCACCTCCTGTTGGATTTGAGCCAGCCGTTCCTGTGCCGAGATGGCCTGGTTGGCAAGCTGATACCGGGTTACTTGCAGGGATTGCAGCCATGCAGCGTAGGCGTCCGCCAAAAGCCGTCTGGTTTCGGAAGAAGTCGCCGGGTCCGTCGAGATGGCAAGGCCCTTGTCGAGGCACTGAATCGCTTCGGCGTATTTATTTTGAGCCAGCCAAGCCTGCCCTTGTTGCAGCCATTGCTGAGCCCCGATGTGTGTGCTGGCCGCAGGATCTGGCCCGGCGGCGCCGGCGGCGGAATGGCCGGCCAGCGCAAGCGAAAGACTGATGCAAAAGCTCGTTACCGCGGATGTTGTTCGGTTCATGCGTTCTCCAGTGTTGATGCGCCACGCCGGATCACAACGATGTGGCGCAAGAATTTCCCTGTCGCAGAGAGGCTGATGTTCTCTCCAGTCCGCATAAATGGCAGAGTAAAAATTGGGCGTCAGTAATACAAGTGATTTCATTTAGCGGATTTCGGTTGTCAGGAGAAAATTGTGACCCGTTTGTCACGATCCGGATTTGAAATCTGCTTGCATTGCCCGCGTGGGAACCGTTAGTGTGCGCGCTTCCGATTTTCGGTTAAACGCGCAGAATTGTTGTATCCTGGCGCGGCGAAGGCCGGAACGAAGACAAGAACTTAAGAAGACAATGACAATGAACGCGATGAACTCTGTGACACGTAATTCGATGTGGACCCGTTTGGGCCGGTATTCGAGCTGGCTGACGATGGCGCTGCTGACGCTGGCCGGCACGGCTGGTGCAATGGCCGGCGAGGCTGACATCAAGATTCCCGACCTCGGCTCGGTCAAGTTTGACGGTCTGGGCGGCATCAGCGGTTCCATGCTGATGTATCTCGGCATCGTGATGTGCGCGATCGGCTCGGCTTTCGGGTTGCTGCAATACGTGCAGACCAAGGCCCTGCCGGTGCATGACAGTATGGCCAAGGTTTCCAACTCGATCTGGGAAACCTGCAAAACCTACCTGTTCACCCAGGGCAAGTTCCTTGCGATCCTGTGGGTCCTGATCGCGTGCTGCATGGTTTACTACTTCGGTGTGCTGCAAGGGAATACCGTGGGCCATGTCGTGGTCATCCTGCTCGCGTCCATCCTCGGCATCCTCGGCTCCTACGGTGTGGCATGGTTTGGCATTCGCATCAACACCGTCGCCAACTCCCGCACCGCCTTCTCCGCGCTGAAGGGCAACCCGTTTGCCACCCTCGGCATTCCGCTCCGTTCCGGCATGAGCGTCGGCCTGCTCCTGGTCTGCGTGGAACTGTTCTTCATGATTTGCATCCTGATGTTCCTCCCGCGCGAACTCGTCGGCCCCTGCTTCATCGGTTTCGCCATCGGCGAATCCCTCGGCGCCAGCGTGCTGCGTATCTGCGGCGGCATCTTCACCAAGATCGCCGACATCGGCTCCGACTTGATGAAAATCGTCTTCAAACTGCCCGAGGACGACCCGAAGAACCCTGGTGTCATCGCCGACTGCACTGGTGACAACGCCGGCGACTCCGTCGGACCGACCGCTGATGGTTTCGAGACCTACGGCGTGACCGGCGTGGCGTTGATCGCGTTCCTCGCGCTCGCCCTCGCCGCCAGCCCGACCATCTGCGCGACGCTCATCATCTGGCTGTTCACGATGCGCGCCTTGATGATCGTGACCTCGCTGGTGTCCTACTTCCTCAACGAAGCCATCAGCAAGAGCATGTTTGGCAACAAGAAGGATTTCGACTTCGAAGCCCCGCTGACCCACCTCGTCTGGATCACCTCGGCGGTTTCCATCGCCATCACCTTCCTCGCCAGCAAACTGCTGCTCGGTGACTTCAAAAGCGCCTCCGGTGCGGCTCTGAGCGATCTCTGGTGGGTGCTCTCGGTCATCATCAGTTGCGGCACGGTGGCGGGCGCGTTGATTCCCGAGTTTACCAAGATCTTCGTCAGCACCAGCTCGCGTCACGTCCGCGAAGTCACGAACTGCTCCAAGCACGGCGGCGCATCGCTGAACATCCTGTCGGGCCTTGTGGCCGGCAACTTCTCGGCCTTCTGGATGGGCCTCGTCATCATGCTGCTCATGTTCGTTTCCTACCACTTCTCCCAGAACCCGGCCCTGCTCGGCGTCATGCCGGAGAAGTTCCTGTTTGCCGCGCCGATCTTCGCGTTCGGCCTCGTGGCGTTCGGCTTCCTCGGCATGGGTCCCGTGACCATCGCGGTGGATAGCTACGGCCCGGTCACGGACAACGCCCAGTCGGTCTATGAGTTGAGTCAGATCGAAGGCCGCAAAGGCATCAAGGAAGAGATTAAGCGGGACTTCGGTTTCGACGCCGACTTCGAGAACGCCAAGCACCAGCTCGAAAAGGGCGACGGCGCGGGCAACACCTTCAAGGCCACCGCCAAGCCGGTGCTCATCGGCACGGCAGTCGTCGGCGCCACCACGATGGTGTTCGGCATCATCATGCTGCTCGAGAACATGTTTGGCGGCGTCGTGAGCAAGCTCTCCATCGTGCAGCCGGAGATCATCCTCGGTCTCATCATGGGCGGCTCGGTGATTTACTGGTTCACCGGCGCTTCCTGCCAGGCGGTCGTGACCGGCGCGTATCGCGCGGTGGTCTATATCAAAGAGCACATGAAGCTCGACGCCACCACCGCTTCCGACAAGGACAGCAAGGAAGTCGTCGCCATCTGCACCAAATACGCGCAGAAGGGCATGTGGAACATCTTCATTGTGGTGTTCTGCTTCGCGCTGGCGCTGCCGTTCTTCAACCCCTACTTCTTCATCGGCTACCTCATCGGTATCGCGTTCTTCGGCTTGTTCCAGGCCATCTTCATGGCCAACGCCGGCGGCGCGTGGGACAACGCCAAGAAGATCGTCGAAGTGGACCTCCGCCAAAAAGGCACCGACCTGCATGCCGCCACCGTCGTGGGCGACACCGTGGGCGATCCCTTCAAGGACACCTCCTCCGTGGCAATGAACCCGGTGATCAAGTTCACCACGCTCTTCGGCCTGCTCGCCGTCGAGATCGCGGTGACCATGACCAATCAGGCCTTGAAGACCGGCATCGGCTCGGTCTTCTTCCTCATCGCGCTGTTCTTCGTTTATCGCAGCTTCTACGGCATGCGCATCCCTGAGGAGAAGTAAACCGTAGCGCAAAATTCGTTTCCACGAGGGCCATGCCGGGCAACCGGCATGGCCCTTGTGATTTTGGCGGGCGAACTTCGCGCTTGCGCAGCAGTCACAGCCGCCTACAATGCCGCTGAAGCCACTGTTGAGAGGAGGTCTTGATGAACAAGTTTGCGGTGCTTGCGATTTTGGCGCTGATCGTAACGGCGCCATTAGCCTTGGCCGACTGCTGTGGAATCCCATTCATCCCGATGGTGGAGGTCTATGAGCCGGATCAGCGGGCTATGATCGCCTACAACGGCCGCGAGGAGATCCTGCTGTTATGCCAGGACATAAAGGTCTCCAAAGCGACCAAAGTGCTCGAAGTCCTCCCGTTGCCCAGTGAGCCGAAAGTCGCCAAGGGGAACTTCGACGCCTTCGTCAAGGCCACGGCACTCATCAACAATAAACTGGGTCGTGTGGCGATGCCCGCCGCTACCGGGGCGCCTGGCGCGGCAGGCGGCGGTGGGAACTTCGTACCACCACCCGCCGGAGAGGTTACGTTTCACGACAAGATCGGCTCCCACGACATCTCCGTCACGCATGTGTTGAACCTGCGCGGATTTGTTGACTGGGTCGAGGGCTACCTCCGCAAATCCGGCGTGGATAACCCGGCTATCCCCGATCCAATGAAGGCCGTTGTGGGAGATTACCTGCGCGACCGGTACCAATGGTTCGTGTTCGACGTCGTTGACTTGAGCACCGAGGTCAAGACCAAGGAGGCGATCCAGTATCGCTTTGCCACGCGGTTCCTCTATTATCCCATGCGGATTACGCGGAGTGAGCAAGGCGATACGAAGGTCCGGCTGCTGGTCCTTTCGCCCGAACTGGTCCACCTTCCCAACTTCGGTGGAGACCGCTTCCGCGTGGCCCACAAACCAATCCGCATCACGCCCGCTGAAGTCCGCTCCCTGGGCAATGACGAGATGACGGAGCTCTTCGAAGGGCGCGACTGCTGGCTGCGGATTTGGGAGGTGAACGGCCGGCTCTCGGCTTTCACGAAAGACATTGTGACGTCGTGGTGACCGTGAGACAGTCCCGCTACGATCATGGAAAAAGAAAATAGTCAGGCCATGTTGCAGAAGCTGCTGAACGATCCCGCCGTCTCGGAGATCATGATCAACGGGCCGCACAAGGTCTTTGCGGAGAAGAACGGACAAAAGATCCTGACCGGGATTTCGTTTGCCAGCGAAGAGGATGTGTTGAGGTGGGTCCGGGGAATATACGCCGCCAGAAGCAAACGGGTGGATGGAGAAAACCCTTATGCGGATGTCTGCATGGAGGACGGCACGCGCATCAATACGATCATTCAGCCGATTTCCCGTTTTGGCGTGTCCGTCACGCTGCGGAAATTTTCCAGGGAAATCCAGACGGCGGACGACTTGATCCGGGTGGGCACACTGAATCGAAAAGGACTGGATTTCCTGGGCGCATGTGTCAAGGCCAAGCTGAACATGATTATTTCCGGCGGAACCGGCGTTGGGAAAACCACCGCCTTGCAGATGCTGGCCCATTATTTTGCCCCGGACGAACGGGTGATCACCATCGAGGACTCAGCGGAGTTGAAGTTGCACCAGGCGAACTGGGTTTCTTTGGAGACCAAGAGCGCGGACAGGGACGGCCGCGGTGAGGTTTCTTTGCGGGATTTGATCCGCAACGCCCTGCGCATGGCCCCCGACCGTTTGGTTTTGGGCGAAGTCAGAGGCTCCGAATCCATTGACATGATGCAAGCCATGTCCATCGGCTTGTCAGGGACGATCGGCATTGTGCATGGGAATTCCCCCCGGGAGGTGGTCTCCCGCATGGAAACCATGATCCTGATGTCGGGGATCAACCTGTCGCCGCAGGAAGTGAGGAAAATCATTGGCTTGACCCTTCAGGTCATTGTGCAGATGCAGCGGATGCCGGACGGTAGCCGCAAGGTCGTCTGCATTACCGAAATCCGCGGCATTGATGGAGAGGATCATCCCCAGATTGTTTTCAATGATCTGTTTGTCCACGGGTTCATCAAGAAAGACGGCGAGGGCAAGGATGTTTTTGGTTTGAAACCGGTCTTCAAGAAATACCCCCTGTTCCATGACCGATTGAGAAAAATGAACCTGGTTACGGACAAGATGTTTCAGGACGAGTAATCGCTGTCCATCCCGGCCGACCCCTGTTCTGATGAGACGGCTCAAGCGGCTGTTGCGAAAGTTCACGGTCACTGGAGCGGCTGAGTCGAAGCCATCGAAAAAAAAGGTCAGCCTCTATAGTCTTTGCGCTGGCATGAGCCGGTGGCGTTGGCGGCCGTGCGCTGCGGCGCGACATAATAGCAAAGTTCTCTTGACATAACAAAGAAATCTCTATACCTTGCGCCCGACGATGAATGGCGACGGAAGGCAGTTGGCGGTCGGCGATTCGAAGTTGGCAGACGTGAGAGGGCTGAAGGCAGTCGGAATACAGGGAGGCAGCCGTGAGAAAAGGCGCAACAGGGTATCCATGCCGTAGCGCAGGTCTCCTGCCGTCGAAACGTGAATTTTTGTGCGCGGGCACTGCCCCGAGAGCTTTCGGGGCGATACCGCAGATTGGAAACCTGCGCTACACCAGCCCGCCGGTTCCATCCGGTTCGATCCAACCCAATCCGGGTGAATCCGACCGTATGAAACCCATTATCGACTGCAATGGCACGATGGCTCGATTGGCAGGGGCGCCATCTGATGCACCGCTTGGAGCCGTGGCGGCGGATACACCCGAGCGGCAGCGTCCCGCCACCGCTGACCCTGGAAGCGTCGTCGCGATCCACCTTTTTACCCGACTGCATCGGGAGGTTTACAGAAAGACCAAAGGGCGTTTTTCGATGCGCGATTCCGCCTTTTTGCGGACTTTCAGCGCCTGTTGCAGCATGTCCGCATGGTTTTGCACTCCTGATTATGTACCCAAGTCCTGTTGTCGGAAACGGTTCCGCCGGCACGAAGGACGTTGCAAAACGAACCCAAATGATGGCCGCGTCCAAGACTGGAAAACACCGTTTTTCCACGGTAATACGAACATCTCGACCCGCCTGGGGGCCGGTGAAAAAACATGTTTTTGCGAAACGAACCCAAATAGAGAAGAACGGGAGTTTGCTGCAACGGATTGCAAACCCGAAGGTTATTTGAAAATGACATGGCGAGAGTTGACCGTGCTTGAAGCCAAACGAAGCCAAATGCGACGGTGGTCACGGCTTCGAGATAGCAGCGGGGGCAAACAAAAAGAGCGCCTCGTTTGCACGAGACGCTCTTCTGTTAGAACCGAAGTTCTTTTGACGTTGCCGCTGGCTTAGTAGCGGTTGCCGCCGAACTTGCTGCGACCGCCGCCGCCGCCACCGGCGCCGCCGCCGTAGCCGCCGCCGCCGCCACCGCCACGAGGACGATCCTCGCGCGGACGGGCTTCATTGACGGTCAGGGCGCGACCGTCGAGTTCCTTGCCGTTCATCTGGGAGATGGCCGCAGTGGCTTCCTCTTGGGTGGCCATGGTGAGGAAGGCGAACCCGCGTGACTTCTGGGTGAACTTGTCCAAGATCAGGTCGCACGATGAGACGGTGCCGACGGTCTTGAACAGATCCAGGAGATCGGTTTCGGTGGTGTTAAATGACAGGTTACCTACAAACAGCTTTGTAGCCATTATGTTTTTTTCTTTCTGCTGCCTTGGGATCTTAGCGGTGACTGTTCCCGATTATTCGGGTTTCGGATTATCACCAGCTTTGGAGGGCTACCTGACAATCTACCAACTCACTGTTAAAATCTCGCCTCTGCGAGCAGACACACCATAGGGATTTGCGGCGGGAAAGCAACAACTATTTCTCAAAAACACGCGGCTCATGGCGGCAAAATGGGTTTCGAGCAGTTGTAGCTTTTGGCCGGGTTTTGTGAGATACTGGTTGTCATGGAAACTATGGAAGCGGTGCGTTACTCGACGAAAGAAGGCGAAGACTACGATATCCGGTTTGTCGAGAAGCAGACGCCTTTGCGAAACACCTGGTTCATTTTTGAGGTCAAGAATGTATCCGACAGCACGGTTACCGAACAGGGGATTTCCTTTGGACGGCAGTTCATTAAAATCATCGAGGACAAGGAAGGGTTTTCAAACAAAGGCTTGTGTGGCCTGGCCTTGCTCCGTCTCAAAATTGCCCTGGAGAGAAAAGAGCAGGATGCCACGGCAAACCGCCCGCGGCCGATGGTGGATTGCGGCTACGACCTTTACAATGCCGATGCAGAGGAGCAGCCGGTCTCCATAGAGACCGAAACCATCAAGTTCCAGAAGATGCTTCGCCGGGCGCGCCAAAATAAAAGCGAGCCGGTTGCGGTTTCCCGGCCCGTGGGGCTTGGCTTTGGGGGCATTCGCAAGGCCCGCCGGTGG
>Ga0114951_10001505_pt1 | contig 28533 bp, 24 predicted proteins | sample AM7aDNAmetaG_FD_88677 | JGI IMG/M metagenome (GOLD analysis project Ga0114951, IMG submission 88677) | Freshwater microbial communities from Finland to study Microbial Dark Matter (Phase II) - AM7a DNA metaG | ecosystem: Environmental > Aquatic > Freshwater > Lake | place: Finland: Lake Alinen... | reverse complement strand
CCGGAATTGGCATTGCGCAGCCTCACGATGGACCGCACATTGGCTTGCAGCACCGCCAACCGCTCGGCGGGCGACAGGGAAAGCATCCAGCGGATCAGCGTCAGGTCGACTCCATCCTCGCTGAATGCCGGCAGGGGCGGCTTGGACGGAGATTCGCCGCCTGGCCTGCCATCCCTGCTGCTTCGATGTGTCGCTTTATTCATATCGGCATCCTATGCCGCCTGCGATGGCTTGTCAAGGAATGGCCGCTTGCGCCCGAATGGGAACGGGGCTATCATCCCATCATCGCGGGCAGCGAGGCCGATTGCCCGGCCCGACCTCCTCGGAAGGAACGTCCATGTCACAGCGTCTTGCCGCGTCGCTCCTTGCCGTTCTTCTCTGCGCGAGCGCCGCGCGGGCGGAGGTGCTCTGCGGCGAGTCGTGCGAACCTTCCGCGCTTCTCATCCAGGGCGTCCGGCATTTCAAGCCCGACGCCATCCGCGCCGCGCTGGTGATGGACCTGAAATACCAGGAGCTCTCCGCGCCGCAGCAGCCGCTCACGCCCTGCCTGGGTCATCTCTCCGCCGCCATTGTCAGCGGCTACGCAAACGCCGGCATGCCCGTTACCGCCACCGCCGAGTTGGACAAGGATGGGAAGCACGTCCTCCTCCGCATCGCGGAGGGGCCGCTGGTGCGCGCCGGAAAAGTAATCGTGGAAGGGACGAAGCTCTTCACCGCCGAAGAGTTTCAGCGGAAGTTCGCCGAGCCTGCCCCCGAATCGCGGCAACCTGACGGATCGCGCCGATGGGAAGCCTCCTGGGTCAAAGGGGAACCGGCGCCGCTGGACCAGCTCAGCCTCAACGAGTTCGCCCTGCGCGCACAGGAGATGTTCGGCGCACTGGGACGGCTGGAGATGGACGGCTCGGTCTTCGCGAAGCCGGGGGAACTTCCGGGAACCCAGGACCTGTGCGTCGTCATACGGAACGAAGGGACCCCGCTCACGATTGAGTCCGTCGAGGCCAACGGAGCGGCCGCCATCCCTGCGTCCGAAATCGTGGAACGCTCCGGCCTGCAGGTCGGCCAACTTCTCACGCCGGCCGCGCTCAAAGCGGCGCATAACGCCCTTCGCGAGACCGGCCAGTTCTCAGACGCCGGGCTCCAACTGCTCCCCGGCGACCATCCGGGCATGGCCAAGGTGGTCATCCTGGTCAAGGAGCGGCCTTGGGCGCGGCCCCTCTCCGAGAAGCCTTCCGCCACCCTCCTCACCCTCCAGCGCACCCGCCAGTGGCTCAACCATCCGGAGAAGTGGGAGGAGCAACTGGTGTTGGAGCGCGCGTGGTCGGACGGGAAGGGCCGCATCCGCGTTTGCTGGAAACCCACGGCGGGGTTGATCGCCGAACTGGACGCTCCGGCGGGCGATTCCCTCAAAGCCCCGCTCCGCGGCACGCTGGCTCTGAGCCGGGGAGAAGTCGCGTGGTTCTCCTCTCGGACAAAAACCGTCGGCCTGTGCAAGGCCCCCGGCTCACTCTGGGCCGCCCTGGACATATACTCAGCCGCCGGACCTGAACCGAGCGCGGACGTGGCCAGCATCAACTTCTTTGCAGGGTTCACCTCCGACGACTATCCCCCTTTCTATCACGCGGAGATGACTCCCGAGGCGGTCTATGCTTGGCGGAACGGCTGGACCCTCTCGCCCGACGGCAAGCTCCTCTCGACCGAAGCGGCAACCGGCCGAATGACTCTTGACGCCGGCAGTGGCAAGTTCGTATCCGCCGTTCTCGGCGGAAATCAGGTGACATTGGAAAAGGGGGCGTACGACGCCACCCTCGCCCGCGCAAGAGAAACCGTCGCCGCGCCCCCGGCGGGAGATATCTCCGCTCCGCTCGCCCTCGCGCGGGACTACCTCTGCGCGGCGCTTCAGCCGAAGGAGAACCCCGCCCCCTTCCGCCAGGCGCTTTCATCGCTGGCCATCCACCTCAATGAGCGCATCCGTCCGCTGATGGAGAGCGCGCCGGACGAACCGCATCCCTTCCGCATCTGCACCGAAACCGCGCGCGCGCCGACGGAGGGAGCAACGCTCCTTCTCCTGGCCGCCTCGCGCCTCTTCTCCGCGCACTGCACCCCCTGGGCCATCCTGCACGATACGGCGATGGTGAACGCCGGGAAGATGGATTACCGGGTGAGCGTGGAGCGCATGCGCCACGATCCGCGCACCGGCCCCTTCGGCCTGCTGATGATCTCGGCGGCGCTGAAGCTCGTTGATGCGCCGCTCTCCGCCTCCATCGCCCGGGATGGACTGCAGCGCTGCAACTGGGACGCCTTCGATCGCGAACTCCGCGCGCTCACCGAGGGGGACGCCCCCTGCGCGCGCGCCATTGCCGCCGCGGTCGCCGCCGGAGCCGACCTGACGGAACAGGAATGGGCCGGCTTCGCGACGCTCGGGGAGACCCCGTCGCAGCGTTCGGCGATCATCGCCGCGGGACGATCCCTGCGCGAGAACCGGCGCGCTCAAGCCCCTGAAACGCTCTCGGAAGCGCTTAAGCTCCTATGGCCAGAGACGATACGACCTGCCCTGATGCAAGCGCTCGGTCGCCTCGCCTCCGTTCAACCGACCCCGCCGGCTGAAAAATAGCCATGCCGCAAGCCCCGGGGGATTAGCACGATGAAACGAGCCGGAGCCGCTTTGTCCGAAAATGGCACGGAAAAAACGGTTAACTTGATGAGTTTGAATTGCAAATAGGCGCAAAAAAGATATAATTTCGTTGCAAGCGTTTGAGGCGCGCGCGGGGCAGGTATTTTCTCACGCTTCTGCTCTTCATTCTAGCGCTGCATCGACTTTCTGGAAGAGTAATCGCATGGGATCGTCAGCCAACAGATTCCTTTGGGGCCCGGCATGGGAAGGATATTACTTCCAATTCTGGGACCGGCCGCAGGTCATTAACCGCTTGCGCAGTCTGGCGCGGCGGGGACAGGCGATCAACTGGTCCGCCATGTGCGCCGCCGGGGAGTGGCAACTGGTCCGGGCGGCCTCCCACTATTTCGGCTCCTGGCGCGCGGCGGTGGAAGCGGCCGGCTTCAAGTACGAGGATGTCCGCACCGACATCAAGTGGACGCGGACCAAAGTCGGCAGCGAGCTTCGCCGGTTGCGCCGGAGCAAAGAGGACTTGAGCTCGCGCGCCATGCAGATGAAGCATCCGGCGCTTTTCGCCGCCGCCGTGCGCAAGCGACTCTTCGGTTCATGGGAGCGCGCGCTGGAGGCGGGGGGCATTCCGTATGAGCGCGTGGCGAAATACGAGCGCTGGGACGAGGCCAAGCTTCGCCGCCGCGTCGCCGACCTCAAGCAGGCCGGCATCCCCCTGAACGCCAAGAACGTCCTGGAGCACGATTCCCCGCTGTACTACGCGGCGCTGCGTTACCACGGCTGCTGGGGCCGGGCGATGAAGACGCTAAGCTACGACTACCGTGAGATCGCCCTGCGGCACAACTGGACCGAGCCGGAACTCATTGCAAGACTTCGGGCGATGGAGCGGCAGGGGGTTCACATGTCGGACAACAACGTTCGGAAGGTGGACGCCGCGCTCTACACCGCCGCCTGCCGCGCGTTCGGCGGCTGGCGCAACGCGCGCCAGAAAGCCGGCATCCGGCGCTTCATCCCCAAGACCGCCCGGCAGCGCACCGCCCTGCTCCCCGGATTCGAGCCCTGGGTGACGGGCCACGCCAGGGAAACTCTCGTGGAAAGTGTCGCTGCGAAGAGCCTTTGAGCCCGCCCGCGCGCTGCGCCGCTGGAATCACGCTGCTCCGTTAAACAGGGTTGGGACACAAAACTTTCCGAAGGAAAGTATTGTGTCCCGATCGCTCCGCCGTCGGTCCGGCCTGCTGAAGACGATGGTTTCAACAGAGCGGCATCACTCCTCGTCGGAGCTTTTCACGCCCAGTTTCGCCTTCAGCTCCTTCACCGCCTCGAAGAGCTTCGGCAGCCGGCGCACCAGCACCATCTGGCGCTTCTCATCCTCCATGCGCTGCGCGGGGAAGCCGAAAATAACCGACCCGGCCGGCCAGGAGCGGCTGACCTTGCTGGCCCCCCCGACGATGCACCCATCCCCCAGCGTGATGCCGTTGGTGAGCCCCACGTCCTCCGCCAGCAGCACGTTCTTCCCCAGCACCGTGCTCCCTCCCATGCGCGCGTAGGCGATCAGCATGGAGTTATCGCCGATGCGGCAGTTGTGCGCGATATGGCTGTGGTTGTCGATCTTCACTCCGTTGCCGATCACCGTCTTATCCACCGTCGCGCGGTCCACGGTGCAGTTGCACCCGATCTCCACGTCGTCGCCGATCTCGACGGTGCCGACCTGCGGCACTTTGACGTGCGCCCCTCCCTGCTGGATGTAGCCGAACCCGTCGCCGCCGATGGAGGTGCCGGAATGGATAATCGTGCGCCGCCCGATGGTGCAATGCTCGCGGATGGAGACGTTGGAATAGATGACGCTTTCGGAGCCGATGACGCAATGCGCGCCGACGCTGACGTTCGGATAGATCACCGCGCCGTCGCCCACCACGCAGTAATCCCCCAGCACGGCGTGCGCGCCGATGGCCGCTTCCTCGCCGACCAGCACGTTCTCCCCCAGCACGGCGGTGGGGTGGATGCCGCGCGGAGGATAGCGCCGTTCCTTCTCCACAAGGCGCAGCAGGACGAGAAAGGCGAAATAAGGGTTCTCGACGATCACCTGCGCGGCGCGCATTCCGGGGACCGGTTCGGGCAGCAACACCGCCGTCGCGCGGGAATCGCGCGCGCTCTTCAGATGTTCCCGCTTGGCGAAAGTGACATCCCCCGGCCCCGCTGCGGCCAGGCTCGCCACGCGCTCCACGATAGCCGCCCCATCCCCTTCCAGCTTTCCGCCCACCAGGGCGGCGATTTCGCCAACGGTCAGTCTCATCCCAGGGCCTCCATCTCGCGCGCTATTTCACCCGATAACGCATCATCGCAGGACATTGTGAGTTCCCGCATCGGCGGGCCGGCTCATTGAATGAGGATGGTTCCGGCAGAGCAGGCAGCTTCCAATCACATCCGTTCGAGCATCCTGCCCAGCGTGGTGCATCGGTCGTGCAATACCCGCGCAATCGACCTGAAGTGCGGCTCCATGCCGTTGAGCCCCCTGCGCGCAGCCGCTTCATTGAGGGCGGACTCGGCCTGGCGCAACTGCGCCTTGGCGCGGGCCAGCGCCGTCTCCAGCGCGCGCGTCCGGTGCATCAGCGCGATCAACTTGCGCACCGCGCGAATATCGGTCGCCGGGAGCAGCTTGGCCGCTTCCGGCGCGCGTTCCAGCAGCAGCGCCACCGGCAGCGTCGGGCGGCACAGCCGCAGGTCGCTGCGCAGCGTCTTTCCCTCGGCGCGTTCCGAGCCGACGGCGTCCACCACGTCGTCGGTCAACTGGTACGCCATGCCGAAATACATCCCGAAACGCCCCAGCGCTTCCGCCCTGGCGGGGGCGCCGCCGCCGGCCTCGAACCCCATCCGGCAAGCCTGGCTGAAGAAGAAAGCGGTCTTGGCGGCGGCCACGGAACGCGCCAGCGCCGGGGTGATCTGCCGCGGCGCACAGGACGCGTTCGCCTGCATCCCCTCTCCCTGGCAGAGCGACGTGACGATGCGCGCCATATCCGGCAGCGCCTTCGCCATTCCCTCGTCGGTGGCCAGTTGGAAAGCCCCCGCGAAGAGGAAGTCGCCGAACAGCACCGCCGCCCGGTTCCCCCAGCGCGCGTTCAGCGTCGGACGCTGCCGCCGCGTCATCGCCGAGTCCAGAATGTCGTCATGCACCAGCGACGCGATGTGAATCAATTCCAGCCCGGCCGCCACCGCATGGTGGCCCGGCTTCACCCGCCCCGCCGCGCGCGCCCCCAGCAGGTACAACCCCGGCCGGAGCCGCTTGCCCGGATGCTCCATCGCATCCTTCAGCAGCGGACGGAAGAAGGCCGTCTGGCCCCCTTTCACGTTGCGGACCAAGTCCAGCATCGCTTCCAGGTCAGTCGCTATTGGGTCGAACGCCTCTGAGAACATGCGCCCCTCCGTTTATGAAACAACGCCTCGGCACGCAGACCGCACTTAGTCTAGCAGGAGGCGCAAAGCTGGTCAAAGAGAAAGCGCTCCTCCACAATTTTGAGTGGCATTTTTGGCCCGGAGGCTGCATAATGGAGACGTTCCATTCAACTTCAGGGAGCTGCTGCGTGGCCAAACCGGAGAAACCGGAGTCCACTCCGAGCGAGACGACCGTGGTCAACGATGCGAAGGGGAAGGCAACCCCCTCCGCCCAGGAAAGCTCCATCTCCGCGAAATCGGGGACGCGCTACGTGCCGCCGCTGGCCACCGTGCACAATGCGGAGGTGCTGCGCCGGCTCGAACCGGGCGTCAAGGTGCGCAAGTACCGCATCCTGCGCCAACTCGGGCGCGGCGGACAGGGGCGAGTCTTCCTGGCGCGCGACGAGGAACTCGGCCGCCAGGTCGCGCTCAAAACCATCGCCGCGCTCCCGCTGCTGGACGAAGCCACCTTCCAGCGCTTCCACAATGAAGGTCTCGCTGCCGCGCGCCTGCGCCACCCCAACGTCGTTCAACTCTATGACGTCTTCGAGCAGGATGGCGTCCCCTTCCTCGCCATGGAATATCTGGAGGGGGAAACCCTCCTGAGCGCCGTCAAAGGGGGGCGCATTTCGCGCACGCGCCTGCTGGAGATCCTCGCCAAGGTCTGCGAAGCCATGGGATACGCCCACCACGAAGGGCTGATCCACCGCGACCTCAAGCCGCAGAACGTGATGCTCACCAAGGAGGGGGAGCCGAAGGTGATGGACTTCGGCCTGGCCAAGAGCGTTCTCGGCAGCGACGATTTCCTGGTGGCCACTCTGGACGGCCAACTCGTCGGCAGCCCCGCCTACATGTCCCCGGAGCAGGCCAGCGGCCTGCACAACAAGATCGGCCCCGCCACGGACGTCTACGCGCTGGGCACGGTGATGTACCAGTGCCTCTCCGGCCAGCTCCCGCACAAGGCGGACACGGCGGCGGGGACGATGATGCGCATCATCCGCGACGAGCCCCCCCCGCTGAAGAACATGGACCCGACCATCGGGGAGGACCTCAACGCCATCTGCATGAAGGCGCTCGAAAAGGAGCCGCGCGCCCGCTATCCCGACGCGGGCGAAATGGCCGAAGACCTCAAGCGCTACCTGGCCGGCCAGCCGATCAAGGCGCGCCCGATCGGCGCGGTGGCCCGCTGGATGAAGGTCGTGCAGCGCAACAAAGACGTGGCGCTGGTCAGCGGCGCGGCGCTCTCCATTATGGCCATCGCGCTGTCGCTGGCCGTTGCGGTCTATTCCCGCCAGTCCGTCCAGCGCGACACGGAGGCGCTGCGCACCAAGCTCTTGACGGCGGCCAGCTATGCCGCCATGGCGTTCCCCCCCGAAGACCTCGCGCAGATCAAGGGAGCCGGCGACCAGAACACCCCGGCGTTCAAGAAGACCGTCGATCAGTTGAACGTCATCCGCCTGCGCCGCGACGCCAACATTCCCAGCATCCAGGAAGCCTTCATCCTTCGTCCCGAAGGGGGCAGCGCCAAGTACGTCTATGTCGCGGATGCCGACGCCGCAGACGAGAACCGGCAACCCGGCTGCCCGTTCAAGGCGCTGCCGGAGGCCCCGGTGGGTCAGGTATTCCGCAACGGCGCGCCGGAGGCCAAGCAGATGCCGTCGCGCTGGGGCGTCGTCTTCTCCGGGTACGCGCCGATCATGAGCAAAGAGGGGCAGCCCATCTCCGTCCTGGGCATCGAAACCGCGCCGGCGGCGGTTCAAACCGTCGCCCAGTCCGCCCTGCGCACCATCGCACAGGTCGGCGGACTTGCCGGAATCCTCTTCACCTGCTTCACCGTGGCAGTCGGGGTGCGCATCTTCCGCAGCCGCAGCGGACGCGGCGGCTAGAGCGCAACCCGGCCAGGAAACTTCATTCATCTGGAATCTTCGTCCCCGGGAGGAACCCATGCCGAAGAACTTCACCGTGGCCGTCGCACAGGCCCCGCAGAGCAGCGATCTGGGCGAGAACCTGCGCGTCATCGGACGCTTCGCAGCCCTCGCGCGCAAAGCCAGGGCGCACCTGCTGCTCTTCCCCGAATGCGCCCTCACCGGCTACGGCCCACGCCATCACGAATCCTCCGCCACGTTCGACGCCGACGCCATTGAGGCGGGCATCGAAGAGGTGCGCGAACTGGCGCGCTCCAGCGGCATGGCCATCCTCATCGGCTCCGCGCTCCCGCTAGAGGGAGGATGGACCAACAGCCTCCTGCTGCTCAAGGGAGCCTCCCGGCCCGCCCGCTACGACAAGCTGCACCTGTACGGGCGCGACACCGAATTTTACCGCGCCGGCCGCGCCCTTCCCGCGCCGGCAAAAGTGGGCAAGGCGCGGGTGGGAATGCAGGTCTGCTTCGACCTGCGCTTCGCCGAGCCTTTCCGCCACCTCGCACTGGCCGGGGCCGAACTGATCGCCGTCGCCGCGTACATCCACGGCGCGCGCGACATGTGGAAAGGGCCGGTGATCACCGGCCACCTGCGCAGCCGCGCCTCCGAGACCGGACGCTTCGTCGCCTTCGCCAACGTCGCCGGCTCGAATCAGAACCTCCCCTCCATGATCCTCAACACGCGCGGGGAAGTCATCGCCTCCTGCCGCCCCGGCGCGGCCGAACTCCTCCACGCCACCATCGACCTGAGCGCAGTCAGCGACGACATGCTGCGGTGCCGGCGAAACGATCTCTACGGCGGTGCGTGAGGACTTCACCACGGAGACACGGAGAACCGCGTTGCGGGGCAACGGCAACGACCTATCAGATGAATGAAACCACGGATGCACACAGATGGACACGGATACGGAGAACAGCGGCAACTGCTATGAGCAAGGCAAGGCGAAGCGGTCATTGCATGAACTCTTTCGTGCTGTATCCGAGCCTATCCGTGCGTATCCGTGGTTCCCGCATCGCCGTTTTCCGTGCCGCCGCGGTGAATCATCCGTCTCGATGAAAGGCAAGCCGCAATGAAGGAAACAACCCGCCAGCGCCTGTTGGAGATCGCCCGCTGCAGCGTCACCGCCGCGGTGAATGGCGCGCCGCTTCCCAAAGTCGAGGAGAGCGACCCGGAGCTGACCGGCAAGCAGGGGTGCTTCGTCACCCTCAAGAACGGCGAGCATCTGCGCGGCTGCCTGGGGAACTTCGTCAGCCGAATCCCCCTCTGCCGTCTCGTCAACGAAATGGCGCGCGCCTCGGCCACCGAGGACCCGCGCTTCTTCAGTTCTCCCATCACCCCCCAGGAGCTTCCCCAACTGGCGATCGAGATCAGCGTCCTGAGCACCCTGGAGCGCATCGCCAACCCGCTCGACCTGGAATTGGGCGTGCATGGCATCTACATCCGCCGCGGCGGCGCGGCGGGCTGTTTCCTCCCCCAGGTCGCCACCGAGACGGGCTGGAGCAAGGAGGAGTTCCTGCGCTCCTGCTGCAGCCATAAAGCCGGCCTCGCGCCCGACGCCTGGAAGCAGCCGGATACGGAGGTGTACGTTTTCACCGCAGATATCATTAACGAAAAAGAGTAACCCGCTTGCAGCCTGTTTTGGCCCGTGAACAGCGGCCGTTTGGTCCGTTGTTCGTCCCGTAGGGACAGAAAGAAAATAGCCCGCCAGTTCACTGGCGGGTAAAGGAGGAAACCCCCTCCCCTTTCTCCCCTCCCCCACATGGCTGTGGGGGAGGGGAAGGGGGTGGGGGTTCCTTCCAGTACCCGGCACTGAAGTGCCGGGCTATTATCTTGCCGTCCCTACCCTTCGGCAGGCTCAGGGCCGTGAGCAACGTCGAACGGCGGGACGGCTATCCGAATGACGATGGTCTCAACAGAGCAAAACAGCTTCTAACAATGAAAGGAAGGGACATGGCAGTTCACGCACATGAAAAGAACATGCGCAAAGAGGATGGCGGGTTGCTGATCGGGCCTGCGCACGGCGCTACGAAGGGCTTCTGCGTCGGCGTCGCCATCTACGACAAGGAGGAATACAATCCCCCCGGCATCCACAAGGATCAGGAGGGGTTCTACTGCGTCGAGGGGCGCGGCATGGCCCGGGTCGGCGGTGAGGAATTTGAAATCTCCCCCGGCAGCGCCTTCATCGCCCAAGCCGGCGTCCCCCACTCCGTCAAGAAACACCCCGGCGACAAGCCGGTGAAGCTGGTCTGGTGCCACGGGGCGGTGTGAACGGAGAATTGCGGATCGGGAATGCGGAGTGCGGAACGGTGGCTGGCCAATAGCCATGGTTGCTTAGGTAGAGGTGCCGATTACCATGGGTGCCAGGAACGAGCATCGCCAACACGTAGTAACTCAGTGGCGTTCGTTAAAGCTACATGTTCAGCGACTCTCGCAACTATTGAGGATTGCAGAAGTAATGGAATCGCACAAGACAAGAAACGGCTATGTTTTCAGGCCCTTTCCGGCCATCGGGCATTTCCATTTGTTACGCAAAGGTCAATAGAGCGGAACATCTACATGTGGTTTCTGAAGAATGAACTTGTCCTTGTTACTTAACACCCAACCCCAACCATCTTCAGTGAGTGTGTACCCAGTGTAATACTCGCCGCCTTCGTCCTGATACGAGCCGTATGCCATCAAGCCTTTCTGGCAAAGGCCCTTAAGAGCAAGCGTAGCAGCAACCTTGGTGAACCCACTCGCCTCCATATCCCGCTTTATCTGGAACGACGAAGCGTTATCCTCGGGGTTTTCTAGATTCTGGGCCAACGCGGCCAATGCAACGACCTCATGTTGCTCTAGGCCTTCGAATTTCGTTAGTTTCGAAATCTCAGAGACACTTGCCAGCGTCTCGGTCTTCTCTAGGTACGCCTTCACCTTCGCAGTGATGCTCGTCTTTAACTTCTCAAAATCGCTTATGGAAGAAGTGGTGTACTTGAGAATTGTTCTGTGTTGAATGTCGAATGGAAACCGCGTGGTCCGTTCACTGGAGCAGACCAAGACTACTTCCTTGCCGCTGGCAATGGCAAAACCCAATTCAAACCAGACATTTGGATTGTCGAGTGTGATGTCTGCCAAACAAATAGCGGAATCACGGATGCCGGTCTCAATGTTCTGAATCGGAATGCTGACCCCTGGATCCTGGTCAACTCGATACGGCTCAAGCCCCGCATCCCGGATAGCTGGCGCGAAAACATCTTTGTACCGTCGATCAAATGGGCCGTCGTCGAAGGGCTGCATCATAAAACACGTCGCCATCTACTTGCCTCCAGTTGCCCACTTTCTTGTTTTGGACAAGCCCCGCCTGTCCACTCGAAGCGGCTCGCGCCTATGCATTGTCTAACCATGAGGGACGTATGTCAAGCCGGTGAGACGACAATCCAAAGACAAGCCAATGACTGGCACCTTGCCGCTTCCGCGTGGTGGAGCGCGCTGTCCCAGCGCGCTTTCTGTTGTTGCCGCCTAAATCGCAAATCGCTAATCAGTAATCGCAGATCGCACATTGCCGTTCGCGCTTCCCCCGCGCAACGTATCCAGCGCTTCCAGGAACCGCTCCGCGCTTCGCCCCGCAGCCGCCTCTTTAGCCGCGCGCATGAGTTTCTCCTGCCGTTCGGTGAAAATAATCGCCTCTCCGCGCGCCGGGGGCGAGGGCCACATCTCTTGGACGATGCGCTCCTCCAATTCCGCGATCCCCTCTCCCTGCACCGCGCTCACTGCTACCGGCTCGCGCCCCGTCTTCTGGCGGATCGTCTCCGCGCGAATCATCAGCGGCAGGTCGCTCTTGTTCAGCACCGGCACGAGGCGGGCGGGCAACGGGCCGGAGAGAAGCGCCTCGTCCTCCTCCCGCAGCGGCTCGGAAGCGTCGAACAGCAGCAACGCCACGTCCGCGCGCTCGAGCGCCCGGCGCGTGCGCTCCACCCCTTCGCGCTCGACGGCATCCCCCGCGTCGCGCAACCCCGCCGTGTCCGCCAGCAGGAAGGGCAGCTCGCCGATGCTCAGCAGTTCCTCCACTGTATCGCGCGTCGTGCCGGGCAGGGAATGGACGATCATCCGGTCGTAGCGCAGCAGCGCGTTGGCCAGCGTGGACTTGCCGACGTTCGGACGCCCCGCCAGCACCAGGCTCGGGGGCGTCGTCAGCGCCCGCCCGAAAGCGGCGGTTGCCAGCAGCCGCTCGACGCCGCTGGAGGCCGCGGGCCAATCCGCGCGCAGCGCCGCGCCGCGCAATGTTTCGATCGCCGCCGCCAGCGCCCCGCCGCGCTGGTCCAGCAGGTGCGCGACGCCCCGCAGCGTGGGGGCGCGCGGAATCGCCTGCTCCGCCTCGGCCTGAATGGCATCCATCACCCCCAGGGCGCGCCGCGCCTCGGCCCGTTCCTGCATCGAGCAGGGCCGCGCCCCTTCGGCCGCCAGCGCCCGCATTACGCGCGCGGCTGCCACGGCGCCGCCATGGCAGTTGATGATGAATGCCGGCTGCGGTCGCAGCGCGACGCAGTCCAGGATCACCTCGTCCAGCGTCTCCCCCTCCTTGATTAGCTTGCCATAGAGGAGCCGGCCGGGGCGCAGGGTCGAGGCGTGGTGTCCGCGGGGATTTGAAAAGAGCTTGTCGAGGATTTCCGGGGCGCGGGGGCCGGCCAGTTCTATCAGGCCGATCCCCCCTTCTCCCGGGGGCGTGAGGCGGCAGGCTAGAAGAAGTGGGGACACAATACTTTTGTCCGAAGAGGAGTCAGCCTCGCTATGCCGATTTTCTCGCCCGGACAAAAGTTTTGTGTCCCCATGTGCGCCGGGACGGCGCGCTCAGTCCAGGTCCAGGAAGGAGGCGGCGTTCGCGCGCGTGCCGCGCGAGCGATCGTACTCCTTCCGGAAATCGAGGTTCACCACCGCCTTCTTGCCGAACAGGGTGGAGTACTCCGTCATGCGGGCGTCGAGTTGGGCCGTAAACAGCTTGATCTGCACATTGATCGCGGCGATCCGGTCGCCGTAGAGCTTCTCGAAATCGAACTCGTTCAGGTGCAGCATCTGCCGCTGCAGGCGGGAGAGGTTCGTCTTGAACATCTCCGCGCGCTCCTTGTTCCCCGCGGCCAGTTCCGTATCCACCAGCGACTTCATCGCGTCCAACTGCTTTTGCGTCTGGTCGCGCGCGGCATGGACCAGCTTCAGATCCTCTTCCATGTCGAAAATCTGCTTGTTCAGATAACGCAGCACCGCCACGTTATCGTTGATCATATCCAGCACCGGCTTCTCTTCCAGCGCGGCGCGGCAGGGGCGATTGAACAGGGAGAGGGCCAGCAGCACAAAGGCGATCGGGATCAGCAGAAAACGGCGAGACATGGCATTCCTCCAACTGACGGTCTTACAGGAAACCATGCTACAGAGCCGTTCGCACTATGTCAAGCGCGGAGGAGACTCCACGTTGGCGTCGAATCCGCCCCGGCGCATTGCGAAGATGTTGCCTGCCCTCCCCCGCTCTGATATCCTACGTTCCAGCGGGCCTGCGCCCTCGGCGGCGACGGCGCGGGCGGCCCGCAGGATGGGGACACAATACTTTCCGCAGGAAAGTTTTGTGTCCCCACCCGCTCGCGAACCTTCATCGGACCCGAAGCTTATGCAAGAACGCCCCCCCGGGACGGAATGCCTCTGGGCGCCCTGGCGGATGGAATTCATCCGCGACGTCAGCCGCCAGGAAGCGGCGAAGGAGTGCTTCCTCTGCCGCGCCGCAACCACCGGCGATCCGGGCGCCAACCTCGTGGTCAAGCGCGCCAGCCTGGCGATGGTGCTGCTGAACCGCTACCCCTACAACAACGGCCACCTGCTCATCGCTCCCCTCCGGCACGTGGCGCAGTTGGAGGAGCTTTCGCACGAGGAGATGGACCAGATTCAGGCGCTCCTCCTCCAGTCCAAGAAACTGCTCGACTGCCTCATGGCCCCGCAAGGTTACAACGTGGGGCTGAATCTGGGCCGCGCCTCCGGCGCAGGGCTGGAGGCTCACCTGCACGTTCACATCGTCCCGCGATGGGTCGGGGACGCCAATTTCATGACCACCGTCGGCTCCGCGAAAGTCCTGCCGCAATCGCTGGAGGAACTCTGGCGGCTCTTGTCGGAAGCCTGGGCACAGGAGAACCTGCCGTGCTTACCCGAGAAATGATGGCCGAGCGCGAAGCGCGCGATCTAGCCCCCTACGCCATGCGCAGCGCCCTTTCGCGCGGGCGCGTCCACCCCGAACCCGAGCATCCCCTGCGCACCGCCTATCAGCGCGACCGCGAACGCATCATTCACGCCACCGCCTTCCGCCGCCTCGAATACAAAACGCAGGTCTTCGTCAACCATGAGGGAGACCACTATCGCACGCGGCTGACGCACACCATCGAGGTGGCGCAGATCGCCCGCGCCATCGCGCGCATCCTCAACGTCAACGAGGACCTCGTCGAGGCGGTCGCTCTGGCGCACGACGTCGGCCACACCCCCTTCGGCCACTCCGGCGAGGACGCGCTGCGCGAGTGCATGAAGGACCACGGCGGCTTCGAGCACAACATCCACGGCCTGCGCGTGGTGGACGTGCTGGAGCGGCGCTACCCGGAGTTCCGCGGCCTGAATCTGACCTGGGAGGTGCGCGAGTCCATCGCCAAGCACACCAGCGCCTACGACCACCCCACCACGCGCGAGTTCGACCCGGAGCTGCGTTCGCTGGTGGAAGCGCAGATCGTGGACGCCGCCGACGGCATCGCCTACATCAGCCATGACCTGGACGACGCCTTCGCCGCGGGCATCCTCACCCCCGCCGCCTATGAGCAGGTGGAATTGCTGGGGATCGTCTCAGCGGAAGTGAAGAGCCGGTATCCCGACCTCGACGAGCGCGACCACCGCATCCAGGTGGTGCGTTTCCTCATCAACCGGCTGGTCACCGACATCTGCGCCGCCACGCTGGCGCGGATCGAATCGCAGGGGATCGCCTCGGTCGAGCACGTGCGCCTCGCGCCCATGAACATCGTCACCTTCTCCGAATCGCTCCAGCGCCTCAAGGAAGCGCTGCAGAAACATCTTCTCGACAACGTGTACCGCCACTACCGCGTCGTCCGCATGACCACCAAGGCGCAGCGATTCGTCAAAGAGATCTTCGAGGCGTACCTGAACGACCGGCGCCAACTGCCCCCCGACCACCAGATGCACGTGCAGGAATTCGGCCTCCACGAAGCGATCCGCGACTACGTCGCCGGCATGACCGACCGCTACGCGCAGGAGGAGTACCTCAAGCTCTTCGAGCCGAATGAGAGGACGTGACGGGGGGATTCCCGGTTGGGTTCGGCGCCGTTGCCCGCATCCGGCGGAACGCTGTAATAATAGGCCGTTACCTGCATCCCAGCGGGACACTTTGACAATAGGCCGTTAGCTGCATCCCAGCGGGACACTTTAATAATAGGCCGTCACCTGCGTCCCAGCGGGACGCTTTGATAATAGGCAGGGGTTTCAACCCCTGCATTCGGCCATAGAATCTTTTTTTTCGCGTCCCATCGGGACGCGGTGATAAGACAGACATGGGCAACAGCTACACCAGTTCCCTCTGCCACCTCGTCTTCAGCACCAAGAACCACGAACCTTGGCTGACGCCGCCCATTCAAAAGAGGCTCTGGCCGTACCTGGGCGGTGTCGCCGCGAAGAATGAGATGACGACGCTCTGCGTCGGCGGGCATAGCGATCACGTCCACATCCTGCTATCCCTTCCGCCTGACATGGCGCTTAGCCGCGCAATTCAGATCGTCAAAGGCGGCTCATCATTGTGGCTTCACCAGACGTTTCCTGATCTGCACGGGTTTGCGTGGCAGGAGGGGTATGGCGCGTTCAGCATCGGCATTTCACAAATTGCCGACACACGCAAGTACATCGAGGGCCAGGCCGAGCATCACAAGAAGAGGTCCTTTCGCGAGGAATATGTGGCGTTCTTGAAGAAGAACGGCATCCCCTATGACGAGCGGTATGTGTGGGGATGATGTTCCACCGCGTCCCGCCGGGACGCGAAAACAATCGAGGCAGGCTCCTCTTGCAGGGGTTGAAACCCCTGCCTATTATCATTCCGTCCCGCTGGGACGGAACATTTTCGTTCCTATTCCAGGCCAGAGAGTAGCACCCTGCGGGCTACGCGCAAGACGCCCCACAAGCTTGCCATTTGAGACACGTTCGATCATAACGGCCATCCTGCTCACCTTTGGCCTGTTTCGGCATTCTTCGATTTGTTATGATATTTCTTACTGCCGTATCATGTGTCGTGCGTATTCGATATGACCTGACTGTGGTAGACCATGGCCAAACTGATCGTCCGCGAAGGTCCCGCACCGGGCGCGAGCTACGAGCTGGTGGAGGAGGTCGTCTCCATTGGGCGCGACCCCGTCAACACAATTCAAATCCCCTCCGACGCCGTCAGCCGGACGCACGCCACGCTCACGCGCGCGATCGAGGGAGAGCGCGATACCTGGGTATTGCGCGACATGCGCAGCAAGAACGGAACGCTGCTCAATGGGCGACGCATCGAGGAGCCGGCCCCCCTCGCCCCCGGCGACGAGATTCGCATGGGGGACTGCGCGCTGCTGTTCATTGACCGCGAGTTCGATACGCTTCAGGAGGCGGACCTGGCCCCCGTGCACGACCTGGAGGTTCGCGAAAGCGCCGCCGCGCCGGCGGCGCGCGGCCCGGCCGGCGAGTCCCCCCAGCGGCTGCAGGCGCTGCTGGAACTCGGCCACGCCCTCAGTTCCGCGCGCACCTATGCCGATCTCTTCAGCACCCTGTGCAGCGCCGTCGAGAAAAACGTCCGCCCGCACCGCGTCGTGCCGATCCTCTTCGACGAGCGCAAGGGACTCCTGCGCCCCTGGATCAGCCAGCGCGGCGAATTCGACCGCGCCCTCGCCAAAGTCCCCATCAGCTCCACCGTTGTCAACCTCGTGCGCGAGAAAAAGGTGGGCCTCCTTGTCGCCGCCGCGCAGTCCGACCGCCGCCTCCGCGAAGCGCAGTCCATCGCCGCGCATCACATCACCACCGCGCTGTGCGCGCCCATGGCCCTCGGCGACCACCTGCTCGGCGTCCTCTACGCCGACCGCCTCGGCGACGCCGAACGCTTCACCCGCGCCGACCTCGACCTGCTCAGCGCCATCGGCGCCCAGGCCGCCGTCACCATCGAGAACCTCCGCGTGCGCGAGGAAATGGGGCGCGAGCGCTCCGTGCGCGAGCGCGAAGCGCGCGGCGCGTACGACATCGTAGGCGCCTGCGCGCCGATGCAGGAGGTCTTCCGTTTCATCGCCAAGGCCGCCCCCGCCGAGGCCGGCGTGCTGATCGAGGGGGAGAGCGGCACCGGAAAGGAACTGGTCGCGCGCGCCCTCCACCTGAACAGCCGCCGCAAGCACCAGCCCTTCGAGGCGCTCAACTGCGCCGCCATGGCCCCCACGCTCCTCGAAAGCGAACTGTTCGGCCACGTCAAAGGCTCCTTCACCGGTGCCGATCGCGACCGCCCCGGTCGCTTCGAATTGGCCGACGGCGGCACGCTCTTCCTCGACGAGATCGGCGAACTGCCCGACGGCAGCCAGTCCAAGCTGCTGCGCGTGATCGAGGATGGCACGCTGCGGCGTGTCGGGGATGTGAAGGACCGGAAGGTGAACGTCCGCGTGGTCGCCGCCACCAATAAGAAGCTCGCCGACGAAGTCGCCGCGGGCCGCTTCCGCGAAGACCTCTACTTCCGCCTCAACATCCTCAAAATCTCCCTCCCGCCGCTGCGAAACCGAGGCGAGGATATCGACCTGCTCGCGGAGCATTACCTGAAGCACTTCGCCGACAAGTGCGGTCGGCCCGCGCTGCGCTTCGACCCGGACGTCCTGCGCCTCTTCCGCCGCCACGAGTGGCGCGGCAACGTGCGCGAGCTGCGCAACGCCGTCGAGCGCATGGTGGTCATGGCCGAGGGGAATACGCTGGGGACCGAGGAAGTGCCGTACGAAATCCGCTCCAGCGTCAAATCGGTCGAGGTGCGCGAGACGACCGCCGTCGAAGTGGGCGAGGCGCTGCCCACCCTGCGCGACCTGGAGAAGGGGCACATCGAGCGCGTCCTGCGCCACACCGCCGGCAACAAGAAGGAAGCCGCACGCATCCTCGACATCGACCGCAGCACGCTTTACGCCAAGCTCAAAGCGTATGGCCTGGAGTCGAAAGAAGAGGGGGCGTAGGATGCAGGTCCCGACATGGCCGCCGGTGGAACCATGAAGAAGCGGCGCGCCGTGTGGGCAGGAGAACGCGCCGGCATCCCCATCGCCGGCGGCAGGCTGATCGACCTGCATGCCCATCTCTGGGCGGGCCGCGAGGAACTGGACGCGCGCCTGATGCTGGAGGAAGCGGAGATCCTCGGCGCGGAATACATTGCCATCAGCCATCTCTGGGGTTACAACCCCTCCCCGGATCAGGTTCACCAGGGGAACGACCACGTCGCGCGGTGGGTCAAGCAGTCCGGCGGACGTTTCCGCGGACAGGCCATCCTGAACCCCCGTCACGGCAAGCGCGCGCTGGCGGAACTGCGCCGCTGCTATGAAGAACTCGGCATGCGCATGGTCAAACTCTGGGTCGCCGCCCGCTGCACGAACCCCATTGTTTTCCCCATCGTCGAGCGCTGCATCGACCTGCGCCTGCCGATCCTCCAGCATGCCTTCTGCAAAGCCACCGGCAATCTCTCGAACGAATCCCTCCCCGAGGACGTGGCGGAGCTTGCCCTCCGTTACCCGCAGGCGCGCTTCGTCATGGCGCACGTCGCCGGGGACTACATCCGGGGCGCGTGGGCCATCCGCCGCGCGCCCAACGTCTGGGCCGACATCAGCGGCACTTACTGCGAGGCCGGCATGGTCGAAACGGCCGTCCGCGAACTGGGCGCTTCCCGCGTGATCTTCGGCTCGGACAACGGCATCGCCTTCAACCTGGGCAAAGTCCAGGACGCGCGCATCTCCGATGCGGACAAGGCAAGGATCTTCTACCGCAACGCGAAGGAGCTTCTGCCATGATCTGCGACGTGGGCTGCTTCCTGGGCGCCTGGCCGTTCCGCTCCCTGCCCTCCTCGGGTCCGCGCGGTCTTAAGGCCATGGCCCGGAAACAGGGCGTGACGTGCGTCGCCGTCTCCGCCTTTGAAGAAGTCTTTCACGAAGACGCATTCCGCGCCACGGCGCGGCTGACGGGCCGGCTCGCCTCTCTCCCCATGGCGCGCCAATTCCAGGTGGTCAACCCCCTCTTCCCGGGCTGGCAGCGCGACCTGGAGCGCGGCGTCCGGGAACTTGGCATTCGGGGCGTGCGGCTCACCCCCGGTTATCATGGATACGCCCTGACCGACCCCGCCGTTCAAGCGCTGGCCGACGCCGCGCGCGAATTCCAACTGCCCGTCGCCATCCACGCCCGCCTGCAGGATGAGCGAATGCACTGGATTTCCCGCTTCCCCCCGGTCCCGGTGAAGGAGGCCGGGGAATTCCTTGCGAAGACGCCCGGCTTGCGCGTCGCACTGCTGGGATTCGAAGTGGGCGAGGCCGGCTCCATCTCCGCGATCATCAAAGACCGCCCCGCCGCATGGGTGGATTGGTCGCGGCTGCGCTGCATGTTGTGGGGACTCGACCGATTGCTTGAACAGATTCCGGCGGAACGAATCCTCTACGGCAGCCTCTGGCCGCTGCAGACCCCCTCGGCCATGCTCAACCTGGCGAAGGTTGCGCGGATCGGAGAAGCGGCCCGCAAGCGAATCCTCTGGACAAACGGCATCCGATTCCTCACCGGCCGCGGCCGGTAGGCGTAGTGACGGCGCAGTGGGGACCAGCGCACCGGGGACACAACGCAGTGGGGACACAAAACTTTCCTTTGGAAAGTATTGTGTCCCCACCGTCCCCCCCCGCCGTTCGCACCGCCCCCCCCGCCCGTCCCCCCGCCGTCCCCGTGTCCCCACCGCCCCCCCCTTCCACTCCTCGCTTGCGTCCCACGGAAATATCGGCTACACTGCGCATGGTTCGCTGGTCGACCGGTGGACCAACGAATCATAACTTGTTTTGCTCATTGGCTCCGTGATTCCTGCGAAGAGCCGCTTGAACTGATCGTCATTCAGAGAACCATATGCTTAAACCGATCCGTCGCGAATCACTTGTGGACAATGCCGTCACGACCATCCACAATTATATTATTGACGAGGCTATGCAACCCGGCGACCCGCTGCCCCCCGAAAGGCAACTGGCCGGAGCGCTGGTCATCAGCCGCATGACCCTCAGGCACGCCCTGGCCATTCTGGAGGGAAAGGGCACCATCCGGCGCGACCGCGGCCGGGCGGTCGTCGCAGCTTCCATGGTGGATTCCCACCACATGGGCAGCCCCGAGGCCTTGCGCCGCGAGTTCAGCCGGCTGACCGAACTGCGCTACGCGATCGAAGTGGGCACCACGGAATATGCCTGCCAGCGGCGGACGCAGGAGCAACTGGCGCGACTCCACGCGATCGTCGACAAAATGGCCAAGGACCATCTGGCCGATCTGCCGAACAGTGAGAACGACGTGCGCTTTCACCTCTTGCTGCTCGAATGCGCCGGAGAGGAGCTCGCCGAGAGCTTCGGCGACGTGGTCCAGGATTTCTTTCGCATGGCCACGGTAACCCGCCCCTCGCTGATCGCCCACGGGCAGTCGGAGCGGATCGTCACGGAACACCGGGCCATTCTGGATGCGCTGGAGAAACGGGATGCCGACGAGCTTCGCAGGTTGTACATCCAGGGGCTGGAAAAGAGCCGCCTCGACGGCGCGCCCGTCGAATCCCCCGCCCTGGTCGCTTCTGGCGCCGTCTCCTCGGAACGGGAGGGACATTGAATGGACCGTTTCGTTGCCTCCGTCGAACCTCCCCTGTCGTCCCTGAAAGCGTGCATCACGCCAGGGAGGGCCATCGCATGACTCCCCGGGAACGCGTGCGCGCGGTGTACCAGGGCAAAAAGCCCGACCAGGTTCCGCTGATGCTGGACCTTTCCCACTGGTACAAGAAGAACCGGAACGTGCCCTTCAATCTCTCCGGCTTCACCCAGGTGGAACAGGGGCTGGTGGACTTGCACAAGCAGATCGGCGCGCTGGCCTACTGCGAGATGGGGAGCTTCTATACTCTCGCCTCCGACGATCCCGAGGCCGTGGTGGAGTCCCGCACGGAGCGCGGCGTCTTCTCCACCCGCATCACCACGCCGCTGGGATCGCTCTGCGAGGAGCGCGTATTCAACCCGGAGAGCTATTCCTACGGCATCCGAAAGCACCTGCTCGAATCCACGGACGACTTCCCCATCGTGGAGTTCCTGCTGGAGCGCCTGCGCTGCCGGCCCCGATGGGAGTTGTATCGGGCGTGGCAGGATGCGTTGGGCGAACTGGCCTACCCCTACGCCCAATTGCCGTACTCCGGGTCGGGGTACCTCATGGCGCGGAACATGGCGGTGGACCGCGCCGTGTTCGCGGTGCTGGACGAACCGCAGAAGGTGCAGCGCCTCGTGCAGGCCGTCAACGCCTGCAACCTGCGGATTCTCGACGCCCTTCTCGACGGCCCGTTTGAAACCCTGCTCGTCAGCGATAATTACGACAGCAATGTGCAGACGAAGGAATTCTTCGACACGTATGTGCGCGAGTACTACTCCGAAGTCGCGCGGCGGCTGCATGCGCGAGGCAAAACTCTGGCGGTGCACGTCGACGGGGAGAGCCGGGGAGTGTTGGGCTGGCTGGCGGAGTGCGGCGTCGACTGCGCGGACGCCGTCACGCCCGCGCCGATGTTCTCCCTGACTCCCGCCCAGATGCGCGCGCAGGCCGGGCCGCGTTTGATCCTCTCCGGCGGCATACCCGCCGGCCTGTTCGGCGCCACCGGCAGCGACGCCGCCTTCATTGAATGCGTCAAACGCTGGCTGGATACGCGGCGCGATTCTCCCCGGTTGATCATGGCCGCCGGCGACCAGGCGCCCACCGATGCACCGTTCGACCGCATCGCGATGCTCCCGGAGCTGGTGGCGCACTATGGCGCGTACTGATCGGTTCCCCTCAATTAGTCAGGAGAGAGACCATGCATCGCATTCTGGTGGTTGGCGGCGGCAGCATCGGCGAGAGGCATCTTCGCTGTTTCCTGAAGACCGGGCGCGCGGAAGTGGCGCTGTGCGATAACCGCCCCGAGCGGCTGAAGCAAATCGCCGCGGCGTATCCGCTGGTCGGCGCCTATGAGGACTTCAACCGCATCGACCTCTCCAAGTTCTACGCCGTGGTGATCGGCGTCCCGGCGCACCTGCATGTGCCCTGGGCGCGCAAAGCCGTGGAAGCCGGCGCACACACGCTGATCGAAAAGCCGCTCTCCCTCTCCCTGGAGGGCATCGACGAACTCGACCGTCTGGCCAAGTCGACGCGGCGCACGGTCGGCGTGGCGCACGTCCGGCGCGCCATGCCCGCCATGAAAGTGGCGAAGCGGGAGCTCGAGAGCGGGAAGATCGGCGACGTGCTGGCCTGCTCCTTCATCGGCCTCTACGATCATCGCACGGCGCGCCCCGACTACCGCAGCACCTACTGGGCCCATCGCGCGCAGGGGGGCGGGGCCGTCTTCGACGTCTCCAGCCACATCACCAATATGATCCAGTGGTACCTGGGGCCGATCAAGAGCGTGATGGCGCAATACGATCACCTCCTGATCGAAGGGACCGATGCGGAGGACACGCTCTCCTACCTGCTGCGCTTCCGCAACAGTCCGGCGCTCGGTGCCGTCCATCTGGTCGCCTGGCAGGCGGAGCGCACCGACCAGCTCATCCTCTCGGGAACCAAGGGGAGCATCCACTGCGACGCCTGGACGGGCCGCGTCGGCGTCGTCCTGCGCGATGGAAACTGGACCTGGACCGAGGGGCTCAGGGACAAGCCGGACGCCAAAGGGCAAACGGACGCGCCGTTCATTTTCGAAGCGGAGAACTTCCTCGACGCGACGGAAGGGAAGGGAACGATCATGTGCTCGCTGCTCGAAGCGCGCCACACGATTGAGACGTGCCTCGCCCTCTCCGAAAGCGGCCGGCGCCGCGCGGAGGTGGTACTGGAGGACCGCAAGGATATTTCAGGAAGTTGAAAGGACTCTGCCATGATGATGCGCCCAAGCCGCGTTCTCAGACAACTGCGGGCCGGCAAACCGGCCAGTTGCACGAAGCTCAATTTGATGGACGCGCGCGCCGCCGAGATCGCCTGCCAGAGCGGCTTCGACTGCATCTGGTATGACAACGAGCATTCCGCGACGGACTGGAAGGACCTGGAGCACTTGGTCCGCACCGCCAAGATCTTCGACACCGATGCCCTCGTGCGCGTATCGCGCGGAGGGTACTCCGACTACATCCGTCCGCTGGAGTTGGACGCGGCCGGCATCATGGTCCCGCACATCATGAGCCTCGCCGACGCCAAGTCCGTCGCGCGGATGACCAAGTTCCACCCGATCGGCCGCCGCCCCGTGGATGGCGGGAACGCCGACGGGGCTTACTGCCGAATCGAGTTCACTTCCTACCTCGAACAGGCGAACCGGGAACGCTTCGTGATCGTCCAGATCGAAGACCCCGAGCCGCTGGCGGAGCTGGACGCCATCGCGGCCGTGCCCGGGATCGACATGCTGTTCTTCGGCCCCGGCGACTTCTCCCACGGGATCGGCAAGCCCGGCCAGTGGAACGCGCCGGAGATCGCCGCCACGCGCAAGGCCGTCGCCAAAGCCGCCGTCAAGCATGGCAAATTCGCCGGCACCGTCTCCGACGCCGCGGGCCTCCGCGAGCGCCTCGACCTGGGCTATCGCTTCATCTCCGTCGGCGCCGACGTGCTCTCGCTGACGCGTTACTGGGATGACATTGCCAAGGCCTTCTCGGACAACGGTTTCGGCAAGTGACCCCGCACTGACAGGAAAGGACCGATCATGAGCGCTCTGGTTCCCAAGCCGGACCACATCCGTTTGGCGATGCTGGGCATGGTGGACGGCAACGGCCATCCCTATTCCTGGAGCGCGATCTTCAACGGATATGACCGGCAGGCCATGTCGGAATGCCCTTTCGCCGGAATCCCCAAGTACCTCTTCGCCGAAGACCCCAAAACGCTCCAGATCCAGGGGGCGCGCGTCACGCACGTCTGGACCGACGACCCCAAGGACGCGCCGCACGTCGCCAAGGCCTCCCGGATTCCGAACGTCGTCAGCAAGCCGACCGACGTGATCGGCCAGGTGGACGCGGTGATCATCGCCACCGACAAGGGCTGGGAGCACGTGGAGCGCGCGCGTCCCTTTGTCGAGGCGGGGCTGCCCGTATTCATTGACAAGCCGCTGGTCGACAACGAGCCGGACCTGAAAGTCTTTCATCGCTGGGTGCGCGAAGGCCGACCGATCCTCACGTCCAGCGGCATGCGGTACTCGAAGGAGTTCATGGACGTCAAGAAGCGCCTGGCGGAAATCGGCGAGCCCCGCTTCCTGATCAATACGACGGCCAAGAGCTGGGAGCGGTACGGCATTCACGCCGCGGAAGGGCTGTACCCGATTCTCGGCCCCGGCTATCTTTCCGTGCGCAACACGGGGGGCGTTGACCGCAACATCGTCCATTGCAAGCACTCCTGCGGCGCGGACGTGCTCTTTGTCGCCAACAAGGACATGTACGGCGGCTTCTGCAGGCTCTCGGCCATCGGAACGAAAGAGGCGATTGACGCCCCCTTCGTGGACACGTTCTTCGCATTCAAGAGCCAGCTTCTGGCGTTCGCGCACTTCCTGCGAACCGGGGAACGCCCCTTCCCCTGGTCGGAAACGGTCGAACTCATGAAGATCGTCATCGCCGGCATTCGCAGCCGCGAGGAGGGGGGCCGCGAAGTGCTGCTGAGCGAAATCAGCGAGGAATGAGTGATCGGGACACAATGCTTTCCTTCGGAAAGTTTTGTGTCCCAACCCTGTCTCACGCCAAAGGCAGCGCCGACGGGCTGGTTTCAACAGAGCAAAACCGGCTCCAACTCCCGCAACGCGACCTCGACCTCGCTGGCATTCGCGGAAAACAAAGTGTACCATTCCATTTATTCGCGCGGCGCTTGACACAGCCGGGCGTTTCGATGGACTCCACCGCCTCACGAGGGCCAAGAGATGAAGTACCCGCTGGTTGACGAGCGGCGCTGGGAGATTGTGCCCTTCAAGGAGCACCCCGGCCACGATTCGATCTGGGCGATGGTCCGCGGCGCGGACGGGCACATCTACATCGGCCTGTGCTGGGAATACTCCGGCGGCGGCATCGCGCAACTATACCGCTACAACGTCGCCTCGAAGAAGCTGGAGCACTGCCTGGACCTGGGGGAAGTCACCGGCGAGCGCCCCTCCAACGGACACGCCACGCAGGGCAAGATACACTTCTCTCTCTGCGCCGCTTCCGACGGCGCCATCTACGGGACCACCCACTGCACCACCCCGCCCATGGGCCATGCCGTCTGGAACCCCTGCGGCATGTGGGACGACCCGCTCTTGGGCTACCCCGGCGGGCACATCTTCCGCTACGACCCGAAGAGCGGCAAGGCCGTCGACTTCGGCATCCTCTTTCCCAACGAGGGCCTTCCTTTCATGGTCCTCGATGAAAAGCGCGACCGCCTCTACGGCATCACCTATCCGAAAGCGCACTTCTTCCGGGTGAACATGGCCGGGCGCGACCTGGTCGACTACGGACGCGTCTCCTCCTGGTATCCTATCGGCCTCTGTTTCGACCCGCGCATGAACATCTTCTTCTCCGATACGAACTCGCAACTCATCAAGTACGACGTGAAGCAGGACCGGCTGATCTTCACGCGCCAGACGCCCTATGCCAACCCCTGGAACGCCTCCAAGCGGTTTTCCTGGATCAGCAATCTGAACCTCGCCGAGGATGGGAAAATCTACGGCACGCACTACCACAATCCGCACCTGTTCCGGTTCGACCCGGCCGAGGAAACCCCGCGCATCGAGGACCTTGGAAGGGGAGCGGACACCGACGCCTGCCAGCAACTGCGATGCCTCGTGCCGGACGGCCGCGGGCGAATCTACTACCTCGCCTGGGTCGCGAAGGGACCGGGAGAGGCCGGCCCGCATTTCTGGTGCTGCTATCACCTCGACACGGGCAAGAAGGAAGTGCTCGGGCAACTGCAGGCTCATGGCGTCACGCCCTGGAGCTGGATCGGCGTGACGGACCTGGAAGGAAACATCTACATCAAGGGCAATGGCCGCCCGATGACGCTGGCAATTTACCACCCGAACGCATAGAGAGGACCCGATGGCTGCTCACAGGAAACCGGTGCGCCCCCCCGCCGAGCAAACGCCCCTCATCGGCCCTGCCGATGTCGCGGACAAGTTCCGGTTCTTCTTCGACAAGGTCTCTCCCTGGGTGAGCGCGGGAAGCGTGTATGGATTCCCGATGCACGAAGAGATGACCGAGCCGACCATCCTGGAGGGCGAATCCTCCATCGGCGCGCTGACAACCACGCCGACGGGGGTGGTTCTGGGCATCACCACGGGCCGCCGCGGCCACCTCTTCTACTTCCATCACTCCTTCTACGTGGTCGACCTGGGTGTGCTGGGGGAGGGTGTCACGGGCGGGGCCATCGTCACTACGCTCGGCGACAAGATCGTGGGCGGCTGGCGCGGGCAGGACGGCGGCCTCTTCCGCCACGACGCCCGGCATGAACTGGGCACAGGCCAGGAGGATTTCTATTCCCGCAAAGCGCCCGTCGAAAGGCTCTCTCTGCCCGGGAAGGGAGAAGGCGTCCTGGCGCTGGTCTACAATCCCACAGCCGGCGCGACCTATGGGCTCACCACCTCCAACCGCATCATCTCCCTGGCCGACGACGCCCGGAAGGTCCGCGTCGAAGTTCAGGCCGATGCGCGCCTCGCGCCCGCGCTCCTCCGCCTGCCCGACGGGCGGTTGCTTGGCGCGTGCGAAGAGGGCCAGCTCTGGACCTATCGCCCCGGCACCCGGGCCATCGAAAAGACCGGCGCGTTCGCCCCGTGCGAAAAGGGAAAGCGCTACGTCGCGAGCGTGCAGAGCCTGTTGCTCACCCGCAACGGCGTCGTCTATGGCGGCAGCGGGACGGATGGATTCTTCTTTTCCTTCGATCCGGCAACCGGCGCGCTGCTGAACTTCGGCAAGCCGCACCGGCAGTCCTTCATCCGCGCGCTCACCGAGGGGCACGACGGCTTGATCTACGGCGTCGTGGAAGAGCCGAAGGGCATGGCGCACCTCTTCACGTTCGACCCCGCCGGGCGCGTTTTCGAGGACCTCGGGATACTCAACACCTTCATCCCCGTGCAATGGTCGCCTCATTCCATCGGCGCGCTCTGCACCGGCATTCACGGCGAAATCTACGCCGGAGAGAGCGACACCATCTCGCACCTTTTCGTCTATTATCCGCCCGTGGTTCGCAGAACCGGCTTCGAGACGGCTCCAGGCTGAGCGCCTGCCATCCGAGTCCCGATAGCGCCAAACCCCTCAGAGGAAGGTCCCCGAATGACATCCAGAGAACGCGTCCTCGCGGCGGTCAACCACACCCAACCCGACCGCGTGCCCATCAGCCTGCGTTTCGCTCCCGCCGCCATGCTGAAGTTGAAGGAACGCCTGGGCATGACCGAGCCGGAAGTTGTCGAGTGGATCGGCGTGGACCTCGTCACCGTCCGCCCGTCCATTCGCCGCCCGGCTTCCGACAAGCTCTACGCCGACCCGACCATCGAGGTCACGCCCGAGGGGCTCCTCCTGGACATCTACCGCGTCCCCTTCCGCGAAGTCCGCACGGAATACCAGAACTATGTCGAGCTGGCGGGCATCCCCCCGCTGCGGGAGGCCGAGCATCTCGACGAACTGAACCGCTATCCCTGGCCTCAACTGGATCTGTGGGACTTCTCGACGATTCCGGCCGCGCTGGCGGCGAACCGGCACAAAGCCACCTGGGCGCGCTGCCGCGGCGTCTTTGAAATCGCGCACTTCATGCGCGGGATGGATCGCCTCATGCTCGACCTGACGCTGAACCCGGAGTTCGCCAACTGCCTCATGGACCACATCATGGAGTGCCTCCTGACGCTGGTCCGGCGGACCCTGGAGGCGGGCAAGGGAGAATACGCGATCTACGAGTACAACGACGACGTCGCCTCACAGCGCGCGCTTCTGATGTCGCCCACGATGTGGCGCGAACTCATCAAGCCGCGCATGGCGCAGGTCTGCAAACTGATTCACCAGCACGGCGCCAAGGTGCGCTACCACTCCTGCGGCGGCATTGCCCTCATCATCCCCGACCTGATCGAGATCGGCGTGGACGTGCTCAATCCCATCCAAACGCAGGCGGCCGGTATGGACCCGCGCCAGATCAAGGCCGAGTTCGGCTCGCACATCACCCTCAACGGCGGCATCGATACGCAGGATCTGCTGCCCTTTTCCACGCGCGACGAGGTCTATAGCACGGTCAGCCGGCTGCTGGACGACCTGGGCCGCGAGGGCGGCTACATCCTGGCACCCTCGCACGTCTTCCAGGGCGATGTGCCGGTGGAAAACGTGCTGG
>Ga0114951_10001504_pt1 | contig 28564 bp, 19 predicted proteins | sample AM7aDNAmetaG_FD_88677 | JGI IMG/M metagenome (GOLD analysis project Ga0114951, IMG submission 88677) | Freshwater microbial communities from Finland to study Microbial Dark Matter (Phase II) - AM7a DNA metaG | ecosystem: Environmental > Aquatic > Freshwater > Lake | place: Finland: Lake Alinen... | reverse complement strand
ACTGCTTGGTACATGTATTTCTTCTTATAGCTCTGCCTTTCGTTCATTCAATATAGTTTTCTGCAAAACTATTCTGAAATCCTAGCATTTACAAGATGTACCTAACAGCAGGCTTACAAATAAGTAAATTGTTCATTACAAATCAAAAATTGTAAACAATAATAATAGTTAAATTGATTCAGAACGTTCTTTTTTTATTGATGTTCAGGGCTGGTAAGAAATGGAAACATGAAAAAGCAACCCTAAGGACAATTTATCGTATAATGTACTCTATTAAGTATTCTTTAGTTAAATTGTTATTATACCATTTGATCAGACGCAAAATATATTTATTTCTAATCACAGCAGCTTTATTTTTAGCATCATCCTTGATTTGTCATGCTCAGAATGCATTTAAAAATGAAAAAGAGCTAATCAAAAAGTCGGAAATCAATTTTTCAAAAGAAGATTATACTACGGCTTTACCTTTATACTCACAGTTGCTGAGCTTATATCCAAAAAATCCTTTGTACAATTACCGCTTCGGAGTAAGTATGCTTTTCAGCGATAAGAGGGATGCTGAAAAACCGTTAAAATATTTAGAGTATGCTGTGAAATACTCGGGAATACCAGAATCATTCTATTATCTTGGTTTGGCTTACCACAGGAACTACAGGTTTGCCGAGGCAATCAGGATGTATGAAGCTTATAAAAAAATAAGCAGGTCATCAGTTGTTGAAAAACTGAACGTTAACCGCCAGATCGAAATGTGCAGAAATGGCATGGAACTGCTATCTGCCATCAATGACCTGTATGTGCTTGATAAAAAGTCAGTAAATAATAAAGCATACTTCCGTTCTTATAATCTGAAGAAGTTCGGCGGTAAATTCCTTGCTAAGCCGGAAAACCTGAAAACAAAAACAGATAAAAAATACAAAGACAACAGCCTCGTGTTTTTTTCTGATTCAAACGAAGTGATTTACTACTCAAGTTATGGTAATGATCTTAAAAATGGCAAGGATATTTACTATTCGTCAAAAATATCAGACAAAGACTGGAGTAAACCGGTGAGGCTGAGCGACGTTGTAAATACTCCTTATGATGAAGACTTCCCTTACCTGATGCCTGACGGGAAAACACTTTATTTCTCTTCAAAAGGGCATAACAGCATGGGTGGATATGATATTTTTGTTACCACTTTCGATTCTGTCAGTAATGAATGGATGACACCGGTAAACATTGATTTTGCAATCAATACACCATATGATGATTATATGTTTGTAACTGACAAGGATTCAAAATATGCATATTTTTCATCAGACAGAAACTCGCCCCCGAACCAGGTCAGTGTGTATTTGGTCAGAATTGACAAACGTCCCTTAGCTACTGAAAACATCCTCCTTTCTGGCGATACCTCTGTAAACATCTCGAGAGACAGCCTGTACGCAAAATCGATAGCTATTCTTAAGGAAAAAGCAAGACTGAATGTAAATGCCACACCTGAAATGTTCGGCGATACTATTCTTGCTGTGAATTTAAAGAAAGACACTACCGCAAAACGTATTCGCCATAACCGTGAAATTCAGAATGTAGCTGTGAATGACAGTCTCTACACAATGAATTCAAAATGGAAGGATTCATTGGCCAACGTGGCATTTACCCTGGCAGATAAAGCAAACAGGGAGAAGGAGGTGTTGAATGAAAAAAAATATTCTGCCTATTCATATGCAAAGAAATACAGGCAATTATTTAAGGAAAGGTTAAACCAGGCAAAACAGATTGAGGATATATCAGTTTCCGAGAATAATCCGGGAAGGAAAACAAATCTGAATAACACTGCAGAACGATTGAAAAAGTCATCAGCAGAATATTATACCTTGTCAGTTGCTGCCGGCAAGCTTGCTGTATTTTATCAGAAACAGGCTGATAAAAAGGATAAGGCACATGACAGATATGTTAATATTGCTGCTCAGGTGCAGATACATCTGGCTAAGAATAATTTAGATTCAGCCCGCTATTATCTAAAATCCATAACTGATGAGGTAAATTCTGACACACACTCAAATGACACCAAGTCTGTATTAACAGAATTGAACAAACCAGCAGGAGACACCCTTCAGAAAGCCTATAGTGAGGCATTTATAAGCAATGTTATAAGTGAAGTGGACCTGTATATAAAAGACACCCTGTTCATTGAAAATAAAGTGAATGGGAGCAGGGACATATTGGCATATAATAAAGAGATTTCGAAAACCAGATCAGGACAGGATACTTCAATCCAACATATACCTGTGGTTCTTAATGTAAAAACCGTTGATACAACTGCAAATCCTGTAAAGGTGACAAATGTAAATAAGAAGGAAGCAACAACAGCATCTGATAAGAAAAAGCTTGAAGAAGAAAAAGTAAAGGTCTTAAAACTGGCTGATAAAACCATCAGGCTGCTTGAAAAAGAACGGATCATGTATAAAAAACAGTCTGATTCTTCATTCGCCTTATTTCAGAAAAACAACAGACAGGCAGATTTATGGCTTAAAAGATCTGATTCGGTCCTGAATAAGGCGTATGAAAATCCAAAGACAGTAAACGCCACATTGCTTAAACATGGCTATATCTATAGAGAGAAATATCTCGAACTGAAAAATAATACGGAGATATACAATAATCTTGCAATAAACCTGCGTGACTCGGCATCGCAAAAAAACACTCTGATAACTGACATCGATGAAAGAAAGAAGTCCATGAAAAGCATTTCCGGTATGGATTCGCTGGAGGTTATTCATACTTTTCTTACTCATTTTAATCCGGAGCCAAAGCTGAATAAGCCTTCACTGAATCAACTCATTGTAAACGAAAGGGTCGGAAAAATAAGGAAGGACTCTATGGAAATGATATCGGCAATCAGTCCGGATAACAGGAAATTAATTGGAGTTACCGAACAAAAAATAAACGCACTGAAGGATGGTATAGATGACTTACAGAAAAAAAGAGATTACACCTTATCCATCAGCAATATAAAATATCAGCAGGCGGAGCAGAAACTGAAAGAGGCTTATGTTATTCTCAATAATATTCAGAACTCATCCTCATTTGTTGACAAACAGGATGCGATCAAAAAGGCGCAAACCCTGAAAAAGGAAGCCGTGACACTCGGAAGGGAAGCTGTTGCTGCTTATACCATGGTTCAGAAGTTCGATAGTCTTGTCAATAAAAAACTGATAGTTTTAAATAATTTATCAGAGAATCTATTCCTGGCACAATTTGAAGTAAAATCTGGCAATTATAAAAAAGCGGATAGCTCACTGACATTATTAAAGCCTGTCTTAGCACAAAAAGAACATGCATTTAACCCTCTGCCTGAACTTTCAAATTCCGGATATCTAAAAAATGTACGATATGCTGTAACGAAAATAGAAAAAGAAAATGCTCAATATATTGCAGATGTAAGCGGCTTTGCTGACGAAATTAACAATTATAATGCTGAGATCAGTTCCACCCGCAATAAGAAAAAACAAGCAGCTCTTTTGGAAAAACGAGAAGAAACACAGCATCAGACAGAAATAAAGAAAGAAAAGATTGAAATCAACCGGAAGAAACTGGATTCTTTAAATACGCTTATTTACCAAAAAGAACAGGAGCTAACTGCTTTTGATAACATACAGAACGATATCGTCAACATACCCCCGGGTTTTAAAGATACTTTACTTGGCAACGAGGCTCTTTTTGCAAAAAAAATATCGGCATATAGTAAAAAGGATATTTTTAGTGAACAGAATGATTTTTTGAAAATAGATACATCTCATTATTTTGCAGTTAATAATAATACTCCTGAAACCATAAATAATCAACCCCGGGATACTGGCAGAATTGTCGTTGGGAAAGATAACATCAACCCTCAAATAATCAGTATTAATGATAGTCAGTCAGATACTCTCAAAGCATTGGCTATGTTGGAGAATGCAAAACTGATCAGCAGTGAAACAGATATCCTGATAAAAAAGCGCACAGATCCTTTAATAAGCAATTCAAAGAAACTGGAAATCGATTATCGTGTTTTTATCCTGAAATCAGAATCCGACAGCCTGTATAAAAATGCAGTGAAAATATTTTCAGAAAAGAAAAAAATTACCAGGGAAGAAGCAGAGAATATTTTGGTCAAAAACAATGTGGAACCTGAAATGCCTGTCATTATTCAAAACATTAACAGGATTTCAGAGAATTTGAGCATTCATTCTTCGCAAATCAGAAACATGGCTTTGGGTAATTCCAATGCTTTGGTGAAAAGCAAATTGAATAAACAGGCGGATTCACTGGAGGATATTGCTCTTAATTACCAGTTCAGGGGTATTGATTATCAAATGCTGAATAACAGGAATCGCTATATCTCAAATAATATTATCATAGAAAATATCAGGTCTGAGGGTGTAACTGACGACCGTTTGTCAGTGGCGGCATTACTCGAAAAGGAGGCAGCTGACTACTTAGCAAAATCAGATGACAACCGCAAAAAAGCAGTGAATAACCTATATCTCAATTCCAGGTTAATGTTACTGCAGGATGCACTGACATTCGAAAAGCAGGCCCTTGACAAGCAGCAACAGGCCATTTCAATTTACCGTAAAATCAATCCAAAAGCTCCTGATGACAAAACAATCATTGCCCAGCTGACCTTTAAAAATAAAACACTTAATACCGGAAACAATAGGGTAGATGTTAGTCCGGGGAAAAAGGAAAAACAAATAACTGTTAATAAATATATCAATAATAATCAAACAGATACATCTATTCAAATTAACAATAAGATTATATTATACAATGAAGATAATCCGATTCCTGAAAACGAAAATCTTCCTGAAGGTGTAGTATTTAAAGTGCAGATATTGGCAAGCAAATCACTGGTTAAAGTATCCTCATTTAAAGGTATCAGTCCTCTAAGTATGGAAAGGAAGCCTGACTTTGAATATATACGTTATATGGCAGGATTATTTACACTTTATAACGATGCATTAAAAGCCCGAGATAAACTGAGAAAATCAGGTTTTAGCAGTGCTTTTATCGTAGCTTATTATAACGGATACCGGGTCAGTGTTCAGGAAGGACTGGCAATGATGAATGGCCGGAAAAACAAGGATCAAAATATTATCGCCATTGCTGATCAAAAATTCAATGGAAATGCGAGCCTGCCTCCCTATGAAAGCATTTTATCTTTCAGTGGCTATTATTATTCCGTTCAGATAGGTGTATTTTCAAAACAACGGCTTTTTCCCGGATTACAGAAATCAGCGTCTATATATTATGACAGATATAACAACAGATACTGGCGCTATTTCTCAGGCAAATTTAATGATCTTAACACGGCAAAAAATCAAAAAGCTATTGTTGTTAATTATGGGATCAGAGACGCATTTATTGTGGCCTTTCTGAATGGAAAACGGCTGAAAAGTCTGATTGAAAGCAGGGTGAGCGATACCATACCGGAAAAGAAGCAATCCATTGTCATTTCCCGCCAGAAGGCTGATACAACAGCCAGGGTCGTTTTTGCCATACAAATCGGCGCTTTCAGTAAAGATGTTCCGATGAATATGTTTCAATCGGATATCATTAATGAAAAGCTTGATATCAGGAAGTACCAAAGGGAAGATAAGATTTATATCATTTACAGCGGAAATTTTAGTCACTATGCAGATGCAATAAGCTGGAAAACCCGCTTGGTAAGTCTGGGGTTTAAGGATGCTTTCGTAATTGCTCTCAGAAACGGGAAAAAAGTTCCGATTACAGGTAAAACGAAACTTCAGTAGACCATTTCACCAAAGTGAAAATAATCCTGTTCCCGAAACGTTTATTATCAGCAAAATCTTAATTTTACATTTGAATAATTGTTCGTCGAAAAAGCAAAGAAGGATGAAGCTTAGTGTTATTATAGTCAATTACAATGTGGAAAACTTTCTGGAGCAATGCCTGAATTCTGTGTTGATTGCAGCGAAAGGAATTGAGAGTGAAATATTCGTAGTTGACAACAATTCGGTAGATGGCTCTGTGCATATGGTGAAGGAAAAATTTCCTTCTGTTATCCTTATTGAAAACAAGGACAATAAAGGCTTTTCAAAAGCCAATAATCAGGCCATAAGGCAGTCATCGGGGGAATTCATCCTGCTTCTTAATCCGGACACTGTAATCGAAGACGATACCTTTAAAAAGATAGTGTCGTTCATGGACGAACATCCCGATGCCGGTGGACTTGGTGTAAAAATGGTGGATGGCAAAGGATTGTTCCTTCCCGAGTCAAAAAGGGGTTTACCGACACCGGAAGTTGCATTCTATAAAATTTTCGGTTTCTCATATCTTTTTCCCCGGTCCAGAGTTTTTGGGAGGTATCATTTAGGATACCTCGATAATGATAAAATCCATAAAATTGATATTCTATCAGGTGCATTTATGCTTCTGAGAAAAGAGGTTCTCCAAATAACCGGCTTGCTGGATGAGTCTTTTTTTATGTATGGTGAAGATATTGACCTGTCTTACAGAATCATAAAAGCAGGGTATAATAATTATTATTACCCGGAAACGACGATTATTCACTATAAAGGAGAAAGTACAAAAAAAACAAGCGTCAACTATGTCCTGACTTTTTACAGGGCGATGATCATCTTTGCATCCAGGCATTTCTCACCAAAAAATGCCAGGTTGTTCTCGCTTCTGATAAACATGGCCGTTCTCTTCAGAGCCGGTATAGCTATTATTCACAGGATAGTCAATGCATTGACACTTCCGATTCTTGACTTTGGACTCATTTATACAGGCTTTTACTTAATTAAAGAATACTGGGAGAAATTTGTCCTTCATAATCCGGAGTATTATCCTTCTGTTTATCACTGGCTTGTAATCCCAATATATATTACGGTTTGGATTATCAGTGTGTTTCTGAGCGCAGGATATGAAAAACCGGTGAAAATAAGAAAGATCATTCAGGGCATTGTAACCGGTACACTGATTATCCTTGTTTTCTATGCCTTACTTCCTGAATTATACAGATTTTCACGAGCCCTGATTTTGTTTGGTGCCTTGTGGGCTTTGTTTTCATCAACAGGTTTAAGGCTAATCCTGCATCTTACCGGAATTAAAAAGTTCAGGATAGGGATGCCTTACAACAAAAGGTTTATTATTATCGGGAGCAATAGCGAATCGGAGCGGGTTGCCGACATTCTTAACAAAGCAAACAGGCATACTGAATTTGTCGGAAAAGTGAGGATTGATGCAGATAGTAAAGAAGAAAACGGATTTTTAGGCGATTTGACACAAATAAAAGATATCATCCTGATTTACAGAATTGAGGAAATTATTTTTTGCGCCAAAGATTTGCCTTCAGGACAGATCATTTCGCTGATGACCGAGCTGCAGCATACCCAGGTCGATTATAAAATAGCACCGCCCGAAAGTTATTACCTTATCGGAAGTAATTCTATAAATTCACCCGGCGACCTCTTTGTCCTTCATGTTAATGCCATCAGTAAAACTATCAATAAACGCAACAAACGATTGTTTGATATTGCGGCTTCGATCATTATGATGATATTGTTTCCTGTCATTATATTCATTGTTAAAAAACCTTACGGTCTGATCATGAATATAGTTGCCGTTTTGCAGGGAAAATACTCATGGATAGGATATTGCCAGTCAGGTGATGTGAAAGACGAACGCCTGCCTGAAATAAAAATGGGTATATTAAATCCGACTGATGTATTGAATAATTCCGGACTGACAGAAGAATTCATTAACAATCTGAATATCGTTTATGCACGCGATTACCATCTTTTAAATGATATCAATATATTTATCAGGGGATTCAGAAAACTGGGCTTAACAAAGAAAAAATAAAATCAAAAAAAATGGATGTATTGTATTTAAAAAAGGAATTTCTAAAAAGATTTGGGGAAAGTGATAAAAACATTCATATCTATTTTGCACCGGGTCGGGTTAATCTTATAGGCGAACACACTGATTATAATGGCGGCTATGTATTCCCCTGCGCATTAAGTTATGGCACATATCTCCTGGCAAGGCAATCAGATGATCAGCATATTCATTTAAAGACTACAAATTTTGATTTTTCATTGCATGTCAGTATTGATGAGATAAATAGAAAATATGATAATGAATGGGTGAATTATCCGTTAGGAGTTATGAATCAGTTTGTTAACAGAGGCTATGGGATTAAAGGTACGCAGATGTTATTTTCAGGGAATATTCCCAATGGCGCAGGGCTTTCATCATCAGCCTCTGTTGAAGTAGTTACAGCGTTTGCATTGAACGATATTCAAAATACGCATATTGGTATCATGGAACTGATAAAACTCTCACAGAAAGCAGAAAATGAGTTTGTAGGAGTAAATTGCGGCATTATGGACCAGTTTGCTGTTGCTATGGGGAAAAAAGATCATGCTATATTTCTGAATTGTGATACATTGGATTATCAGCTTGTTCCTCTTATTCTGAATGATTATTGCCTTGTAATAAGCAATACAAACAAGAGGAGATGTCTTGCAGATTCTAAATACAATGAGCGCCGCTCTGAATGCGATAAAGCTGTTGAATACCTAAAAACTGCAAAAAATATTGACTTATTAGGTGAATTGACCACTGAAGAATTCGAAAAATATCAGCTTCTGATCACTGACCCTGTCATCAGGAAAAGGGCTAAACATGTGGTCTATGAAATTGACCGTACGAAAAAGGCTGTTGAAGCTTTATCCGATAATAATCTCATAGAATTTGGCAAATTAATGAATGCATCACATGATTCACTCCGTGATGATTATGAAGTGACCGGATTTGAGCTGGATACACTTGTGGAAGAATCCCGTAAAATTGAAGGTGTAGCGGGTTCAAGGATGACCGGTGCAGGCTTTGGTGGTTGCACTGTAAGCCTTGTCCACATTAATAAAGTGACTGAATTTTGCTTGAAAGTGGGGGAGAAGTATACCCTGAAAACAGGATTGACTGCAGATTTTTATATAGCCGATGTTGCTGATGGTGTAAAACGTTTAGTATAGTATTATCATGAAAGAACATTTTTTTCTTCATATTCCCGGTTTATACCGTATTATACCTTTACAGCTGTTGCGAAAAACGCCTGGTGTGGACTTTGATTACCTGCCGGGAGAAATATTCGATCATATCGATTCTATAGACCGTGTGCTGCACGAAAATAACGCTTTATCACCCGGATCAACAGGACAAGTAGAACGGCCATGGTATATGCATCCTGATCAGGACGATAACCTGATGGTTCTGCATGGAGTTCGTTATGTGGATATTTACACTCAAAAACACGGAAAAGTGGAGCATTTTGAAGTGTTACCGGATATAATTCTGCATAACGGAGTAAAGGTTCATGAAGGAGGAGCAATGCTGGTATGGCCGAGGGGAGTATTTCACCGTATCATGAGCGGGGAAAATGGTTCTGCTTCCATAAACTTTGCCGTTCATTATGAAGGTTTTGATATCAGGACAAATTTCAATATTTACGATCTTGATACAGAAACAGGTGAATATCATTTAATTAGATATGGCTATCTCGATCAACCCAACAAGTAAAATAAGGATGGATGTATAGTTTTATGGATGAATAAAATCAGATTAACGGAAACTGAATTCTTTTTCCTTCACGCGACGACTGGTACAAACCACATAGTACTTCAAGAGATTTAATACCCTCATAGCCATCCGTATAAATTGTTTCTTTTCCTAAAAGTGTATTATATACATTGAAATAGTATGGACCGTGTCCATGACCATACACTGAAGTAGTCTCATAACTTGCCTGTCTGATCAGTTCATCATCATCTGTTTTTTCTTTAAAATCCCAGAACTGAATTTCGTTTACAGCAAGTCCGCCAACCTTAACTGTACCTTTTTCACCAATAATAGTAATAGAACCTTCCAGATTCGCAGGGTAGGTCAGCATAGTAACATTCAAAGAACCTACAGCACCCGACTTCCAACGGATATTGGCAACGCCGGTATCTTCAGCTTCAATATTACGGGCCAAAGTGGCTGTATACGAATGTACACTGTCGATAGGTCCAATAAGCCAGTTCAGCAGGTCGACATAATGACTGGCCTGATTCATAAAAGCGCCTCCATCCATATCCCATTTGCCTCTCCACGAAGCCTGGTCATAGTATGACTGAGGCCGTTGCCAGAAAACGTTGATATTCACGAGATAAATTTTGCCGAAACGATTGGTGTCAACAGCCTTTTTAAGCAGCTGCAATGTAGGATTCATCCTGTTCTGAAGTACAACAAACAAGTGCCGCTGTGCTTCATTACAGGCATTAATACTCATAATGGCATCTTCCAGATGAATAGCCATGGGCTTTTCACAGATCACATGTCTTCCTGAACCGGCAATTTCAACAGTCTGAGCAGGATGCAGCCCGCTGGGCGTACAAATGGAGACAACCTCAGTGTCACTGTTTTTTAACATATCACCGATGGAATAATAGGGCTTTGCACCGGTTTTCCGGGCAGTTTCATCTGCGCGTTCAGGAATGATATCGCAGACAGCCGTAAGTTCAATTTTTCCTGTCAATTTTTTTATTGCTTCAATATGATTGTTGGAAATTCTCCCGCAACCAAGCAAGCCAAAACGAAATATTTTTTCTGAAGTTTCCATAGCTTTAATGAGTTTAATCTATTAATTAACTTATTTGCAAAAGTAAATTATTTTTCTTACTCATTTAAGTTTCGACATTGCTATTATTGAGTCATAAAGAGAGTATAAAACAATACCTTAATAACTAATAATTTAGAATAATATAGAAGTCTTATAATTAATATTATGTTAAGTATAATAATTAAATTAAAAGGATAGGCCAACATCGACCTACCCTCTTTAATTATTTAAGATCAGCAAGTTTCTGATTCACTATTTTCAATTTATCCAGCATATTTAAGCGTAAATAAATTTCTTTCAGCGACAATAATGTTTGTCTGTCTTTAGGTAAAATGGAATGTGCTTTTTCAAGAAATGGGAATGCTTTTTTTAAATACTCCTTTCCTTCTGCAAGCATATTTTCATAATTGCTGTCGCCCAGCGGTAACTTGTTAGCTTGGTTAATAATCTCGCCTCCTTTATTGAAATACATAGCACCGAGGTTAAATACAGGATCAAAATAATTACTGTCAATTTTTATCGATTTCTTGTAAGCTTCTTCTGCATTCTTGAAATATTCGCTGTTTTTCACCTTATGCGCACTTATTGTATCACGCATTTGATCAAAATTGGTTCCAATAGCAAAAAATATGACTTTATTTGTACTATCGCGTTTAACAGCAAGCATTAGATTTTGCTGAGCTTTCACAGTCTGGCCGGTACTCAGATATATATTGGTTTCGGTAATAAGTAAGCCTAAATCATCAGGAAATCTCTTTCTTCCTATTGCAATTGTTTTTAATGCTTTCGCAGAATCTTTCTCCTCTCTGTAAATATTAGCCAATTGAGAATAAATAACAGAATTTTTATAATTAAAAGAAATCAGTTTTGAATAATATTTTTTGGCTTTTTCATTATATGGGATTTTTTTTATAGTATCATTTTCCTTATCCCTTGCTAAAATTGCAGATGATGCAGCATTGTATGTAGCCAGTGTATCCTTAACACCGAAAGTTTCATTTACTTTTGCTGTTCTCTCAAAAGCTCCCATGGCTTCAGCATATTTCTTTTCATTGAATAAAATAACACCTTTGTTATAAAACTGTTCTCCGATAACATAGAGACCCATCATTGGTGACATTGGTACGATATATTCATCACTGATATCCTTATCAAGTTCAATAGCCTTCTGATATGAGCTGTAAGCAATATCAAGAGCACCTGAATCCAATGCCATAAATGGTCCTTCCTTTGACCAGGAATACACTTCGTTGTTTTTAAAGTTAACCAGTAACTTATAATCTTCATCATCCTTAAATTCAATTTGTTCGAGATTTTCATTTCCAATCTGAACCATTCTGTTGGCAACAGGTTTGCGCATTTTTTTAAGAACCGCATCTTTCTTCATACCTTCATTAATTCCTTTATTTGTTGTGTGGTTGAGAAGGTAAATATTCAGGTAAATGTTTCCCCTGAAAAACCATGTTTTGGCAAGTGTCATGGTTTTTTCATTTTTTATAGCTTCGTCAATATTCTCCTTAGCTTTATCATACTGCTGATTTTTCAGATAATTCCATGCACTGGTAACTTTTGCAGGTTGTGAAAAAGCAGGCGAAAAAGCGAGGAAAATTGCGCTGATCAATACTGTTATTTTTTTCATTTAAACAGGTTTAGGTTAATAATTCATTTTATAATTTTCAAAAGTATCAATTTATTGTACATCATGATCAATTTCTTTGCCAAAATCATCTGTAGAAACATCATCCCCATCCACTGGAATTTCATTAACATCAGTTATTTCATCCTCGTTCTCATCAATTTCTTTCTGGACATCCACTTTAGCCACAGCAGCAATGGCATCTTCATCGCGAAGGTTAATCAGTTTTACTCCCTGTGTCGCTCTGCCCATCACTCTGAGGTTTGCAACGCCCAGTCTTATTGTGAGACCGGATTTGGTAATGATCATCAGGTCATGATCATCGGTAACGTCTTTTATTGCAATCAGGTCACCGGTTTTGGATGTGATATTGATTGTTTTCACCCCCTTCCCTCCCCTGTTGGTCTCTCTATACGCTTCAATATCAGACCTTTTACCATAACCGTTCTCGGATACTACTAAAATATCGGGTGCATGGTCTTTCTCGGGACATATCATACCTATAACTTCATCGTTTTTATGCCCCAGCCTGATACCTCTTACTCCTGAAGCGTTTCTGCCCATTGGTCTGACTTTGGATTCATGGAAGCGGATGGCTTTACCGGAACGCAAAGCGATCAGTATAATATTATTGCCGTTCGTAAGTCTGGCCTGCAACAGTTGATCGTCTTCGCGGATAGTAATGGCATTGATACCTGATTGTCTGGGCCTGCTGTATGCTTCGAGGGAAGTTTTCTTGATGATCCCTTTCTGAGTGACCAGAATGATAAAATTATTATTCAGATATTCTACATCCTTGAGATTTTTCAGGTTCACAAAAGCCCTGACCTTATCATCACTCTCAATGTTGATCAGATTCTGAACTGCCCTGCCCTTGGAATTTTTTGTCCCTTCAGGTATTTCAAATACCCTGAGCCAGAAGCATTTTCCTTTTTCCGTGAAGAACAACAGATAATTATGATTGGTCGCTACAAAAAGATATTCCAGAAAATCTTCTTCCCTTGTATCGCTTCCCTTGGATCCGCGGCCACCCCTGTTTTGTATTTTATATTCGGTTAAAGCGGTTCTTTTCATGTACCCCATGTGGGATATGGTAATAACCACATTTTCATCGGCAATGGTATCCTCTATTTTAAAATCATTGGCTGAGAAAACAATCTCGGTTTTGCGGGCATCACCATAATTAGCTTTGACTTCTTTTAACTCATCCTTAATAATATCCATTCTTAACGATTCGTCTGCCAGAACGCTCTTCAGGTAATTTATCTTCTTAAGCAGTTCTTCATATTCCTCTTTTATTTTGTCACGTTCAAGGCCTGTGAGTCTTTGCAGGCGCATGTCGAGAATTGCACGAGCCTGTATTTCCGAAAATTCAAACTTCTCTATTAACCCGTTTCTGGCTTCATCCGGCGTTTGAGAAGACCTAATCAGTGCAATGATTTCATCAATATGATCGAGTGCTTTGAGTAAACCTTCGAGTATATGTGCTCTTTTTTCAGCTTCATCAAGGTCAAACTTTGTCCTTCTCACAACCACCTCGTGCCTGTGCTCAACATATCTTGCGATCATGTCTTTCAGGTTAAGTGTCATTGGCCTTCCTTTCACCAGGGCAATATTATTAACGCTGAAAGATGTTTGCAAAGCCGTGAGCTGGTATAGTTTATTCAGGACAACATTGGTTATACTGTCTTTTTTCAGTTCATAGACAATACGCATGCCGGTACGGTCTGATTCATCACGTATATCAACAATCCCTTCTATTTTCTTTTCATTCACCAGGTCGGCTGTTTTTTTGATCATTTCAGATTTATTGACCTGATATGGAATAGATGTTACAATGATCATATCTTTTCCTGAATCCATCGTTTCTATTGTAGATTCTCCGCGGATCACAATTCTTCCTCTTCCGGTTTCAAAGGCTTCTCTTACACCTTCATATCCATATATTGTACCGCCTGTAGGGAAATCAGGAGCTTTGATATAATTCATTAACTCTGCTATGGTAATTTCCTGATTATCGATGTATGCAATGATGCCATCAACAACTTCGCTCAGGTTATGCGGCGGCATATTTGTTGCCATTCCAACAGCTATACCGGAACTTCCGTTTAAAAGCAGATTGGGGATTTTAGAAGGAAGGACAACCGGTTCCTTCAGTGAGTCGTCAAAATTAAGCTGAAAATCAACGGTATCCTTATCAATATCGATAAGCATCTCCTCTGCAATCTTTTTCAGTCTTGCTTCCGTGTAACGCATTGCAGCAGGACTATCACCGTCAACTGAGCCAAAATTACCCTGCCCGTCAACAAGAGGGTATCTCAATGACCATTCCTGAGCCATACGCACCATGGCATCATATACAGAGGTGTCACCGTGTGGGTGGTATTTACCAAGCACTTCACCGACAATCCTGGCAGATTTTTTATAAGATTTGTTTGAATAAAGACCCAGATCAAGCATCCCAAACAACACTCTCCTGTGAACAGGTTTTAATCCGTCCCTTACATCAGGCAAGGCCCGTGAAACGATTACCGACATGGAGTAATCGATGTAAGCTGTCTTCATCTGATTTTCAATGTTTACCTGTACAATTTTTTCGCCTTGTTCCATAAGTTTATATAGCTGAAATATAAGTGATTACATAATGTTTTTAATAACTACGAAGTTAAGAATTTTCTTTCATTAAACCTAAAAATTATTGAATAATATTTTGAACATTTCTTTGTTGAAAAAAAAATGTTGAATCCGGCATTCCTGCTCATTATAGGAATAATTTTATTCACTGTTGAACCCTCTCAGGATAATAGTTTGATTATTCTGATTATTTATAGTTTTGCGGTGAACTAATATATTCAATAATTTGTTTTATAGTAACTTTGTAACATTATTGACAGAAAGAACATGGAAGCAAAATTTTCTCAAAGAGTAAAAGATGTACTTACATTCAGCCGGGAAGAAGCCCTTAGGTTGGGTAATGAATATATCGGTGTAGAACATTTGTTATTGGGTATCATCAGGGAAGGTACGGGAAGTGCTGTTCAGATACTCAATTATCTGGGAGCAGATATGAATACAGTAAAGAAAACAATAGAATCGTTGATTGCGAGCAAGTCAAAATCAAATAAGGATTTTGATACGATACCTTTGGTGAAGCAAGCTGAAAAAGTGTTAAAGATCACCTATCTCGAAGCCAAAGTGTATAAAAGCGATCTGATAGGAACAGAGCACCTGTTATTAGCTATTTTAAAAGATGAGGACAACATTGCAACCCGCACCCTGAATAATATAGGGATTGACTATAATACGGTTAAAGAAGAGCTTAAAACGATCAATGGGGAACAATCTTCGGGTGAGAACATGAATCCACGCAGTGAAATTCCCGGAGACAGCCCTGATGATGAACCTGATGAAAGTGGTGGAATTGGAAGCAGCTCAAAAAAAGCCACCGATCCCAAATCAAAGACACCTGTACTGGATAATTTCGGAAGAGACCTGACCAAAGCGGCAGAAGAAAACCGTCTGGATCCTATTATAGGCAGGGATAAAGAGCTGGAGCGCATTTCTCAGATACTGAGTCGAAGGAAGAAAAACAATCCTATCCTTATCGGTGACCCCGGTGTCGGTAAATCTGCCATTGCTGAAGGTCTTGCTATGCGCATCGTGAATAAGAAAGTATCGCGTACGCTGTTCAACAAAAGAATTGTCACCCTCGATCTGGCTTCTTTAGTTGCCGGCACAAAATACAGGGGACAATTTGAAGAAAGAATGAAAGCGGTTTTAAATGAACTTGAGAAAAATCAGGATGTCATTTTGTTTATCGATGAAATACATACCATTGTGGGTGCCGGTAATGCTTCGGGCTCTCTCGATGCTTCCAACATGTTTAAACCTGCTCTTGCCAGGGGCGATATACAGTGTATCGGAGCTACCACTCTTGATGAATACAGGCAATACATCGAAAAAGACGGGGCTCTGGAAAGACGTTTTCAGAAAGTACTGATTGACCCTACCAGTACAGATGAAACTATTGAAATTCTTAATAATATAAAATCCAAATATGAAGATCATCATCTGGTAACATACAGTGATGAGTCTATCAAAGCCTGTGTCAAGCTGACGAACAGGTATATTACCGACCGGCATCTGCCGGATAAAGCTATTGATGCCCTGGATGAAGCCGGTGCCAGGGTTCATATTGTGAACATTCATGTACCTTCTGATATCATTGATATAGAGAACCGTATTGAAGATGCAAGAGGCAAAAAGAATAAATCGATCAAAAGCCAGAAATATGAAGAGGCTGCTACTTTCAGAGATATAGAAAGACGGTTGCAGGAGGATCTTGAAAAAGCTAAACTTCGCTGGGAAGAAGAAGCTAAAATAAACAGGGAGATTGTTTCGGAAGAAGATGTTGCAGAGGTTGTAGCTATGATGACAGGTGTACCCGTTCAAAGAATTGCCCAGAATGAAGGTGAACGCCTGCTCAATATGGAAGAAGAATTACATGGATCTGTTATTGGCCAGGATGAAGCGATCAGGAAGGTAACCCGTGCTATCAGACGTAACAGAGCGGGTCTGAAAGATCCCAACAAACCGATAGGTACATTTATTTTCCTCGGCCCGACCGGGGTCGGGAAAACTTATCTTGCTAAAGTCCTTGCCAAGTATCTTTTTGATTCGGAAGATGCTCTCATCCGGATCGACATGAGTGAATATATGGAGAAATTCGCGGTTTCCCGATTGATCGGTGCCCCTCCGGGCTATGTAGGCTACGAAGAAGGCGGACAGTTGACAGAAAAAGTCAGAAGAAAACCCTATTCCATCATTTTACTTGATGAGATTGAAAAAGCTCATCCTGATGTTTTTCACCTCCTTTTGCAATTGCTTGATGATGGAATACTTACGGATAGTTTCGGCAGAAAGGTTGACTTCAAGAACACGATAGTTATCATGACCTCCAATATCGGGTCGAGGCAGCTGAAAGATTTTGGCCAGGGAATCGGCTTCAGTACTTCTTCCAGAGTTGCCGGTCAGAATGCATATACCCAGAGTGTCATAGAAAATGCTTTGAAGAAAACATTTGCTCCTGAGTTTTTAAACAGAGTTGATGATATTATCATATTTGAATTGCTTGAGAAAGAAGATATTCATAAAATTATTGATATTGAGCTAAGCAATCTTTATAAAAGGATAGAGCAAATGGGGCTTAAGATAGTGCTTACGGAAAAAGCAAAGGATCTTCTTTTCGAAAAAGGATGGGATCCGCATTTTGGTGCAAGACCTTTAAAACGTGCCATTCAAAGATATGTTGAAGATCCGCTGGCGGAGGAATTGATTAAATCAAAACCCGGCAATGACGATATCATCACTCTTGACCATGATGATATCAAAGATGCAATTACTGTGACTATTTGTAAAGCCTCACAGAAAGCTGAAATTAAGAAAAAATAAAGGAATTTCTACCCTTATATCTTTTCAAATATATCCGGGCTGATACTTTTCTTTTTTATAATACCATTTCTTTTGTACTTGTTAAAATAGTCTTTTAACAACTTATAGGCGTCGTTGTTCTCACGGCAAAAGTATTTTATGATCAGCTCAAACCCCGTATTTTCAGGGATAATGATGGACTGGCTGCTATCTTTAATAATAAAACAGGATTGGTTTATTATCGGTTCACTGAGATACTTATCCTCGAGGGTTTTATAGATGCTGTTTTCCATCTGCGAAGGAATAGATTTGAAGATATATTCCCCCATAAAGAGTTTATCTCTGAAAAAATAATAGATCGTCTTGATCTCAGTGTTCAGTGCATCTTCGTTATATCCAATACCTGTTATATACTCCTTCCCTATTCTTTCAATGGTAAAATAATACGGCTCCCCCTGTGATCTTTTCAATTCCTTCATACTACTACCGAAATCAAAATTCACGAAATTGATGGTCTGTGAAGTAGGATGGATTTCATAGTTTTCATTATTCTCCATAAATATCTCAATATGAGCAATGAATGAATCTTTATAACAGGGCCGGTATGCTGATTTGTTTACATATTTCTTATAAACAAAATAATACTGAGGACTGTATTTCCCATAAAATAAACGCGTGAAAAGAAATATAAAGTTGACTTTCAACATGTGTATGAATTATTTATAAAGATAATAGTTCTTTTGCAGCCTGCATTGCAGAACTGGAAATATTTTCATTACTCAGCATTTTTGCAATTTCCAACACTCTTTCTTCACCCTGAATAATTTTTATAACCGATACCGATTTACCACCGTCAATTTCTTTTGATGCCCTGATATGCATTTCAGCCTTTCCTGCAATCTGTGGCAAATGAGTTATAGCAATTAATTGCATATGCTCCGACATTTCTCTCATAATATTTGCTGCCTTTGCAGCGGTTTCGCCGGAAATGCCGCTGTCAATTTCATCCAGTATTAAAGTGGGCAGAAGGTTACGTGTCGAAATCAGAGATTTAATGCTGAGCATTAGCCTTGACAGTTCACCTCCTGATGCTACTTTTGATAACTCACTGAGTTCCCCTCCTTTATTAGCATTAAATAAGAAAACCACTTTATCGAAACCGTTTTCCGATAACTTTTCATCCTTATGATGTTTTATTTTTACGTTAGCTTCGGGAATTCCTAATTGTTTTAGAATCAATATGATTTTGTTCTCTATTTCGGGTATGACTTTAAGCCTGTTAATAGACAGGACTTCTGCTTTCATTTTCAAATCAATGAAGGATGAGGCCGTTTTTTTCTGAAGTACTGCAATTTTTTCATCAAGGGAATCAATGGCCTGAAGCTTTTGTGATATCTCATCTTTTAAACATATCAGGTCCTCGATTGTCCTGGCATGATGTTTCATCAGCAAACTGTTCATTTTATCCAGTTTTGCCTGAAGCGTTTCCATGAGATCCTGGTCGTAATTTATGAGACCGGCAAGCTTTGCCATATCCGCAGAAATATCCTTCAATTCAATATAAACCTGGTCCGTCCGGGTTAAAAACTCATTGATCGACGGATGATAGGCAGCAACCTGAGCAACAAGGGTTTTAATCTCGTTAAGCCCTGATATAATGTTATCCTGCTGCTCAGTTAATATAGTTAACGATCTAAAAAGATTGGTCTTTATCAACTCAGCATGATTCATCAACTCCAGTTCATTTTCAATGGTTTCCATCTCACCGGTCTTGAGCCCTGCCGTTTCTAACTCCTCAAATAAAAACTGGAGGTAATCCTTTTCAGACCTGGCTTTATTTTCCTTTTCTATCAGATTTTCGAGCTCATTCAAATCCGATCTGTAGACAGAATAATTCTTTTTAAAATCCTTTAATGCGGAAGAATGGTTAATATAATCATCTACAACAGCGAGTTGAAATCCACTGTCATTTAATGTTATGGTTTTATTCTGAGAGTGAATGTCAACAAGTTTATCACCCAGCTCTTTCATGACATTAAGAGAAACCGGCGTATCATTGATAAAAGATCTGGATTTAACATTATCTCTGACTTCACGTCTTAAAATGGTCTCGTCTTCAAAGTCGATATCATTATTTTCGAAAAATTCTTCCAGCCCATAACCGCTGATCCTGAAAACGGCTTCTACGAGGCATTTCTTGTCTTTGTCAAATAAAATCTGCCTGTCAGCTCTTTCTCCCAGCAATACAGATAATGCCCCCATCAATATAGATTTCCCCGCCCCTGTTTCACCTGTTATACAGGTAAAGCCCTTGCTGAAATCAAGATTTAATTCACGGATTAATGCGTAATTTTCAATTTTTAGCCTTAAAAGCATGACGAATGAAAAGAAAATGAAGGTCAAAGGTATAAAAAACCGCGTAGTTTTTTATTTATCGTTTACAATTTTCTGATATTTTGATGAATTTGCCGGATCAATTTCCTTAAGGATATTAACCACTGTGGTTTTTTCAGATGGCGGTGCCTTGGAGTATATATTAATGATTTCATCAGCTTTGGCATCCAGAAATAACTTGATGATAAAGAGATTGGGCTTTTCCCTGTTCGCTTTTCGCAGCAATTCCAGGGCTTCTGTAATATTGTTCCTTCCAATGTCAATATTATCATACATCTGATCAAGTCCAAGCCTGTGGTATTTGTAAACACATTGTCTCACAGAACTGTATGCACTGTTTAAAAGATTCTCAACCAACCAATACCTGTTTTTCTGGCTTTCAAAAGATTTCCATCCTCTATCCGGTGTACTTTGTGAAAAGTTCACAATGTTCTGGGCTTTTTCAAAGTATAGATTTCCGCCATTCTGTGAAAATGTATCAAAATCAAGTCCAATAAAAACATAGGCATAATAGGACAACATAGAGACAATGTTGGAAACGAAGCTGTTATCAGAATAATCAAGAGGTTGAAATTCAATATACTTAAATGAGAAATCCTTGTCAATATAATTAAGCAGTGTGGTATAATAGGATGTTTTATAAACCGGTCGCCTTAAAGTCATGGTCATGGTTCCCTTAAACTCATCAGTTGAAACCCTTTCCGTAATATTGATCATAATGCTGCATTCAATCTTCTCCTCCTGTTTGAGCACATAATTGGTCCATTTTGTTTCATTGATAAATTGCCGCACTGCTTTTTCAAGTGTTTCAAAAATCTGCTTGTCGGTTCCTTCCACCTGCTGTGTGGAAATAGATATGCTGCAGTTAAATTCCTGGGCAAAGGAATGATAAAAAGGGAAAACCATCAGCAGGATGAATAATAATGTAAAATGAATCTTTTTCATTTATTAATATCTTTTTGAATTAGATCAAGGATGTCACCGGCAACGTCTGGCTTTGGTTTCAATGGATAGTCATAAAGGTTCATAACCTTATCCATGATCTTAATTTTATTGGTATCGCATTCGAAACCGGCGCCATTGTCTTTCAAGGAATTTAAAACGATATAATCTAAGTTTTTATTGCTGAGTTTCAACTTTGCATTTTCGATCTCGTTATCCGTTTCTAATGCAAACCCGACAAGAAGCTGATTTTCACGTTTTGCTTTTCCCATTTCAGACAGAATATCAACGGTTTTTATAAGTGTCAGAGAAAGCGTATCGTCTGTTTTCTTGATTTTTTTATTTTCTGCTTCAAGTGGTTTAAAATCAGCAACAGCAGCAGCCATTATAGTGATATCAGAGGTCGGGAAGTAAAGGCAGCATTGCTGGTACATCTGGTCTGCATTCACTATATTTATCCTGTTAACAGAAGGGTGATTGACAGAAAGATGTGAAGGACCGGTAACAAGGGTGACCTCTGCTCCCCTGTTTGCAGCTTCCCGGGCAAGAGCAAAACCCATCAGTCCGGATGAATGATTTCCAATGAACCTGACAGGGTCAATGGCTTCATATGTAGGTCCGGCAGTTATAAGAACCTTTTTACCATACAATGAGGATGTGCGCTCGAAAAAACCCGCGATCAAATTAAAGATATTTTCAGGTTCTTCCATCCTCCCTTTGCCTTCATAACCACAGGCGAGCATTCCCGATGGGGCATCAATAAAACCTACACCGTTTGACTGCAAACACTGCATGTTTTTTCTGACGGCAAAATGCTCAATCATCTTTGTATTCATGGCAGGAGCAATAAAAACCTGCCTGTTAAAGGCCAGTAAGGAGGTGGAAAGTGCATCATCTGCTATACCTGAAGCATATTTCCCGATGATATTCGCAGTGGCAGGTGCAACAACAAATATATCACCCCAGTCAGTTAAAGATACATGTTCCGTTGTATAATCGTTTTCAGGATTAAAAACCCCTGAATAAACCCTGTTGCCTGAAAGTGTCTCAAGAACAGGCAAGGTGACAAACTGAAGTGCATTTTTGGTGACAACCACTTTTACTTCAGCACCGGCTTTAATAAATAACCGTATCAACATCGGGGATTTATAGGCAGCAATCCCCCCACTGATACCTAAAATTATTTTTTTGCCCTGAAGCATGATAAAAAGGATAACTTCCTTTTAGAAATTTGAGCCTGAAAGTTCCTTGTCAGGATTGCGAAAATGAATCTGATTATTCAGATATTCGTGGATGGCGATAAGTGTCGGTTTTGGCAGCGACTCATAGAATTTGGCGATCTCAATCTGTTCGCGGTTTTCAAATACTTCTTCAAGTGTATCGGAAGATGTTGCAAATTCTTCAATTTTTCTTCCCAACTCTTCTTTGATCTCTTTGGATATTTGATTAGCTCTCCGCGACAATACTACAACAGATTCATAAATGTTTCCCGTTTTTTCATCAAACTTTCTGATGTCTCTTGTAACCGCAAGGGTATCGGTCTTTACTTTTTTATAATCCATATGATTGCTTTAATTTAAAATCTTTTTATTTGATGTATTTAAAATGGCTGTAACTTCTTTGACATAACGGCTCCCTGAAAATGTTCTCAGGAAACTGTTGCAGACATCAACTGTACTGCGGTATCTTTCCGGTTTTTTTGAATCTACACTTTTCTGGGCGTAAATATAACTTGCTTTCGCTATATAATATGATATTTCTTCTTTTCTTTTTGTTTCGGGAAAATCTTTCAGCACATTCTTCAATGCAATAATTGCGGCTTTAAAATCTTCTGTTTTATAGTAAAGAAAAGCAACTCCGTAAGCTTTCTTTTCGAGTTTTTCCCTGAGTTCATCCATGAGCTTATTGGCATCACCTACCCTTGTGCTTTCAGGAAAAGTATTGATAAACAGCTGAAGTTCTTCAAGGGCTTCATAGGTACTGGTCTGGTCCAGGGTATAAACAGGTGAATCCAGGTATTTACAGTATGCATTCATATACAAAGCTTCTTCTGCATGCTTGCTGCTGGGGAATATTTTATAGAACTGTTTAAAATGGTAACCTGCAAGGATGTAATCATCCTGTCCGTAATAGCTGAACGCATACATAAAATATATTTTCTCGGCATTTTCCGTTCCCCGGTATACGTTTACCAACTCATCCAATATCTGCAGGGCTTTTGAATAATCTTTTTTATTGTATAAACTTTCGGCCAGCTCATACTTTTTCTGTGTGTCGTTCCCTTTTAAAACTTTCTTGTAATTATTGCAGGAAACGGTAATAATGAGGCTGATTATCAGGAAGAAATTAAATATTTTCTTAATCATGGTGCAAAGTTACAAATTATCATTGAATTGACAAAACGAAATAGTATTCAGAATATTACTTCCCGATATGGAAAACCTTACATAAAAATGTTAAATATTCAGTAATTGCTTAATCCGGAGCCCAATCTTTGCTGGTGAATCTATAATATGAATCCCGCATTCGTCCATTACTTTTTCTTTCTCTGCAATGGTGTCATTTTTCCCGTTAATAATGGCACCGGCATGCCCCATTGTCTTCCCTGCGGGTGCAGAAGAACCTGCAAGGTATGTAAAAACAGGTTTAACAGGATTGTTCCGGTACCACACGGCTGCATCGGTCTCCATCGTTCCTCCTATTTCTCCAATAATAACTACGGCAGTAGTATCCTCATCATCCATAAACAGTTCCAGGGCATCCCTGATGGATATGCCGACAACAGGATCACCACCGACACCAATACATGTTGATTGTCCCAGGCCGCCGGATGACACCTGGTATACAGCTTCATACGATAATGTTCCCGAACGGGAAATGATTCCTATACTTCCTTCCCTGTGAATAAAACCGGGCATGATACCAATTTTGGCAAAAGGAGGTGTAATTATTCCGGGGCAATTCGGACCTATCATCCTGCAGCCGTTTTCAGCCAAGAGTTTCTTTGCAAGAATCACATCGTTAACAGGGATTCCTTCCGTTATACAGACAATAGTCTGAACTCCTGCCAGGGCTGCTTCTTTTAATGCAGAGAATGCATACGGAGCTGCAACAAAAATAACGGAGACATCAGCACCTGTTTCCTCAACAGCCTCCCTGACCGTATTAAAAACGGGTTTTCCGAGATGCAGATGTCCTCCTTTCCCGGGTGTTACGCCACCCACAATCCGGGTCCCATAGCTTAACATTGCTGAAGAATGAAATGTACCTTCTTTCCCGGTAAAACCTTGCACCAGGACACGGGAATCTTTATTTATCAATATACTCATACGAGGTCCCCGAGTTTAAGACGTATCATTTCACCGGCAACATCAAGGTGATCCGTTACCAAAACCTTCGCTCCTGAGTTGCTGATGATTTCAAGGGCAGCCTCGACGTTAGTTCCTTGCAGACGGATAATTATCGGAATTTCCGTGTGCCCGAGGTTTTGCAAAGCGGTGACTATACCTGTAGCAACCCTGTCGCACCTGACTATTCCTCCGAAAATATTGACAAATACCAGCCGGACTCCGGAATCACTCAATAATATCCTGAATGCTTTTTCAACCCTTTCACTATCAGCGGTGCCACCAATATCAAGGAAATTAGCAGGTACTCCGCCTGCCTCGCTGATCAGATCCATGGTTGCCATAGCCAGACCTGCCCCGTTTACCATGCAGGCTACGTTACCACTCAGTTTCAGGTAATTCAGATGTTGTCGTCTTGCATCCATCTCCAGTGGGTCCATATGTATTTCAGAATGCATGTTTCGGATATCCGGATGGAGAAATAAAGCATTGTCATCGATACACATCTTGGCATCCAAAGGCATGATGCGCCTGTCGCTTGTTATAACCAGGGGGTTTATCTCCAGCAGCAAAGCATTTGATTCTATGTAAGCCTTACATAGTGAATTAATCAGCCTGATCAACTGATCTCTGTACGAAACGTCCATTCCCATACCGGTATCAATCCCTTCAAGAAGTTCTTCAGAAATCTGGTCAGTTCTGTCAAAATTAATCTGTCCAATAGCTTCAGGATGATTTTCACTGATCTCTTCCACATCCATACCACCGTAACTAGAATATACCAGTGAATGACACCCTTTTTTCCGGTTCAGTACCAGCGAAATATACATTTCACCGAAATTCGTGTTCAATGGCATGAATTCTTCAATCAAAATTAAATTCACACGTTCTCCGCGAGTATCAGTCTGATGCGTAACCAATTGCCTGCCAAGCATGTTTTTTGAAATACTTTCCACTTCATCCAAAGAAGAAGCCATTTGAACTCCCCCTGCTTTTCCTCTACCTCCGGTATGAACCTGTGCTTTGATGACCCAACGTTTGCATTGTTTTTTCAGTTGCACTTTCCGGGCTGCTTCAACCGCTTTTTTAGCCGTATCTGCTGTAATACCATACGGTACACTAATACCAAAAGAGTTTAATATTTGTTTTGCCCTGTATTCTAATAAATTCATCGGAATGAAAATCTGACGGCAAATTTAGTATAAAGCATGCTTATAAAAAAATAGCTGCAGCAGCAAGGTCAGATTGCCTAAATATCCTGTTTTCAAACAAAATGATTTTTCTGTCGTATAATATGCAAAAATAAGCCATATGTACAATGACGATACCATTTGCGCTATTTCCACACCTGCCGGAACAGGAGCCATAGCCGTGATCCGCGTTTCAGGCAGGGACACAGTGAAAATTTGTTCCGGATTGCTGCATTTCAGAAATCAAGGTATGGACCTGAAAAAAGCTGTAAGTCATACGGCATATCTTGTGAATATTGAAGAAAATAATGAAATTACCGATGAATGCCTGATCACCTTATTCCGTTCACCACATGCGTATACCGGAGAAGATGTGCTGGAGATTTCCTGTCATGGTTCATATTACATACAACAACGGATTTTGCAGTTACTGTTTTCCTCCGGTATAAGAATGGCCAAACCGGGCGAATTTACACTCAGGGCATTCATAAATGGCAAAATGGATCTGTCACAGGCTGAAGCTGTTGCCGATCTTATCGCTTCCGCATCCAAATCTTCCCACGACCTTGCCATAGCTCAGATGCGTGGTGGTTACTCTGCTCAAATCAAGGAACTAAGGGCACAATTACTTGAGTTTGCTTCACTGATAGAACTCGAACTGGATTTCAGCCAGGAAGATGTGGAATTTGCCGACAGAAAAAAGCTGGATAGTTTGTTGATCACATTGAAAAAAGAACTGAATAGCCTGATTCGCTCTTTTTCTTCAGGAAACGTCTTAAAGCATGGAATACCTGTCGCTATTGTCGGGAAACCAAACTCAGGCAAATCGACCCTGTTGAATGCTTTGCTCAATGAAGACAAAGCCATCGTATCAGAGATTCCGGGAACCACCCGTGATATTATTGAAGATGCGATTGTGATCAACGGGATACTGTTCAGGTTTATTGACACGGCAGGGCTTCGTGAAGCAGAAAGCATCATTGAAAGCCTGGGAATAGAAAAGACCTACGAAAAGATAAGACAAGCTAAAGTTATACTTTATGTGTTTGATATTACAGATATTGATATTGAAGAAATTAAAGAAGTAATTGAGGATTTCCGAGATCATATTGATGACGAAGAAAAGCAGTTTATCCTGATTGGCAACAAAACTGATCTGCTGGTCGAAGCACCAAAGCATTTCAGCGGTTTCGTTGAACTGGAAACCATTTTTATTTCAGCCAAACGCAAAGAAAATATTCACCTGATCTCTGAAAGCCTGCTGAAGACTGTCCGTTTAAAGGACATGAACGACACCGCCACGGTTTCCAATCTGCGGCACTATGAAGCACTTGTAAAAACATTGCATGACATCGAAAACACGGAAATGGGATTTTTCAACAACACCCCTACCGACCTAATTTCTGTTGATATTAAATCGGCATTACATCATCTGGGGCTGATCACAGGCGAAGTTACAACGGATGAGATACTGGGGAATATCTTTTCTAATTTCTGCATCGGGAAGTAAGCAAAAGAGAATAATAATCCAAGATTTGCACCGAAACTAGTCTGAGAAATTTAAATAATAATACAACTACCAATTTATTACTATATAAAATATTTCAGTATAAAATATTTCAGTAAAATATTAATTCAATTTACCATCATCATAAGCCCAAATATTTTTTAAAGAACCATTTTCAAAATATTCCCTTGTTGTTCCATTAAGTTTTCCATTTTGGTATTTCCATTCATACTTTAATCCGCCCTTAGTATAATATTCTTTGGTAATACCATTAAGCTGTCCGTTTTCATACATGTATTCCCTGAAAAGCTTCCCGTTTTGTGCGAATTCCTTAGCAATTCCTTCAGGTATTCCATTAACATAAAGAAATTCGATTTTAATTTGGCCGGATTTGAAATAAGTTTTACTTTCTTTTAATTCACCACGATCGTAATTCCAGATTATTTCAATTTCACCCGTTTCATAATACCTATAAGATTTTCCATCTCGTTTTCCGTTTTTATAATTATATGATTCTTTCAATTTTGCGGAAGAATGATAGGTCTTCCCATCGATTAAAATATCTGATTTATATAACCATTTAGTATAGGAGCCATCTTCATAATATTGAATAGTTTCTCCGTTCAAAGAATCATTGATATAATTCCATTCAAATTTCAATTTACCGCTTTTGTAAAATTCTTTCGTAACTCCTTCTCTTTTTCCATCCTTAATAGAAAATTGAGTTTTTAATTCACCGGTTTCATAGAATCCAACATTCTGGCAAACTATTGCTGATGAAGTGCATGTGCAAAATAGTGTTATTAAAATGATAACAATCGTTAATTTATTTCTCATTATTTTATTTGTGGAAGTAAATTGCAAGACAAGAAACAGATTTTGGTAAGTTCATTCAAATACAAATATACAAACCCTCTTAACATGTGAGAATATATAGAAGGTATATATTTAAACGATTATTACTGAAGTATGCATTTAACAATACTTTGAAACTTTAACCGGTCTTTATCATTAATTTCGAAGTCTTTTTTTACACTGCCAACAACGATTCTCAGAAACACAACCGGTGAATCTGAAATTTGTTTCAGTTGCTCTTCAGTAATTGTATAGACCGGTCTGTAATAAGTATATATTTGATCTACACTAACATCACTTGTCGGAGGATATTTATCCATTGCATAAACATTAATGAGTTTCCCTGATTCCAGTTTAAATGTAATGGAGTCCCCTTTGTTGAGATATTCATCCTTTACACCATCGAAAATTATTGAAATGTTAAGATGATAAATTGCGCCTGTTTTCCTGATATGGATGCTCATCGATCCTGACGGGTTGAAAGATATCTGTTTTTCTGATTCTCCGGTAATCGGATCCTTCTTATCAAAATCAAATTTACATTTCTGCGAAAAACCCAATGACCAGGTCAAGGATAAAATAAAACACAATGCAATAATTTGAACTATT
>Ga0114951_10001503_pt1 | contig 28589 bp, 19 predicted proteins | sample AM7aDNAmetaG_FD_88677 | JGI IMG/M metagenome (GOLD analysis project Ga0114951, IMG submission 88677) | Freshwater microbial communities from Finland to study Microbial Dark Matter (Phase II) - AM7a DNA metaG | ecosystem: Environmental > Aquatic > Freshwater > Lake | place: Finland: Lake Alinen... | reverse complement strand
TTGTCGCGCGGGAGACGTGGTGCGACGAGAATGGGGATGAGTTTGAAGAAATGTGGGAGGTGTTTGTGAATGGGGGGCGCGTGGGGACGGGGGTCGATGCGCTGTGGTGGGCCAAGGAAGCGGAGCGGCTGGGCGCGGGGGAGATCGTGCTGAACGTGATGAATGCGGATGGGACGAAGGAGGGGTATGACCTGGAGATGACGCGGGCGATCAGCGAGGCGGTGACGATACCGGTGGTGGCCAGCGGCGGGGCGGGCAAGCCGGAGCATCTGCTGCGGGTGCTGCAGGAAGATGCGGGCGGGGGCAAGGCGGACGCAGCGCTGGCGGCATCGATTTTTCACTTCCGGGAGTACAGTGTGCAGGAAGTGAAGAAGTATCTGGCGGCCAATGGGGTGAATGTGCGGCTGTGAGCGGCGGCGGGTGGGTGTCCAAGCGGCGGGGGGGACGAGCCTTGAACGCCGGACCGTTTTGTCGATTTTCTCTTGACCGGGTGCCCAGCGTGAATTACGTTCCAAGCGCTCGTGGGTAGTTGTGTTTTGTGTGGTTATGCATTGCGGTACTTGTGCGCGGGTTTCATGCCGGCACAGTGGTATTTCAGTTTACGGGATGAAGGCAACACGCTAATGGAGATCTTCATGGCAGTGGCATTGGGAACCGGGCAGTCGAGGAAGAACAAGCGTCAGACCCAGGAGCGGATGGATCAGGCGGTGCGGCGGGCGGCGTGGAGGCGGGACGGGGCGGAAATGATGGAGATGCTGGAACAGCGGGTGATGTTGAGCGCGCTGCCGATGGCGCAGATCAATCCAGGATTCTCGGTCGGTCTTATGCTGGCGGATCCGGTGCGCAATGATGTTTACCTCGTGGACAAAACCAACAATCAATTGGTCGTGATGGACACGGACTTGGGCCGAGCCGTCGCGTTTGTCAAACTTACTGGAACGGCAAGCGGGTTGGCGATTTCGCCGGATGATGCGGAGTTATATGTTGCGTCAACCTCGGCCAACACGATCCAGGTCTTCTCTCTGGCCAACAACATGATGTTATTGCGGACGCTGAATGCAGCAACACCGGATCAAATTGCCGTTGGTTCCGGTTCAAGACTATTCGTTTCGAGTAACGCATACGTAGGTGTCAGCGTGCGCGAGTTGGATGCCAAGAACGGCGCTGCGCTTACAAGCTTCGGTAGTTATTACAGTCCAATTCTGCGGACCAACGTTACCGGCACCACTCTGTATGTGACAGATTTGCAGTTCAATCCGACGACCACCGATGCCTATGACATTTCGAATCCGGCAGCAGTGCCAGGCAAAGTGGGGAGCTACGGCACGAACATGCAGAATGGGCGGGATCTGGCCGTCGATGATCAATACCACCGGCTTTACGCCATGAGCGGGGGTGTCTATGGCGTCTATGCAGTCGACATGACGGCCCGCACTGGACAGCTCTGGAGTTTTGCTGGTGCCGCGTACGGCACAAGCGTCGACGTCAGTGGTACGGTGCCATACATTTATGCGGGTTCGCAGGATCCCTACAATGGCGGGATTTTCTACTATGACCGCAGCAGCGGCGCATTGCTGGGCAGCTATAAGCCGGTGGGGCAGTACAAGGCGGTGTGGGACCTGGCCGTGACGCCGAATGGCCATGTGCTCTTCGAGGCTGATCCCACATATAGCGTGGTTGGTCCCTATCAACTCGGGATTATTGGCGTTTCGTCGCTAAACGTCGGCAACTTCCAGTCGCCGATTTTGAATCTTTCCGGTCTTAATACGGCCTACGAGGGCTCGTCCTATTCGCTGGCTTTCTCGGCGAGCGATCCCAACATAGGCGCGACGCTGACGGGATGGACCATCAACTGGGGAGACAACACGACGACGACCTTGCCAGGCACGGCCACTTCGGCGACGCACACGTTTGTAGATGGGCCGAGCTCGCCGCAGATCAAGGTGACGGTGTCTGACAGCGTGGGTGCGAGCCAGACGGGGACTTTCCCGATCACCGTGAACGACCTCACGCCGGTGCTGAACGTGGGCGGATTGAGCACAGTGTATAACAACCAAGGCACGGTGCTGACGCTGGCCGTGTCTGATCCGGGTACGCTGGACTCGGTGACAGTAGATGTCGATTGGGGCGACGGGACAGCACACAGCGGCGCTGTTTTCACTGCGCCGACCAGCATCCTTAAAACATCGAATGTCGGGCACACTTATGTGGCCAATGGCAGCTACACGCAAGTCATCACGGCCACGGATAAAGATGGGGCCAGAATTTCGACAACGCGCGTCGTCAACGTGAGCGCGCCCGTGCTCGTGCCGACGGCGGCAAGCATCAAGGTCACTGAGGGGTCTGCGTTTTCGGGAGTGGTGGGATCGTTTGCAGATCCTGGGTACGGGGCGTTGAGCTTGTACAGTGCGACGATTGTCTGGGGTGACGGACACACTTCGGCGGGGACTATTCAGACCACGGCGGCGGCGAATGTGTTCAATATTGTCGGTACGAACACGTATGCCAATGAAGGCAGTTATCCGATCAGCATTGCGGTAAAGCGGACGGGGACCAGCGGTATCACGGTGAATTCGACGGCCAACGTGGCAGTGGTGCCGCCGATGCTGGCATTGTCGGGGGCGGCGAGCGCGAATGAAGGTTCAACGTACACGCTGGGCCTTTCGGGAACCGAGGCGGGCACGGATGTCATCACGGGATGGAAGATCAACTGGGGCGATGGCACGCCGGTGCAGAATGTGGCGGGGAATCCGCCGTCGGTGACGCATGTTTATGCGGATGGCCCTTCGAAGGCGACGATCACTGCGACGGCGACGGACGAGGATGGGACGTGGGATGCAACGCGGACCGCGGGTACGTTGATGGTCGACTTTGGCGGCGGGGCAGGATTTGCGTCAGCGCCGATTCCGGCGGGATATACATTGGGAACATCCAAGGATGGGGTGGAGTTGGCCAACGGCAAGATCGTGATGATCGCGTCGGGGGACAATGCGGCGCACACATCAACGATCACGGCGTTGATTCGGTACAACGCGGACGGCACGCTGGACACGACTTTCGGCAACGGCGGGATCGTGATAGCGCAGCTTCCGGGGACGACATTTACCGCCGGGAAATCGATTAAGGTGGACGCTGGCGGAAACCTGATCGTGCTGGGCATGGCCGGATCCTCCGGGAATTTTGTGGCGCGGTACAGCAGCGACGGGGCGATCCTTGGAAGCATCATCATTCCGTCGACGAAGATGGATTTCGCATCCGATTTTGCATTTGATGCGCAACAGCGGATTTACGTCGTGGGGCGTGGAGCGGGGGATTTTATGTGTGCGCGTCTAACGCCGGGCCTGGCGTTTGATACGACATGGGGCGGCGCCGGGTACGTGGCGGCGGACTTTGGCACGACGCAAGATACGGCGCTCGGGGTGGCGACTGCGCCCGATGGCCGCATCGCCGCCTATGGCTGGACGCGCAACTCCGTCAGCATGGACGTGGCCGCGCTGGCGGTCTGGAAAAGTGACGGCACACTGGACACGTCGTTCGGCGGTACCGGTAAGGTGGTCACCGACAACGGGTACTACCAGGACGGTACGGCCATCGCGTGGTTGTCGGACGGGCGACTGCTTGGGGGCAGCGTGGCATATCCGGATTCCCAGTCGTTGGCAGGCTTTTACAGTTTAACGCAGTACAACGCGAACGGGACGAAGGACACGACCTTTGGCACAGGCGGCACGACGATTATTAATCCGACGGCGCATTTCACAGATTATCTTGAGGATATGAAGATTGATCGCGATGGCCGGATCGTACTGGCTGGTCGAGCGTGGGATAGCGGAGGCGTTTCGCAGCCAGTATTTGCACGCTTGCTGGCGAACGGGGCATTGGATACGGCGTTCGGAGTGGGCGGTGTCGCGGCTTACAGCGTGGCGGGCGATCTGCGCTCATTTGTCATAGGTCGAGACAACAACTTGCTGGGATTTGGAAACGGCGCCGCGAACAACGCTCTGGTGCTGAAAGTGTCCCAGGGGCCGATGGTAGTGACGGTGGCGAATGTGATGCCGGTGGCGACGATCACGGGCGGAGCTGCGGGGACGACATCGCCGGAAGGGGTGGCGTTGACCTACCAGGCGGTGGTACAGGACGGAGCGGGGGACCTTCCGACGATGGCCTATGCATGGACGGTGACGAAGAATGGGGCGGCGCTTGCCTCCGGCACGGCTGCCACGCTGGCGTTTACGCCGGATGACAATGGGACTTATGTGGTGAGCCTGACGGCGAAGGATAAGGATGGAGGGGTGTCGGCAGCGGCAACCAAGACGGTGACGGTTACGAACGTGGCCCCGACGGCGGTCTTCGCGGCCACGGGGCCGGCCAACGAAGGCGGCACCGGCACAGTGGCGTTTACCAATCTCGTCGATGTGGCGAAAGACGTGGCGGCGGGATTCACCTACCGCTACGACTTCAACAATGATGGCGTGTTCGACCTGGTGACGACGGCAGCGTCGGCGACTGTCCCTGCGAGCATCGTTGGCGATGGTCCGGCCACGCGAATTATTCGCGGACGAATCACCGACAAGGACGGCGGCTTCAGCGATTACACGACGACGTTGACGGTGACGAATGTAGCGCCGGTCGCGACGATTTCCGGGCCGGCGACGGGGAAGAGGAACAAGGCCTCGACGTTCACGCTGTTGGCGAGCGATCCCTCGGCGGCGGATCAGAGCGCGGGCTTTACTTTTGGTATCGACTGGAACGGCGATGGCGTAATCGATCAGACCATCAAGGGAGTGAGCGGTCTGAAGGTGAGCCACACATTCAAGAATGCTGGGACGTATCTGGTTAAGGTCTACGCGACGGATAAGGATGGAACGGTCAGCGCGGTTTCGACATTGCAGGTGGTGATTTCATAGCGGATATGGAGGCGAGCGACGCGGAAGAAGTGAAACTGCCGGAAATTTTTTGCGATTTTTTTGACGGTGAAAATGGACTTATTGTCGGCAATGGTGAGAGAAAGTACGGCAGATATTGGGGGATTTCGGAATTGACGGGGATCAATTCCGACTGGCGGATCGGGTATTCGTGAAGGGCCGAAAAAAAGGGGTTAGGGCGGGTTTGACCGCCTCACGATGCTGCTTTAATATCCGAAGCACGCTTACTTTGTGCAATGTTTCACAGCGGAAACTGAGCCTCGCCGCAAGTCAAGTGGAGCGTCAGGCGGCGGCGAGGGCTATATTCAGTTGCGAAAGGTCAGCGGCAACTCTGCGGTGGGTCGGTTCTGTCTTTCTATAGAATGGATCACTCCTCCATGGATCTGAAGCCTCTATTCATGTTCCCCAAGTGGTCGAATAAAGTGACGCTGGGGGTGCTGATTGTATTGCATGTTTTGCCGCTGTATCTGGGCGCGCTGGTGGCGTATGGGTTTGATCCGGTGACGTTGAACGTGGGGTATCAGCCGACGCAACCGGTGCCGTACAGCCATGCGTTGCATGCGGGGGAATTGGGGATCGACTGCCGGTATTGCCATAACACGGTGGAAAAGGCGGGATTCGCGGCGATTCCGCCGACGGAGACGTGCATGAACTGCCACAAGGGAATTCGTGCGACGTCGGACAAGTTGAAGGTGGTGCGGGAGAGTTACCTGTCGGGCCAACCGATTCCGTGGGTAAAGGTGAACGATCTGCCGGATTACGTCTATTTCAATCATGCGGCGCATGTGAACGCGGCGGTGAGTTGCGTGGAGTGCCACGGAAATGTGAATCACATGGAAGTGGTGTCGCAGGAGAAGCCGCTGAACATGGCGTGGTGCGTGCAGTGCCATCGGAGTCCGGAGTCGCGGATTCGGCCGCGGGACCAGGTGACGAATCTGGACTGGAAGCCGGCGGTGAAGGAAGACCAGTCAGTGGAGCAGGCGAAGTATGAGTTGGGCAAGGCACTCAAAGACAAGTATCACGTGAATCCGAGTGTGGATTGCGTGACGTGCCATCGGTGAGTGGTCAGTTGTCAGTGGCCAGTGGTCAGTAGTTACTTGACGGTATGGTAGAAATGAAACGACAGACGGGAAAGAAGTATTGGCGGAGCCTGGAAGAGCTGGCGGAGACGCCGCGGTTCCGGGAGTTTGTCGAGCGGGAATTTCCGCAGCATGCGTCGGAGTGGTTTGGGGGATCGCGGCGGACGTTTTTGAAGATCATGGGCGCGTCGATGGCGCTGGCGGGGTTGGCGGGTTGCCGGCGTTGGCCGGCGGATAAGCTGATGCCATATGCGCATCGTCCGGTGAATCGCTCGGACGGAGTGCCGGTGCATTATGCGACGGCGATGGAGTTGGGCGGGATGGGCGTGGGATTGGTGGCGACGAGGTTTGACGGACGGCCGATCAAGGTGGATGGCAATCCGCTGCATCCGCTGAGCGCGGGCTCGGCAACGACGTTGATGCAGGCGAGCGTGCTGGATGTGTATGATCCGGATCGCAGCAGGGGGGTGACCAAGCGCGCCGAGTTACGCGGGCGCGGCGGGGACGGCCCTGGAGATGCGCCGGCCATGCGACGGACGGCGAGCAACTGGAGCGAATTCGCGGCATTTGCCAAGGAATCCATCAAGCCGGACGGGGCGGGGCTGGTGGTGTTGAGCGAGGCGTCGCGTTCGCCCTCGGTGGCGGCGATGCGGAAGCAGTTCCCCGCGGCGAAGTGGTTTGAGTATGAAGCGGTCAGTAATGACCATCAGCGGGCCGGGGCGATGCTGGCGTTTGGGCGTCCGCTGCGGGCGTCGCCGCTGCTGGACAAGGCCAGCGTGATCGTGTCGATCGATGCGGATTTGTTCGGCGGGGACGTGGCGTGTACGAAATATGGCCGTGATTTCGCGGCGGGCCGTAAGCTGCATGAGGCACCGGTTGCCGGGGCGACGATGAACCGGCTGTGGGTGGTGGAGACGGGGTTTACGAATACGGGTTCGATGGCGGAACATCGGCGGGGCGTGAAGCCGTCGGAGATTGCCGGGATCGTGGCGGCGATTGCGGGGGCGGCAGGAGTTCCGGGCGTGGGTGCGGGAAATGTCGATGGGGAGTTGAAGACGTTTATTGCAGCGCTGGCGAAGGATTTGCTTGAGAATCCAGGCGCGGCGGTAGTGGTGGCGGGTGGGGGAGTAGCGCCGGAAGTACATGCGATGGTCGCGGCGATCAATACGGCCATCGGGGCGATCGGCAAGACGATTGAGTATTACGCGGAGCCGGAAGATCCGCGGGACGAGAAGGAGTGGAGCGGCCACGCGGAACAGATCAAGGCTTTTGCAACTGCTGCGGTGGGTGCGGATGCGGTGCTGATTATCGGGGCGAATCCGGTGTATAGCGCGCCGGCGGATTTGAAGATTACCGAGGCGATTGCGAAGGCGAAGGTTTCGATTCATTTTGGGGCGCGTGAGGATGAAACGGCGAAGCTGTGCGTGTGGCATCTGCCGCAGGCGCATTTCCTGGAGGCGTGGGGGGATGTGCGGACGTTTGATGGAACGGTGAGCCTGATTCAGCCGTTGATCGAGCCGCTGTTCGAGGCGAAGAGTACGATTGAGTTGCTGTCGTTGCTGAGCGGGGCGAACAAGGCGGGGTATGACCTCGTGCGCGAAGTGGCGCGCGGGGATTATCTGTCGGGATTCTTTACGGAATGGTATTGGAAGAAGAGTTTGTTTGATGGGGTGGTGGCGGGATCGGCGCGGAAGCCGGAGAGCGTGACGATAAACACGGGCGGGATTTCCGCTGCCATTGAACCCGCGAAGAAACGAGCGGAGTCGATGCTGGAGTTGACGTTTGTCACGGGCAAGGTGCATGACGGGCGGTTTGCGAACAACGGGTGGTTGCAGGAATTGCCGGACTCGATGACGCGCGTGACGTGGGATAACACGCTGGTGCTTTCGCCGGCGGATGCGACGAAGCTGGGGGTGGATGGGGATCATGTGGTGAATGTGAAGTCTGCGGACGGGCAGGCGATACGGGCGACGGTGTTCGTGTTGCCGGGCCAGCCGGTGGGCGTGGCGGGATTGTCGGTCGGTTACGGCCGCACGGCGGCGGGGGCGATTGCCGATGGCGTGGGCAGCAATGCGTATGCACTACGGACGACGAATCATTATGACAGCGTGGGAATCAGCATCAGCGCGACGGGGGAACGGAATCTACTGGCGACGGTGCAGGACCATCATGTGATCGACGCGGTGGGCGCGCGGCGCCAGGCGGCGGTGATACCGGAATTGGTCGTGGAAGGGACGTTTGCGGAATACGTGCGGAAGCCGGGGCTGGAGACGCGGCGCGTCGTGGCCCTGTCGATGTTCAACGAACACGATTATTCGCTGGGGCATAAGTGGGGCATGGCGATCGACCTGACGACGTGCACGGGGTGCTCGGCGTGCGTGGTGGCGTGCCAGGCGGAGAACAACATTCCGATCGTGGGCAAGGAGCAGGTGATTCGCGGGCGCGAGATGCACTGGCTGCGGATCGACCGATATTTCAAGCACGGGGCGGAGAATCCGCAGGCGGTACATCAGCCGGTGATGTGTATGCATTGCGAGAACGCGCCGTGTGAAGAGGTGTGCCCGGTGGCGGCGACAACGCACAGCGCCGAAGGCTTGAACATGATGACGTACAACCGCTGCATCGGCACGCGGTACTGCTCGAACAACTGCCCGTACAAGGTGCGGCGCTTCAACTTCTTCGATTACAACAATGGGACGAAGGAGAATCTGTATACGCCGAACCTGCTGCGGGAAGACGTCAACGAACTGCAGAAAATGCAGAAGAATCCGCAGGTGACGGTGCGCAGCCGCGGCGTGATGGAGAAGTGCTCCTACTGCGTGCAGCGGATCGAGAATGCGCGGATCACGATGCGGGCGGAGAATCGCGGCAAGGCCGATGCGCTGCGGATCGCAGACGGCACCGTGGTGACGGCGTGTCAGCAGAGCTGCCCGACCGGGGCACTGGTATTCGGCGATTTGAACGATCAGGGCAGCCGGGTGGCGAAGTTGCAGAAGCTGGCGCAGTCGTATGGTTTGCTGGATCCGGAATTGAACACCAAGCCGCGAACGCAGTACATGGCGAAGGTGCGGAATCCGGTGAGCGGGTTGGATGCGGAAATGTATGCCAGTGAAAGCGCAAGTCCGCGGAGGCATGAAACGCATTGATCGCGACGAAAAGTCACCACAGAGGCACAGAGAGACAGAGAACGCACAGAGGAAGTTGATAGAATTTTCAGACGGGAACTGGTGCGATGACGGCACGACCTGAAGAAGAGAATGTGAATTCGGCCTTGGCGCTTGAGGGCGAGGTCGATAACACGTGGAACGATCCGGCCCAGCGTGCGCCGCTGGTGACGCGCGAGGCGGGGACGTTTTCGCGGGTGACGGAGACGATCTGCGGAGTGGCGGAAGCGCCCAAGCCGCCGCGGGCGTGGTACGTGGCGTTCGGGATCGCGTTCATCTTCTTGAACGTGCTGGGCGCAATGATTTTCTATCTGTTCTTCACGGGCGTGGGCGTGTGGGGATTGAACCGCCCGAATATGTGGGCGTTTGATATCACGAATTTCGTGTTCTGGGTGGGCATCGGCCACGCGGGCACGCTGATTTCGGCGGTGTTGTTCTTGTTCCGGCAGAAGTGGCGGACGGGCATCAACCGATTGGCCGAGGCTATGACGATTTTCGCGGTGATGTGCGCCGGAACGTTCCCGGGCATTCACGTGGGTCGCGCGTGGTTTGCGTACTGGCTGTTTCCGATTCCGAACCAGATGGGCATGTGGCCGCAGTTTTTCAGTCCGCTGCTGTGGGACGTGTTCGCGGTGAGCACGTATGCGACGGTGTCGATCCTGTTCTGGTACATGGGGATGGTGCCGGACCTGGCATCCTTCCGCGACCGGGCGAACAACAAGATCAAGTTTCTGGCGTACGGGCTGGTTTCACTGGGGTGGCGCGGGAGCAACCGTCACTGGCATATTTATGAAAAGGCCTATCTGTTGCTGGCCGCACTGGCGACGCCACTGGTGTTTTCGGTACACAGCGTGGTGAGTTTCGATTTTGCGGTGTCGCAGGTGCCGGGCTGGCATACGACGATCTTTCCTCCGTACTTCGTGGCGGGGGCGATCTTCAGCGGTTTTGCGATGGTGATTACGCTGGCGGTGCCGGCGCGGGCCTTGTTTGGGTTGAAGGATTTCATCACGATGCGGCACCTGGACAACATGTGCAAGATCATCCTGGTGACGAGCCTGATGGTGGGCTATTCGTACCTGATGGAGTTTTTCATCGCGTGGTACAGCCAGAGCCCGTTCGAGCAGTTCCACTTCCTGAACCGCGAGTTCGGCAACATGTGGTGGTGCGGCTGGATCATGTTCTCATGCAACGCGATCATTCCGCACATCTTCTGGTTCAGGTGGGCCCGGCAGAATCTGGCGGTGATGATGGTGGTCTGCCTGCTGGTGAATGTGGGGATGTGGTTTGAGCGGTTCGTGATCATTGTGACGAGTTTGAGCCGGGACTTTTTGCCGTCGAGTTGGCATTGGTACGCCCCGAGTTACGTGGAAGTGCTGACGCTAATGGGCAGTTTCGGATTGTTCTTTACGCTGTTCCTGTTGTTCTGCCGGTACCTGCCGATGGTGGCGATGGCGGAAGTGAAGAGCGTGTTGCCGCAGGCGGATCCGCACTTTCATGCCGAGAAGGGCGAGCGGCCGGGCGAGCTGGCGGAAGTGCGGCACTGATCGAGTAGCAAGTAACGGGAAGCAAGAAGGTCGGTAGCGATGAGTGTGATGACGACAAGCAAGGTGGAGATTCCGGAGCCACGGTTCTTCGGGTATCTGGCCCAGTACGAGACGCCCGGCGCGCTGGTGCATGCGGCGGAGCGGATTCGCGATGCCGGCTTTACGAAGTGGGACTGCCTGACGCCGTTTCCGGTGCACGGGTTGGACCGGGCGATGGGGATGAAGAAGACGATTTTGCCGTGGATCGTGCTGGGCGCCGGCACGACGGGCTTGATCGTGGCGATATTGCTGCAGTGGTACGTGAACAATCCGGGAACGCAGACCGGTGCGACGTACCTGCTGTCGAGTTATCCGCTGATCATCTCGGGCAAGCCGTACTGGTCGCTGCCGGCGAACGTGCCGGTGATGTTTGAACTGGGCGTATTGTTCTCGGCATTGTCGACGTTTCTGGGCGTGTGGGGCTTGTGCGGGTTGCCGAAGTTCTATCATCCGGTGTTCAGCGTGGCGCGGTTTAAGAAGGTGACGGACGACAAGTTTTTCATCCTGATCGAAGAGTGCGATTTGAAATTCGATGCAGAGCGGACCCGGGCGCTGTTGGAAGCGACGCATCCGTCGGCCATCGAAGAAGTGAAGGACTAGGCGATGTCCAAAGCAGTGTTGATTGGATTGATCGGGGTGGTGGTGATGCTGGGGCTGTTGCCTTTTGCGTTGATCGCCCGCAGCCGCGCGACGAAGAGCGAGAACACGGCGCCACACCTGGTGCTGGACATGGACAAGCAGCCGCGGCTGAATCCGCAGGCGCCGTCGCCGATGTTTGCCGATGGCCGGGCGATGCGGCCGCAGATTGCCGGAACCGTGGCGCGGGAAGACCTGGTGGCGCGGAACGAGATTTTGAATGATGTGGAGAAGCCGCGGCTGGTAGACGATAGCGCCAATGTGCAGACGATCGATTCGCCGGAGAAGTATGCGGCGCTTGTGCTGGGACGGGTGCGTCCAGCGGGGATGACCGACGAGCAGTTCGGCGCGATGGTGCCGCCGGCGAAGCCGGACGATCAAGAGCAGATGTTTTACGTCAAGACGATCCCGGCACAGATCGCTGTGACTATGGATTTTCTGAAGCGCGGCCAGGAGCGGTTCATCATTTATTGTTCGCCGTGCCACGGGCAATCGGGCTACGGCGACGGGATGGTGGCGCGGCGTGCCAAGGGCCTGCAGGATGCGGGCTCGGATGCGGCATCGGGCTGGGTGACGCCGAAGAATTACCACGATGACGAGATGCGGCAGCGTCCGGACGGGCATATTTTCAACACGATCACCAACGGCATTCGCACCATGCCGCCGTATGACAAGCAGATTACCGTGATGGATCGCTGGGCGATCGTGGCCTACGTACGGGCGCTGCAGCGCAGCCAGGATGCCCAGTTGGAAGATCTGCCCGCGGCCGATCGTGAAAAGTACAAGTAACCAGACGGAGTAAGACTCGTGTCGCATCCGCAAAACGTGACGATTCAGCAGCAGAAGCTGTACCTGGGCTCAGCCGGCACCGGCGTGGGACTGGCGGGCTTGTTGCTGGGAGTGATCGGCCTGGGTGCGGCGGCGTACTACGGGCTGGGCAGCGAGGATTTGCGAAAGCACTTCTATCATTCCTACCTGTTCGCGTTCACGGTCTTTCTGACGATCACGCTGGGGGCGATTTTTTTCATCCTGCTGCATCACCTGACGCGTGCGGGGTGGTCGGTGACGGTGCGCCCGATTGCCGAGGGGGTGTCGATGACCATTTTCCTGATGGTGATCCTGGCGATTCCGCTGATCCCCGGGACCGAATCGTTGTATCACTGGGCGCATCATGATGCGGCGGCGACCGATGAAATCATCCGCCGCCGTGGCGGCTGGCAGACGATGAACTGGTTCCTGATCCGCATGGCGGCCTATTTTGTGATCTGGTGCCTGCTGGTGTGGTTCTACCGGCGGGAGTCGCTGCGGCAGGATCAGACCGGTGACGCCAAGCACTCCCTGCGGATGGAGAAGGTCGGCGGGCCGGGCATGATCATTTTCGGATTCTCGCTGACGTTCTTTATGTTCGACTGGATCATGGGGCTGAACAGTCACTGGTTCTCGACAATTTTCGGCGTATACATCTTTGCCGGCAGTGCGCTGTCGTTTCTGTCGGTGTTGGTGCTGCTGAGCCTGTGGCTGCAGCGGAAGGGCCTGATCGGGCCGGTGATCAATCACGAGCACTATCACGATCTGGGCAAATGGATGTTCGCGTTTACATTCTTCTGGGGCTACATCGCGTTCAGCCAGTACATGCTGATATGGTACGCGAACATGCCGGAGGAAACGCAGTTTTACATCCCCCGGCAACTGTACGGATGGGGGATTTTGACGATCGTGCTGTTAATCGTTCATCTGCTGATTCCGTTTCCGGGGATGTTGAGCCGGCACGTCAAACGCGTGAATGCGGTGCTGGCGTTCTGGGCGGTGTGGGCGTTGTGCTCTCATGTTCTGGATATGTATTGGCTGATCATGCCGAATCAGTGGATCAACGAGATTCCGGAGAAGGTGGGCGATCCGCATCTGGCGCTGCCGAGCGCCCTGCCGTTTCTGATCGATTCGACGCATAACATATATGGTCTCAAGGGTGAGCACCTGGATTTTCTGGAGCGGATCAATTTCGCATTCCAGCCGCAGGCCATCGTGGTGACGGTGGGGTGCCTGGTGGGAATGGCGGGTCTGTACGTGTTTGTGACGATGCGGGCGCTCAAGGGCAAGTCGCTGGTGCCGCTGAAGGACCCGCGCCTGCTGGAAGCGCTGAAGTTCGAGAATATCTGATAGGAACCGCGAAAGCGGTGAACGGGCCATGCAAGAAACGGAACATTCAACGGACGGCCGGAGCAGGGCGGAAGCCACGCACCTGGAAGAGGGCGGGTACACGCAGTCGGAAGACATCAACATTCCGATGGTGGCGGTATTCGTGGCGCTGTTTGCGGTGACGCTGGCGGTGGCGATCATCGCGCTGCAGGCGTGGTTCTATAGCGGCCGCGACGCGGCGCTGGCGGACAAGATGGTAGCCCAGGGCGGCCCGGGCACACCGCTGGGCGAAATGCTGGCACAGCAACACGCGGAATTGTCTACGGTCGGATGGAACGATCACGAAGGACAAGGCGGCAAGGCCAAGAAGGTACTCCGCGTGGATATCGATACGGCGATGAATTTGATCGTGAACGAGTGTGCGTTACGCAAGCCCTAAAATGGGCGTGGAGCCGGTCGTCGGGACCGGCAAAGAGGTCTGGATGGTTTGGAAGATCAGGACAATTTCCGCGGTGGTGCTGGCCGTGCTGGCGCTGGTCGGCGGTGGTGTGGCGCGCGGACAGTACTCGACGGGCAATTATGGCCCGGCAGTGGCCACGCCGAATATCGCGGTCATCACGAAGAAGACCAACGCCCAGGTGCCGCTGGATCTGGAATTCACGAATTCGGACGGCCGTGCGGTGAAACTTCGTGAGCTGTTCAACGGCAAGCCGGTGCTGCTGAGCCTGGTCTATTTTTCCTGCCCGCAGTTGTGCGGCCTGACGCAGGAGGGCCTGGTCAACGGCATCCTGGACGGCCCGCGTGAACTGAAGCTGGGACAGGATTACAACGTGATCGTGGTATCGATCGATCCCGATGAAAAGTATTCGACCGCGGCGGAAAAGCGGAAGAATTACCTGGCGAAAAGCGACCGGCCCCCATCGCAGGCAGGCTTCAATTACCTCGTGGGAAACCAGGACAACATTGCGGACCTCGCGGATGCCGTCGGGTTCGGGTTTAGGCGCAACAGCGAAGGGAATGACAAGTTTTCGCACGAGGCCGGCATCTTCATCTGCACGCCGGACGGCCGGCTGTCGCAGACGATCCGTGGCATCAGTTTCACGCCCGACGAACTGCACTATCGCCTGCGTGAAGCTTCCGGCGGGCGGATCGGATCGGAACTGCTGGGAATTGCTTTGAGCTGCGGGGCCATGCGGTTCAACGAACATACGGGATTGTATGAGCACAACAAATATTTCTGGTACGGCACGGGCGGCGTGAGTTTGACGACGCTGGTGTTCGGGATATTCATGTTCGTGCTGTGGCGCGGCGAGTTCAAGAAGAAGAAACAGGGGCCGGGGCCGGCCCTGCACGGCGGATGATTTTATGATTCGGATGATTGGAACATGACAGCAGTAACGACATCACTTTCGCAGATCCTCGCCGACGGCGGCGCGACGTTCTGGCTGCCTAGGAACGCCTCGAACCTGGCAGGCAACGTGGACATTGCGTTCAACCTGTTGCTCTACATCTGCACATTCTTCTTCATGGTGATCGTCGGGGCCATGACGTTTTTCATCATCAAGTACCGGCGGAAGACGGCCAACGACGAGACGCCGTTGATTACGCACAACACGCCGTTGGAAATTCTGTGGACGGGTATTCCGTTGGTGTTGGTGGTGGTCTTCTTCTTCATCGGGTTCAACGGGTACATGGATTACGACACGCCGGCGTCGAACGCCTATGTGATCGGCGTGGAAGGGCGGCAGTGGAATTTTGCATTCAACTATCCTAACGGCGGGACGAGTTCGGAGTTGTATGTGCCGATCAACACGCCGGTGAAGTTGAGCATGGAATCGAAGGACGTGCTGCACGCATTCTATGTGCCGGTGTTCCGCGTGCAGAGGAATCTGATTCCCGGGCGGACGACGGAATTGTGGTTCATCGCGACGAAGCATTCGCCGCTGCCGAATCCGAAGACGAACGATCCGGGCGGGTTCCCGGTGTTCTGCACGCAGTATTGCGGAGACGGTCACTCGAAGATGACGACGCGCATTCACGTGCTCGACATGCCGGAGTTTGAGGCGAAACTGCGGGAGTTGGCCAATCCGTTCAAGGAGAAGGATCCGGCGGGCAAGGAGCACTGGGTGCCGTACGCAAAGGTGGGTCAGAAATTCGCCACATCCAACGGGTGCTTCTCGTGCCACTCTACCGATGGAAGCAAGGGGACGGGCCCGACGTGGAAGGATCTGTACAAGAGCGAAGTGGAATTCGATGCGTGCAATGTTCCCGGCTACACGCTGAAGAAGACGGATTCGGATGAGAAGTGGGATGCGTATCTGCGGGAGTCGATCATCGATCCGCCGGCGAAAGTGGTGCATGGATTCACGCCGCAGATGCAGAGCTTTGCGTCGGTATTCGCGGGCGATCCCGGATCGCAGAAGGATGAAAAGTTGCGGGCCCTGATTACCTACATCAAGAGTGTGGGATCGGATTACAAGGCGCCGGAAGAAAATCCGGAACTGTACGATGCAAGCAAGACCAAGGTTCATCCGGAGTCCGTGGCCGGCCAGGAAGAGGCGAAAAAATTGCATCCTCCGGAGAGCGGCGAAACGGGAACGACTCAACCGGCCCCTGAGACCGGTAAATAAAAGGACGGCGTATCATGACTACGATCACACCAGATCTGGCGCATTCCGGCGGGGTGCCGGTGTCAGCCGGAGATAACTACCTGACGCATGGCCGCGGCATTGCTTCGTGGATTTTCACGCTCGATCACAAGCGGATCGGCGTAATGTACCTGGTATCGGTGCTGTCGGCGTTTTTCCTCGGCGGCATTTTCGCCATGGTCATCCGTACGCAATTGATCAATCCCAACGGCGCCATCTTCACCGATCAGGCCCACTTCCGTTACTACAACGAAATGTTCACGCTGCACGGCGCGGTGATGATCTTCCTGGTGCTGATCCCGGGCATCCCCGGAGCGCTGGGAAATTTCGTGCTCCCGATCATGTTGGGGGCCAAGGACGTGGCGTTCCCGCGGCTGAATCTCGGCAGCTACTACCTGTACGTGTCCGGGGCGTTGCTGGCGATTCTGGCGATCGTCGTCGGCGGCGTGGAAACGGGCTGGACGTTCTATACGCCCTATTCGGTGACGACGGACGTCGATAAACTGGGTCTCGGTAAACATGCCGTGGAATTCATGGTGTTCGGCGTGTTCCTGCTGGGATTCAGCTCGATCTTTACGGGCATGAATTTCATCGTGACGATGCACAAGCTGCGGCCGCCGGGCATGACCTGGTTCCGCATGCCGCTGTTTCTGTGGGCCATCTATGCGACCAGCATCATCCAGGTGCTGGCGACGCCGGTGCTGGGGATCACGCTGCTGCTGCTGATTGCCGAGCGGACACTGAAGGTCGGCATTTTCAATCCGGCGTACGGCGGCGATCCGGTGCTGTTCCAGCACTTCTTCTGGTTCTATTCGCACCCCGCGGTGTACATCATGATTCTGCCGGCGATGGGCATCATGTCCGAAGTGATCGCGACGTTCTCGCGGAAGCATATTTTCGGCTACAAGTTCATCGCGCTATCGTCGATCGCCATTGCGATCATCGGGTTCCTCGTGTGGGGCCACCACATGTTCCCGAACGGGCAGTCCACGATGCTGGCGACGATCTTCAGCTTCCTGACGATGGCGGTGGCGATTCCGTCGGCGATCAAGGTCTGGAACTGGCTGGCGACGATGTACAGGGGGTCGATCGACCTCAAGACGCCGATGTGCTATGCGATGGGATTCCTGTTTCTGTTTGCCATCGGCGGCCTGACTGGCGTGTTCCTCGGAACGCTCTCCGTCGACGTGCATCTGCATGATACGTACTTCGTGGTGGCGCACTTCCATTACGTGATGTTCGGCGGAACGATGATGGGCTTCCTGGCGGGTATCCATTACTGGTGGCCGAAGATCACGGGCAAGATGTACAACGAAACGCTGGGCCGCATCGGGTGCGTGCTGGTGTTCATCGGGTTCAACCTGACGTTCTTCCCGCAGTTCATCATGGGCTCGCACGGCATGCCGCGGCGTTATGCCACGTACCTGCCGGAGTTTTATCCGTATCACATCATGAGCTCGATGGGCGCGTACATTCAGTTGATCGGGTTCCTGCTGACGGCGGCGTATTTGGTGCACTCGCTGTTCAAGGGACCGAAGGCCCCGCGGAATCCGTGGGGCTCGGCGACGCTGGAATGGGTCTGCCAGACTCCGCCTCCGCACGACAATTTCAAGACGCCTCCGGCCGTGGGCGATCCGTATGACATGAGCATGCTGGTGTGGGACGAGCGGACCGGCGGGTACGTGCGGGATCCCAACCGCCAGCCGCAAGTAGAGCATTGAGGCACTGTGCTGCCAGCGCGCGGCATGGCACGAATGAGGAATCTATGACGACAGTGGCGCAAGAGTCGCACGAGCCGCACGAGCACGGCAACGAAGAGCATTTGGCGCATCATTGGGATACGCCCAAGCAGCAGTTCGATGCAGGGAAGCTGGGTATCTGGCTGTTCCTGACGACCGAAATCCTGCTCTTTTCCGGGCTGTTCTGTGCGTATTCGGTGTACCGGGCGAATCACCCGGAAGTGTTTGAATATGCCCATTTGTATCTGAACAAGTGGCTGGGCGCAGTGAATACAATCGTGCTGATTTTCTCGTCCCTGACTATGGCTTGGGGCGTGAGGGCGGCACAATTGGGCCAGAAGAAATTGCTCGTGACGCTCCTGGGAATCACGCTGGCCTGCGGCGGCGTGTTCATGTGTGTCAAGTTCGTCGAATACAAGGACAAGTGGTCGCACGGCACCCTGTGGGCCGGCGAATATCACCCGCACGTGCTTCCCGGCGGCGTAACCAAAGCGGACGTGTTCGGTCCCGGCGGCGCCGCGGCGGCAACGCCGACGCTTCCCAATGCCCCGGCCACGCAGAAGGCTTTTGATGGACCGATCTTTGAGGGATCGACTGTCGCTCGGGCGCCCGCCGGTCCCGCAGGGCTCAGCGCCGCGTGGGTGGAAAAGGAATCCGCTCGTGAGGAGCATCTGAGTGTCCGCGACACCGAGCGTCCCTGGACCGGACCGGTGCCGAAGAATACGCAGATATTTTTCTCGATCTATTTCCTGATGACCGGCCTGCACGGCCTGCACGTGCTGGCGGGCATGGCGGTCATCGGATGGATCATGCTGCGTGCTTCGCGCGGCGAGTTCGGCCCGAAATATTTCAACCCGGTCGACTTCGTCGGCCTTTACTGGCACGTGGTCGACATCGTCTGGATATTCCTCTTCCCGCTGCTGTATCTGATTCATTGAGTGCAGGTGTCCGGGCCGACCCAAAAGATGGAAGTGAGCTATGTCTACGGAAACCCACGAGAGTCACGGCGTCGCGCATGTCATGCCGATGAAGGTGCTCATCAATATCTTCCTGGCGCTGGTGGTGCTGACGGTGGTGACCGTCGGCGCGACGCTGTTTGATTTTGGGCCGTACAATCTTTACGTGGCAATGGCCATCGCGGTGGTGAAGGCCTCGCTGGTTGTGCTCTATTTCATGCACCTGCGTTACGATAATCCGTTCAACTCCATCGTTTTCGTGGGATGCCTCGTTTTCGTCTCGTTGTTCATCGGCCTGTCGCTGACCGACACCACCCAATACCAGCACAAGATGAACAACCTGCAGGCGGAAAAAGTGGCAGCGCCGAATGTGGAGAAGATGCACGAAGGGGGCGGGTCGCATGAAGAACATGGGGAGCCGCCGGCGGGAAAAGGATCGCTGGGCAATTGATTCAGGCGGAGCACCGTCCGTTCGATGCGTCATGAGCCACAGAGTGAAGGCGTGCACCGTTATGAACGAGATTCCACCAGAGCGCGGCCAGGACCTGCCCCAGCGGTATGAATCCGCGACGGGCAAGGGAGACATCCTGATTCCCGGGGCCGGGACGGTGGGGATGGTGGTGCTGATCGTTTCCCTTTCCATGCTGTTTGCGGCAAGCATGTTCGCGTTCGGTCTGATCCGCTATCGCACGCAACCCTGGCCGCCGCTGGGCATGCCCGAGATTCCGCAGACGCTGTGGCTTTCGACGGTGGTCATCCTGCTGGCCAGCGTTGCGATCCAGTACGCGATGAATTCGGTGCGGCGGGACAGCGAGTGCGGCCTCAAGCGGGGCTTGTGGCTGACGATGTTCCTGGGCGGGGTTTTTCTGGCCATCCAAGGCTACAACTGGTGGGAGTTCGTCAGCGGCTTGCCATCGTATTACCACATCCAAGGCGCATACTTGGGTATGTTTTATGTGCTGACGGGCCTGCACGCCCTGCACGTGATCGGGGGAATGATCCCGCTGGGCATCGTGATCTGGCGGGCGCACCGCGGCCGCTACTCGCGCAACTTCCATCCCGGCGTTCGCTACAGCGCCGTCTACTGGCACTTTCTGGATGTGGTGTGGGTAGTACTGTTTGTGATGATCTACTTCTGAAATGGGCGGTATTGGCCCGAATCAATCAGGCACACCCTGCGAAGGCTCAAGCTTCCATGGCCTGCTGAATCAGCCCGGCTTGCTGCCGGCGTCTTCCTTCTTTTTTCGCAGCTCGCCCAGGCGTTTGCGGGCGTCGCGAAAGGAAATGTCCCACTGGGTGATCATCGAATAGAGATTGGTGGCATCTTCTGTGCGGTCGTTTTCTTCGTAGGCGCGGGCCAGCCAATAGTGCATTTCCTTGCTCTTGGTGTCGCCGGTCTCGGCCATTTCGTATTCGTCGATGGCGCGTTTGAGGGTTTCCATCGATTCCTGCTTCATGCCCTGGAACATGAAACTGCGTCCCAGCAGGAAGAGGGCATCAACGCGGTGTTTCGGATTGTTCTGGGCGCTCTGAAATGAAGCGATGGCCTCATCATACCGGCCAGACTCATAGAGCCGCCGCCCGTACTCGAATTGAATGAGCATGTCGGTCGGATAGTGTTCCTGGCGTTCGTGGTATTCGGCCAGCTCAAACGCCAGGCGTTCCTTCCGGTAGGACGCCAGCTGCTCGCGGAAGTCCTTGTCCTCCGGATCGGCTTTGACTGCTTCGGTCAGCAGGCGGACGGTGCGGTTGTACTGCTTCATCTTGATGTCGCCGATGGTGACCTTATAGCGGTACACCTTGGTCTCAGCATATGCTTTTTCGAGGACTTCCAGCGCCCGGTTTTCGTGCGTCTCATCGTCCATCAGCAACAGCGATTTGACGTACTTGGCGACGAACTGAAGTTCCCTGGGGTTGCGATCGTAATCGGCCTTGGCCTTTTCGATCTCGGACGCTTTGTATTGATCCGACTTGCTGATGCTCTCTTCCTGCAGCAGTTTCTTGGTTTCGTCCTGGTCCTGAATCGATTCTTTGAAATCCAGGTTCTGTTCGTATTTGCCCTTCTGGAGGGTTTCCTGGGCCGCAAGATTTTTCGCCTGGGCGATCAGGTCCATGTCGGTGGGTCGCAGTTCGATGGCCGCCTGGATCACTTCGGAAGCCCGGTTGAATTCCGTGTACTTGCCGTAGATTTCGGCAACTTCCTTGTAGATTTCCACTTTGGGAGTCTTATTGGTACGGTTGGCCATCACCAGTATATCGCCGATCCAGAAGACTACTTCTTTATAGTTGAGTTCGACGGCATTGCGGAGGATCGTCTGCATGGCCGGGATGTTGCCGGGCTCGTTGGCCAGGGAGAATTCGGCATTGAGCATTGCTTCCTTGGCGGTCTTTCCCTTGAAGGGCAATTTGGCGCTGAGGAACCCGCCGAAACCGCCGCGGGCCTTGGCGCCCTTGACCTTGCGGCGCAGGGAGACATCGCGCAGGGCTTCGTGCTGTTCCAGGTTGAAGGGCTCGCGGTTGAGGCCTTCAATGTACATATCGATGGCGTAATCGTAGTTGTTGCTTTCCGCAACCGTCTTAGCCCGGTCGAAAAATGCCCTTCCCTTGCCGGGACCTTCGATGGGATTGGGAGGGGGAGACGTGGATTCAGTCATAGTGTGCTTCACTTCCGCCATAACTATGATACGTTGACGAGAGATAGAGGTTCAGGCAACCTCAAACATGTGACCGTACCACATGAAGCGGCGATGTCAAGACAAAGGGTGCAGGGACGATGCACAGTGTCACTGAGGTAATTCATATTATCGGGCAAATGGCCCTTCCACTGCCAATGATTCGCGTGCCTTTGCGTCTGGCGGCGGGGTGCGTGCTGGCTGAGGCCGTGAAAATGGACCTCGATTCGCCGCCGTTCGACCGCTGCATGCTCGATGGCTATGCCGTCCGGGCTGTGGATACCCTGGAAGGGGCACAATTGCGGATCATCGGCAGACAGGATGCGGGAGGGGCGGCATTCACCGGGACCGTCACTAGGGGAACCTGCGTGGCCATCAATACCGGCGCGCCGGTGCCTGCGGGGGCCGATGCGATTTTGATGGTGGAACATACCGAGCAGTCTGGAGAATTCGTTACCGTGCGGAAATCCCCGGCAGCAGGGTGGGGCACTCAGCGTCGAGGGGCCGATGCGGCACGCGGTCAGACGGTTCTGGAGGCCGGGACGCTGCTGGGGCCGGTGCAGATCGCTGTGGCCGCGGCGGCCGGAGTAGCAGAGATCGCGGTGATCCCGCGGCCGCGCGTCGCGGTGCTCAGCACGGGCGATGAACTGGTGCCGCCGGAACGGGTGCCGGCAGGGGGGCAGATTCGTAATTCCAATGGACCGATGCTGGCGGCACTGGCCCAGCGGTATGCCGTGCTGGCGGGAGATCCGCAATGGGCGCCGGACGATCCGGCGCCGATACGGTCGAAGTTACTTGAGGCGCTGGCCGGGGCGGAGGTGGTGCTTGTCACCGGCAGTTTATCCATGGGCACCAGAGATTTCGTGCCGGCGGTGCTGCAAGAGATGGGTTTCACGACCCATGTTCAAACGGTAAAGATCAAACCCGGAAAGCCGTTCGTGCTGGCGACGAAAGAGGAGCGGTGGGGGGGCGGAAGCGCTGCCCGCCGCTTCCTCATCGGATTGCCCGGCAATCCGGTATCGGGGTTTGTCTGCTTTCACCGTTTCGTGCGTCCGCTGCTGGCGCGGCTGGCGGGAGGCGCTATGCCCGAAACTGGACGGGCTCTTTGCGACCAGGGCTTAGTGGCCAATGGCGACAGGGAGTTCTATCAACCGGCACGTCTTGACCACCGGGTGTCGCCACTGACGGTGTCGCCGCTGAATTGGAGAGGGTCAGCCGATATCTATACGCTGGCCAAGGCGCAGGCGTTGATCGTACATCCGGTCCGCGCGCCGCTGCGGGAGGCCGGAACGGTCGTGGACATCATCGAACTATGAGCAACTGAACGCCCGGTCGGCCATCATTTACCCAAGCTGGCTTCGAAATTTTTCGGGGCCAGGTCGGAAAAGTCTCGCAGCAGGGGGGCAATGTCCGCGGTGTTGTCTTCCTGCGACATCAAGATTTGATCCTTATTGAATGGCAACGGCAAAGGCAGTGATGCAAGAATCTTCGCGTACCAGACGGGGATGCCCAGCGTGCGTTTGGGCTTGCCGCGGAAACGCATGCTGGCAATGTACAGCATATCGGGCCACGAGTAGCTCGACGGGCCGGCGATGTCATACGTGTGATTCGTGGCCAGGTCGTTGGTGAGGGCGCCCGCGAACGCCATGGCGACATCATCGACATGGACCGGCTGGATGCGGTGCGTGTTGCGCTGGCCGAAGAAACCTGAGCCGAAGTAGGGCATGAAGAAGTACGGTGCTGCTTTACCGTGGCTCCAGTTGCGGAGCATCATCGTAAATTCGCCGTCGGGTCCGTGGATCAGGCTGGGGCGGAAGATGACGAAGGGGATGCCGGCATGGCGAACGAGTTCCTCGGCGGCCCACTTGGACTGGTGATAGCGGGCCGGTGCGTTCGGTCGGGAACCGAGGGCCGACATGTGCACGAATCGCTCGACCGTTCCAGCGGCTTTACTCGCCGCCAGGAGATTGCGCGTCCCTTCCACATGAATCCGCTCAAAAGTCGCCTGTCTTTTTTCTTTGATGATGCCCACCAGGTGAATGACGCTGCGGCAGCCGGCCAGGGCCGGGGCCAGAGACTGCGGGTCCGTGATTGAGCCGGCGAATTCGGTGATCGCCCGGTCGTGGACTTTGAGTTTTCCGGTGCGATGAACGAGCGCGTGGACCCGATGGCCGTGGCGCAATAGCTCACGAAGCACGTGACTGCCGACGAACCCGCTGGCGCCAGTGAGCATGACCGGCGAGGCTCGGTCGATTTCGGAAGTAATCTGTACGGACTCTTCGGACATTACGTATCTCGTATTCGAATTTCTCTGGTGTCCGTCGCCAATGTTAGGCTTTGGGGCCGAGGGTGTCGAATCATTGATGTTTACTCATATTCGCACAGTTCAGCGTATATGCACCATAGCATGTGTATCGATTTGGTCCCACCTGTTTAGGCAGTAGTGCAGCAAAACTCCGATGCACAAGAAAAAATGAACCATGAGCAGTGATCTTGCGGGACAATTCTCTTTTGGAATCCGATGTTTCCGTCTATAATTCGCAGGCGGTGTGTGTGGAGGCAAATCTTGATGAAGAATCAGGACCGGTGGTCGTATCGGCAAAGGGGGGTATTTTTGCTTGCGGGGGCGGCACTGGCCGCGTCCGCTGTGTTTACTACCACGTCGCAAGTCGCCGCCAAAGCTAAACCCTCTTCAAACGTCAAAGGTGTCAGCGATGCCCAGGTCGTCGAGGCAATGGTCAAAGGCATCGACTTTCTTTTCGGCACCAAGAAGGGCAACAACTGGGAATACTGGAACGGCGGGGGCCATGGCAGCAAGAACGTCGGCGGCGAAACTTCTCTGGTCCTTTATTCGCTGATTCACGCGGGGCACAGCCTGCAGGATCAACAGGATGAAACCGATTCCAAAAGAATCGCGCGTCTGAATCCTTCGTCGCCGGATCTGGCGCCGGTCGTGGAATACCTGTCCAACAACGTTCCCGACGGCACTTACACGGCGGGACTGCAGGCCTCGGCGCTGGCGCTGGCGTATAACGAAAAACGCGATGCCGGTCGCAAGGAGGGGCCGCGGGCCGGACTCGAAGCCGCCAAAAGATATCTTCTTGAAGCCATGGGTCCGGACGGCGGATACACCTATGCCAATCCCCGGGATCCCAAGTCGGCCGGTGGCGCCGCCGGAAGTCTCGCCAGTTCCAAGGCCGAACTGGAAAAGAAGATGGCCGAAGCCGAGAAGAAGGGCGCAGCCGCCAAAGCCAAGGGCGATGATGCTGAATTCCAGAAGCAAAAGGAAGAATATGAACGCCTCAAGGCCTCTCTCCAGCAACTGATGGACAACGTCAACGCCGGATTTCGGCCGATCGGCGATCTGTCCAATGCGCAGTACGGCGCCCTGGGCGCCTGGGCGCTGTCCGATGTCAACATTGAACTGCCCAATATGTATTGGAAAGTCTCTGACCGCTTCTGGCATTTGACGCAGGACCCCAGCGGGAGCTGGCCGTATTCCAAAGCGGCATGGCCACACCATGCCGGCAACGATAATGAAGTGAAGGACACCATGGGCGTCGCCGGTCTGGCCACTTTGTACATCACCCAGGGCTTTGTCGATGAGGAACTGCGCCTGATTCCCAGGCCCGACAAGAACATCGAACGCGGCATGGCCTGGCTCGATAAAGACTTCAAAGCCTCAAATAATCTGTACTACATGTACGGCGTGGAACGCGTGGGCCTGGCCTCCGGCCGCAAATTCTTCGGCACCACCGACTGGTATCGCGAAGGCGCCGCTTCCCTCGTCAAATCGCAGGCCGCCGACGGTTCCTGGAAATCCAGCTACTACGGCGCCGATCAGCAAAATTCCACCGCCTACGCCCTGCTCTTCCTGGCCCGCGGACGTTTGCCGATCGTTTTCAACAAGCTGGAGTACAACGGCTACTGGAACGCCCGGCCGCGCGACAACGCCAACATCACCGATTGGATGGCCAAATATCTGGAAAAACACATCAACTGGCAGACCGTCAACCTCCGGGTATCTCCGGAACAATGGCTGGACGCCCCGGTCCTGCTGATCACCGGAAGCCAGGACCCCAAATTCACCGCGGAAGACCTCGCGAAACTGCGCACCTACGTCGAGGCCGGCGGGATGATCTTCTCCACCGCCGACGGCAACAGCCGCGAGTTCACCGAGGCAATGAAAAAATACGTCACGCAGATCGTCGACGGTAAATACGAAGTGCGGCAACTGCCCAAAACGCACACCATGTTCACCAAGGAACTCTGGGCCGACATCAAGAATCCGCCGGTGATGCTGGGCATGTCCAACGGCGTGCGTGATATCTGGATTCATTCTCCCGCGGACATGGGCGCAAGCTGGCAGCAGCGCAAGTACGCCACGACTGATCATTTCAAGATTCCCGCCAACATCTTCTTCTATGCCACAGGCAAGGGAACGCTCCGTTCCAAACTGGCGCCGCTGGTCGTGCAATCCTCTTCCGAGTCCCCGGTTCGGACCATCGAGGTGGCCCTCATCGATCATGCCGGCAACGCCAACCCCGAACCCGGCGCCTGGCCCCGCATGGCCAAACTGGCCCGGGCTGATTTCCATAGTGAGATAAAGACCACGCTGGTCAAGGCCACTCAGCTCGATCCCAGGAAATACAAAATCGCCCACATGACCGGCTCGACGCGCTTCACCATGTCCGATGCCGATATCGCGGCAATTCAGGCCTATCTCAGCGGCGGGGGGATGCTCTTCGCTGATTCCGCCGGCGGCTCGAGCGACTTCACCGAATCCTTCCTCCTCCTGATGAAATCCCTCTTCCCCAACACTGCCCCCGATGCGCTTCCGCCGGACCACCCGATCATCAAGGGGACCATGACCGACGGAGAAAGTGCCGCCGCAGTGGAGTTCCGCAAGTATGGCAATCTGAAGTTGCACCAGCGGATCAGCAAGCCGCAGTTGGACGCCATTACGGTCAACGGGCGCGTCGTCCTGATCTTTTCTCCCTTTGATGTGACCAGCGGTTTCCTGGGCACTAACACGTGGGGAATCGTCGGCTACGCGCCGGAGAGTTCGGAGACCATCGCGCGGAATATTCTGCTGTACGCCCAGGGCGAACCGGCCAGTACGCAGCCTGCCAGCGCGCCGGCTTCCACTGGGCCGACGACCACCGAGCCCGTCGCCGCCACCAGTCCGACAACCCAAAAGGAGCCGGCGCCTTAGTGAATGGAAAGTGTAAGCCGACGTGCATCAGGGGCGAGCCGCCGGAGCGTTTTTGATTGCTGGCGTGATTTCCAAGCGAGGCGTGCAGATGTGTACCGATGTGAACGGGCTCAAAGGGGTGTGGGCTTCAATGGCGGCGGCCGTGGCCATAGCTGCCGGCGTCGCGATGCAACCTTCCACGGCCCAGGCCGACGTGCCTCACCGTCGCCCCTCGTCCAACGGGCAGGGCATCACTGACGAACAGGTGGTCAATTCGATGATCAAGGGCATCGATTTCATCTTCAATACCAAGAATGGCAATAGTTGGCGCTGGCAGAATCCTTGGGATGCGAAAGTTTCGAATGTCGGCGGCGAGACCGGCCTGGTGCTCTATTCGCTGATTCACGCCGGACACAGTCTGCAGGATCAAGTGGATCCGGAAGACAGCAAGCGCATCGCGCGGCTGAATCCCAAATCTCCGGAACTGGCGCCGGTAGTCGCCTTTTTATCCAAGAACGTTCCCGACGGCACCTACACAGCGGGGCTTCAGGCCTCGGCCCTGGCTCTGGCATATAACAAGCGGCGAGACGCTTCGGCGAAAGAAGGTCCCCGCATTGGCCTGGAACTGGCCAAGAAGTACCTGATCGAGGCCATCGGACCGGAGGGCGGCTACACCTATACGATCCCACCCGGCGGTTTCAAGCGCGGCGACCCCGCCGCCGATGTCACCCGCGCCCGGGCCGCCATTGACAAGCGGATCGAAGACGCCAAGAAGAAGGGCGCCGAGGCCAAGGCTGCCGGGAATGATGCGGAATTCCAGAAGCAAAAGGCCGAATACGAAAAAGCTTCAGAAGAGTTGCAAAAGCTCATGGACGGTGGCGTCAGTTCGTTCGGGCCGATCGGCGATATTTCCAATGCCCAGTACGGCGCGCTGGGCGCCTGGGCCCTGGCCGATGCCGGCTTCGAAATGCCCAACCTCTACTGGAAGATCTCCGATCGCTTCTGGCACCTGACCCAGGACGCCAGCGGAAGCTGGCCCTATACCCGGATCGCATGGCCCTACCATGCCGGGGATCGCGATAACGAAGTGAAGCCCACCATGGGCGTGGCGGGTCTCGCGACGCTCTTTATTACGCAGGACTTCGTCGATGACGAACTGCGGCTGATTCCCAAGCCCGACAAGAACATCGAGCGCGGCCTGGCGTGGCTCGATAAGGACTTCAAGCCTTCGGATAATTTTTACTACATGTACGGCGTGGAACGCGTGGGCCTGGCATCTGGCCGCAAGTTCTTCGGCACGGTCGACTGGTACCGCGAAGGCGCCGCCAACTTCGTGAAGCTGCAGCAAGGTGACGGCTCTTGGGGGTCGTCATTCCCCGGCGCCGACCCGCAGAATTCCACGGCCTATGCCCTGTTATTTCTCTCTCGCGGACGCCTGCCGATCGTCTTCAACAAACTGGAGTATGACGGTTACTGGAACGCCCGCCCCCGCGACAGCGCCAACCTGACCGACTGGATGGCCAAGAATCTCGAAAAGCACATCAATTGGCAGACCGTTAATCTGAAAGTGCCCTTCGAGCAGTGGCTCGATGCACCAGTGCTGCTGATCACCGGCAGTCAGGACCCCAAGTTCACACCCGAAGATCTGGCGAAGTTGCGGTCCTACATCGAAGCCGGCGGCATGATCTTCTCCTCCGCCGATGGCAAGCGCCCCGAGTTCACCGATGCCATGAAGAAGTACCTCACGCAGATCGTCGACGGCAAGTACGAAGTGCGGAACATGTCCAACAACCACCTGCTCTTCAGCAAGGAACTCTGGGCCGACGTGAAGAGTCCTCCCGCGATGCTGGAGATGTCCAA
>Ga0114951_10001502_pt1 | contig 28604 bp, 24 predicted proteins | sample AM7aDNAmetaG_FD_88677 | JGI IMG/M metagenome (GOLD analysis project Ga0114951, IMG submission 88677) | Freshwater microbial communities from Finland to study Microbial Dark Matter (Phase II) - AM7a DNA metaG | ecosystem: Environmental > Aquatic > Freshwater > Lake | place: Finland: Lake Alinen... | reverse complement strand
GCCTTGCCCGCTCTCCAAAAAAAACCTTTGACTTTTGCACCCACCTCCCTTATTCTGAGCCTCCGCGTGCAGTCCCATCAGGGACAGGTCCCCTCCAAGTCGCGCCCGCCTAGTGAATCTCTATGCCGGGAGCGCAACATGCCTGAGGGACTCGATGTCCGCAGCCTTGTGGGACTGTCAAACGAGGAAGCGCTCCGCCGACTGACCATGGAGGGTCTCAACGAACTCCCCGGTTCCCTCCACCGCAGCCTGGCCGCCGTCGTTTTCGACGTGGCGCGCGAGCCGATGTTCCTGATGCTCGTGGCTTGCGGGGCGCTCTATCTGCTGACGGGCAAGCCGGTCGATGCGATTATGCTGCTCGGGTTCGTCTTCGTGGTGATGGGGATCACCATCGTCCAGGAGCGCCGCACCGAACGCGCCCTGGAAGCCCTCAAGGACCTCTCCAGCCCGCGCGCCCTGGTAATCCGCGACGGCCGCCGCACGCGCATCGCCGGCCGCGAGGTCGCGCGAGGCGACCTGGTGGTGCTGGCCGAGGGCGACCGCGTCCCCGCCGATGGCGCGCTGCTCTACGCCGTGAACCTGACGGTGGATGAGTCGCTGCTGACCGGCGAATCGGTCCCCGTGCGCAAGCGCGCGGCGACGGGCCAGCGCCGCATGGAACGCCCCGGCGGCGAGGACCTCCCCTGCGTTTATTCCGGCTCCCTGATCACCGCGGGCCACGGCATTGCCGAGACGCTGGCTACCGCGGGAAATACGGAACTGGGGAAGATCGGCAAGGCGCTGCAGAGCGTCGAGCCGGAGCAGACGCTCCTCCAGAGAGAGACGGGCCGCATGGTGCGCACGCTGGCGATGGCGGGGCTGTCGCTGTGCGTGCTGGTGGTGGTCCTGTACGGGCTCACGCGCGGCGCCAGCGCCGCCGCGTGGAAGGACGGGCTGCTGGTCGGCATCACGATGGCGATGGCGACGCTGCCGGAGGAGTTCCCGGTGGTGCTGACCATTTTCCTGGCGTTCGGGGCGTGGCGCATTTCGCAGAACCGGGTGCTGACGCGCCGGATGCCCGCCGTCGAGACGCTCGGCGCGGCCACGGTGCTGTGCGTGGACAAGACCGGAACGCTCACGCTCAACCAGATGTCGGTGAAGGAGCTGGTCGCCGGCGGAACGCGGTTCGACGCGACAGGCGCCGAGGGGCGTCCGCTGCCGGAGCCGCTCCACGAGACGCTGGAATACGGCATCCTGGCGGGCAAACGCGATCCATTCGACCCGATGGAGAAGGCGCTGCGCGATATCGGCACGCGCACGCTGACGAATACGGAGCATCTGCATCACAACTGGAAGCTGGTGCAGGAGTACCCGCTTTCTCCCGAGCTGCTGGCGATTTCGCGAGTGTGGCAGTCGCCGGAGGGCGGGGAATTCATCATCGCCTCCAAGGGCGCGCCGGAGGCCATTGCGGACCTCTGCCATCTGCCGCAGGCGCGCCGCGAGGAGCTTTCCGCGCAGGTGGGCCGCATGGCCGCCGAAGGGCTGCGCGTGCTCGGAGTGGCGAAGGCGCATTTCCGCAAGAAGGAACTGCCCGTCGGGCAGCATGATTTCCGCTTCTCGTGGGTCGGGCTGATCGGCCTGGCCGACCCGGTCAGGCCCGCCGTGCCCGCCGCCATTCAGGAGTGCTACACGGCGGGCATCCGCGTGATCATGATTACGGGGGATTACCCCGCCACGGCGCAGAGCATCGCGCGGCAGATCGGGCTGAAGAGCCCGGAGCAGGTGATCACCGGCCCGGAACTGGACAAGATGAGCGACGAGGAGTTGGCGCAGCGCATCCCCGGGGTGAACATCTTCGCGCGCGTCGTGCCGGAGCAGAAGCTGCGCATCGTCAAAGCGCTGAAGGCCAACCGCGAGGTGGTCGCGATGACCGGCGACGGCGTCAACGACGCGCCCGCGCTCAAGGCCGCGCACATCGGCATCGCCATGGGGGAACGCGGCACCGACGTGGCGCGCGAGTCCAGCGCCCTGGTGCTGCTCGACGACGACTTCTCCAGCATCGTCCAGGCGGTGAAACTCGGCCGACGCATTTTCGACAACATCAAGAAGGCGATCAGTTACATCTTCGCCATCCACGTGCCCATCGCGGGGCTCTGCATGGTGCCGATCTTCTTCAAGGACCTGGCCGACCCGATCCTCATGCCGGTCCACGTGGTGTTCCTGGAGCTCATCATCGACCCGGCCTGCTCGATCATTTTCGAGGCCGAGCCGGCGGAGCCGGACATCATGCGCCGCCCGCCGCGCAACCCGCATGACCGGCTGTTCAGCCGGCGGACCATCGGGCTGAGCCTCGCGCAGGGGGTCATCGTCCTGATCCTCGTGCTGGGGGTCTTTATCGTGGCGCGCCGCCTGGGGCATGACGCCGACGTGGCGCGCGGGCTGACCTTCGTCGCGCTGGTGGTGGCGAACCTCTGCCTGATCCTCACGAACCGTTCCTGGTCGCGGACCATCATCGGGATGTTCAAGGTGCCCAACTCCACGGTGAAGTGGGTTGCCGGCGGCGCGATGCTCCTGCTGGCGCTCGTTGTGACGACGCCTTTCCTGAAGAAACTTTTCCACTTCGGCACGCTGGACTGGAACGATCTGACGCTCTGCGCCATCGCCGGCGTGGTAAGCATCGGCTGGTTCGAGGCGCTGAAGCTGTTCGAGCAGCTTCGCGCCGCGCGCAAGAAGCGGGCGTGAGAGCACTAAAGACTCTTCACCGCAGAGACACAGAGAACGCAGAGAACGGCACAAGCAGGGCAACAACGGCCACGACAGTCACCACGGAGCGCCACGGAGGACCACTGAGGACGGCAAGGCCAGGTGACGGCAACGACGGAATCTACTACAAAACATGCAAAAGAGGCGAAAGGAAACTTGGACTCTCTTCGCGCATTTCGCCGGACTGTGCAGCGTGTCGCGCACGGTGCATTTCGTAGTTTCTCTCTTTGTCGGCGCCGTTCTCTGCCGTTTGTCAACGTCTTAGCCGTTGCCCTGTACCTGCCGTCCTCCGCGTTCTCCGCGTCTCCGCGGTGAATCTCGTTACCCTGACTCGCCGTTCTCCGTGGCCCTCCGTGGTGAAAGCCGTCCTCGTTCTCTTTGACTTTCCGCCCCTCAGGAATTAGGTTGGTCGCCATGAAGAGCTTCATTCTGCGGCGGCTGCTGAACCTAGTCCCGGTGATGCTGGGGATCAGCCTGGCCGCGTTCATTATGATGTACGTCCTGCCCGGCGACCCGGCGACGCTGATGGCGCCGCAATCGGCCGACGAGCGCGTCCTCGCCGAGGTCCGCGCGCAATACCACCTGGATGACCCGCTGCCAAAGCAGTACCTGAACTTCCTGGGGCGCGCGGCGCACGGCGACCTGGGCATTTCCGTGCAGACCGGGCGGCCCGTCGTGCGTAAACTTCTGGAATCCTTCCTCCCCACGCTGCAATTGGCGGCGGGATCGCTGCTCTTCGCGCTGATCGTCGGGGTCGGCGCGGGAGCGGTCAGCGCCGCAAAACCGCGCTCATGGCTGGACGCCGCCTGCATGCTCGGGGCACTGGCGGGGGTGTCGCTGCCGGTCTTCTGGCTCGGAATGATGCTGATGCTGTTGTTCGCCGGGCCGCACAGTTGGCTGGCGGTGAGCGGCTACGAGCCGCTGAGCCTGCGCCATTTCGCCCTCCCCTGCATCGCGCTGGGGTCGGTGACGGCGGCGCTGCTGGCGCGGCTGACGCGCTCCAGCCTGCTGGAAGTGCTCTCGCGCGATTACATCCGCACCGCGCGCGCCAAGGGGGTGGCGGAGTGGCGCGTGCTGCTGCGCCACGGAATGCGCAACGCAATGCTTCCCATCGTGACGATGATCGGCGCCTCGCTGGCCGGCCTGCTTTCCGGCGCGGTGCTGACCGAGACGGTCTTCAACATCCCCGGCCTCGGACGCGCGATCCTCGACGCCATCGGCGGACGCGACTACCCCGTGGTGATGGGCGCGGTGCTCTGGCTGGCGCTGATGTTCGTGGCGCTCAACCTGATCGTGGACCTGCTGTATGCGGCGCTGGACCCGCGGATACGATATGAGTGACAAGACTATTCAATCAAACGGAGGCCGTGGTGGAGCGCGCTGTCCCAGCGCGCTTCTCCCCGATCACTCGCCGCGCGCCATTTTCGTTGGCGTCATTGCGAGGACCCCGCCTGGGGCGGGGGACGAAGCAATCTTTGCGTGGGGAAGATGTCGATGAGTCCATCGGTTTGCGCGCCTGAAGATTGCTTCCCCCGCCTTCGGCGGTGTCGCAATGACGAACTGCAAACTGGCTTGAGCAATGACTGATATGAGTGAACGACCGACGGACAACATGAAGATTGCCACGGCCCGCAACGACGGGCCTCGCAATGACCTCTCATTGAAACCGGCGACGGCATCGCGCGGCGAAGGGCCGATGCGGACGGCCTGGCGGCGGTTCCGCCGCAGCCCGATGGCGCTGCTGGGTCTCTGGCTGGTGGGGATCATGATCGCCGCCGCGCTGATCGGCCCCTGGGTTACGCCGTACGCCTACGACGAGCCGATCAAGCACAGCGCCACTGACGCCCCTTCTTGGCGGCACCCGCTGGGGCTGGACCAGAACGGGCGCGACGTGATGACGCGCGCATTCTACGGGGCGCGCGTTTCATTGCAGGTGGCGCTGGCAGCGACGGTGGTCGCGGTGGCGCTTGGCATTTTCGCCGGCGCGATGGCGGGATATTTCGGGCGATGGACGGACGAGCTTTTCATGCGCGCCGCCGACGCGTTCAGCGCGTTCCCGGGCATCCTGCTGGCCGTCGCGATCACGGCGGCGTTCCGCACGCGGTCGCTGATGGTGGTCTTCATCGCGCTCGGGCTGGTGGGGTGGAGCGGGCTGGCGCGCATCGTGCGCAGCCAGGTGCTGACCCTGCGCGAGGAGGAGTTCGTGCAGGCGGCGCGCGCTCTGGGGGTGGGACGGATGCGCATCCTCTTCCGCCACATCCTCCCCAACTGCCTCGCCCCGGTCATCGTCACCTCGACGCTGCTCATGGCGGGCAACATCCTCGGCGAGGCGGGGCTCAGTTTCCTCGGCATCGGCGTCGAGCCCCCCTACCCGAGTTGGGGCGTCATGCTCGCCGAGGCGCGCTCCTGGTTCCCGCTCTACTGGTGGATGAGCGCCTTCCCCGGCGTCGCCATCGCGCTGACGGTCCTGGGGTTCAACCTGCTGGGCGACGGGCTGCGGGACGCGCTGGATCCGAAGGGGTAGAACGACGATTGTAGATTACTGATTACTGATTGGCGATTTGCGATTGGCACGACTCAGCGCGGTGACGCGCGAGGATCATAAGTCCGTCATTGCGAGGAGTTCCCCGCCCCGCGGGGGAACGACGCGGCAATCTTCCAGCTTTCCGTTTCCGTGGTAGAATGCGCCGGGTGAGACCTTGGGCGCCGGGCTGGCTTTGTCCGGGAGGCGGCAGATGAGACGCGCTTGTCAGCTTTGTGGAGAAGAATACAAGGTTCCGGCATTTAGCTTCGATAAGGGCTGTTGCTCGAAGCACGCGCGCGGCTTCTTTTCAGAACCCCTTTGGTTCCGGCCCTCCCCAGAAGGAACCCGGTCTTTATGGGACTTCCTCATCAAGATACATTTCGTCTACATCATCCCCACTGCGCTGCTCGATCCACCAATTGCACCTATCGCGGTCTATTCCCTGGCGATGGTCCTTTATTTCGGCGCGCGTAGCGCGACTGGGTACTACAGGGGATACCCGATTCTGACGAATCGACAGATTACCGGCCTTGCGTGGCTGCCCCTGTACGGCCCCATTCTCGCTTTGGTCTTCTCTGGGCTGGGACAAATCATTCGGCATGGCCCCTGAGAAACTGCAACTCATGGTTCTTAGGTCTTCGTTCTCCGTGGTCCTCCGTGGCGCTCCGTGGTGGACTTCCTCCGCCGTCGCATTTCCGCCCGCACATCCTCCGCCGTCAGCAGCGCGCCGCGTTCGATGAGGGCGACGACTTCCTCCTCCAGCCATCCTTCCTCGGAGGGGATGTACCCTTCCACCCCCTGCACGTACGGGCAGTCGGCGGGGAAGACCCCCAGCTTGATTCCCTGATCCACCGGCACGCAACGGTGATTGTCCTGGAAACGGGTCTCGTAGATGCGGCAGAGGCGGGTCTTCACGTCGAGGCAATCGCAGGGGCGGCGCGTGGTGAAGACGCGCTCCCCCACGACATACTTCTCATAGCAGCAGCGCGCACAACGACGGCAAAGCGATTCGTGGTCCGTCTTCGACATCAGTGATATCCCCAGGGGGTTCTCACCACGGAGACACGGAGGCACGGAGAACGGCCTGTTAGGGGACAACGGCAACGAGACGACAAATTCAATAACCGCCGTTGCCGTTAAACTGGCCTGCCGTTCTCCGTGCCTCCGTGTCTCCGTGGTGAACCCACCGTCTCAATGAGCGCGGCCCACGGCGTTGAGCGCGTCGAAGCAGATGAAGGGGGCTTCCAGCGAGCCGTGCCATTCCGTCTCCGCGCTGATCTCCCGGATGCGGTTGAAGGCGTCGAAGGCGTTCCCCGCCAGCATGCAATCCTTCACGCGCCCCACGACCTCGCCATTCTCCACCAGGAAGCCGAGTTCGATGTTCACGGAGAACGCGCCGGCAAGCACGTTCGACTGCCCCGCGCCGAGCGCCGCGTCCACCAGCAGGCCGCGTTTCATGCCGCGCAGAATCTCCGCCATCGGCATCCGCCCTGGCTCCAGGCGCAGGTTCGCCTCGCCCGGGCGCGGCATGGAGCTGCAGCCGCGCATCCCGTTGCCGGTGGATTGAGTCCCCATCATCCCGGCGGTTTGCAGATCGTAGAGGAAAGTCTTGAGGACTCCCTTCTCGAACAGCGCCTTGCGGCGCGCGGGCACTCCCTCGCCGTCAACGGACATCGAGCCGTCGGCATAATCCACCCAGGGGTCATCCCAGAGGCTCACGCGCGAATCGAGGATGCGCTCGCCGAGCCGTTTGGCCAGGAGCGACGCTCCCTTCTGCACCGTCTTGCCGTTGGTGTTCGCCCCGAAAGTGCCGAGCATGAAATCGTACGCGCGCGGGGTGAACAGCACGGGGAGCGTCTCCTCGCCCAGATGCACTTCCTTCTGGCTCATGCGGATCCAGTCGGCCACCTTGCGCGCGTGGCGCATCAGGTCGGGGTCGAAACGGCAGGAGCTTGACCCTTCGTCCACGGAGAGGAAACTCTCCCCGCGCACGAGAAAGCCGCCGATGCCCATGCTGAAACCGGTCGAGGACTCCTCCTGATGCAACCCGGCGCTGTTGCAGACAACGCTCGTGCCCGCGTCGCGCTCGACTCCGCCGCCGCAGTGCGCGTCGGGGAAGGAGGCGTGAATGCAGTCAATCCCTTCGCGCGTCATATCGGCCGCGCGCTCCATGGTGAGGGCGGGCACTTGCGGGTCGAACTGCGCCACCGGAACAGCGCCCGCGGCGCTGGCGGGGAAGGCGAACTTCGCCTCCTGCCCGAACGCCGCGCTATCCAGCGCGTTGGAGATGAGCAGGTCGATGGCGTCGAGGTCGTTCGTGCTGGAGAACCCCAGCCGCCCCTTCTGGATCACCCGCAACCCCACGCCGCGCACGGCGCTGGAACTGACGGTCTTGAGCTTGTCATCCTGAAATCTCACCCCCGCGCTCTCGGATTCCTCGAAGATCACCTCCGCCTGCTCCACGCGCGCCTTCGCGCGCTTCAGGACGGACTGGGCGATGTCGCTTGCGCTTTGTGGCATGGTCGCACCTCTGCACAACACTCTGGAATGGGCCTCTCTCTGACGTAAACTAGCATAGAGGGGCGCGCGTGTCCAAGCCGAGCGCGCTTTATTGATCGAACTCCACCGGCACACCCGCTCGGAGCATCTTGCCCAGGCGCACGGCGTCCCAGTTGGTCAGGCGGAAGCAGCCGTGGGAACCGGTCTTGCCGATCATCTCGGGCGTGGGGGTGCCGTGCATCCCGTAGCCGGGCAGGTTGAGGGCGATCCAGCACAGGCCGACGGGATTGCGCGGGCCGGGCGGTATAATGAGCTTCGACTGGGGCTCCTTGACCTCCGGCCATAGCGCGGGGTCGAACGTGTAATCGGGGTCTCGGATCACCGTCACCACCAGCGCCGCGCCGGCGGGGCGCTTCTCCTTATCGCGGGCGATGGAGCAGTGGAAGAGCGCCACAAGCTTGCCCTCTTTGTCGAAGCAGCGGATGACCTTCTCCGTCAAGTTCACGCGCAGACTCTCGACGCGCGGGCACTTGGGCGCTTCGATGGCGGGCACGGTGAGCGCATCGCCCGCTTTGACCTTGGCGAAATCGACGCCTTCATTGAGTCGGGCCAGCAGCCCCTGCGAGCAGTGGAACTTCTCCGCCGCCATATCGGCCATCGTGGCGTAGCCCATGCGCGCCATGCGGGAGCGCTCAAGCCAGTCCTGCGGCCAGCCGGTGACCTGAGCGGCATCCTCCGGCGTGATCGTGTAGGGCAGGGTGTACCCAGCGGACGGCACGTTCAGCGCGGCGGCGGCGTCGGCATCCAATTCGTCCGAGGCGGCCAATCCGCGCGCCTGGCGGAACTCGCGCAGCGCCAGGAGCGTCTTGGGGCCTATCTTGCCGTCAATCAACCCCGGCGAGAAACCTTCGCGCTCCAGGGCGATCTGCCAGGCCAGACACTCCCCCAGCGGAATCGCGTCGGCGCGCGGGGCGGGAGCAGGCTTCTCGGTTTGGGCAGGCGCGGAGGCCATCACGTCCGCGGGAGATGGAGCCGCCGTCACTTGCCACGCGGCCAGCAAACACAGCGCAATCACAGCCAACGACTTCTTCAACTTCATGACGGCACTTTCAACGTATGACAGCCACTTCCATCGAGCGCCGTATTATCGTCTTTACACACCGCAGGGGCAAGGTATGCCTCGCCCCTACAACGACCTGCGCGCGCCATACCCAGCCCTGGGCTGGTATGGGCTGCCCTTTAGGGCGGAAGGAAAAGGGGTCAGGCAACTTTTCGAAAGGCTGAAAAGTAGCCAGACCCCTTTTCCTCGTCAATTCGCCAATCGCAAATCAGTAATCTACAATCGCCAATCGCCGTTGCTTCACTGCCCGCCCACGACGACATCCCTTATCCTCACATGTGGCCCGCCTCGGCGTACAATATGCCGTCATTGCGAGGCCCGCCTACGGCGGGCCGTGGCAATCTCCCTGCTTTCCGTTGCCGTCGGGCCGACAAGGTCTACCCCTCTTCCTCCAGAGAACCGGCCAAGTCGCGCCAGAAGGGATTCGCCTGGGCAATCAATTCCTCTTTCCGCGCCCGGGACCATGATTTAATCTGTTTCTCGCGGGCAATGGCCGAGGCCGCGTCGGGAATCTCTTCGTAAAGCAGCAAGAGGGTTACATTATATCGCTTCGTGAACCCTTCATGTATCTTCGCCCGATGCTCCAGCACGCGCCGGCCCAAGTCGTTCGTCACGCCGGTGTAAAGGACGCTCTTGTTCGCGTTTGTCATCATATAGACATACATCGGTCATTCCGCGAGCAGGCATACGGAAAAGCGGGAGATTGCCACGTCGTTCCATCCCGAGACGGGATGGAACTCCTCGCAATGACGACTTGTTATTGTCCGCCCACGACCACATCCCGTATCCTGACATGCGGCCCGCCATCCGCCACGCGCAGCGGGGACTGGCCTCCCTTGCCGCAGCCGCCGAGGCCGCCGAACATCCGGCGGTCGTTGCCGATGGCGTCGATGTGCTTGAGGGTGTAGAAGACGTTGCCGGTGAGCACCACGTCGCGCAGCGGCTCGGCCAGTTTGCCGTCGCGGATGCGGTACGCCTGCTCGCTGGAGAAGCTGAACATTTCCATGTCCGTCTGCCCGCCGAGGAATCCCTTGGCGTAGATGCCGTCCTTGACTTCGGAGAGCATCTGGTCGAAGGGGACACTGCGCTCCTCCATGTAGGTGTTGCTCATGCGGACGATGGGAGAATAGCCGTAGCTGATGGCGCGCGCGTTGCCGCTGGGTTCCTCGCCCATGAGTGCGGCGGTCTCGCGCGAGTGCAGCCGCCCCACGAGTTTCCCCTCCTTGAGCAGGTAGTTCTTCCGCGCGGGGGCTCCTTCGCTGTCGAAGAAGTAGCTGCCGGCCAGGCCGGGGATGCTGGCGTCATCCACGATGTTCAGTTCCTCGCCGCCGAACTGCCGACCGAGCTTCATGATCTCCTTGAGCCGGTCATGCTCGTAGATGAAATCCGCCTCGCTGAGGTGGCCGAACGCTTCGTGGACAAAGACGCCGGTGAGCTGCGGGTCGGTGATGATGGTGTACTTCCCCGCCTCGGGGGGCTTGGCGGTGAGCAGTTCGACCGCCTGGCGCACGACGTCGTCGCACTTCGCCTCAAGGCCGCGGCAGATCTGGAAGCCGCGCAGGTCGCCGACGCTGTGGCGGCCGGTCTGCACGTTGGAGCCTTCCATGACGATGGCGGCGAGGGCGACGCCGCAGAAGGTCATCTGCTGCTCGATGAAGGTTCCGTCGGAGTTGGCAAAGAAGAGGCTGCCGGCGGAGTCCATGTAGCGGGCGGAGGTGGTCTTGATCTTGTCGGAACCGCGGCGCAGCGCTTCGTTGTAGGCGCGGCAAAGGGCTTCCTTTTCGGCCAGGGAGACCTGCGTCGGGTCCTCCTGCGGCTGCGTCTTGTATGTGCCGGTGTGCGGCGCGACGGGGGCGAGGCGCGCGGTGCCGCCGCCGATGAGCTGCGCCTGGTCGCGCGCCATGGCGACGTAGCGCGGGAGGTCGGCGATGTCGTTGAAGGAGGGGAACCCCCACGCGCCGTTCACCAGCACGCGGACGCAGCCGCCCAGGCTGGTGCTCTCGCCGATCCCCTCCAATTCCTTGCCGGACCATGTGACGTGCGAGCCGCGCCCGCGATGCACTCGCACTTCGGCGTACTGCGCCCCGGCAACGCCCTGCACGGCTTTGCGAATCAGATCTTCCATTTCAGTTCCTTCTGTTACGGCCAATTCTCACCACGGAGGGCCACAGAGAGCCACGGAGAACGGCAACGCCAATTACGAATCGCCGTTCTAACATTTTCGAGCAGACGTTGCCAACAAGGCGCAAAGAAACCGTGTAGCGCGGGTTATCAAACCCGCGAATCCACTGACGCGGACTTGCCGCTTGACTTCGCTCGCGGCCCCGAGTTGGTCGAGGGGATAGTCCGCGCTACATTTCAAGTTGCGAAACCGGCTCTCTGCAACGCCCGCATCACTCGTACCCACAAGCGAGCTACTTCGCCGGATAGCCGACGGTCTGGACCAGGACGATCTTCTGCTCCGGGCGGAGTTTGAGCAGCGGAGCCAGGGCGTCGCGGTCGACCATGGCGCGCACGACGGTGTCCAACCCCTCGGAGGCGCAGTAGAGGTAGACGTTCTGGCTGATGAAGCCGGTGTCCGCGGCGGCATAGGTGACCTTGTCCTGATCGTTGGCCTTGCCCATCTTCGCGTAGTCGGCCACGAAGATGAGGTTCAGCGGGGCGTCCTTCACGAAGGGCTGCTTGCCGGTGGCGGCGCGCGCGTCGGCGGTACTGATCACCACGAGGTTCTTCGCCTTGGGATCGTACTGGTAGAGCCCGTCCGCTGTCGCGAGGTAGACATCCACCTCCTGCCAGTTCATCGCCGAGGGGGCGGTGCGGTGACCGTCGTCGCGGTTGATGCCGTCGGCGGCCCAGAGCAGGTTGGCGAGCACCTGGTCGGGAAGTTTGCCCGGGAGGAAGGCGCGGGCGGAATGGCGCGCCTTGAGCGCATCCATCAGCGGCTTGCCGCCCGTCGTCTGGGGGGCGGGCAGCGAACGGGTCGCTGCCGGATCGGCGGCGACGACGGACGCGCCGATGAGGAGGATTGCGGCGGACATTGCGCATACCGATCCGATGCGGAAAGTTCTCATGACACTGCCTCCAAAGTTCCCGTGGAAGAGAAGAAATTCCGTGGCCGGCCGGTCCTGCCCCCGGCACCGGATACTTTCGGTATTGTAACCGCAATGGCGGTGCGAGTGGAGCGAAATGGGAGTTTGCGTTCCGGGCTCCATGGCGCAAAGCGGCAGGCGTTGGCAATCGAGGGTCTCCTGACAGCAGCACAGCCGAGGGCGGCTGTGCCACATGGAACGCTAGTGCCCCGACGCAATCAGCCGGGGGCGGCTGTACCACATGGAACGCTGCGGCTGCGGCGCTATCAGCCACCGGCTCGGCCGTTCTCATGCGCCAGAGCGCAGCATGCCGCGCGCCTTCAATGACATACGACGCCACGGCCCGGCCGTTATGCCACATGGACTTACGCCCGCTTGTTGCAAAACATTCTGACGGAGAGGATAATCGATGTTAAGTGCGTGGTCTTCGTCAACCGCCGGGGTACGCCGCCAAAACCTCTTACATAAGGAAATATGGCATGGTGCGTCTTACTCTATGCGCGCTCCTGCTGGCCGCTTGTGTCACTCCCGCCCGCGCTCATTTGTGCAACGACGTTTTCGCCCTGGCCAAGGACAATCTGGCGGTGAAGGTGGATATCCGCGACGGGCAGCTTCGCATCGCGCAGCAGGCCTCCTTTCGCGTTTACCTGCTCAACACGATGGACCGCGATATCGTCAACATCAATCTGGAAGTGAAGAGCGACGAGTTCACCGGGCAGGTCGCTCCCTCCACGGACTGGAAGAGCTTCCCGCTGCTCAAGGCGGTCAAGGCGGGCGGGCAGAAGCAGTTCTTCACCGTCACGCTCCAGCGCAAGCCGGGCATTGCCGATGGCAAGTACAAGATCAGCCTGCGCCTGTTCAACGGCCAGAACGCGAGCCAGGAATTCAAGTCGGTGGATTTGGAGAACGCGGCGGACCTCATCGCGCTGCCGCGCGCCAAGGGAATCAAGATCGACGGTCAGGCCCAGCCCGCCGAATGGGAGAATGCGGCGATCTGCACCGATTTCTACACCCACGGCACGGCCGGCGGCAAAGGGAAGTTCGCCGAGAATCACAAGGCGGACGCGCAGGTGCGCGTGCGGATGCTGGCCGATGAGAGCAATTTGTACTGTCTGGTGAATTTCCAGGGTGGAGCGGATGCCGAGGCGGATGAGGCGGTGATGTACCTCGCCCCCACGTCGGCTGACGCGCCGGTCGCCGTCACGTTCAACCGGCTGACGGGGAAGGTCGCCGTCGAGAAGGAAGGCGTTGCCATCGAGTCGGCCGCGAGCGCCGACAAGAGCGCCATCGAATGCCGCATCCCGCGCGCGCTGCTGGGCGGCCAGGCCGCCAAGGCTTTTTGCGCCAACTTCACGCGCACGCTGACGGAGGGCCAGGCCAAGACGGTCACCTACTGGCGAGGGAACGCCTATTCCGTGCGCGATCCGATCATCTTCGGCCAGTTCAGATTTGCAGAGTAACCGAGAATGAAGCGTCATTGCGCGCAGACTTGCCCCACTCAACCTGAATTGCATGGCGAATTGTCTGCGTGGGACGCTCATAAACATGGTCATCGCGAGGAGTTCCCCGCAACGCGGGGGACGACGTGGCGATCTTCCGATCTTCCGTCAGGCCGTTCCCCCCATGCACACTGCACGCAGGCGGAGCAGGCCGCCCGTCTCCAACCCCAACGAATAACTGGAAGATTGCCACGGCCCGCCACTTCGACTTCGCTCAGGGTGGGCCTCGCAATGACAACCATTGTTCTACGCACATTGCTCGTCGGCGCAGCACTCGCGCTGCTGGGCACAAGCGCGGCGGCCGAGCAGGCTGCGCTGCAACTGGTTCCGGCGGACGAGAGCCAACTCTCCGCGACCGGCGCGGCGGCGCCCGCGGCGGCCGGAACGGTGCTGGTCTTCGGCCGGTTCGACGACCCCGCTTTCTCCATTGCCGACCCCACGCAGATCACGGTGGTGGATGCGAAGGGTGAGCAACTGCCGCTCCTCATCGAGGAAAACAGCCTCTTCCGCGACCTCGGGAGGATCGTCTCCATGCGCTTCGTCTTCGCGCTGCCGGAGAGCGAACTGGGCGCGGAGGGACTCCAACTGAAATGGGGTCCCGAGGTGCGCGCGGTGAACGTCGTCGGCGAGGGGATCGCGCTGGCGCCGGTGGCGCATGAGCGGCTGCGGCAGTTCCGCTGGAGCCGCGCGGCGTCGGGCGCGGAGCCCCCTTCCGTCGCGACCATCGAGGTTATCGCCGACAGCCACGCCGATTATTACTTCCTCTGGTACCTGCTGCCGATCTCGGTCATCTTCACGCTTCTTACGATTCGGAAGATCCGTGCGCGCCATTCAACTGATTGAGCCTCTGCTTCGTTTCGCGACGCCGCTGACTTCACCGCTGCTGGCGCTGTTGGCGGCGGTGGCGCTGCCGATGTTGCGCCGGATGGGCGCCGGCGCAAACGCAGGCCAATGTGGCGCGGGTTATCCAACCCGCGATCATCATGCGGTTCTTCCTCTTCCGCGCGCCGCCGGCGCGCGACGCGGACTTGATAGTCCGCGCCACACACGGCCTCCGGTCCAAACGTGTAGCGCGGGTTCTCCAATCCGCGATATCGTTCGTTCCTTCCTTTTTCCACGCGGGCTGAAGCCCGCGCTACACGCAACATTCCTCGGCGCGGCGCTATTGGCTGCCTTCTTCGCCGCCTACCACCTCGCGGCACTCAACGCGGCGGTGGAGCGCTGGCTGGGCGCGCTCAACTCGCCGATCTTCGCGGTCTTCCTGCTCATCATCCTCCCCGCGATGTACCTGCCGCGCAACCGATGGTACAAGCTCTTCCTGCTCCTGCCGGCAGCCGTCGTCGCGCTGGCGGTGCTGGCAGGGTTCGAAGCATACGGCTCCGTGCCCGCAGGGCATGAGGGCTTCTACTGGTTCCTCATCCGCCCGGCGTACCTCATGGGGGCGGTTGCGTCGCTGCTGGTGCTGATCCAGCCGCTGCTCAGCCTGGGCCGGTTCCGGCTTGCGGTGCGCGTGGCCTGCCTGCTGGTGCTGCTCTACGGCGGGTTCGCGCTGAGGCAGGATTACGCGGACTACCAGGGGATGCTCGCGCGCCGCCCGCATGCGCGTCCGGACATCATGACGCTGGCCGAAACCTCGCCGGTGCTCCAGAGCGACGGCCGCATGACGCACCTCCCTTCCGCGCCCTGCCGCTTCACCGCCGACGGCGGCTACGTGCAGGGATGCAACATGGAGTTGGCTCAGCGGTTGATGCAACTGAACACATCCGCCCTCTCCGCGCGCGACCCGGCGGTGATCGGCGCGCTCTCGGTGCTGCTGGGGGCAACGGCGCTCCTCCTGACGCTCTGCTTCCTCTCGGCGCGCTGGACGTGCGGCTGGCTCTGCCCGTTGAGCACGCTGGGGAGCCTGTTCGATTTCATCCGGCGCAAGCTCGGGCTGCCGCACCTGAAACCCTCGCAGCCGGTGAAGCTGGGGCTGCTCTTCTCTGGGCTGGGCTTCGCGGGAATCGCCCTGGCGATGGCGAAGCTCTACCCGCATCTGGACGCGAACGGAAAATTCGCCGGGTGCAAAATTCCGCTCTACCCCTTCTGCAAAATCTGCCCGAGCCAGCAGGTCTGCCCGGTCGCGGCGGGCGGGCCTGGGATGGTTTCCGGGCTGCCCTCGTGGGAGTGGGGATGGGGGTTCTTCCGCGTCGCGAGCGTCACGCTGCTGCTGTTCTTCGGCTTCGCCTTCATCACGAGCCGGCGGCTCTGGTGCCGGCTCTGCCCGATGGGGATGATCAGCGGGATTTTCAATCGCGGCGGGATGTTCCGGCTGCGCAAGGATGCGGGCAAGTGCAACCGCTGCGGCGTCTGCGCGGAGGTCTGCCCCATGCACATCGACCGCGTCCGCGCCGAGATGGAGCAGCCCGACGTGAGTTCCTACGACTGCGTCCTCTGCCTGAAATGCATCGAGAAATGCCCCCGCAACGGCTGCCTGTCGCTGGAACATGGAGGGGTGAAGGTGGTGGAGTCGAGGTTCGAGGAGTAGGGCGCGTAATCAAGCCTGTTCTCAACATCACGTCGTGAAACAAAGCTCTGAACTTACTGTTCATCGGTTTTTCGATACTTCTCAAGTTCTGCCGTGGTGAGGTTGTCAGGAGACACGAGCCGATAGTGCTTCTCGGCGGCGATCTTCACCTCTTCACCTTCCTCGACAAATTCGAAAAGGACGATGGTCTTGTCTGCGGCGAACTGGGCGCCGATCGGACGGCACACAAGACCAGGGAATTTCTGGCGGCAAACGCCAACGTCCTGCTTCACCTGAACAATGCTGAGGCGATCCTTGCCGCCCTTGGCCTGAACCGGAAATACATAGTGAACGCCACCGCGATCCACGCCGATGTAGACTTCGTCAGTTTCAACTTGCCCCACTTCCGATACAAACGTGCGAAGATGGCTCTGTAGCGAGTAACATGTGACTCGGGTGAAGATGTCTATCAGGCGGTTGTAGCGAACTTTGGCCAAGAGGGCCTGTTCGTCATCCAAAGCGTACATTGAAATGATGCCCGGCGTAGCCTCGGGAATCTTCGTTTCAGAGAGCATCTGGTTCGGGTGGATATCCGATTTTGCGCACAAGGCAAAGCGATAACAAGCACGGCCCGACGGCAGAATAAGCCATTCTTTCCCCCGCGTCGCCGTCTTGCGGACACTTTCAGGAAGAGCGATCCGATACCGGAACGAGTAGATAAGATCGCCCAGGTTCTTAGGCAAACGTATCTTGAGCTTTCGCGCCTGCTGTTCAATCTCGCGCCGCTCGAACTCGAATGAGGCCGTGCCTGCTTTGTAGTGAGAGAAAAAGACGTTCTCGATGATTTGTTCGTATCGGTTCTTCACACCCGCCTCCTCTTTCCAACAAGTTTTCTCTTTGTCCGGTACTTCGCGCGCGCTTCGGCGACCGAACTGGCCTGCGATTCCTTGGCCGCGCCCGGCCAGCGCAGCAGCAGAACTTCTTCACGCAACTGCTCGCGCGTTGCGGTGGCAAGGCGGGTGCGGAACAAGTCCGTACCCATGACTTCATACCCAAGCGAGTGCGCTATTTCACCAATCAGTTTCCCGGTTCGAATGAGCACGCGGAGATAGGAGGCCTGATCTCCTACAACATAGGCGAGTTGCGCACCGGGGCGTAGCGCTCGCCGCAATTCACTCAGGTGCCGCGTCATACCGCCGAAGTACAGTTTGGTCACCCGCGGGTACAGGCGCTCAAAGCCGGAGGTCTTTCCCAATTCAACTCGCCGGGCCTCGATGCGCGAGGCGATCTGGTTGATCTCCAGATGGTTCGCAATCCAGCGGTCGTCCTTGTCATCCACATAGACCGTTCTTGTGTTGGAGCAGACAAGTCCCTTCTTGAATTGCCGCAACTCCGCCTTGCTGCGAAGGAAGCCGAGAATCACGGACTCCAATCGCGTGGTTCTCGTATAGTCTTTCTCGTTCGGATACGGCGGCGACGTGATTACCGCGTCAATGCTTTGCGCCTTTAGTACCCCGGAGAGGCTTCGAGCATCCACCTGCAACACATCGGCTGGCGCATATGAGACTTCACACAGCAACGTCAGGTCGCTTGCCATCTGATGTACCAGCCCCAGCCATGTCGAAACGACAGGCGCGTCGACTTTCGGCTTGCCTACGCCGACCTCGGGGCCGAAGTGCAGGTTGCTGATGCTCTCCACGAGCGCCCGTGCAAGCGCAAGTCGCTCGTGGTCCCAAAATCGGTCATCGCGAAGTTCTTCCAGAACATCCAGCAAAACCAATGTCTTGTGCAATGGCAACGGGCTGATTGACCCCTTGAGCAAGAGAGCGTTCATCTCAGCCGGCAGCGAACGCAACGCAACGCGGGACAATGCGAAACGTCGGGCAAAGATCGCTTCGGATAGCCCTTCCGCCGCCAACCGGACTTCGGTTGCATCGGCCACAGCGTTTGCGTGTTCAACAAACGCCTTCGGCTCGGGGCTCCAATCCGTCTTGACGCGGCTGGCATAAGCGGCCATGGGATTGGCTTCGATTCCGACGCTTGGAATGCCCAGTTTTTTGCATTCGACCAGTGTGGTCCCAGTTCCGCAGAAAGGGTCAAGCACCAGACTTCCACGGCTGACCTCAAAACGTTCGAGGTACTCCCTGACGAGATGGGGAGGATAGGAAAGCACGAAACGATACCACTCGTGCACCCCCCGGTCGGGAGCCAACATCCGATTCTTGCCGGCATTTGGCTGGGTCAGAAGCGCGCCTTGCCTAGGCATCGATTGGGGTGTCCTTCTTCTCGCAAGACCTATAGTAATGTCCGCTGCAATGTATCCCTTATGCTCCCGAGTTGCAAGTACCTCATATCAACGCGCATGGGTTGCTTGGAGTCCCATTTATTCCCAGTTTGTGGTATCTTGGATGAAGGAATTCACTTCGGCAGTTGGTAACCGACCTCCATGAGCCAATTCGACAAACGTTACACCCTCCCCCCCTACCATGCGGAGGATCCGGGCGCGCGGAAGCGCGCGCGGTTCATCGCGGCGCAGCAACTCGAGGTGCAGGCGGGGATTTCGCATCGCCCGGCGAACATCGCCTGGTTCGAGAAGCGGATGGATTACGCTTCTGTCCCGGCCGACAAGCCGCTGGTGGGGTATTTCTGCAATATGGTCCCGACGGAGTTGATCTGGGCGGCGGGCGCGCGGCCCGTGCGGCTCGATTGCGGCAACGCGGCCCTGGTGCAGCCCGGCGAGGAGGTGCTCTCCGGCGAGGTCTGCCTGGTGGCCAAGTCCTCCTTCGGCTCTTTCCTCGACCGCGAGAGTCTGGCGAACCGCTGCGACGCGCTGATCGTCGCCGCCAGTTGCGACGCCAAGCGCAAGCTGGGCGAAGTCCTCGCCGACTTCAAGCCCACCTTCACGCTCGCCCTGCCGCCTGAGCAGGATGCCGCGCGCTACGGCAAGTCCGCGCAGGCGGAGGTGGAGCGACTGGCGGAGTTTCTCTCGGCGCGGTTCGGCACAATCTCCAAAGGGGCGCTGCTGGATGCCATCGAGGCGGGCCGCAAGCGCACCGCCCTCGTGCGCAAGCTTCAGGAAGCCCGCGCGGCGAACCCCGCCGCGATCTCCATCCGCGATTTTTTCCTCATCCTCCAGTCCAGCGCGCTTGGCGCCGACCTGGCGGAGTGGGCGGAGCAGGCGCAGGGCGCGTTGGCCGAAGCGGAAGCATACCGACCCGCCCGCCGCCGGATTCGCGCGCGCATGGTGCTCACCGGCGCGCCGATCCTCTGGCCGAATTTCAAGCCGCTGAACCTCATCGAGGAGTCCGGCGCGGACGTCGTCGCCGACACCCTCTGCACCGGGGCGCAGAGTTTCTTCGACCCGGTGGTGACGGAGGAGAAGAGCCGAGGCGCGCTGATGCGTGCGCTAGCGGCGCGGTATCTCTTCGCCAGCCCCTGCCCCTGCTTCATCTCTCAGGGGACGCGCCTGAGCCGCGTGCTGGAACTGGTCGAGCAGTTCCACGCCGACGGCGTAATCCATTACGGGCTGCGCCTCTGCCAGCTCTTCGACATGGAGAGCTACCGGCTGTCGCGCGTCCTGAAGGGGAAGAAGATTCCGTTCATGAACCTGCGCACCGATTACAGCCTGGAGGACACCGAGCAGTTGCGCGTGCGCCTGGAGGCGTTTCTGGAGACAGTGGGAGAAAGAGAATGATGAAGCTGCTGATCATAACATCGTCCTTTATGTCACTGCCTTCCCTTATGTCCTTGTTGTTTGCGGAGCATTTGCCGGGAGAACGGGAATGATCTGCGCCGGAGTGGATATCGGTTCGACGACCACGAAGGTTGTGCTGTTGGATGGCGACGTCATCCGCGCCGCGGTGGTTGTTCCCAGCGGCAACCTGCCGGGGAAGACGGCGGCGGAGACGTTCCGCTCGGCGCTGAAAGAGGCCGGGGCAGCCGAGTCCGACGTGGCGGTGGTGGCGACCACGGGCTACGGGCGGCGTCTGGCGGATTTCGGCGATATGGTGATGACGGAGATCAAGGCCTGCGCGGCGGGCGCGCTCTTCCGCCCCGGTCCCGACGGGCCGATCCACACCGTCATCGATGTCGGCGGACAGGACACCAAGGTGGTCTCCCTCGACGACAGCGGCGAGATCGAGGATTTCAGCATGAATGACAAGTGCGCCGCCGGCACGGGGCGCTTCCTGGAAATGCTCGCCGCCAAGCTCGGGCTGACGTACGAGGAGTTCGTGGCCGACGCGCTCGCCTCCCGGACGTTGATCCAGATGAACGCCACCTGCGCGGTCTTCGCCGAGAGCGAGGTGGTGGGAATGCTGGCGCGGAACGTCTCCAAGTCGGACATCGCCGCGGCGGCGCACAACGCCATCGCGTCGCGCATCGCCAGCATGACCCGGCGCGTCGGGCAGCGCGGCGGGTTCTGCTTCGTGGGCGGAGGCGCGCGCAATGCCGCGCTGGTCCGCGCTGTGCAGGAGACGCTGAATCGCTTCGTCCACGTGCCGGAAGGGGCGCAGACGATCATCGCTCTCGGCGCGGCGCTCGGCGCGCGGCAGAAGGCGACCAAGGGCGGCGCAGCAACGCGAGGGAGTGCCGGATGAGCGCTATGGAGTGCGCCGCCAGCGGCGGCGCTTTGGCTTGCGGCGCGCGCGACATGCGAGAGAATGAATGCTCGGACACATTCGATAGTTCCGGCGCGGAGCCAAAGCGGCGGCGCTTCCGCCGCAGTCCAAATCACTTCGGTCGTGCGCCGGCCGATGTAGCGCGGGTTCTCAAACCCGCGATCAGCGTGCGTTCCTTCCGCTTACAAGACGCTTCGCGCCTGCTTCGCGCGACAGCGGCCGCTCCAGGGCGCAGCATGCTGCGCCCCTACAACGACCGCGGGCTGAAGCCCGCGCTACACACGAAACGCGCTTTTGCCGCCTGCCTCCTGTTCCTCGCTTTCTCCCTCTCCGGCTGCGGTCGCAAAGCGTCCGCCCCGGCGGACGTGCGTCTCTTTCACGCCGCCGGCCTGACGCCGGTGGTGGACGCCCTGCGGGAGCCGTGCAAGGCGCTGGGGCTGAACCTCCTGGCTGAGGGAAGCGGCAGCCAGGTGGCCTGCCGCAAGCTGACCGAGCTGGGCCGCCCCTGCGACGTGATCCTCCTGGCCGACAGCGACCTGGTGGCGACGATGCTGAAGGGAAGCTGCTCCTGGCGGCTGGATTTCGCCTGCGACCAGATGGTGCTGGCGGTCGGCGCGCGCGCCCCGGAGGTCAGCCGCGCCGAGCAGGAGTGGCCGCCGGTGCTTTTGCTGGACAACGCGCGCCTTGGCCGCGCCAATGAGAACACCAGCCCCATCGGCTACCGCACCCTCCTTGTCTGGAAGCTCGAAGAGCGCCGGCGCGGGACGCCTCTCTACGACCGCCTCGTCGCGAAGGCGACCAAGGTGGTGGATGACGTGGAGCGCCTGACGCCGCTGTTGAAGAACGGCGAACTCGATTACGCCTTCACCTATCGCTCCACCTGCATCGCGCACGACATCCGTTACATCGAACTCGATAGGAGCGTGAACCTCGGCTCGCTCGACGCGGACTACAGCGCCGCCGAGGTGCAGTTCAAGAAGCTCCAATCCGGCGCGGCGGAAACGGTGACCGTCAAGGGCGCGCCCATCTGCTGGACGCTGAGCATTCCGGACCAAGGGGCGGACGAAGCCGCAGCGCTGAAGTTCATCCGCTGCCTTATCGGCCCCCAGGCGGGGCTGCTCGAACGCAACGGCTTTGCGCTCATAACGCGGCCGCGTTTCCATGGGCCGAAAGAGAAGTTCGCGGCGTTTCAGAATATCGCAGACTATGCGGGAGAGTTGAGGCCGTGACCGTCTCGCGGAAAACGCGAAGCACTATCGTCTTCTCGCTCCTCGCCGCGCACCTTGCGGCGGTGGTGGTTCTGTGCGCGTTGGGTGTGATCCGCCCGCTGGAGTTATTCAATCTGCTCCTGCTCGCGGCGAACGCGGTCATTGCGATCATCCTGCTCCGGGAAAAAGGGGACCTGCTGCTGGGCGCCGGGAGCATGTTCCTCATCGCCGCGCACGCCGCCATCGGCAACCGCCTCGCGCCCGACGCGCTGACCAGCGGTGCGCTGCTGATGGTGAACCTGATCATCCTGTACGTCGGAGTCAAGCTGAACCGCCACCTGCCGGCGCGCTATTGGTACGCGTTCGTGGCGGGGTACTTCGCGCTTTTCTTCCTCTTCATCCTGGGGATGAAAAACGCCGAGGCGCTCTTCCTGCTTTTCGCGCTGGGGCTGGCGGCTTGTTCGCGCTCGATGCGCCTGCTGGCCTGCTTCTGGTGCGTCACGCTGAGCTTCACCTTCTGCCAGCCGTATGCCTGGGAATCCACGTTCATCTCGCTCTTCATCGTCACGGCGCTGTTCGGCGCGCGCGGCCTGCTGCGCTCGCGGACGGCGCTGCTCTTCCTGGGCATCGGACTGGCGCTGCTCTTCCTGGTGCTGCTGCCGGTGATTATCGTCCTTCTGGGAGAGGACCCGCATAACCTGCTGCGGGTGCTGGGCGATGCGCGCGTGCGTTCCGCCATCGGGGTGACGCTCCTCACCGCCACGGCTTCGACGCTGTTCCTGGCGCTTTTCACCGTGCCGCTGGCGTACGCAATGAGCCGGCTGCGCTTCCCGGGGCGGACGTTGCTGCTGTCGCTGATGGACGTGCCGATCGTTGTGCCTCAGTCGGTGGCGGGGATCGCACTGATCGCCGTGCTCGGGCGGCAGCAGTTCCTGGGGGAGACGTTCTTCAACCTGTTCGGCTTGCGCTTCGACGGCACGCTGCTGGGAATCTGCGCCGCTCAGGTGTTCGTGGCGATGCCCTTCCTGGCGCGGCCGGCCATTGCGGCGTTCGACGGGGTGCCGGAGGGGCTGGAGATGTCCGCGCGGACGCTGGGCGCGCCTTCGTGGAGCGCTTTCCGCCGGGTGGCGCTGCCGCTGGCGTCGCGGGGAATTTTTCTGGGCGCGGTGCTGGCTTGGGCGCGCGCGGCGGGGGAGTTTGGCGCGCTGCTGTTCATCGCCCCGACGCCGGAGTCCGCGCCGATCGCCGCATGGAACCGGTTCAACAGCGTCGGCGTGGTGGAGACCGCCCCGCTGGTCGCGCTGCTGCTGCTCTTCTCGATGGCGATGTTTTTTCTGCTGCAGGTCGCCACGCGTGCGCTGCCCGCGGCACGAGGCGGGAGATTGGGTGATTAGGTGATTGGGAAACTGGGAGATTGGGTTATTGGGACATTCATTCGTCATTCGTGCTTCGTCATTCTCTGGCGCACAGATGTGGCATAAGGAAGAGTTACATTGGCTCCCTTGCTTGAGCTCAGAAATCTGACTGTCCGCCTCAACGGCTTCGCGCTGCAGGGCATCTCCCTGTCCCTGATGCGCGGCGACTACCTGGTGCTTCTCGGCCCGAGCGGATGCGGCAAGAGCACGCTGCTGCGCACGCTCGTCGGCGCGTACGCGGTGGAACCGGGAGTCCTCTTCCTGGAGGGAGAGGACGCCGGCGCGCTGCCGCCTCACCTGCGCCGGATCGGCTACGTGGCGCAGAGCGTGGACCTCTTCCCGCACATGGACGTCGCGGCAAATATCCGCTTCGGCCTGGCGTATCTGCCGCTGACGGCGCAGGAGAAGCGCCTGCAGTTCGAGCGGATCGTGGAGTTGCTCGGCGTTCGCGCTTTGCTGGGGCGCAGCCCGGCGAACCTCTCCGGCGGCGAGGGGAAACGCGTGGCGATGGCGCGCAGCCTGGTGGTCAGCCCGCGCGCGCTGCTCCTGGATGAGCCGCTGAGCGGCATCGATGAATTCGCGCGCCCTGAGATGCTCCGCACGCTGCGCATGCTCCATGACGAACTCGGGACGGCGACAGTCCACGTGACACACGACCGCGACGAGGCGCGCCGCATCGGCGGACGCTGCGCGGTGATGCGAGCCGGGAAGATTGAACAGATTGGGGCGACGGAGGAGATATTCCGCGCCCCGGCGACGCCGTTCGTGGCGGAGTTCCTGGGCAAGGGCGGAGAGTAGGAGATTGGGTAATTGGGAGATTCGGAGATTAGGAGATTGGGAAACTAGGAGGTCGGGGAATTAGGGATGGGAGTAGCGAAATGTCCCAATGTCCCAATCTCCCAGTCACCCAGTTTCCCCCTCACTTGTGAGACAGCATGGACACGTTTGGCGACATTCTGGCGCGCTTCTCGGCCAACATCAAGCTGGTGGACAAAGCCCTCAGCGGGATGGAGGGGAGCTACGTCGAATTGCTCACCGTCCTGGCGCTGGGACTCCTGGCGGTGCTGCCGATCATCCTTCCGGAGAAACGCCGCCAGTTCTACCGCCACTTGAACCAGCTCTTCGGCATCGCCATTTTCATCTTCGTTGTGTACACATGCCTCGGTGTCTTCGGGATGATCCGCAACTTCCAGCGCGGTCTGAGCGAGATCGGGCGCGAGAACATCGTCGCGCTGTACTATTGCTCGGTGCCGGTGATGGTGCTGGTGACTTCGCTGATCTTCGGGCCGATGTTCTGCGGCTGGATCTGCCCGACCGGCGCGCTGCAGGAGTTCGCGGCGATGCTGTTCGGCGGGAGCCACTGCCGCCGCAAGCGCGCGGGCTACCCCTTCTCCGGCAAGCTGCTGGCGATGGCGCTGCTCATCGCCGGGATATTCCTGGGATGGACGGCCTGGCTCTCCGCCACGCGCATTTTCTTCGTGGAGGACGCCAGCATCTACTGGTCCGAGGTGCTCGTGCTGATCCTGCTGATCCTGGTCTGGCGGATGCGGCAGTGGGACGGGCGGCTGCGGCGGTTGCGGGTGATCTCGTTTGGCATCGTCGTGGGGGCGTCCGTCGCGGGGCTGGTGATCACCTCGCCGGTGCATTTCGGCTTCAACAAGGTGTACGACCCCGCCTCGATCCTGGCGACGGTGATGGTGGTGCTGGCCGCGCTGGCGGTGCCGCACATCTGGTGCCGCTACCTCTGCCCCTGGCGCGAGGCGATTGCCTGGGCGGCGAAGCAGAGCGTGCGCAAGCTGGAGACCGATCATTCCCTCTGCACCCATTGCGGCAAGTGCGACGAGGTGTGTGGGGTGGACGCAGTGAAGCACGGGACCGTGGACCCGCGTGAGTGCCACATGTGCCTGAAGTGCGTGGACAACTGCCCGAGCAAGGCGATTCGGCTGGTGGACAAGTGGGAGCCGATGCCATGAGCGGCAACATCCGCGCGATGTTCACGCGACCGTCTTGCCTTGTAGGGGCGCAGCATGCTGCGCCCTTGATTTGGGGTGCGTCCCGCGCCAGGGCGCAGCATGCTGCGCCCCTACTTCTCCTGCTCTGGGCGTTTCTCTCCTGCTGCGCCATAGCCCACGCGGCGGACACGCAATGGACTTCCGTCCGCGGCGGCGCCGATGGGCGCGCGGTCTGCGCGTGGGATCAGGCGGCCCCGGGCGAGATACGGGAATGGCAGTTCTCCAGCAAGGGAGGGAGGCGTTACAAGCTCGGCCTCGCGGTCTGGGCCTCGCCCGCCGTCGCCGTCGTCGATGGGAGGCCGATGGCGTTCGTCGGCGGATATGATCAGACGCTCCACGCGCTGGACCTGCTGGACAAGCAGCAACGGTGGTTCAAGATCACCAATGGCGAGATTCAGGAAGCGCCCGCCATCGGGCAGGTCGGCGGACGCTCGGTGCTCTTCTGGGGTTCAGCCGACCGCACGGTCTACGCGCACGACGCCGCAACCGGCGCGCGACTCTGGACGCATGAACTCGTTGCACCGACCAACACGATGGGTGACGCCATCCTCTCCGCCCCGCTGCTGCGCGGCGGTACGCTGTACATCACCTGCTTCGTCTTCGACAAAGCGCTGGCGCGCGAGCGGCAGACCGGCCTGCTCTTCGCGCTGGATATGGAGACGGGGCGCGAGTTGTGGCGGCGCGAAGTGAGCCAGGGGCCGGTCAGTTCGCCCGTGGGACGCATGATCGGCGACCGCTTCCTTCTCTTCGTCGCCGCGCGCAAGGGATTGCTCCATGCGTTCGACGTGACCCCCGCCGGTCCGACGCCGCTTTGGACCTATCAGATGCCGCACGAGGTGTTCGGCTCGCCGGTGGTGGAGCCGGAGGGAGACGCGCCGCTGCTCTTCCTCGGCTCGAAGTTCGGCAACCTCATCGCGCTCGACGCGCTCACCGGCAAGGAGCGCTGGAAGCGGATGGCGGGGAACTGGATCGACAACTCCGCCTGCGTCGGCGAGGTGGATGGGGCCTCCGTGGTCTTCGCCGGCTCGCACGACTACAACGTCTACGCCTTCCGCTGCGCCGACGGCGAGCTGCTCTGGAAGCGGCACCTGGGCGGCGAGGTCTACTCCGCCCCCAGCTTCTTCCACGTCGGCGCGGTCCCCGCGGTGGCCGTCGCCTCGCTGGACAACCACGTCTACGCCCTCGACGCGCGCGACGGGCGCGTCATCACCTCCTACTACACCGGCCAGCCGATCTGGGACACCATCGCGAAGGGGGAAACGCTCTGGGGGTCGCCGGTCGCGCTGGAGGCGGGAGACCAGACCGCGCTGCTGCACGGCTCCTTCAACGACTACGTTTACGTCCTGCCGCTGACCGGAGAGTGCAGCCTGCGCGCGGTGATGCGCTCCTCGGCGGGGCTGTGGGTCGGGCTGGGGATCGTCGGCGTGCTCTTCCTGGGAATCGTCCTGCCGCTGGTGTTGAACGTACGGCAACGGGGGACTTAACCGCCAAGACGCCAAGGACGCCAAGAACGACGGCGGGGAAGATTAACAGAAACGACCCCGATGGCCTCTTCTTGCATCCTTACTCATAACTCATATCCCTGTTATCCTCGTTATCCTGTTCCAGAGCCTTCACCGTTACTTTGTCCTGCCGTTCTTGGCGTTCTTGGCGTCTTGGCGGTTCACACCGTTACAATCAACTCATCCAGCGACCGCTTCGGGACGTGGTGGATGCCTTTGCCATCGCGGTAGTACTTGACATCCCCCCCCGCGCCGACCGGCTCGACGACCACGGTTTCCTTCGGTTTCCCAAGCGCAAGGACCAGCAGAATTTCATATCGGTCCGCGATGCCCAACTCAGCCGCCAGCTTCGGCCGCGTGACCGACCCGATCATGCATCCCCCCAGCCCCGCCTCCGCCGCGCCGAGCATGATGCTTTGCGCCACGATGCCATGGTCCACCCCGAAGCTCGCGCTGATCTCTTTGTCCCCGAGGATGATGATGTACGCCGCGGGGCGCTCCCCCTCCGCCGGGCCGCCCCATTCCTTCAGGTACCCCGCCCAGGCAAGACTCGGGAAGATCTTCGTATTGCGCTCCGGCGTGTTCGACAGCATGAACTTCAGCGGCTGTTTATTGCTCCCCGTGGGGCTCAGCCGCGCGAGGTCCACCAGCTTGCGCAGCGTCTCCATGCTGACGGGTTGGTTCTCATGGAAGCGGCGGAACGACCGGTTCTTTTTCACGAGTTCGGACATCGTCATAACGTTCTCCCTTACTCAAACGGGTTGCAGGCTGCGTTCAGGATAGCGGAGCATCAGGCGCGGCGCAATGGGAATGACGAAGCCCTAAGGACGAATGACGAATCAAACGGAGAAGAGGCTGAACCCGCGAAATTGGAGTTTGGGCGTTTGATTCGTCATTCGCGCTTCGTCATTCGTCATTCCCCTACCCCCCGCCGTCCCGCCAAAATGACAGCCTTCCCGCCTGCACTGTCAAAATGACAGCGCCATTGCCTGGCAAATCAGGCTATAACTAATGGTCATATAAGACGTTATAAACGCGCGCCCAATGGCATCCTCTTTGCTTACTGTTTTCGACACGGCTGAGTGCGCAATGGAGAAATAGGTTTGCGCACGATTGCGAAACGAACCCAATTTCAGGCAAGTTTGAGGAGGACTCACCGATGGCGGCAAAGAACATCGCCTACGACCAGGTCGCGCGAGAGAAGATCAAGAAGGGCGTCGAGCAGCTCGCCGCCGCCGTGAAGATGACCCTCGGCCCCCGCGGCCGCAACGTGATCATCCAGAAGAGCTACGGCTCCCCGCTGGTCACCAAGGACGGCGTCACCGTCGCCAAGGAAATCGACCTGAAGGACAAGGAAGAGAACCTCGGCGCGCGCCTGGTGCGCGAGGTCGCTTCCAAGACCAGCGACACCGCGGGCGACGGCACCACCACCGCCACCGTCCTGGCCGAAGCGATCTTCAAGGAAGGGATCAAGAACGTCGTCGCCGGATCGAACGCGATGGCGCTGAAGCGCGGGATCGACAAGGCGGTCGAGAAGATCGTCGCCGACCTGGACAAGATGAAGATTTCCGTCAAGTCGCGCAAGGAGATCCAGCAGGTCGCCACCGTCGCCAGCAACAACGACAAGGAAATCGGCGGCATGATCGCCGAGGCGATGGAGAAGGTGGGCAAGGATGGCGTCATCACCGTCGAAGAGGGCAAGGGAGTCAAGACCGAAGTGGAATGGGTCGAGGGAATGCAGTTCGACCGCGGCTACGCCAGCCCCTACTTCGTCACGAGCCCGGAGAAGATGGAGTGCGAGCTCGAAGACGCCTACATCCTCATCCATGAGAAGAAGATCAGCGCCATCAAGGACCTCGTGCCGCTGCT
>Ga0114951_10001501_pt1 | contig 28624 bp, 16 predicted proteins | sample AM7aDNAmetaG_FD_88677 | JGI IMG/M metagenome (GOLD analysis project Ga0114951, IMG submission 88677) | Freshwater microbial communities from Finland to study Microbial Dark Matter (Phase II) - AM7a DNA metaG | ecosystem: Environmental > Aquatic > Freshwater > Lake | place: Finland: Lake Alinen... | reverse complement strand
TGCATCTACAATAGGTTTTACAAAATGTACAAGAACGTCGCTGAACCCGTCGGATGCATCTCGTGGCAACTCACTGGGGAGAATGTCAACAGCCATATCCAGGAGTCCTTCTCCTTCATGCCCCATTATAATTTCACCTGTAAGAGGTTCATACAGAAAAACGGGATCTTCGATAGAAGTTGGTTTCACAGTACATTCAATGGCACCCTCAACATCGCATGAAATGTCTCCGATCACCTTCAGGTGAGGGGTTTTCCCAGTATAAAGTTTTTTTAAATACTCCTTTGTAACTAATCTCGGATAGCGGTCATCCCAGTAAACACAATTGATAATCATTGTGAGAAAAGGTATATATTGCTCAAATTTGCTTCTGTAATTTGCCGGATTGGCGAAATAATCATTCAGATCGAATTCCCTGAAGGGGTCCATATGTTCATACATATCCTTTTCTTTAAACACAACCTTATACAGGATATTAACAGGGAGTTTTTTACGGTTTTTCAGATGTAACAGTTTTTCGGGGGAGATTTCTTTAACAGGAAGCAATCCGCAAATTTCCTGAGCACCCTGAGAAACATTTCCATAGCCTGTGAACCCAATGACAAAAGGTCTCAATTCCGAAGGAATTCCATTTTCGGCTATCAATTGCCCGATATCTGAAATATCTCTTTTTGCCTCATCTAAAGAATGATAGTGGTGAGCCTGCTTAATTTTAAGGAGTTTAGTATCATAGCCGTAATGTTTCAATCTGAGTGCCATGGCCCATAATGAATTTATCATGCCGGCAAGTCCTGCATATTTTCCGAAAAAAATCAGCCTTTTGTTTTGATCATCCACAACCTTTTCATAATCAATCAGGTTGCATTTCAGCTCCATCATCCTGCGGAGCATTGGCATATTATAACTTTGCCCTTTTATGACGTGAGAAAAGAAAATATAGGTTTTTTCGGGTTCAAAGAAAGAAATTGGCATCTCCTTTACACCGAAAATAATAGAACTTTTTTCGAGATTATCGCTAATTTCAGCACCTGCCCTTTCATATTCTTCATCAATGAAAACTCTTTTCTCTGACTTCTGAACCAAGAAATCAATGTTCTTATGTTTAATGAGGTATTCTACATGTCTGGGTGTCAGCGGAGCACGCCGTTCCATCTTGTATTTATCTTCGTGCCTGATTCCTACAAATATGCTCATATTATTTTGTTACTCCTTTTTTAGCAGACGGCAAAATTAGTAAAAATTCATATATTTGCACTCCGGAAACACAGGATTAATTTTCTCTTTTTAATTTGAAAAAGGCAAAAAAAACATCAGTAAAAAAGTCAAGAATCAAGACCTTGATTTTTAAGGTTATTAAGTATTCACTGATCCTTTTTTTCGGATCTTCTGTTTTTTTTACTATACTGTATCGTTTTGTTCCGCCTCCGTTTACACCGCTCATGCTGATCAGAAAATTCGAAACCCGCAGTGACGGTAAAAAAGCAGTTATCGACAAAGAATGGAAAAAGCTGGACGACATCTCCCCTTACCTGATAACAGCTGCTATTGCATCTGAAGACAATAACTTCAGGGAACATTTTGGCTTCGATTTTGATGCTATAAAAAAAGTTTCGGAATTCAATAAAAAGGGGAAACGTGTGAAAGGAGCAAGTACCATAACGCAGCAGACAGCAAAAAATGTTTTTTTATGGCCTGCGCGCTCCTGGCTCAGGAAAGGGATGGAAGCTTATTTTACAGTATTGATAGAAGTTTTTTGGAGTAAAAAACGGATTATGGAAGTGTATCTTAACGTGATAGAAATGGGAGACGGAATTTACGGCGCTGAAGCAGCTTCACGCCATTATTTTGACAAGCCGGCGAAGAAACTAAACTCCAGGGAAGCTGCTTTAATTGCAGCCGTATTGCCAAATCCAAGGAAGTGGAGTCCTTCCCGCCCGACACCATATATTTTAAAAAAAACAAACTGGATTGTAAACCGTATCGACCAATTAGGTATTATTAATTTAAAATAACAACGTATGAAAAAGATTATATTATTGATTTTGATTAGTTTGTCTGGTATATACACCTATTCTCAGACATCAAATTTGATTTTATTTACCGAGCAGGGCGAACAGTTCTGGGTTGTTCTTAATGGAATACGTCAGAATGCAAAACCTGAAACCAACGTGAAAATTTCGGATTTACCTGCTCCGAGTTATAAGGTTAAAATTATTTTCAAAGACACTTCCCTGAAACAGATCGACAAAACCATCTTTTTCCAGCAGGAACCTGCCGAAGTCACCTATGTGATTAAAAAGAATAATAAGAATGAATTCATTATTCGCTTCATGAACTCCGTTCCCATTGCCCAGGCACCGGTAACACAACCTCAGAATCAAACTGCTATTGTTTACACAACAACCCCGCCTCCCCTGGTTAACGACAATATATCCGTCGGTATTAACGTCAATGACCAGAATACGGGTGTAAACTTCAATGTGAATATGAATACCGGCAACACACAGCATTCTGTTTCTTATTCCAATACTACTTCTTCATACAGCGGACAATATTATCAAACTAACAACCCTCAAAACCAGTATGTTTACCAGATGCCCGGATATCAGGGCAGTATCGGATGTCCTTATCCTATGCCTAATGAGCAGTTCATTCAGGTAAAACAATCCATTTCATCCAAATCGTTTGATGACAGCAAACTTACGATTGCCAAACAAGTGATCAGCACGAACTGTCTTCTTTGTTCACAGGTGAAAGAAATACTCAAATTATTCAGTTTTGAAGAAACGCGTCTAGATCTTGCCAAATATGCCTACGGATATACCTATGATGTTGCCAATTATTACCAGCTGAATGATGCTTTCACATTTGAGTCATCTATAGATGAGCTGAATAAATATATCGCAGCTCATCCTGTTCAGCCCATTGTAGTACAACCGGTACAGGTTTCGCCACCTCATGTAAATGATCATGATAACAATCATGAAAATAATAATCATAACAATCATGTCAGTCAATCCCATTCAGGTTGTCCTAAGGCGATGTCGCAGGGCGATTTCCTTGCCCTGAAGCAAAAAATAAGTGCAAAACCAATGGAAAGTGCCAAACTTGCTTTAGCAAAACAATACATTAAAATGACCTGTTTACTAACAGAACAATTAAGGCAGATTCTTATGATGCTGGGAATTGAGTACAATAAACTTGAACTTGCCAAGTTTGCCATCGACTATACCTTTGATACAGAAAACTACTACACTCTGAGTGATGTTTTTGAACAGGGATATAACATAGATGACTTTAACAACTTTGTTCAGAGCCATAAAATCATAGCTCCCGAGCCGGAACATCAGCCGGAGCATAAACCGGAGCATAAACCGGAGCATAAACCTCAACATCAAAATCAGCAGCAACCTCCGGCCTATGTCCTGCCAGGATACAGCGGTCCCATTGGCTGCCCCTACCCTATATCGCAGCAGGAATTCAATAATGTTAAAGAATCAGTTAAATCAAAATCATTTGAGGAAAGTAAACTAACCATAGCCAAACAGGTTCTCAGTACAAACTGCCTGCTGACATCACAGGTAAAGGAACTGATGCTGCTGTTTAGTTTCGAAGATTCACGCCTTGATTTTGCCAAAGCTGCCTATGGTCATACTTACGACGTTGGTAATTATTACCTGCTGAACGATGCCTTCACATTCGAATCATCTATTGATGATCTGAACAGCTATATCAATACGTTTAAAAAATAGTCCGGAGAGATTATTGTAGTCAGGCATTGCAGTATATTTCAGCCATAGAAAAACCAGTTTTTCTGACAGCGAAAGTTCAAGAAATTCAATTTCTTAAAATAATAACAAGAGTTTATTTTTAAAATAAGATTGTTATCCGGCAAATTGTTTTTTATTTTAATTAAAAAAAATATATTACTTTTGCAACAAGATTCGGGGCGTGGCGCAGTTGGCTAGCGTACTTGCATGGGGTGCAAGGGGTCGGAAGTTCGAGTCTTCTCGCCCCGACAAAAAGAAAGTGGTTCCAGATGTTGCTGGAGCCATTTCTTTTTTAAAGGTATATGTTAATTCTCCCTTCATTATAATAACGACAAATTGGCAGAAATCAATAAAATGAACAATTTTTGTTAAATTTACCACCTAATCAGAAAAATAGTGAATAAAATATATTTTCTTCTTTTTTATATCCTCATCATCACTTTTTCACTGCCGGCTTTTGCCCAACAAAAGTTCACGGTGAGCGGTTATGTGAAGAATGCAGCAACCGGCGAAGCACTAATCGGGGCAAATGTGTTTGTCAAGCAACTACTAAAAGGCTCGCCTACCAATACTTATGGGTTTTATTCGATTACCCTTACAAAGGGTGACTACGACCTGATAGTTTCATTTATGGGCTATAATGAATATTCTAAGAAAATCGAGCTCAATAAAGACATTAAGCTGAACATCAGCCTGAGTGAAAAGGTCTTTACAGCAGATGAGGTGGTTATTTCTGCCGAGAAAGCTGATGCAAATGTTCAGAGCACAGATATGGGGCGGGTGGAAATTCCTATTGAAAAGATCAAAACACTACCTGTACTTTTCGGTGAGGTTGATATTCTAAAAACAATACAGTTAACACCCGGAGTAAAGTCAGCAGGGGAAGGCAGTACAGGATATTACGTCCGGGGCGGAGGCCCGGATCAGAACCTGATCCTTCTTGATGAAGCCGTTGTTTATAACGCATCCCATTTACTCGGATTTTTCTCTGTATTCAATGCGGATGCACTGAATAATGTTGACCTCCTTAAAGCCGGCATGCCCGCCAACTATGGCGGGAGGCTGGCATCGGTACTCGACATCACCATGAAAGAAGGTAATGACAAACAATATCATGCTGAAGGAGGTATCGGACTGATCTCTTCACGCCTGACCGTCCAAGGGCCAATAGTTAAAGAAAAATCATCCTTTATTGTTTCGGGTCGGAGAACTTATGCCGATCTGCTGATGAAACCTTTTGTCAGCGACAATTCCCAGTTCAAGGGTTTCGGATATTATTTCTATGATATTAATGCTAAGATCAATTACCGTTTCTCTGATAAAGACCGTTTATTCATAAGCGGCTATTACGGCAGGGACGATTTCAGTCTGAAAAGTCCTGACGGAAAATTTGACAACACGATAAAATGGGGTAATGCAACGGTTTCGCTCAGGTGGAACCATTTATTTTCCAACAAGGTTTTCATGAATACCTCTGCCATCTTTACAGATTACCGTTTTGAACTTGGTGCAAGACAGGATATTTACAGGTTCAAATTATACTCAGGCGTTCAGGACTGGAATATGAAGGTCGATTTTACATACCTTCCTTCGATGAGGCATAACATTAAATTCGGAGCAAATTACGTATATCATATCTTCACTCCCAATAATGCGGCTGCCAGCTCGGAAGGTGTAGCTCTTGACCTTGGAAAACAAGTGAAATTATATTCTCATGACGGGGCTATATATATAAGTGATGATTTTGACCTGAGCCAGAAAATAAAAATAAATGGCGGATTGCGGTATACCCATTTTGAGCAGGTTGGCCCTTTTGACCGCTATATCAAGAACAGCATGAACCAAACCACTGACACCATTCATTATGATAAAAACAAATCTGTGGCTGCCTATAATCATGTTGAACCCAGAATTGCCCTGCGTTTTATCCTGGATAAAAATTCTTCGCTGAAAGCTTCCTATACTCTGAATTATCAGTACATCCATTTAGTTTCAACTACCGGTGTTTCACTCCCTACAGATGTCTGGGTGCCATGTTCAGATGTAGTTAAACCACAAGTTGGGATGCAATACTCACTGGGTTACTACAGAAACTTTTTCAAGAATTTACTGGAAACTTCAGTCGAAGCTTACTATAAATCCATGCAAAACCAGATCGAATTCAAAGAAGGAGCTATCACCGAGGATAATATTAAAAATAACACAGATAACAATTTCGTGTTTGGCAAAGGACAATCGTATGGTGTAGAATTTTTTATCAAAAAATCGCGTGGGAATTTTACAGGCTGGATAGGTTACACCCTTTCATGGACAAACAGAAAATTTCCTGATATCAACGGGGGCAAGCAGTTCCCTGCCAAGTACGACCGCAGGCATGATTTTTCTTTAGTTCTCACCTACCAGATCAAGAAAAAATGGACGATATCTGCCGTGTGGGTTTATAATACAGGCGATGCTATGACGCTGCCTGTTTCAAGATACTTTATTGACGGTAATATTGTGAATGAATACAGTGACAGAAATGCATTCAGAATGCCTGCATACCACCGCGGGGATATTTCAGTGACATACCTTCTTAGCAAAGGCAAGCATTTCGAATCCTCATTGAACCTGAGCGTATACAATTTTTACAACAGGAAGAATCCTTATTACATTTATTACGATATCAAGGGCAGCATTGAAGACCGACAGCTTGAAATAAAAGCCAAGCAGGTATCTCTATTTCCGATATTGCCCTCATTATCATGGAATTTTAAATTTTAGGCCTGTATGAAAAAAAATATTATAAAAAAAATAAATCTGCTGTCTGTCGTTTTTTTGGTATTGATTTTCAGTTCATGCGAGAAGGAAATCACCCTGAATCTTCCTGCAGTGGGTAAAAAAATAGTGATCCAGGGCTCCATTGAACAGGACCAGTATCCCATCGTTATTATCAGCACTAACTCTCCTTATTTTTCGACGGTCGATTCTATCGCCCTGGTTAATATGATTGTCAGAGATGCTGTTGTGTACGTGAGTGATGGCACAGACACCGATACCCTGGCAATGACTATCATTCCTTATTTTCCTTTTTTTGGCTATACCGGGACGCATTTAAAGGGTGTTATCGGTAAGACATATAGTCTTACAGTTATTACCGGCGGGCAGACCTTCACAGCATCAACCATCATTACCCCTCCTGATCACCTTGACACGGTTTATTTCAAACCTGAACCTACGAAAGGAGACACACTGGGTTATATCTGGTCGCGGTATTCAGGCGACCAGACCAATATTAAATATTACAGGGGATATGCAAAAAGAATACATAAAGACGACCGTTTTATCCCCTTACTGGGCTCCATGTTCGACGGACAGTTTCTGACAGGGCAAACGATCTCTTTTTACATGTCTAGAGGTGTTGCCAACTGGTATGGTGAATTCACCGATCAGGACAGGGAGGAATTGGGATATTTTAAAGTGGGTGATACCATTGTTTTGAAAATATGCACTATGGACAAGATACACTATGATTTCTGGAAAGCTGTTGAGAAAGATCTTTTTTCGGGGGGGAGCCCATTTGGGACACCATCAACCGTGCCTACGAATATCAGAGGAGGTGCTTTAGGAATATGGGGTGGGTTCGGATCGACTTATGATACTATTTACGCTAAAAAATAAAATATTGCTAAATAAAAAATTATCAGAAGAAAAATAATATTTCCTGCAAATTTTCTATGTAAATACAACGAGAGTGCTCGTTTAAATTCCGGAAATAAGCGGAACCGGCTGTAAAAAAATATATTATATATAATGAGAGGGTAAAGAAAAGAATTAATATAACTGAAATATACCATGGAAGGGACAATAGAAAAAACAAAATGCCTGATCATAGGATCGGGTCCTGCCGGCTACACTGCTGCCATATATGCTTCAAGAGCTGACCTCAAACCGGTTTTATACCAGGGTATTCAGCCCGGAGGGCAGCTGACTATAACTACAGAAGTGGAGAATTTCCCCGGTTATCCTGAAGGTACAACGGGCACAGAAATGATGGATGATATGCAGAAGCAGGCACAGCGCTTCGGGGCCGACATCCGCTGGGGTAGTATTTCTCAGGTTGATTTCTCGGTAAGGCCTTTCATTGTCGAGGCCGATGATGGCAAGACACTACAGGCTGACACTGTTATTATTGCTACGGGTGCCTCTGCACAGTGGCTTGGGATTGAATCTGAGAAGGAATATAATGGTTCAGGAGTTTCAGCTTGTGCTACCTGCGACGGTTTCTTTTACAAGGGAAAAGTTGTTGCTATCGTTGGCGGAGGTGATACAGCCTGCGAAGAGGCCACTTATCTTGCCAAGCTGTGCAGCAAGGTATACATGATCGTGAGGAGAGATGTTCTCAGGGCATCCAAGATCATGCAGCAGAAGGTGCTTAATACTAGCAATATCGAAGTGCTCTGGAATCATGTAACCAAAGAAATAACAGGAGTTTCTGCAGGATTCAGTAAATCGGTCAACGGGGCTGTACTTACCAACGTTAAAACCGGTGAAGAAAGGCAGATTGATATCGAGGGTTTCTTTGTAGCCATTGGACATAAACCCAATACCGATATTTTTGCCGGACAGATAGAACTGGATGAAAACAATTATATCAAAACCATACCCGGTTCTTCTAAAACCAATATTCCCGGGGTTTTTGCCGCAGGTGATGTGCAGGATCACATTTACCGGCAGGCCATCACAGCAGCCGGAAGCGGCTGTATGGCCGCCATTGAAGCGGAGAGATTTTTATCCACTTAATTTAAGGTTACAAAAACAGAATTTTTCCTGAAATAATCTGCTTTGATTTAGATCTAAACTGATAATAAAACAATCCTGTACCAATATCGCATTTGGTGATGCGTAATTCAGGATCTTCCATTTGATAAGATCTTATCATCTCACCCTTTGGGCTATATATAGAAATTTCTCCTTCTGAAAAATCGCCGAATTGAAGGTTTATAAAATCCCCTGAAGGGTTGGGATATGCCAAAACTTTTCCTATAACAGGTGTATCTTTTATTCCAAGTTCTGAAATATAATTATTACAAAAATAAACCCCGCTGTCAGTACAGGCAAAAATGCATATGGAAGCCATTACAGGGTTGACTTTAAACCTGTTGATATTATGGCACGGGAGACCGGCATTGAGATAAGTAAAACGGCTTTGGGTACTGTCGTATACTCCTATTCCTGTTGTCAGTCCAGTCGGACTATGCCACCCAACAAAAATATTTCCGGTTACATCAAAACCCAGGGTATTCATGCCCATATCCCATATTTCACGGTTCCAGGTTTCACCATTATTGTAAGAGCTGAATAATCCGGAAGAATTGGACATACCTGTAAATAATCCGTACAGTTTTCCGGATCTGTCATAAGCCAGATCATGAATCGGAATGGTTGAGGCTGATTGCTGCCAGGTCCGCCCGGTATCATTGGAGTAGAAGGTGGCAAATAAGTTGTTTTCCTGAATAACGCTTATGTGGTTCTCAAAAACATCCATTGCTGCGGCGGCTTTGCCTGAAAAATAAGGGATTTCAGACCAATGAATACCATCGGTTGATGTTTTCATGCCGTTAAAGCGTGTTCCGCAATAAAAGCGGTGGTCTAAAGGATTGAACCTGATGAATGTCGGGTTAACAAACCATTCGAGCACACGGTATGTATGTGTAAGTGTGTAAAATTTATAAACGCCATCGGAATAACTTCCATTACCCATAACCAACATGAATACTCCCGAAGAATCGGGGTCAGCAATGATGTCCCATACGGGTAAGCCGTAGTTATAACTCACCCATGAATATGAAGGACCGTCGTTCAGAAGCAATCCTTTGGTCGTTCCGACAGCATTTGGCCAGCCGGCATCAAAACAGATGGTCAGTGCATGGACTGAATCAGGCGTAAATGCCTGCCACTGATATGCATTACATAACAGCGGGAGATTCAGAATTAAAATGAATAATATTTTTTTCATGATCATGAATTTAAAATACCGGATCAAATATATAGAAAATTCAGATGTAATTAAACTGAATATGGAAGGCGAGAAGTAAAAAATGCCGAGGTAAAACTATCATCTACTTTATTTCTGCTTTTTTCTCTTCCGCCTGTATATTGTACTTTTTCCCGCCTGTAATGATCAGGTCGAGGATGGGCAGAGCTTCTTCTTTCCTGTTGAGGATTATCAGTGCCTGTGCTTTATACCAAAGAGCGTCTTCGTAGAATTCGGCATTCTTCACCAGTATCACCTTGTCAAACTGCCTGATGCACTTTTTGTATTTTTTCAGGTTAAAATAAGACAATCCGGAGTAATATAATGAGCTATAGTCTGAAGGATTGTTTTTTAGAATTTCAGTGTGTTCTTCTAATCTGTCTGCCTGTTCGTTTTTTTCTCCTTTCACAGTCATATGATCGCCAGCAGCGCCTCCCGCAGTATTATTTTTAGCAGGAGCCTGTGATACTTTTTCATTTCTGTATTTTGATCTGGATTTAAATGATTTTTGTGCGGTCACTACTTCGACCTCCTGATTCGCTTCCTGAACCTGGCCGGCAATGACAATATCCTTTGGCTTTTCTTTAAGTTTCCCATCTTTATCGCTGTCGCCTGTAGATTTGGTATCGGTAATAGCAAGCGGCTTTTTCTGCTCCGCTTCGCCATCGGTAACAGTCACCGGTCCCTTTTGCTGATCAGAGAGGCCGGTATTGTCAGCAACATAATTCTCTTCCTCTTTTTTAATCAAGGAAATTTCATCATACTTATAGCATGTTTTCCCGTTCGGAGGAACTATCTTTTCAGATGCCTGTTCACGGGAAGCAATCATTCCTGAACCTGTATCGGGTTGTCTTTCATTAATTACCTCAGCCAGTTTATCAATTTTAGCCGGGTTCTGCTTACCGGTACGGAGTTTACTGATATCCGGATTTTCGTGTTTTTTAAAATTTTGATACAGTATCACTGCCGTTCCGCAGATCAGAATAAGGGTGGCAGCATAGGCAAAAAAACGATGGAAATTGGTATTATCCTTCTTTAAAGGGAATAAAGCAGGATTGGATGATACTTCCTCTCTGATCTTGCCTGTTATCATTTTTGCTTTTTCATTATCCTGCATGAGCCTAAAACCATCAACTGCATCTGAACACATCTCACATCCGGATAAATGTGTTTCCACGGCTATTAACTCTTCACCGGAAAGGTCATTTCCAAGGTAGCGGAAAATGGCTCTTTCTGAAAGACATCCGTCGGGAATGAAAATATTTTCCATGTTACTGCTCATACTTATTCTGTAAGTAGTTTTTCAAATTTCTTTTCCCGTTTTGAATAAAACTCTTCACCTGATTCAGATCAAACCCTGTAAGATCAGCCACTTCCTGATACGACTTATCTCTGAGATAAAACAACTCCACACAGGTTCTCTGTTCTGTGTTCAGGGTGGTTATACCTTCTTCGAGCTGCCGTATCCGTGTTTCTTTTTCCATGCTATTATCCTGATGCAAAACCGCATCATATTCCATAATCTCCGACAAATCTTTTTTCAGATCCGCTTCATTTATGACATGCATCCGGTCGACACGAAGAAGCATCAGGCAATGATTTTTAGTCAGCGTGTAAAGCCAGCCTTTAAAGTTTTCCACTTCATGCTTTACCAGATCCTTTAACAATTTCTCAAATACCTGCATCACAGCATCTTTGCTTTCATCTTCATTCTTAAGGTATTTCATACAGACACCGAATACAAGGTGAACATAGCGTTTGTATAGTTCACCGATACAGCTGTTGTCCCCTTTTTCCTTAAACCGGGCCAACAGTTCCTTATCTGTCAGATCTGCTATATCGTTTATTCTATACAATTGCTCATCTATTCAATGGGTTCACAAATATCTGATTTTTTTTGAACGGATTTATGGAAATATTCTTTCCTGTGCATCCTAATGACTGAAAGTTCACAAAATTCATACCTTAAATTAAAAAAAATGAAAACAAAAATCAGAAAAACCTCGATTGCTGTACTGGTGATGTCAGTTATTACCATTTTTTTCAGCATGATCTTAAAAGGTGGTTATTATTTTACCTCTGTTGAAAATGAATTCATCAGGCTGCTTAAAGAAAAATTTGTAGCTTATAATGATTATTTTCCACAGGACAGGGTTTATCTCCATTTTGACAAACCGTTTTATCAGCCTGGTGAGACCATCTGGTTCAGCGCCTATGTCCGTAACGGAACAGACTTGAAGCCTTCGGTTAAAAGCGATATCCTCCATGTAGAGATGATTGGTCCCAAAGGAAACATCGAAAAGTCGATCAAGATTGTCACAAAGAATGGCAAAGCGCAGGGCGATTTTTCTCTCGATGAAGAAGCTGCCGGAGGCTTATATAAGGTCAGGGCATATACCAACTGGCAGAAAAACGAAACCGATACCCTGTTTTTCATTAAAGAACTTCAGGTGCAGGAAGTCATTCTTCCTACTCTGAAAATGAAACTGGATTTCGAGCGCAAAGCATTCGGTGCCGGCGACCAGGTAGTTGCACGCCTGGACGTCAACACCAACGAGAACAAAGCATTGCAGGATTACAAAGTTAAATATGCAGCTCAGATCGATGGCATCAAATTGAATGAAGGCAACGCTGTTACTGACAATGAAGGTACGGTTTTCATAAAATTCAAGCTGCCTGAGAAGCTGAAAACAAATGACGGTTTGTTAAATATAATGATCGATTACCAGGGAAAGACAGAATCGGTATCGCGTTCAATTCCCATTGTTCTGAATAACATCAAATTCACATTCTATCCTGAAGGCGGAGACCTTGTCTACGGACTGGAAAGCAAAGTGGCGTTTAAAGCTATTAATGAATTCGGGAAGCCTGCCGATGTTGAAGGGCAAATCGTTGACGAAGCCGGCAGCGTGCTCAGGCTGTTCAGCAGCTACTACCAGGGAATGGGTGCTTTTACAATAATTCCTAAAGCTGGTAAAAAATATTATGCAATGATTACCAGACCTGAAGGTATCAAAGAAAAGTATGAGCTACCGGAGGCTCTGGGCCGCGGATATGTGATGAGTGCCGATAATACCAAACCCGACGGGCTGGCCATTCAAATCAATACCACGGAAAATGAGGAGCTTTCGGTGGTTGCACAGATGAGGGGTAAGATTTATTATGCCTCTTCGTATAAAGTGGTCAAAGGGAAAAATGAATTTGTAATTCCTACAGCGGATTTTCCGATGGGTGTCGCTCAGGTCACCTTATTCGACAGCAAGGGTGTTCCCAGGGCTGAGCGGCTCGCTTTTGTTAATAAAAGCAAGCAACTCAACATATCTGTGACAACCGACAAAGAAAAATATCTTCCGAGAGAGAAAGTAAAAATGACTATAACCGTGAAAGATGACAGGGGAATGCCTATGCCGGGTAATTTCTCACTCTCGGTTGTGAATGATCAACTGCTTTCTTTTGCCGATGATAAATCCGGAAATATCTTATCACAACTCTTTCTGGAACAGGATATAAATGAAAAAATAGAAGAACCTGCCTTTTATTTTACGGCATCCGACAAAGCCGATAAAGCTTTGGATTATGTGATGATGACATCAGGCTGGAGAAGATATACCTGGAAACAGATCATAGAAAACGACCTTCCTGTGCTTTCGAATCTTGGAGAAAAAGCTATCATCAGTGGAACTATACTGGATGCATATACCGGGAAACCTATTGATAATGTTACCATTAAACTGGATAACGGAAAAACTGCCGGTACTACCAATAAAAAAGGTGTCTTCACCATTAAAAATATTGACCTGAGCCGGTTCAGCAATTTTATTTTTGAAGCTGACGGATATTCCGTGCAAAACTATACCTTCAATGATTACCTGAATAATCAGACTATTTATTTATATGACGGAAAATATGCGTATAAAACAGAAGAACTGATGGTTATGGCTGCAGACGGAGAAAGAGAACAGGTGCCAATGGCAGCCGGCCAGGTTAATGTAAAAGAAGAAAAGGTACCTAAAGGAAACAAGCCGCTGGAAATAATAAACCGCAGAGCAGAAAATAAAGTTAATCAAAAGCCTGCTGACCATCTTGAATTAAAGAAAATAGATGAAGACGGTAAAAAGCAAAAAGTAATTGGAGATAATATTGCAATGGATGATCAGAAGTTTGTAGAAAAACGTTTGCCACTGGGAATGAATGAAAACCCGGAAAACCTTCCCGGCAATGCAGGAGTCTATTACAGAGCTAAGGAATTTGCCAAGCCCGAATATAAGAAATCGGATAAAGTAGAACTACGCACTGATTTCCGGCAGACCATTTTCTGGAGTGGTGATATTGATATCGATCACAGTGGCAGAAAAGTGATAGAGTTTTGCAATTCCGATGATATTTCTTCCTTCCGCGCAACAGTAGAGGGCATAAGCAGCGATGGTATGGCAGGTCATGGAGAGATGGTTTACTTTACCCAGCTTCCGTTTTCAATGAGCACCAAAGTGCCCGTCGTCATGGTTACAGGTGATGTGATCGCCGTCCCCCTTACAATGAAGAACAACGCCAACTGGACCCTGAACGGCTCGCTCAAAATTGAAGCTCCTGCAGGATTAAAGGCATTAACAGTGATTCCGGATAAGATGAGCATAAGCAGTAACTCCGTCATTACCAACTATCTTGAATATACAGTAACAGGACCTGTAGGTGAAGGAGAATTTAAAATATCATATTGCAGCGAAGGTTTAAATGATGCTTTCACACAGAAAGTAAAAATTATTGCCAAAGGTTTCCCTGTTCTCGCCTCATTTTCGGGTAATGACCACGAACACGAATACAGCGTTGACCTGCATAATATTGTCGAAGGTTCAGTAACAGCCTCGGTTACGGCATACCCTTCAGTGGTCAGTGATCTGATGAAGGGTGTGGAATCCATACTTCAGGAGCCTTCAGGTTGTTTTGAACAGACATCGATGAGCAGTTACCCCAATGTAATGGTAATGGATTATTTGAAAACAACAGGCAATACTGATGATAAACTGCTGGCAAGTACAGAAAAGCTCCTTGACAGGGGCTATAAGAGGCTAACCATTTATGAGACCAAAGAAAAAGGTTATGAATGGTTTGGAGGAGCGCCGGCACATGAAGCTCTTACAGCATACGGATTAATGCAGTTCAACGATATGAAAGGTGTATATAAGGATATTGATCAGAAAATGATCGACCGTACTGCAGAGTGGCTGCTGTCGAGGAAAGACGGTAACGGTGGATTTAAAAGAAACTCCCGGGCTCTTGATAACTTTGGAGGTGCCAATGAAGATATTACCGATGGCTACATTGTGTATGCTCTTGCAGAAGCCGGATATACCAGGTCCGTTGAAAAAGAATCTGAAAAAGCATATAAAACAGCTATGGATAAAAAAGACCCCTACCTCCTTGCACTGGCAGCTAATGCCATGTTTGCCTGTGGCGATACAAAAAAAGGTGATAAAGCTCTCGAAGTGCTGTATCCTATGCAAAATGCAAACGGAAGCTGGGAGGGTAAGCTCCATTCCATCACCCGCTCCACGGGTCAGTCTCTGATCATCGAAACCACTTCACTGGTGATCCTCGGAATACTGAAATCGGATAACGGTAAAAGGGACCGTGTTAACAAAGCGGTTGAATATCTTGTAAAATCACGTTCAGGCTATGGTGCTTTCGGTTCAACACAGGGTACTATACTGGCACTTAAAGCACTGACTGAATATGCCAAAAAATCAAAACAAACGAAAGAAAACGGCACATTGGAATTTTATGTTGACGGTAAGAAAGTTGCTGAACAGTCGTATAAAGCAGGTGAAAATAACCCGGTTTCGATCACAGGTATGGAAAAATACATCAAGGAAGGAAAACACAACCTCAGGATCAGGTATGCCGGAGTGAAAGACCCTCTACCCTACTCAATTGCTGTCACATGGAATACCTTCCTTCCATCAGGCAATAAAGAATGTTCCGTCGACCTGAGTGCAAAACTGTCCGCTAAAACGTGCAAGGTCGGTGAAACGGTAAGACTTGGCATCACCCTGAAAAACAAGACTAATGCGGGCTTACCAAGCACTGTGGCTATTATCGGTTTACCTGCAGGATTAAGTGCACAGCCATGGCAGCTTAAAGAACTGCAGGAGAAAAAGATGTTTGATTATTATGAGATAACCGGAAATAATATTGTGATCTATTACCGCCAGATGGCGCCTTCAGAAATCAAGCAGATCAATTTTGACCTGAAGGCTGAAATACCCGGGGAATTTGAAGCGCCTGCATCCTCAGCGTACCTTTATTATACCAACGAATTTAAGAACTGGTGTGCTTTGGATAAGATTGTGATTGAGAAATAAAATGTGTTTTGTCTCATGTGTAAAGATTCAAGGATATAGTTAACATAACAAATTTTCCTCCCGCAGATTTCGCAGATATTCGCAGATATTTACTGTGTTGAACAGCATTATCTGCGGGAAAAAATTAACAATAACTGTCTGGTTGTAATAAATTTATATTTTCTGACTTGTATAAGAAATTTTACAAAAGGGGGAACAGGTGACTTCCCCCTTTCGCTTTTTACAACGAAAGAATTTGAGCTTCATCATAAAATGCTTTATCTTTGTATAATAAACCTTATTTGTTGCACTTAATGTTCACCTGATGAAAAAATCATTCCTCATATTTGTTTCGCTTGTGTTTATGCTGACTTACTGCAAAAAAGACGAGAACAGCAACACAGGGCCATATTCGTCATTTCCATTCATCAAAGCAGGAGCAGTATGGACCTATACTAATTCAGACACTGATCCCCAACACACGGGCATTACTTATGAAAGCTCATATACTATAGATTCCATTAATTCAGCCGGTTGGTGTTCTGTGAGGTGGAGGCTTCCGATAATTACTCAACCACTGACCTGGTATGTCAGTAACACCGAATTTTCCGATATGGGATTTGAACCTCAGAGTGTCAGGTTTCCTATCATCAAATCACCTGCTATTTTGAATGATCAGTATGTCATTTCATTCGTGCAGGGCGGAATAAATACTATCGATACCCGCAAAGTGACAAATTTAAGTGCGTCCACAACTGTACCAGCAGGAACTTTTAACGATTGTGTTATTATACATGAAACCACATCTGAAGATACAGTATATTATAAAGATTACTGGATACAACCTCAGACAGGGATAGTCCGTATGGAAGGTACAACCAAGGAAGATTTTCCTGTTATTATCATTCAGAAACTGAAAACAAAACCCGAATAACAGCTGTCAATACATTTTCTTTAGTAGTTCATTTACAGTGCATTCAAAAGATATAAAAATGCGAATCAAAAATATAAACCAGTATATTTCAGAAAAATGAAAAAGCCTTTCCTTTCTGTCATCTTATGTATAATTGTTTTCGTTTCTGCTGCCCAAAAAGGGACAACAACAACCAGAACAATAATTACCGATGGAACTACGCGTTCCTACATCCTATATGTACCTGCCATTTACAATGGCAGCATTCCGGTACCTTTGCTGCTGAATTTTCACGGGCTGGGGTCCAATGCCGGTTCTCAGGCCGACTACTCCAACTTCCAGCCCATAGCCGACACTGCAAATTTCATCATGGTGCTGCCCGAAGGGCTGGTCCGGTTCGGCACCACCGGCTGGAACTGTTTCGGACCTGTCGACCCAAATATCGATGATTTGCGCTTTGTTTCTCATCTTATCGACAGCCTGAAAACGGAATTCAACATCAATCCGAACAGGATTTACAGCACCGGATTCAGCAACGGTGGATTCATGAGTCACGACCTGGCCTGTTTCATGAGCACGCGGATTGCAGCAATAGCATCAGTATCAGGGACGATGATGGATGAACATCTGCAATCGTGCAATCCTCATCATCCTACTCCCGTAATGCAAATACACGGCACTTCCGATAATGTGGTTACCTATACGGGTACAGGTGGCACCCTGTATTCTGCGAATGTGGATTCAATCATCATGTACTGGGTAAGATACAATAACTGTAACCGACAGTCAGTTTACACAGCCCTGCCTGATATAAATACCTCCGATAGTTGTACAGCTGAACATTATGTATATTCCAGCGGAAGAGGAGGAAGCTCAGTTGAACTGTATAAAATTACCGGAGGAGGTCATTCTTGGCCGGGAGCAACTACCAATACCTCACAGGGTAACACCGACCGTGACTTCAGTGCCAGCATTGTTATCTGGAACTTTCTGCGGCAGTACGACAAAACCCAGTCAATTGATGATGAACAGCCGGGAAAGGTCATTTTTAATGTATTTCCCAATCCTGCAGTGAATGAAGTTACTGTGGAGACAGATAAGGAATTGCAGGGCACCCTGTATTCCGTCTTCAATCTTTACGGAAAAGAAGTATTGTCAGGCAGGCTAAAAGAAAACACAACACCTATTGACATTTCGCAGCTAAATGCCGGAATTTACATTTTCAGGGCTAATCAGGTGACCTGTCAGGCGTTAAAAATAGTGAAAGAGTAAGGATACACATTCAATCCCTTAATAATCAAATCATCTGTTGAAATCAAAAAGTCAAAAACAAGTTAATGTTTGATTTCATGCTCTCTAACTTCTACATTAACTTAACACACTGAATTAAAAAGTTTAGCACAGCATCAAAACCTAATGAATTACCTGACTGTTGAAAATCTTTCTAAAACCTATGGCGAAAAACTGCTGTTTGAAAATATCACATTTGGAATAGATAAAGGACAGAAAGTTGCTCTTATTGCCCGCAACGGGACAGGGAAAACCACACTTCTGAACATTATCACGGGAAGCGAAATTGCCGATAGTGGCAAGGTGGTCATCCGCAATGGTATAAGACTTACATACCTTCCTCAGAACCCTGTATTTCCTGAAAATATTTCTGTGATCGATGCCGTTTTATTCTCTGAAAATGAATTCATCCGTGCCATTAAAAACTATGAAGCAATACTGGATGAAATACAGATAAACAATCATTCAGGCAAAACACATGAGGGTATTGATAAAAAACTCCAGGAAGCTATTCACACCATGGATTTGCTGAATGCCTGGGATTTTGAATCACGAATTAAAGAGGTCCTGTCGCGGCTTAAGTTTGACAACATCAACCAGGCTGTAAGTGAGTTATCAGGTGGGCAGCGTAAACGGCTTGCACTGGCAAAAGTACTTATAGAGGATACTGACCTGATGATTCTGGATGAACCTACCAATCACCTGGATATCGAGATGATTGAATGGCTGGAGGAATTTCTTTCCAGGCAGAATCTCAGTCTGATTTTAGTGACCCATGACCGCTATTTCTTAGACAATGTATGCAGCGAAATCATGGAACTGGAATCCGGGGATATGCAGCGTTATATTGGAAATTACTCCTATTATCTTGAGAAAAAGCAGGAACGCCTTGAAAATGAAAAGATTGAACAGGAAAGAGCTAAAAACATTTACCGGAAAGAACTGGAATGGATGCGGCGCATGCCACAGGCGCGCACAACGAAATCAAAAACCCGTATAGACGCATTTTTCGACCTTCAGGAGAAAGCAAATAAAAGGACGGATTCCGGTAATATTGAACTTCAGGTTGGAGAAACCCGAATCGGCGGTAAAGTTTTAGAAATGAACAACGTAAGCAAATCGTTTGGAAACTTTATTGCTGTTGATGACTTTACGTATACTTTTAAAAAAGGTGAGCGGATCGGCATATGTGGTAAAAACGGTGTGGGTAAAACCACGTTTACCAATATGATCACGGGCAATATCCGCCATGACAGGGGAAAGATTTCTCCCGGGCAGACCATAGTTTTCGGTTACTTTTCGCAGGAAGCCATTATCCTGAAAGAAGAAAAACGCGTACTGGATTCCGTGAAAGAAGTGGCAGAGTCTGTCCGCATTGGGAAGCTCGAGTTGTCTGCCACCCAGTTCTTACATCATTTCGGGTTTTCGCATAACGTGCAGTACAACAACGTTTCAATGCTGAGCGGTGGTGAACGCCGGCGGCTGCAGCTACTGATGGTACTGATAAAGAACCCGAATTTTCTCATTCTGGATGAACCTACAAACGATCTGGATATTCAGACACTGAATGCTTTGGAAGACTTCTTAAATGATTTCAAGGGTTGTTTGCTGATCATTTCCCATGACCGTTATTTCCTGGATAATCTGACCGATCACCTTTTCGTTTTTGAAGGTAACGGAAAAATAAAAGATTTTCCGGGGAATTATACGGAGTATGCCATTTACAAGAAAAAGAAAGACGCACTTCGTAAAAAGAATGAAAAAGCAAAGGTGCTTCCATTAAAAAGTAAAGAAGAGAGCAAGAAAACAAGAAAACTCACCTATAAGGAAGAACGTGAATTAGAAACAATAGAAGCAGAAATCTCCCGGCTGGAATCAGAAAAAGAGGATCTGCTCGACAAGTTAAACAGGGGGACAGGCAACCCTGGAGATTTTACCAGGTTTGGGAAACGATATGCAGAAATAGAACAACTTCTCGAAGAAAGAACCAACCGGTGGATAGAATTATCGGAGATTGCCGGGGGATGATGTTTTTTAATCGTTAGTCGTTGGATAAATCGATAACAAACAGATGTTTAAGTACGGATATTGATGATAGTTTTATATAAGTTACTAAAAATCAATCAACCACTCTTATAATTGTCCTATGAAGAAATTTCATAAAACCGCAAAAAGGAGCCTCTTTATCTGTCTCGTGTTATTTGTGCTTTTAAATGTTCTTGCCTATGTACATGCCTATAAGTTCACTCATTTCGACACGCCGCCGGGTTCAAAGAAAGAGAAAGTCAAATCCGGTTTTGCTCAGACACTTAAAACCATATTTACAGGTATTAGCAACCCAAGACCTTATAATAAGTTAACGCCAAAAAAGCCGTATAGCATAATAAAACTAAAAAGCAATAAAGAAATCGAATGCTGGCTGATGAAGAAAGACTCATCAAAAGGAACGGTAATTTTGTTTCATGGTTACCATGCCCGAAAATCGGATATGCTCGAAAGAGCGTATATCTTCATGGACCTCGGCTATAATACCCTTCTTGTGGATTTCATGGGTTCAGGAGGATCGGAAGGCAACCTGTCCACCATAGGCTATTGCGAAGCTGAGGAAGTTATGACAGCCTATAATTACCTTGCCGGCAAGGGTGAAAAGAATATCATACTTTTCGGGAATTCAATGGGTTCAGTCGCAGTAATGAAGGCATTGAATGACTACAAATTAAAACCGGGATCCATCATTATTGAATGCCCCTTCGGTTCTATGCTCGAGACAACAAAAGCCAGGTTCAGGAATATGGGTATCCCTGCATTCCCGATGGCCTATTTACTGGTGTTCTGGGGGGGGATACAGAACGGATTTAATGCATACAAACATCAACCTGTTGAATATGCAAAAAGCATTACCTGCCCTACCCTGCTATTATGGGGAGGGATAGACGAAAATGTGTCCAGACATGAAATTGATACTATCTATTCACACCTGAAAGGGGTAAAAGAATTTAAAATATACCCAAAAGCAAAACATGAAGATTATCTTATCAAATATAAAACCGAATGGATAAATGATGTAAAATCGTTTCTTGAATGCCGTCAAATGAAATAAATTTAAGACAAATAGACTATAAATCAATATAATATTTCAATATCTTTGCCAGCAAAACAACTCTATATGAAAAATATTTTCTTCTTTGTCCTCTTTTTATTCATGGTTCATAGTATCTTCTCACAGCCAACCATATCATGGCAGAAAACAGTAGGCGGCAGTAACCACGAATATGCCTGGAAAACTATTCCGACGTCAGATGGAGGTCTGGCATTTGTAGGATTTTCCGAGTCCGACAACGGAGATGTTTCGGGCAATCATGGGGGCAGTGACCTATGGGTTGGAAAACTCAGCTCAGGCGGAACGATGCTATGGTCTTTTTTATATGGCGGTACACAGGATGACGAGGGCTACGATATTCTGCAAACCTCTGACGGTGGATACATGGTTACAGGCCGGACTGACTCAGATGACGGGGATGTATCAGGAAATCATAGTACCAACAGTTCTGATCTCTGGGTGCTGAAATTAACATCTGCCGGAACTATAACATGGACAAAATGCTATGGAGGCAGCAGTGACGATGATGGTGTTGCCATAGTTCAGACACTGGACGGCAACTTTTATGTTGCAGGCTCGACCTATTCAACGGATGGAGATATTAGCGGAAATCACGGGAATTATTCTGACTTCTGGGTAATAAAAATAAATTCAACCGGGACATTATTAGGACAGAAATGCATTGGAGGAACAGATTATGAAGAAGGAATTAATATGACTTTAACTTCAGATAACGGCTGTATTATATGTGGCCATACAAGTTCAAACGACGGTGATGCCATCGGTTATCACGGCGGCTCGGATATGCTGATAGCCAAGCTAAGTTCAACGCTTAGTATAGACTGGTCAAAATGCTACGGAGGAACTGAAACTGAAGAATGCAATTCTATTGTTCAGCTTAGCGACGGCAGCTACGCTGCATTGGGTTATACAAGTACGCAAAACAACGGGGATGTAACAGGACATCACGGTTCACAGGGTTCCGATGATTTCTGGCTTTTAAAACTCACTTCTGCAGGAGCTATCACTTGGGCAAAATGTTATGGCGGCAGTGGCGATGATCAGGCTAACGGTTTGGCAAAGACCACTGATGGTGGATTTGTCATGTGCGGACTCACCAATTCTATGGATGGAAATGTGAGTGGTTTTCATGTCGGAGATTATTCTCCCGATGTCTGGGTTATCAAAGTAAACTCATCCGGGACATTTCAATGGCAAAGATGCTGTGGAGGATCTACTCAGGATGAAAGTTTTAATATATTTGAATCGGGCAGTGGGACATTTATTGTTACAGCATTTACTTATTCTAACGATTATGATGTTTCGGGCAACCATGGCAATGCTGATGGCTGGATCTTCAGAATATCAGGAAATTCATCCGTCAGCTCCTTTTCAGGTGAAAAGGAGATTTCCATATATCCCAATCCTGTACATGATAATTTAAACATTGAAGGCCCGTTGAATGCTGAAATCGATATCATAAACTCTCAGGGCCAGGTTGTTATGAGCTTTTCAATAAAAAACAGGGAAACAAGAATAGATCTTAGTGAACTGTCCTCAGGAATTTATTCGGTGATTATCAGGACCGGCATGGAAACTTATAGTAAAAAGTTATTAAAACAATAAGAAATCAGGAAGTAAAGAATTAAGTTCCAAAAAATCAACAAACAAGGGAAAACAAGGCGATCTTTGGATAAAAGGCATTTTCTTATTGGTCAGATATGAATATTTATAAAATGAAATTATCATGCTTTTGAAAAAAACTGCACTTTTTGTTTATTGTCTGATATTATCCGGGCCGGTCTCATTCAGCCAGACTTTCTTTGCCCTGGATTCCGTCAGGCATCCCAACTGCCACAGCACTACAGGGCATGCCTATTATACACTGTTTTTTCAGCCGGTACCCGGCTCGATATTAGTTAAAGGGGCTTTGAACCATGGTATGGAATATGAAACTTATGATGCCATTGCCGTTGTCAGTGACACTAATACTGACGGAACGGAAGGATACACCTTTTCGATGCAGGCAGAAGGTGATTTACGACTATATTTCGTGTACCCTGCTTTGCACCTGATCGACTCTTCGGACTTTCATTTTAACAGCCACATCCTTAACATATCAGGCGCATTCTGTGGTTTACTGACCTGTGATAGCATTTCACCATCCGGAATATCTTTTTCAGAAGGGACACCACCCTATAAACTGTATATAACAAATAATAACTGGCAGAACACAACATGTATCGGCAACTATCCGGGCAACAACCCATCTGTCCAGATAGATGTTCCCATACCTCTGCCCGAGGGTCATTATCAGTTCAAATTAGTTGATAAATACTGCGAATTACTTTATCCCGAACCTATCGCTGATTTCAGTGTTTGGGGTATTGGAGTTTTTGCACCCGGTTTCTGGATTTCTGCTTGTCCTGAAATTGCGGGAGATACTGCATTACTTACAGGTACCGGTTCTTACAGCAGGCAACTTACAGTGATTAGTGCAGGAATTTTTACAAAATGGGAAGACACCCTGATGGTTACAGTAAATTTTGGTGACGGCAGCCCCGACGAAACTTTTATTAATACAGTAGGACAATGGCAAATCCCGTTCAATATTGTCCATACATATTCCAATACCGGGTTATATGAGGTGCATTATTCAATAAAAAATACAAGAGTAGCCCTAACCAACGCCTCTTATATATTAGAATCCAATGAGTATGTATTTATTGGATCTGTTTCTGTAAGTGAAATTGATCAAAAAAACAAAGAATCAGTTCTGTTTCCGAATCCTGTTGAAAATTACCTGAACGTATACTTAAATACTGACAAAACACAGATTGTACGCCTCCTCATATTAAACAATAGCGGTCAGACAATATACGATAAAGAGACCATTCTGAATAAAGGCAGCAACTTTTTAAATATCCCGGCAGATTTTTTAAACAGGGGAATTTTTAATTGCCAAATCATCATGAAGAATGAGGTGAAAAGCAAAATGTTTGTGAAGTTATAACGCCTCTTAAATATTTTATATTAACGTTTTACCAGGATTAACCGTTTGGATAACAGATAATGCATGGAAGCTGAATGATTTTTCTTTTCAAAATCAGCCGGTTATAATGTCTGCGACTATTTTCCCCTGAGAACAGTTATTGTACCGTTTATATTCGCATCATTGATATACCCCTCACAAGTCAGAACAAAGTAATAGGTCCCATCTGCGCCTCCTTCACAATCCCATGAATTGTCGTAGTCAGCCTTTTCAAATATTTTCTTGCCCCAGCGGTTGTAGATGACAAGTTTATTGCTTTTATAGCCATCGAGATGGTAAATGATAAATTTGTCGTTAATCCCGTCATTATTAGGAGTGATCACATTTGGAAAGACCAGCAGATCGTTCACGATCCTGATCTGTGCTGAAGCTGTATCTATACATCCTTGTCCAGAAGTGGTTGTAAGAAACACAGTGTATACCTGATTGTCGGCATCGGGCGATACCTCGTAATGGTGCGATGGGCTTGATTCTGAGGAAGTATTGCCATCACCAAAGTCCCATAAATAATTCTCGGCCTCCACTGACTGATTGTTGAATGTAATACTAAGCGCAGAAACACTGATGACGCCATTTGCCGGCGTTGTTGAAAACGCGGCTTCCGGTTGTTTCCAGACCACAATAAAATCCGTTTTAATTTCTGTATCGTCACAACCCATGGCAGTGGAGACAGTGAGTGTAACAGTATATATACCATAATGAGTATACGTATGCACCGGGTTTTTCAAAGCAGAAGAAGTCCCGTCACCAAAATTCCATAAATAGGTATACAAGCCAAGGTCGGGGCCTCCTGCAGTGGTGTTGTCAGAAAAATGAACCGTAACAGGCTCGCACCCCTGGGTAATATCTGCAGTAAAATCAGCCGAAGGAGAAGTCCTGACAAAAAGATGTATTGTATCCGAATTTGAACATGTTAATCCTGAAACTGTATTTTCAACAAATACCCAGTAATATCCTGTTGCATCGATATTAATCGTCTGAGAATTCGAACCGTTACTCCATAAATAGGTGCTAAACGGTCCACCGGCATCGAGAGTAATGGGTTGTCCGGTGCAGGTAGAGTCATCGGGGCCAAGATCAACAACCGGGTTAGGAAAAACAGTGACAGTTATTGTCGTATCATCAAAACACCCGTTTGCTCCTACGCTTAAATTTACATTATATTGACCTGTAGCCGAATAAAGATGTGAAGTATATGGGTTGACTGCATCCGTCCCCCCATCGCCGAATGACCATAGAAAATCATTTTCCGTGTATGGATTGCCCTGAACAGTAGAAGTATTTGAAAGAACATTGGATGAGCCAAAGCAGGCATTGCCGGCAGCAAAAGAGGCCACAGGGTAAGGATAGATTACGACGTCCCTGGTAACCGTGTAAGTACATGGAATATTATCCGTTATTTCAAGGGTAACCTGGTATGTACCTGGATTAGGATAGGCATGCAAAGGATTACGGGTATTGCTCAAAGGTGACCCGTCACCAAAATCCCAGCTCCAGGCAAGTATCGTATTACCTGCAGGAGAATACGATGAATCAGTATACTGCACATTGACTCCGGCACAGAAGTCTAATCCCGGAGAAGTACTCTGATAGGTAAAATAAGGAACATCAGAATGAGGAATAATAGGGGTCATATTATCAAGCATAATGTACGGTGCATAATTCAGGTCAAGCGCATTGACAAGAAATAAAATATGATCATAATTAGCTGTTGGAGTAAACTGAAGTGACCTTGTGACCCATGTCAGGTTGGTAATGTTCCCTGAATGCCACAATAATTCGACCTGACTACATCCATTTCCGCCGGACCATCCTCCCCAAAGCTGAAGCTCCACAGGACCGGGAGTAATACCATAGCCATTTACATTAGTAGTGGCCAGATCAATTGTAAATTGATAATCGGTACCTGCCACCATCGGGCTGCTTAACGTTTGTCCTGCACCTTCCTGCCAGGGTATGCTGGGGTCCTGAACCAACCCAAGGTAAGTATTTCCGTTACTGGCAGGGAGAGTGATAGTCCACGAACCGGGCTGAGTGTCGGGAGTAAACCCCGGGAGACATATATCCCATCCTGCAGGAGTTATATGAGGCTGAGGTGTACCTTCGAACGATGGATTGTTAACCGTAAGAGGAACATAACCACACTGGCTGTAAACAGCAGTCAATGAAAGTAAAATAAGAAGTACGGCAGTCGATATTTTTACTTTATTCATTATGATGATTTTTTTTATTATTAGACACTATAAAATTGAAATAAGTAAACTTTTACAATGAGTATTTTTTTATTATTTACCTGAGAAATACCGTCCGGACGCAAAATTATTCTGATGATAAAGTTACAAATAAATTTGTTTAAGAACGGATTCTCCAGTTATAATGATCATTGAAAATTAAGCCTGCATTATACTTTACCTTGATTCTCATCACTTATTGACGAAATATGTTCATTTTTTTTATTGCAATAAATTATTGAAATATTATGTAAGCCTGAATATTCATATGGGGATTCTAATGTTTTTCTTCCTGAAAAGCAAACTGAAATAAAATGAACCATTGGTTGACTTTCTGGTTTTATTATAATTTTACACCGAACTCATGTTTATTTGATAATTTTACATCTTAAATTAAATTTGCGGGCATGAAAAAAGCAGCTTTCATTTTAAGTTTTATACTTATTTCCCTGACTGTAATTTCACAGACATATTATGGTAGTTCAGCCCGGGCAATTGTTCCCGGAACAGATATGCTTGTAAAAGATCCTTTGCTCGACATTCCTTCGTTTATCAGATTTGCAAAGGGTTCAGAAATTGATTTTAAACAAGTACCATCCTGGGTTAAAAGCCACTTTTCTATCAGTCCTGATTTTGATCTGACCCTCCTTCGTGAGGACAAGGATAACCTGGGATTCACACATTACCGTTACCAGCAGACTTATAAAGGTTACCCTGTTCATTCCAATATTTTCATCTTTCATGTAAAAAATGGCATTGTCGTTAGTATGAACGGTCAGTTATTCAGTAAGCTGGACGTCAAGGCTGTTGTTATTCTAAATGAAACTGAAGCTTTGAACAAAGCATTAGCATTTGTGGGAGCTGTTAATTACAAATGGCAGATGCCAGAAGAAGAGCATTTGTTAAAATATGCTTTAAATGATGAGAACGCTACATATTTCCCAAAAGGTGTGCTTGTTATGATACCTGCTGATGATAACTATAAAGGCCCAAACTACAGACTTGCCTGGAAATTTGATATTTATGCCAACCAGCCCATGAGCCGTCAGTGGATATTCGTGGACGCTGCTTCAGGGAAGATAATAAAGACACTTCAACGTATACAATCCGAACATGAAGAAGTATTGTCGAATGCTGTGGCTACAGCACTTACAAAATATAATAATACACGGACTATTACGACTGATTATACAGGTTCAACGTACCGTTTACGCGAGACCGGAAGAGGGTTGGGCATTGAAACTTATAATCTGAATAACGGAACTAATTACGGAAGTGCTACAGACTTTACCAATGCCACAACTTCATGGTCTGCTGTTAATAATGATCAGGTCGCCCGCGATGCTCATTGGGGAGCAGAGGTGACTTATGATTACTTTCTGAGTAAACATTCCAGAAACAGCATAGATAATGCCGGATTAAAATTGTTAAGCTATGTACATTATGATAATAATTACGACAACGCCTTCTGGGATGGTACCAAAATGACTTACGGAGACGGGGCAGTATCTGAGACTCCTTATACCACGCTGGATATCTGCGGACATGAAATAACCCACGGGCTTACAGAAAACACTGCCGGTCTCACTTACTCATACGAATCCGGAGCTCTGAATGAAGGCTTCAGCGATATCTTCGGCACCAGTATCGAATTTTATGCAAGTCCTCCTCTGCAAACCGGAAACTGGGAAGTAGGAGAAGATATCGGCAGCCCTTTTCGCAGCATGTCGAATCCCAATTTATACAGCCAGCCGGACACCTACCAGGGCAATTTATGGTACTCCGGTTCTGCTGACAACGGGGGGGTGCATACCAATTCAGGTGTCGTCAATTTCTGGTATTATCTGCTATGTCAGGGTGGTTCCGGAACCAATGATAATGGAAATTCATATAACGTTACAGGGATAACTATGG
>Ga0114951_10001498_pt1 | contig 28647 bp, 17 predicted proteins | sample AM7aDNAmetaG_FD_88677 | JGI IMG/M metagenome (GOLD analysis project Ga0114951, IMG submission 88677) | Freshwater microbial communities from Finland to study Microbial Dark Matter (Phase II) - AM7a DNA metaG | ecosystem: Environmental > Aquatic > Freshwater > Lake | place: Finland: Lake Alinen... | reverse complement strand
CCAAGACTCTGAAAAAGATCCACATAAGAATCCATACGTCCTGCTGTGGTGGGTCCAAAACTTCCTGAAGGCATTCCTTCGGGAGTTTTTGCCGGTCCTGCATAGTAAATGGGGTGGTTTTTAAAATATTCAGGCATAGGTTTGCCTTCATCAATAAGTTTTTTGATCTGTGCATGGGCAATATCTCTGGCGACAATGAGTGTGCCAGTGAGACTCAACCTCGTCTTCACAGGATATTTTGTAAGTTCTGCCAGAACTTCTTTCATTGGCAGGTCGAGATTAATCTCAACAGCTTTTTCAAGCTGAGGTGCCTTTGATGGCATAAAACGAATAGGATTCTTTTCAAGCTCTTCGAGGAAAATTCCATTTTCTGTTATATGGGCTTTTATATTCCTGTCAGCACTACAGCTTACACAAAGTCCTACGGGACACGATGCAGCATGACGTGGAAGCCTGATAACCCTTACATCATGAACAAAATATTTCCCGCCAAATTGAGCTCCCACACCATACTCCTGACATATCCTTTCAATTTTCTTTTCCCATTCTATATCGCGGAATGCCCGTCCACTTGCATTTCCTGTCACAGGAAGATGGTCAAGGTAACCTGCAGAGGCTTCTTTTACTGTTTTAAGTGTAGCCTCAGCAGAAGTCCCGCCTATAACAAGTGCCAGATGATAGGGTGGGCAGGCAGAAGTGCCAAGATCTTTTATTTTATCCCTGACAAATTTTATCAGCGACTCTTCATTTAACAAAGACTTGGTCTGCTGATAGAGAAAGGTTTTATTAGCAGAGCCTCCACCTTTTGTTATAAAAAGAAAATCATACGAATTTCCTTCTTTAGCATAAATATCAATCTGGGCAGGCAAGTTAGAGCCTGAATTTTTTTCTTCAAACATTGAAAACGGGATAACCTGTGAATACCTCAGGTTCTTTTCCTTGTATGTGGTATATATACCTTTTGAAAGAGATTCAGCATCATTTGCCCCTGTCCATACCTGTTCTCCTTTCTTGCCTATTACAATTGCTGTTCCTGTATCCTGACACCATGGAAGTTCTCCTTTAGCAGAGATGACAGTATTTTGGAGCATCACATGAGCAACAAACTTATCATTATCTGTTGCTTCAGGGTCGTTAAGAATTTTGGCAAGCTTTTCCAGATGTGAAGTGCGAAGATAAAAAGAAAGATCAAAAATAGCTTCTTTTGCAAGAAGTTCCAGTCCTTTGGGATCAACTTTAAGTATCTTTCTTCCTCCTGCCTCTATAACTTGTACATAATCTTTTGTTAGCAATCTGTAAGAGGTTGAGTCCTTCTCAATCTGAAAAGGTTTCTCATAAATAAAATCTGCCATAATAATGTTGTTATTTTAGTTAATAGTATAAATTAAATGTTTTTTTTACTTTGAAACAATAAGTATAATTTTTGTGAAAATAAAATGAAAATAGGGATAACAACACAGCAATTAAACTGTCTTTTAATAGATTGAATTTTTAATATTTGAATTATGCTCCCCAATGCTTTTCTGATGGAACTTTCAGGTTACCATCGTGTCTTTCCTAATTCTGATACAATTATTAAAAAATTATTTATGATTGCATTGTTTTTTAATCTCATCATAAGCTGCGACATATCCCATTTCGCCAGCTTTACTTAAGTTGTTACATCCTTCGTCAAGGTTTCCTATTTTTATTTCCGCTAAACCTCTGTAATAAATAGCTTCTGAGAAATAAGAAGCATCAGTAGGCTTAGGATTAATTTCTAATGCTTTATCATAATCTGCAATTGCGCCCCTGTAATCTTCAAGAAAATATTTACATTGTGCCCTGTTAATATAACCTCCATTTTCTTTAGGATTTAAATCAATTACTCTATTGTACGACTTGATTGCTTCAGTGTAGTTGCCCATATAATAATTCACATTGCCCTTTAGAAGATGACCATATAAAAAATCAGGATACTTTTCTATAAGTTTTGACGCAGTTGTCAATGCTGTTTGTAAACTGTCTTTTTTAATCTGAAACCATCCTTCACAATACATAGCATATTTAGAGCCGGGAGCTTTTTCCATAATTTTATTTCTATACATTTTTGAAGTTTGTATATCAACATCAAAAGAGATGGAAAACATTTCTTCAACAGTTGTTTGAGAAATTAATTTAGGTAACGAAATGCTTAAGAGAAAAAAGCAAAAAATAATCTTTTTCATTATAATTAGAATTTATAGTTTATAAAAAGTATACTTATTTTTTAACGAATATTGAAAACAAATTTAAATTTATTTTATATATAAATGCAAACTATTTTTTTATTTTTTTGCAAGGTATTCAGAGACCCCCTCATGAGTTGCTTTCATCGCTTCATCTCCCTTTCTCCAATTGGCAGGACACACTTCTCCATTATCTTCAAAAAATTGTAGGGCGTCAACCATTCTAATGGCTTCATCAATACTTCTGCCCAACGGTAAATCATTAACCAACTGATGGCGGACAATACCGTTTTTATCTATTAAAAACAAACCGCGATAGGCAACAGGAGCTCCATTAAAAACCATCTCACCATTCTCGTTATATTCATATTCGCCTGCTAAAACGCCATAATTTTGGGATATTGTTTTCGAAAGGTCTGATACAATAGGGTATTTAACTCCCTTGATACCACCATCTTTCAGCTCTGTATTTAACCATGCCCAATGTGAAAATTTTGAATCAATGGAACAAGCTACTAAAGCAACATTTCTTTTGTCAAATTCATCCATTTTTTCCTGAAAAGCAATTATCTCAGTAGGACAAACGAATGTGAAATCTAATGGATAAAAGAAAAAAACCACATGTTTTTTTCCCAGATATTGCTCTAATGAAAAATCTTCTACAAACTCTCCCCCATTTACAACTGCTTCTGCATAAAATATTGGGGCTTTTTTTCCAACTAATACTGACATATTTTTAATACATTAATTGTTAGCGCTTAATTATTTAGGATACAAATATACATTAATTTTAAAATTCTTAACTGTTCAATCACAAACTAAAATTCCATTGGGTTAACCTGATTAATTTATAATCTTCAGTGTTTGGAGCTACCTTGCCTAATGGCCATGGAGGCCTTTATCATCAAGGCTTTTTAATAGTCCGGACCTTGTCTTCAATAGACTCAGACAACTGGCGGGACTATATTAAACAGCACATTATCTGGACTTTAGTCCAATCAACGAATTAATCAGGTTAAAAATAATATTTTTTATTTTTTATTATTTTTATTATGTGACTTAAATAGTTTTTTTATATTTGCAGTATTATTAATTATTTATTAACTAAATTTAAAAAAAATTATGAAAAAAATTACTTTTTTAATGTTGTTTTTCATTTGCTCAACATTAATTTTTGCTCAAGTTAGAACGATTCAAAACATTACACCAACAAATAAAAATATTGGTGTATCGGTATCAACAAACAAAGCCGTTGGCGACACTTTAATGTATTTTGATGGTTCTGGTTTTATGGTAAACCCCACCGACCAGGCTGGTTTTAACATGTCTAATGAAGATATTGACGGGCTCACACCTAATGCTGCACTTACCGGCTACACATCTAAGTGGATGGGATTTTATTCAAAAACTGCTACTGATTTTCTTAACCCACAAGATATTGCTAGGGATACAGCTTTCTTTATTGGTGCAACTTCATGGTTTACTGCTGCAGGTCAATCTGATGACTGGTTTGAATTTGGTCCTATCACAGTTCCTGCTACAGGTGCAAAACTAAAATGGGCTGTTAAAACTGATACTTGGGTAGATGGTTACAAAGTTTGGGCTTCTGCAACAGGAATGGTCAATTATACTGACTTCACAGGTAATCCTCTTTACTCAAGAGCTGATGTACATCCATCAACACAACCAGCAATTGATACTGTTTGGACATATTATACTGTAGATATTCCAGCAAGTTATAATGGAGGTCCTGTTTATATTGGATTTCAACACTATGCATTTGATATGGATATGTTAATGTTAGATGAAATGACTTTAACTGAAGCAGTTATTTCAGGTGTGGAAAACAATAACAATGGTGTATCTGTTAGTCAGAACTTTCCTAACCCAGTTCAGAATTCAACTTTGGTTTCTTACCAGTTAGCTCAGAATGCTAATGTAAATGTTGAAGTTTCTGACATTACCGGAAGACTTGTTATGTCGATGAATCAAGGCTACAAAGCTGCAGGTTCTCACCAGTTTACAATTGATGCCGCTAACTTACCCAGTGGCTCTTATTTCTATACTTTAACTGCAGGTGAAAACAAAACAACTAAGAAAATGGTTGTTATTAAATAAACCCGCTTGTTTCATTTTATTAAAAAAGGTTGTTTTTTTACAAAACAACCTTTTTTTTTGAAAAAACTCGTAAGTTTGTATATTATTTAAAACTAATTAAATGAAAATAAATCTGAAACACACCTTATCTGTTACGTTTGCTTCTCTAATACTGATTTCAACGTGTGCGTATTCCCAAAAACCTTTTAAGTCCATCAGCAATTATGTAAACATTTTTAATACAAAATCTATAACCGATACACTCAGACCTTTAAGCTTCATAACAGGCACAATAACTTTAGATTCTGCCTTAGCAGGAGGATATGTTTGTGGCACAAATGCTTATCAGGATATTGCTAAAGCACAAATTTATTACATTGAAGACAGCCTGAGTTATTTTGTTAAAGGGTGTGCTTTGGATATTGGAAACATTCTGATAAATAATGATACTGATACATATCTTACAGTAAATGTCTATGATTTGTCGGGAATGGGCTATAATAACGAAGGAGTCACTTATGACAGTGTGCCTGGCAACATATTATATTCAGTTTCTCTTCCTGTTTCTCTTCTTACAAATAATCAGATAAATTATATTCATTTTACTGATAATGTTTGGGTTATTAATGGGTATGCCTTAGGTATTGATTTTTCTGCATTCGGCACAAATCAGATTGGGCTCATCAGTACGTCCGACGGAGATGCTCATCAAAGTGAATTAGCCTGGGAAAAATTAAACAATGGACAGTGGCATTCAATGCTATCAACCTGGCCTTTTGATGGAGACATGGGTATTTTTTCATTGATTGATGGTGCTACAGCAGGTATTAATAATATCAACAAACAAGATATTAATATTATTAGTGTATATCCTAATCCAGTAAATAATAATACTCTTAACATTTCATACAAATCAGCTTCTGAAACTTCTGCAAATATAAGTTTATACAATATACATGGCATATCTCTATATCAGAATAATTTATTATTCAGCAAAGGTGAGAAAACAACACCTGTTAATTTACCTACAGTAAAACCAGGAAATTATTTCCTTTCTATTAAAACACTGAATAACAATTATATAAAAAATATAACGATTTTATAAAAATTTGACATATTTGTATTTGAGCATTAAATTAAATTATTAATTAAACCTTAAAAAAATGAAAAGACTAATTACTTTACTTGCAATTATTTTTTTTACCGGTACAGTTTTCAGTCAAATAGCTGTAAAACAAAATGAAAAAGATTTACCCCAAAAATTTATTAATTCAAAAATCAACAAAACTGCACATTTTAAAAAGTCAATAGCTGCGACTAACACCAGATGGTATAACTTTGGCGAAACCATGAATACATTCTATCAAAACACCTCTGTTTTATATGGTAATAATCTTTTCCCTGACACGACAATATTAGTTCATTATACATCCGGTTACTCAGGTCCTTGGATTCATGCTCTCGGAGATGTTCTTGATGTTAAGTCGGGTTTCTTCAATGATGTCTCATTGCACCCGGGGGAATTAGCCATGAGCAAACTAAGCACCTACACTATTGATTCAATAGGGATACTTTGTTATTATGAAAGACATTTAACTGATCCCAATATTGTTGATACCTTACGCATTGAGGTCTCTGTAAACTACAGCTTACCGATTTCTTATTTTGTTGGCTCAGGCATCAATACCAATCTTGGCACAGATACAGTTTTTTTGCATCGTGTAAGTTATGCCTACCTCACCAACACTTTAAATATAGCTGGTAAAAAAGTTTATAAGTTCCCTCTTACAGCCCAGTTTGCTGCCGATACTTTAGATAATGGGTTCAACTATGTTGAAATATCAACGGCTGATCTTCCCACGGTTCTCGCAGGTAAATATGTTGCAACTGCTGTATCCTTTATTCCCGGTTATACATGGATACCTAATATTGACACATTAACTCAAAAAAATCGCTTTTTCTTTGTTTCATACAAAGAGCAGGACGCTATGTTTCCTATATATACAAAAAAAGACTATAACATTTCTTACATTGTACCTCAGGATGTCAGATATAATAGTGCAGGCTCCTGGAACGGGTTATTTATTCCATCTTTGCCTATATGGGAACTACAGCAGATTACAGATATGAACATCATTTGATATATTATAAGGCTACTTGCGCCACTAACTGCTCTGAAGTAGGTATTGAAAATGCTGCTTCTAATAGCATGGATATTTTAGGTGATGCTTATCCAAATCCTGCATATAACAAAGCTTTTGTAAACATACCCTTAAATATTACAGCTAAAGACGCCAAACTAACTGTAAAAAATATCTTAGGTCAGGATTTAATTTCTTATAATAATTTAGCTCTTGGTAATTCTAATATTGCTATCAATACAAACAACCTTTCATCAGGTATTTATTTATACACTTTAGAGGCTGGTTCTAATATAATTACGAAGAAGTTTAGTATATGTAAATGAGTCTGCTCTGAAAAGCTTTTTTTTTCCACCAAACATGTATTGAACCTGTCGAAATAGCACTAAAGCACCAAATTTTCACGGCATATTCTTTTTTTGAGGTGCTTTAAATTTTTAACATAATTTACATATTAAATGATTTTTCGTTTTGTTTGTAAGCTTGCTATAAAAGGTCTTAACATTTAATACTTCGATACGCTGTCTTTTGGGGCAGCGCCCATTAATATTTGTAACATTAATAAATCTTCAATGTTTAGGTGCAGCGCACCGTTATATTACTATTCCCAAGATTCTATATCATCAAACAAATATTCATCTTTATGTAAATAGAATTGTGTGTAATTATTTGCCATGTTAATGTGATTATTATATTTCGGTGCGCTGCACCTTATTTTTAATGTAATATTTTTTTTACAAATATTCTGGTGCTCCGCACCAGTCTTTATAATCTTAATTTTGTGGGTTTTGATGTCACTTCGACTTGCTCAGTGCATCGCTTGGTGTTTTTTTTGGCTATATCAGGTAAAGAGGAAAAGTTGGGAAAATAAATTCTAAATGATTGATTTCCGAAAAATGAAAATTTACTAGTATTGCTAATAAAGCATATAATAATGCCGCCTCTATGAGGCTTAGATTTATATTGTATTCATTTTACCATAATTTTGCCTCTAACGAGGCTTAAAAAATACCGTCAGGTAGGACATTATGGTAAAAAATATATCATAAAATAAAATGAGTTCTGTAGGAACGACATTATTCTTATATTATCAAAATTTTATACTTAATAAATCATCTCCCCAACTTTTTCGCTTGACCCGTTTTGATGTTTTTGTGACTATATCCAAAAAAAAGAGGCTGACTATTGCCAACCTCCTTTTCTAATGTTCTTAGCTAAAATAATTATTCAACAACAACCTTCTTTATCAATCTCTGTCCGTTAGAAATTAATGAGCAAAGGTATGTTCCAGAAGCCAGATTACTGATATTTGAATTTATTGAATACACACTTCCTTTAGTTCTGAAGCCTTCATCTTGTTTTAAAACAACTTGTCCGTTTAATGACATTAATTCAAAAGTAACTTTTGAATCATTTTCAACAGCATAACTTATTGATAGATTATCAGTTGCAGGATTTTGATTAATTGTCATTTTTGAGCCCTGGAAGAAATAATTGTCTTCAACTCCTACAAAATTAACATCAACAATTGCGAAAAGAGAAATGTTTGTCATTAAGCCACCATAACCTTTTCTATATGTCATCCATGTACTATTATATTTAAAAGCAGTAAAACCTATGCCTTCTCCTTGTTGATCTGACAAAAAGCCAATGGTATCTGTTTTAATATTAAGTAATGAACAAACTACAGAAAAATCACCATTTACTGCAATAACTGAAGGAAACATAGCAGTATTCATGGTAAGAAAAGATGTATCGCAATCTGAAAAAAGTAAATCAGCAGTTATAGTTCCTACTTGTGTGGTTGGAATAGAATCAGTAGCAAGTTTATGAAAAATAGAGAAAGTAAGTTTTGATGTTGCATCATTAGATACGCTTTTTTTACCGCAGAAAAGCATACATACACCATCAATGCCAATAGGACCCGGGCTTACCATTGTATATCCTTGAGCAACAGCTTTAAAAGCATTTCCGTTAACACCGAAAACATAACCACCGCTCATATCAGTATAAGCTACAACCTGACCACCTGAAGCAAATTGAGGAAGGAAACTGGCAGAAATACCGGCAGTGTCTGTAGCTGATTTTACTGTTGATATTTCATGATTAAACTTTTTTGAAGTAGCTGTTCCAGCTTGAAACACTTGCGCAAATGTTATTGATGCTGCAAATAACATCACAAATAAAAAAGTAATTTTTTTCATGTTTTTTTTGGTTTAAATTAATAATACAGCAAATTTAGAAAACTTTTTTTTAACTTTCAACAAAAATAAAAATAAAAAATGTAACAAAAAAATAAAATATTATGAAAAAACTATACCTGTATTGGATAAATTAGCGTATTCTTTAAAAGCCTCAAATCCCAAGACCCAAATTTCAAGACCCAAGTCCTATGCTGCGAGCCTTCTTGGAATTTTAGTCTTGGACTTTGGATTTTGGAACTTATAAAAAAGCAATTTATGCCTGATGTTAGTATAGTTAATTCAAAACAAAAAACTTTCTCACAACTTTATTAGATTTATTCTGGAGTTCAAAATAATACATGCCCGACTTAAAAGTTGAAGTATTTATTTCCAGCATATGCTTCCCTTTTGACAATTCATTATTCTTATCAACACTATAAACCAAAGCACCTAAGCTATTATAAATCATTATTTTTATATCAGAGTTCTCTGGCAATATAAATGTAACTACAGCTTTATCTTTTGCGGGATTAGGGAAAATAGAAAAAGAATCCTCAAAACTTATCATATCAGCAATTCCTGTAGTCGTAACAACAGTTTGAGTAACTGAATCGTTTCCACATGGATTAGTAACTACTAATTTAACATTAAATGTACCAACGGTAGAAAAAGTATGCGTTGGATTTGCCAGTGTGCTTGTTGTACCATCACCAAAATCCCAGAGATAATAAGCCGCCTGAGTGGCATTTTGTGTGAATGCAACAACAGTTCCGTTAACAATATAAGTATAATTGGATACCGGAGGAGCACTCATTATTCCAGCTTCTACAGGGACGATAGCACTTTGACAATCAGATTCTTTAACTTCCCAATCGTAGAAATAATAATAATTCCCTGTAACGTTGTATGGAGATAATGAGGCACTTGACTCAGTAATTGACAGAATACCCGGTAAAGTGTAAGGATAAGTAGCTGAATTATTGTTGTTTCTGTACAAATCGGGGTTACCGCCACCTACCAACTGCAAATTAGTGCCCACCGGAACATCAAAGTTAAGATTTACACGGCTATGACCTGCAGGGACAGTAACAGTAATAGTTTGAATGACAGTTGAACTCGCATCTCTCAGCATGATAGTTCTGTCTCCTGCTGAGCCGGCATATACTTTCACAGACAACAATTTAAAAGGAACATAACTATCAAATATTAAATAATGCTGATTTGTTGTACTTCCGAAATAGCCACCACTACCTATACTATCTGGTTTACCTACATTATTAACAGGATTTGCCGTTACTGATTGCACATAATAAGTGGTAGAATTATTTAAAATTGGAGTCGTATATGAACTGCCTGTATCTAAAAGAATTGTACCAGCTGCATCACTATACCAGTTAACAATACCTGAAGCAGTAGCATGAAGCACCAGGCTGGCAGGTCCGCAATTATAAGCAGGAACAACCTGAGGTGCAGCTGCGCCTATATTTATATAATTTGCCTGATTGGAAACCTGTTGTCCACAAGCACCTGCAACTGAAGTTAACGTGACACTGTATGTTCCTAAGGCTGAATAAGTATGAACAGGGTTTTGTACAGTACTAGTCTGTCCATCACCAAAATCCCATAAATAAGTTAGTGCATTTTGACTTAAATTACTAAAAGTTACTGTACCCGGAGCTGTGCAAAAGTCGGTCATATCAGAACTGAAACTGCTTGTTAATGGGAGATCCTGTACTGTAAATGATTGAGTTTTGGAGTCATTTACCGTATTTTGATCAGTGGTACCATTAGGACTGGTTGTATAAACCTGATAGGTATGACTACCCTGGACAAGATTGATAGCAGGAAGTGTAATTGTATCTTTTGATAAACTTGTCAAATTGCCAATCCATGTATATTGCTGAATTGTTCCATTATCCAATGTATAGTTAATAATTACATTGTTCAACAGCGTTAATCCTAAATTACGCAAAATAACTCTGGGAGTAACGCTAATATTAATACAATTATAATTACTTTCTGGTTTTATTATCTCAATAATACCTGCATCCAGACTATAAAGAAAATCTATAACAGCTACTTTCCCGAAGTAAGGAATGTAGTTATATGCAGTTACTGTAACAGCTATTGAATCTGTTGTAAGCAGTTGGGCAAAAGAAATGGTTGCCGATCCATTGGTAACAGTTCCTGTGCCTATAATTTCGTTGTTTATTGTCAGAGAAACATAAGCTCCATTGACATTACAATTTACCTGCATCTGATTATCTGAAAGCATAATACTTTGTGGATGAGTAACTGTCATGGACTGTGGTATATCAGTACGAACCATTAATGAAGGGTCTCCAAAAAGATTCCACGTATCTGTCATCTCTGTTCCGGCACTTCCCTCAACATCGTTCATATACATACATCCATTCATTGACAATCCACCAAATGTCCGTTTAATATTGTTAGCATAAGTTTCAACTAGTATATCATTCATCTCATCCTGTCCGGTCATTGGTGGTGCCCAGCTTTGATTGATAGTGGACATAAGTGTTGCAATGGCTCCCGTTGGCTGGTTATTATTTGTTGCTCTCAACCAGGCTTCTCCAAAGCATGTAGTGTTTACAAAAGCACCGTTAACACAGCCTACTGACCATATAAAAGGCAACATGCCATAATTAGTAAGATTGTCGATATCTGTATTGCTGAAACCAGATGTTCCCCATGATGTTTCACTACCATGCCCGGTATAATTTATTACGCTTGCACCACTGTTGATTGCAGTGGCAATATCTGCAGTTGAAGGGTATGTTCCATTCTGATACAACTGACTAACTGATGTATAATGATATCCCAATAAATGAGTTCTGATAAGGCCCTCATGTACTGCATCGGATTCTCCGCCGTTGTGACCCTGACCTGCACCCTGATCCGAAGCTATGCCTATGCCTATGTTTTCCCATACCGGAGAAACTATGGGATTCCTCTCATAGTCAATGGTTTTCTTAACCTGCGTTTGAACATGTGCTACTGTTTCAGCAGAAAACCTGCCAACAAAGACTTCAGGATAAGAATCAGCCCCGACAATATATCCGTAAGCATTGTCAGAGCTACCTGCTGTAACAGTATTTGTTGCTATTTGCGCTGCATCACCTACCAGAAGCAGAAATGTAAGTCCCTTCTGATTGTAATAATTCGTTACATAAGTCTTTATTGCAGCTGCCGTATTACCTATCGTTGACACATCAATAATTTCTGTTGGTATACCTATTAACTTTTTCCAGTTTACTAAAGGCTGCATATCATTCATAAATCCACTGTAACATATGATAAGCATATTACCTTGTTCTTCGAGTGGTGTGTATTTTAAACTGGGATAATTAATAAAATGACGTTTGTAAATATTGTTAAATTCAGCATCTATCTTATTTATTTGCTTTGTCCTTATTAAAGGATTGCTCCCACCATTCATATTAACAGGTAATACTTTAACTTCTAAATTGGTATAAATGCGCAAAACCTTTGTTACAGGATTATACTGAAAAGGATAAATGTTTACAGCTTGTCCTCTGTAGTCCCTTATAATATAAGGGTTGCCTAAATCAACTAATTTTTCAGGATAAAATTTATTCTGAGCATAAGCATTTCCATACTCATAAGGTATTGTTTCAGGATCAACATTACGGTAAAGATTACCTTTGGAAGGTGCAATAAGCACATTTGAATACTCTTTGTATGTAGAACTTGTTACCACAGCCTTCATCTTTGCCTTGTCGGGAACTATTACAGATGCAACAAATTTAGGTACATCAGGAGCATCCTTCACCATTACAGAAACAGCTCTGGGAGCAGTATAAATTGTAGCCGGCCCTCTTGATGTAGGCACAGCAGTTTTACTAAACTCATCTAAATTAAATGACAACTGTATGGTGGTGTTGTCAGAGTTTTTCAACTCAAATTTATTGGCTTTGTTGGTGCTGTTTAAAACAAACTTTTGTGTCTGAGCCAAGCTGATACTTGTTATACTAAAAAAAACGCACAACAAAATAATAATTCTTTTCATCACTTATATTTTAAATTTCAGGACTTACCCGCATACAGGTTTTATCCTCTCATGTGATTAACGAATATGCTCGTTTAATATATTAAAAATCAACTTTATAAAAAGAAGTGAAATTTATGAAATTTCTAATAAATAAACAACTTTTTTATTATTTGTTTATCAGAATCATTTAATTTCAAGATATATATCCCTTTGGCTAATCCTGTTAAATTTATTTTTTGTTCCTGTCCATCTCCATTATTTATGGTGCTATGATAAACTTCTGCACCTTGAATATTTACTATTTCTAAATCAAATTTCTTATCCCCTGCAGTTTTTATCTCCAGAGTGACCATCCCTGTTGATGGATTAGGATAAATATTACAATATACTTCAGAATCTATTTGTCTGGTATTGACTGTGCTCTGACACATTACTTCTGCAACCCAGCCACCACGGGTAACTGAATAATCTGATTTAAAATAAAATGTAAGTGCTCCACTTGGGTTATCCGCAACAAAAGGACCCGGTATTGTTGTTCCACAATATGTTCCTGTTAAAGTGGCTAAAGTATCTGCCCCGTTATATACTTTAAATTCATCCCAACAACCACTTGATGAAGTATTTTCTTCAACATCAAAATAAGAAAAAATAGCTTTTATTCTGTCATTAGGTCCTGATGGTAAAAATGTTATCACATGTGTTTCATCATTATTGTATTCATTATTAGGGCCTCCTGAATCGTAAAAATGAGCCATACATGTTGTTACAACTGTATCTCTCATTAAAATATCAGGAATTTCACCAACAACAATAGTTATAGTATCTATTTTCTGATAAGGCAGCGCACTAACTGTGTATATCAATTTTATAGGTGTACCTGTAGGTGTAAGTGAATCGGCCTTTACATTAAAAACTGCTTCAACAGATTGATTAGGAGTAAAATTTCCAATATTAAATACGGGTGTATTTACAACAATATAACTACTCAACGACTGAAGTGTACCCGTTGTATTTAAGGCTGTTGCATGACCTATGTTCTGGGTTGGAATCTTAATATTTCCAAGCTCATTAGGGTCTAAAATAGAATTGTTGTTCCCTAAATCTTCAAAAATGTATGCTGTTGTATTAAATTTAGGTGCATTCAGAATAATTGAAAAATTAGAGTTCCATGTATTATTGCTTGCATCTTTAGCTTCTAAAGTGAAGGGTACTGCTTGCTGATCTGGAACATAACTATTTACCGTCAAAGCATAAGCATCAGTTTGTAATGAAGCAGCACCGGCATTGATATTTCCATATACCTGCACACTATCTGTTATAGAAACATAAGCACTGTTAGTTTTCAGTTTTGCCTGAACTGCACTAGCATCCTGATTGCCTACATCCTTCAATGTAACATCTAAAGTAATACTTTCGCCATAGTCAGCAAGACCATTATTATTGCCAGAAATATCATTAATAACGTGACTGTCATAAATTACATAAGGCCCGCTTGGAGATATGGCATTTATTGTTGAAATATATGGTTGTCTGTTTTGCTTTGTTGCTACTATATCAACAACCCCCGGCTGTGTAAAGGGTGTTATGTTAAGGCTTATAATACCTGTGGCATCAGTTAACCCGGCACCGTGAAGAATCCCGTTTTCTGACATGGCAACATAAGTATAAGGTTCAGTGGTAATTGCAAAGCTTGAAACACCTATTGGAATGACAGAGTTATGTGATATTGTAAGTGTTAATGGCACTTTAAAATAAGGCATTAATGAAGGATCTCCCATCAAATGATAAATTTCCCAGTAATAGTTTTTAGACGTAGATGTAGTTGATTGTTCTACAGCTAAATTGCCTGCTACATTAATCTGCCCCTGAGTAACAAACCAATCGGCAAAGGGTTCACCATGTGTATGAAATGCACGGTCTGAAGCCCCTAAGTCAGCAGCATCATATACTGGATTTGTGACAACCGTTTTGAATCCTACTGACCACCAGTAATCTTCATCCCAATATGTACTGTTTGAACCACCTATATAACCTATTGCACCCTTATTTGCTGCCCTTAGTAATGCTTCTCCAAAACAGGTATACGAAGTGAAATTATTTGACAAACAACAATTACCTATCATAAGAGGATATTTTCCGTTGTTTTGCAAATTATTGACATCACTAACAGAAAATGAAGGGTCAGCCCACCCTGATTCACTTCCATGAGCTGTATAATTTGCAAATCCGACACCGTTACTTACATCCTGAATTATCTGACTGGCTGAACTACCTGATGCAGGATACAAATAGACATGTGGCGTAAACCCTGTGTTCGTATTTATATATGTATTATTAATATAATTAACTTGTCCGTTTCCATATGTAGGTGCATTACCGGCATCAACTCCTGCTACCAGCACAGCTTCATTAAGAAATAGCGGATCAGGCATCAAATACTTTTCATATTCCAGGGTCTTATCTATCTGCGGTTGTAGCTCCGAAACATTGTTGGCTGAAAAACGTCCATAATAAACTTCCGGCAACATATCCCCGGTATATTCACAATAATACAAATCAGTAACATGGCTACCTGTAGTTCCCGGAAAAGGGTGTATCTGTGCTGTGTCTCCGACAAATAAAACAAATGAAAAAGCAGGGTCAGACGGAGTTGCAGAATTATAAAGATTTTGCAGATAACTCTTTATTGAAGTGGTTGTATGACCAACCAATGGGTTGTTCGTATAGGCCTCAATAACAGTAAATCCTTTCTTGGTTTTCCATTGAATAAAAGGTTGAAGTACTGATTGAAACATAATATCAGAAACAATAACATATTTAACAGGATATTGGGTTAAATTGCCTTTATTTTCAGCTGACTGATTAGTTATAAAATTTCCGTAAGTAGATGCAAAATAGGGTGATTGTGTTTTAGCTTTTAATAATTCTGTGGCTTCATGATCGGCATTTTCAAAAGAAACTTCAAATTCAATATCAGTTATTATTTTAATGGTTTTTGAAACAGGATTATAATTAACCGGGCGAATGGTTAATAAGCTCAAACTGGCACCCCTCATTATACCTATATAATTAGCTGAAACAATTTCATGGTTTAAAAATTCATTTTTTGAATAAATATCCGAATTGTAAACAAATTCTTTATCCTCAGGGTTTTCGCTTTTAGAAAGTGACGGTTGAGCTGGAATAAGAGGAAAATTTATATTATAATCTGGCAAATAAAACTCGTGCTCTGTCTTTGAAAGTATCTTTATTTTAACATCTGCACCTAATGGAATTTCAATTATCTTTCTTAACACCGGAACAGCAGGAGATCCTATTTTATTATCTTTTACATAGCCCGGGATGACTGATTCAGAAAAATAACCTCTTTTCGTAAATTGTTTTTTGAACGATATTTCTTTTATTGTTGACTTAACTTTAAAAAAGTCACTCCCCTTATTTATTATTTCGAAACTCGATTTTATTTGATCTGATACTGTTATTTTTTGCGAAAACGAATTGTAAATCTGGCTAATTACTAACAGAATAATAATTAATGACTTCAATGATGTGTTATAAATCTCTTTCATTTTGTATATATATTTATATAACAAATTTAAATAAATTAAAATTAACAAGATAATAAAGTACAACCAAAAATAAATGATAATATTGATATATTATGCTTTTAACATTTAAAATAAAACTCATCTAGAATAATATGCAGAAAAAAATCGGCACAAATATTATTTATCAAGATAAAATAAACATTATTAGAATTGTTATATTATTGTTTAACAGCAGATTAAGAATTATACTTTAATTTATAAAATATATAATAATAAAGATTTTTATAACTTTTATTTCATAAAACAAAATTCTATTTGCATAATTAATAATTACATATTATTATTGCAGTTTGAAATATCTGAATGAAAAAAATATTTATAATAACTTTCTTAATATTTATAAACTTGTTCCTTTTAAAAGGGCAGGAAATTATTATAAAGGGAACCTATCAAGGTAAAAACTTATATGTTCTTAACACTGCTTTAGATTTAAGCAAGGATATATTTTGCATAGATGCTGTCTATGTAAACGATATTCTTACTGAAGACGAAATTAAGTCTAATTCATTTGAAATAGATTTTACAAATTTAAAAATAGCAATGGGGCAGGCTGTTACTGTAAAAATCCTACATAAAACCGATTGTAAGCCTGAAATCATTAATGCCAATGTGTTAGAAGCTTCAAAATATTTTACATTTACCCCTCCTAAGATTGATAAAAAAACTTCTAAGCTTTGCTGGTCAATAAATGGCAATATAGATGATAACCCTTTTATTGTTGAGCAATACCGTTGGCAAAAATGGGTTACAGTTGGGGAGATACAAACAAAAGATTCTGTTAGTGGAAACAATTACTCTTTTGAGCCAAAATTTAATTCCAAACAAAATATATTCAGAATAAGGCACGTCGATAAGTCTGGCAATGAGAAGATTTCTAAAGACTGTAAATACTTCTCAAAAGATGAAGAATTATACTTACTCTCTAACCGTGTTAGCGACTGGCTTTATTTTTCGAGCGAAACCCTATATGAAGTATTTGATGAGAAAGGTAATTTCATCCTCGATGGATATGGAAAAGAAGTTAATTTCTCAGATATCGAAAAAGGGAAATACTGGGTTAATTATGATAACAGAACAGAAGTTATAACAAAAAAATAACGCTTTTTTTTAATTTCAAATTCAAAGAAGCAGACATAGTGAAAAGGACTGGGGCTTGGAATTTGGGACTTGGAACTTAAAATTTTTAATCCGGTAACAGCAACATTATTAAATGAATTACAAATATTATAGTTGTTATTTTTATTACCATCGTAGTTACAATCTTACTTCCTGAAGGTATATATAACTACATTTAGGCATAAAGCAATATTTTTTTAAAATAATTTATGTATTTCATTGTTTTAAAATTTATTTTCCATATATTTGTGTCAAAGTATTTTCTTTATTAATAAAAAGTTTACCTTTATTTTTAAGTAACCAAAACCAGTATATCTTCTAAACAACATATTTATGTTAAAATATTTACATTTTAAAATAATTTTTATTTTGCTTTTTCTTTTCATGCAAAACCCTTTTCATGCAAATGCACAATCGAATTGTCCCAATGCGGATTTTAGCTTCGGTGATTTTACAAATTGGGTTGGATATACCGGAACTTTTACCGCTTGTTGCCCTACCGTAGGAATTGTTCCCGGCAGGCATACAATTATTAATACTCCTGGTACCGACCCTCGTACCGGTAATGCATTAAGTATGTTACCTCCCGGTGCCACTGTTTGTGCTAAATTAGGCAATGAAGATGTAAACGCTGAAGCAGAAAGGTTAACGTACACTATGACTGTAACACCACAGAGTGCTTTATTTATTTACAAATATGCCGTTGTGTTGGAAGATCCCGGACATCCTGCATCTGACCAACCAAAATTTGATATTAGCGTTCTCAATTCCAATGGCAGTCTAGTTGACCCTGTATGTGGTTTTTATTCTGTAGTTTCTTCCAGTTCAATACCCGGGTTCCAGGCAGCTCCTGGTTCAGTCATGTGGAAAGACTGGACAAGTGTAGGAATAGATTTAACAGCCTATATGGGACAAAACATTACCATTCAATATACAACTTATGATTGTGCCCAGGGAGCTCATTACGGGTATGCTTATTTAACAGCTTCATGTGCACCTATGCAAATAAGTGTGAGTTTCTGTTCGGGTAATTCAACTGTTACTGTATCAGCGCCAAGCGGTTTTGCATCTTATCTGTGGACTCCCGGTGGTCAGACTACTCAATCTGTTTCAATAGTGAACCCGGTTATAGGAACCAATTACTCATGTCTGATGACCTCTGTTAATGGTTGTCAGGTAACGCTTAGTGCTATTTTGCAACCTACAATTGTGACACCTCATTTTAACATAACGTCCGCCCAATGTTCTTTTAATGTTAGTTTTCAAGACTCCTCAACAGTTAATCAGGGCAGTTTAAATTCATGGTCTTGGGATTTTGGCGATGGCACTACCTCAACAGTACAAAATCCATCTCATACTTATACTACCGCAGGTACATACATAGTAACTTTAACAACAGGCGTTACTGGATGTACCGCAACAACAGCTGAGACGGTTCATGTCTATCCATCACCTGTTGCCGATGCGGGAGCGAACCAGACAATATGCCAAGGGCATACTGCTAACCTGACAGCCGTGGGAGGAACTTCATATTTATGGAGTAATAATGATACAACGTCATTCATTAGTGTGAATCCATCGGTATCAACCACCTACACAGTTACCGTTACAAATAATGATGGTTGCACAGCATCTGATAATGTAGTTGTAAATGTAAATCAATTGCCTGTTGTTGAAGCAGGCCATGACACAGCTATATGTTATGGCACAAGCACAAATCTAAACGCTACCGGTGGGACAACCTATTCATGGTCTCCAACTACAGGACTTTCAAATCCCAATATTGCCAATCCTGTTGCCACTCCCCTATCCAGCACGCCATATACAGTAACTGTAACTGATAACAACCAGTGTTCCAATATTGATATTATTAATATTCAGGTCAACTCCTTGCCTCTGGCAGAAGCAGGCGCTGCCCAATCAATATGTAATACAAATTCAGCAACCTTGAATGCTTCAGGTGGTACTTCTTATCATTGGAGTACTAATGAATCCACACAATCCATAACTGTGTCTCCTCAGACAACTTCTACCTATACAGTCTCAGTAACAGATGGAAACGGATGTTCACAAACCGATAATGTCATCGTTACTGTATACAATCTGCCAACTGCAAATGCCGGTAATAGCACCTCTATTTGCAATGGAGCTAGTACTACCCTGAATGCTTCAGGAGGTGTATCTTATTCATGGAGTCCGCCTACAGGATTAACCAATGCAAATATTTCGAATCCCGTGGCTAGTCCTACAGCATCTACTACTTACACAGTAACCGTTACTGATGGCAATAACTGTTCTGCCACAGATGATGTTGTTATTGGAATATATCCATCTCCGACCATTTCATTTACAGCAAGTGTTGCCCATGGCTGCGAACCTTTAAGTGTTAATTTTACAGATAACTCATCTCCATCCATTCAATCCTGGCAATGGAATTTCGGTGATCCTTCGTCAACCAGTAACACCTCTACTCTTCAAAATCCTTCACATACATTTGTATCACCCGGCACATACAGTGTAACATTATCTGTTGTAACAACTGATGGTTGCCAAGGTACATTTACTTCCTCTAACCTGATTACTGTTTACCCCAATCCAACAGCAGCATTCACACCACAACCACTTTATAGTACTACCGGATTCCCTATTTCCTTTATTGATGGGTCTACAAATGCTTATTCGTGGCTTTGGGACTTTGGTGATGCTTCTACTTCAACTGAGCAAAACCCATCTCATTCTTATAGTCAGACAGGTTACCATACGGTATGGCTCGTAGTAGAAACAGCACATGGTTGCATTGATTCCGCTTCTAAAGAAGTATTAATCTTTGACATTAAGATACCTAATGTTTTTACTCCTAACGGCGATGGTATTAATGATAATTTTGTTATTAGTGGTATTGAGTATGTCCCTGACTGCCAGATTATAATCTTTAATCGTTGGGGGAAAAAGGTATATGAAAGCAACGATTATAAAAACGACTGGGATGGAGGTAAATACGCTGATGGCGTGTATTACTACATTTTCACTTTGCCACAAGGAAACATCAAGTCCTATCATGGAACAGTAACAATTCTCAGGTAAATTTTTTAACTTGGAATTTCTTTAAAAAAGCTTATTGAAACAATTTTCAATAAGCTTTTTTAATATGCAGAAACAAGGAAAAAATACTTTTATTTAAAATAGTTTCTAAACATATGAGTCCCTGTTAAAATAATAATGGGATAATCGAAACCATCCCATTATTTTACCTTAATATCTATAAGCCTTACTTCTGACAGGTGCTCCTGAGAAGAACCTAATGCCTCTCTAGTCTTACAAACAAAATGTAATTAATGTTTTATAAAGTTAAACTATCTTTTCAGATTAACCCTTTTTTAACTATGTTTTAATACACCTTACAGAAAATCCATAAATTTTCTGATTAGTGAATCTGCCCACATCAGTTGTAGTGCTTGAAACAAAACGATACCATGCATTAGCTCCACTAAGTGTTGATGACCAGAAATAACCGCCAGTACTTATATTATAACAACTGCCATCAGCGTCCCTTCTGCCACCCAGTAAAGCATCAAAACCGGATGCGCCTCCTGTTTTTAAAGCTGTACCGGCAACTGTCGAAGTATAATTATTTGTTAACGTTGTCCATTCTGCATCCGTTGGAATATGCCATCCTGAGGGACAAATACCTGTGGCACCCTCAGTTGTTACATATTGCATCAATTCATCCCATTGATACATTCCGCCATAAGTGGTACAATTGGCATCAGTATTACCATAACAATACTTTTCAATGGTGCTGTTATCTGTCTGACTATTGGCAAAACTAATTTTTGTACCTATATTTAAATTCTTTTTCATCCAACATTGGCTGCCAATTAAAACTGTCGTATAGCTTTGACCGTCTCTGCTATCTAATAATGCAGAACCGCAAGCAAAAGTTGGCGTAAAACTTAACTCATTACCATAGGCTGTTCCAACACTATTTGTAGCATAAGCTCTTACATAATAAGTGTTGCCCATTGTTAATCCGGTAATACTACTGGTAAAGCTTCCTGTTCCGCTTCCGTCACTTGTGTGAGAGTTTGCTATTGTTGGCCCCGAAGAAGTATTCCAGCATACGCCTCTTGCTGTTACTGAGGCTCCTCCATCAGAGGTAATATTACCACCGCTTGAAGCTGTTGTTTGTGTTATTGATGAAATAGCTGTGGTGGTAAGTGATGGAAATGCGTTTCCCGTCCAGGTAGGAACGCTGGAAGCTGACAGCTGCAGAAATTGTCCCGGCAGACCAACAGGCACCACTACCCATGCTGTACCATTCCAATATATCATTTGGCCGGGAGCAGTACCCGTTTGAAAAGTACCGGTTGCTCCGGTTGTGCCCGTAACTCCTGTTACACCCGTAACTCCTGTTGCACCTGTTGCACCGGTTGCTCCGGTTGCTCCGGTTGGCCCTGTTGCACCTGTCAGCCCCATATCTCCTGTATTTCCCGTATCTCCGGTTGGCCCGGTTGCTCCTGTTGGTCCTGTTGCACCTGTCAGCCCCATGTCTCCTGTATTTCCTGTATCTCCGGTTGGCCCTGTTGGCCCTGTTGGACCAGATGTACCTGAACCGCTAGTTTTCTCTGAATAAAACGCATAAGGAACACTCAACAATTCACTTGTTCCGGTAATACTGTAAGTAGTACCTCCCGAAGGGTCTGTCTCAGTCTTAATATAATACGAACCGGTTGCCCAGTTAATTGTGTCAAATCCATTGCTTCCGCCAATTTCTATATTCGCTAAACCATTGGCATTAGTAATTGTAGTTAGTACTCTAGAGTACACCACTGTACCATTTGCAGAATCTTTTAAAATACTAATCTTCATCCCTAGCACGTGGTTAGGTAAAAGTTGGTTGCTGCCATTGCGGATCACTGCCTGATAACTCATTTTTTGAGGTACCTGAGCTAATAATGAAGTGTTGATAGATTGATATGCTAATATGATGATTAGCAATAAAATAAATTTGATGTTTATTATTTTCATTTTTTAATTTTTAATGATTTTAAAAGTTTTTATTTCTCGAGAAGAAGAAGCATTCATCGTTTGAATAACTTTCAAGAAATAGGTGGCAGGTACAAGTTGTTTCATCACAATAATTGTTTCATTGCTTTCAAGTTTTTTAGTTTCCAGAAGTTTTCCGTTAATGTCAAAAAGCTGATAACTCAACGACTGGATACTGAGAGTAGTACCGTGTTGAGTTAGTAGAAATGTAGAAGCGTCAATTTCCAGCTTTAAAAAATCAGTTGCAGGATTAGGATATGCTTCACATTGTAATGTAATACCTTTGGCTTCTTCAAGTCCGGAAATATCCGAAATCTCAAATGGTTGCTGCACGCCTTGTGCTACAGAACCGTTTGAACCCGTGATAGTTATATAATCAACTTGTCCGATGGAATAACTCGCTGAGCCTCCGCTGCCAGAAGCATTTCCACCTGTAGGTAATAGGGCTTCCTGTGAATAAAGTTCTGTCAGTCCCAAACCTAAAAAAAATACTATATATAATATTGTTAATTTGTGATTCATATAAGATTTCGTTTTAAATTATTTTTATCAAAATAACTATACACAAATATACTGTTTTTTTGAACAAAACCAAATATAAAGGAATAAATAAATAAGTTAATACCACATAACTAATGTTAAGTTAAGTGTCATTCTGAACGCAGTGAAGAATCTATATTTCTGTAAATGAGATATTTCTAGGCTGTCTCAAAACAAAATAATTATGCTAAATATCATAAAATAATGACTAATGAAATTTGTCTATCGCAACCCCCAGACCCCCTAAAGGTGGCTCCCCAACTCACCTCAAATTGGGACATCCCTTTAGGGAATAAAAGTGTGTGTGAGGGCAAAATCGAATTTTACGCAACAAAAGATGACTTTTGAGACAGCCTCAATATGACAAAATACATTTAACTTAACACTAACTATCTTAGTTAGTATTAAGCCAGAACTGTGGTGTACTATAAATATAGATAGGAGGCTAACAATTAAAGCAAATCTCATTATTATAAATCACTACTGACCGACAAAGAAATTTCATTTTTCTTTGCCACCAAAGCTCCAAAATACTAAAACATACTAAATTAATTATTTAAATTTGGTGCAACTTGGTGCTTTTGTGTCACTTCGGCATGCAGTGCATCGTTTTGTGGTTATAATATAAAACCTTGCTTGGTTAAATTCTCTTTTTTAACTAGCTTTAATGCACCTTACAGAAAAACCATACGTTTTAGGAATAGAATTCCTACTTGCATCTGTTCCTGTTGAAACAAAACGGTACCATCCATTAGTTCCACTAAGTGTTGAAGACCAGAAATAGCCACCTTCTGTAATTTGATATGAACCGCCATCAGGATCTCTTCTGCCTGCCATTAATGCATCAAAGCCGGAAGCACCTCCTGTTTTTAAAGCGGTGCCAGCAGCCGAAGAATAGTTATTTATTAATGTTGTCAATTGAGCATCCGTAGGGACATGCCATCCTGTAGGGCAAATGCCTACCGCACCATCAGTTGTTACATATTGCATCATTTCATCCCATTGATACAACCCGCCATAAGTAGTACAATTGGCATCAGTATTATCATAACAATACTTTTCTATGGTGCTGTTATTTGCTTGATTATTGGAAAGACTAATTTTTGTACCAATATTTAAGTTCTTTTTCATCCAGCATTGACTGCCAATTAAAACGGTAGGGTATGATTGATTATCCCTGCTGTCAACTAAACTATTTCCACAAGTGAATGTAGTATTGTCGTTACTATCTTTTTTCTTGCAGGAGATAATAATTACAACTAAGCTTAAAACAATAATTTTAAAATAATTGATGTATTTCATGGTTTATAAGATTTATTTTTTTATATTTGTGTCAAATGTAAATTTATTTTTAATAACTATTAAAATTATTTTTGATTTTTTTTATAGCAACCATCTGGCGGTATATCGTCTAAACAATATTAATTTTACACTAATTTATGTTAAAATATTTTTACTTCAGATTAATATTTATTCTGCTCATCTTTTCCTTTATTTTCCCCTATCATTCCAAGGCACAATCAGGTTGTCCCAACTCTGATTTTAGCTTTGGTGATTTTACTAACTGGGTAGGATACACTGGAACATTTACAGCTTGTTGCCCTACAGTAGGAATTGTTGCCGGCAGACATACAATAATAAATGCTCCGGGTACAGACCCCCGCACCGGAAACCTATTAAGTGTATTACCTCCAGGATCTTCTGTTTGTGCTAAATTAGGCAATGAAAACGTAGGTGCTGAAGCTGAAAGATTAAGATATACGTTAACAGTAACTCCTCAAAGTGCATTATTTATATATAAATATGCTGTTGTTATGGAGGACCCCGGTCATGCAGCTTCCGACCAGCCTAAATTTAATATTAGTGTCCTCAATTCTTCAGGTAATTTAATTGACCCTGTATGTGGCTTTTATTCTGTAGTTTCTTCAGGTTCAATACCTGGATTCCAGACAGCTCCCGGTTCTGTCATGTGGAAAAACTGGACAAGTGTAGGGATAAATTTAACACCCTACATGGGACAAAATATTACCGTTGAATATACAACTTACGATTGCGCTCAGGGAGGGCATTATGGGTATGCTTATTTAACTGCCATGTGTGCTCCTATGGAAATAAATGTAGGTTTCTGTCTGGGCAATGCTACTGTTGTAATGTCAGCCCCGGCCGGTTTTGCTACTTACCAGTGGTCTCCCGGTGGGCAAACCACACAAAGCATTACTGTAACCAATCCTGTTATAGGAACACAATATTCCTGTGTGATGGCTTCTGTAAATGGCTGTCAGGTAACTCTTAACGCCGTTTTACAACCGACAATTGTAACTGCTAATTTTAATATAACATCGCCCCAATGTTCATTTAATGTTATTTTTCAGGACTCCTCGTCAGTTAATCAGGGCAGTGTTGATGCATGGGCCTGGGATTTCGGAGATGGTACTACTTCAACAGTACAAAATCCATCTCATACTTACACAACCCCGGGTACTTACACTGTAACTTTAACGGCAAGTAGTCTGGGATGCCCGGGAACAACAACCCAAACAGTAAATGTCTTTCCTTTACCTGTTGCAGAAGCCGGACCCAACCAGGCTATTTGCGCCGGGCAATCTGCAAATCTTACTGCCTCCGGCGGCGTATCCTATTCATGGAGCAATAATATACATATAGCTAATAATAATGTGAGTCCAACTGTTGCAACTACTTATACCGTAACAGTTACTGATGCTAATGGGTGCACAGCTTCTGATTCTGTTGTTGTAACTGTAAATCCACCTCCTGTTGCCAATGCAGGCAACGATATAGAAATATGTTCAGGGACAAGCACCAATTTAAATGCAACCGGGGGCACAGGTTATTCTTGGTCACCGGCTAACGGGCTTTCTAATCCAAATATTGCCAACCCTGTTGCATCTCCTATTAACAGCACTACGTATGTTGTAACTGTAACAGATGCTAACGGTTGTTCCAATATAGATTTCGTTGCTGTACAGATTCTTCCTTTACCTCCTGCCAGTGCAGGTAATGATCAATCAATCTGTAATACACACAGTGCAACATTAAATGCGTCAGGTGGTGTTTCATACGTCTGGAGCACAACAGATACGTTACCATCTATTACTGTTTCTCCTTCTACAACAACAAATTATACCGTTACTGTTACAAATAGTTCCGGGTGTTCACTAACCGATGATGTTACTGTTAATGTTAGTAATCCACCCCCTGCTAATGCCGGAAACGACACCCACATCTGCAGCGGGCTAAGCACTATTTTAAATGCTTCCGGTGGTGTGTCTTATGCATGGAGTCCACCTGGAGGGTTAAGCTTCACTGACATTCCAAACCCTGTTGCTAATCCAACGACTTCAACCACTTACACGGTAACTGTTACCGACGGCAATGGCTGCTCTGCTACTGATGATGTAGTCATAGGTATATTTCAATCTCCTTCTGTTGCTTTTATATCGAACCTCTATGCAGGCTGTGTGCCTTTAGGTGTCAACTTTACTGATAATACAACACCAGCCATTCAGACCTGGCAATGGAATTTTGGAGACACTACCATTACAAACACTTCAACACTTCAGAACCCATCGCATGTATATACCTCACCGGGCACATACACCGTTGTATTATCTGTTACAACTACCGATGGTTGTCCGGGCACATATACATATACCGACATGATTAATGTATATCCGAACCCTGTAGCCGACTTTATGTTAAGCCCTGTTGTTGGCTCCATAGAGAATCCTATAATACATTTTTATGACCAATCGTTTCTGGCCTCCACATGGTCGTGGAATTTTGGTGAAGGCATCTCAGGTTCAGCCAATTACTCCTCTTTGCCATCACCGATGCATAATTATATGAATGATGGCACTTATATTATATCTCTTTTTGTACAAACCATTCATGGTTGTGTTGATTCAACGACAAAAGATGTTACAATTAAACCGGATTTTACTTTCTATATCCCTAACGTATTTACCCCTGATGGTGACGGCATGAATGATTTTTTCCAGGGTTTCGGAACCAACATAGCGGAATACGAGATGTATATCTTCAACAGATGGGGTGAGCAGTTGTACTACACCGACGACTATAATAAACCATGGAACGGAAGAGATGTAAAAACAAACGACAACTATATACAAGATGTATATGTCTATAAAATAATAATCAAAGATATTAACGGCAAAACCCATAAGTATTATGGGCATATAACGTTGCTGCGATAGGTTACCTTCTGCAAAAGCTTTTCTCTATTAAACACAAAAAATAATGTCAAAAAATCTTATTTTATCTATTGTTTTTTTATTGTCTGTAACTTACTCTTTTGCTCAGAATGGGAGTATTAATAATGGCAATACAAATACAGTATTTAGTAAATATTCATTTTTTATACCTAATATTTTTACTCCCAACGGAGATGGTATCAACGATGATTTTCAAGGCTACGGGCAGAACATAGATGAATACCAGATGTATATCTTCGACAGATGGGGAGGCCTGCTGTACCAGACAAAAGACTATGACAAACCCTGGGATGGAAAAGATTTTTCTTGTAATAATGTTTGTAGTGAGGGCATATATGTTTATAAATTCATCACTAAAGATGTTGATGGTGAAACGCACAAGTATTACGGACAAATCACCTTGTTAAGATAATTCCCTGTTTTACTATTATTTGTTCATTAAATTGCTTCTCAGGCAGTTTTAAAAGGGTAATTATTACTATACCGCTTTTAACGATTGGCTGTGAAATTTAAGTTAGCGTGATAAACCACTGCCGTTTCACAAATTTAAACTTATTTTTTGAAAACGAAAGTTTTAACGATGTTAAAAATACGCACTTCCCGTTTCGATGGAATGCTACTAAAGCCAGTTAAATACACCGCTTGTTATAGGCAGTTTTCACTCATATCGTACTATTTTTATTATATTGTCAAAAATATCCAGATACCCACTTACTTTCATGTTAGTAAAAAAAACAATAAAATGATTGTCAGAAGTTTTAATTACTTCAGGGTCATAGGCATTAATACTCACATTTGAAATTGTGTCTATATTTACGAATTTATTATCCTCAATTTTTGAAATATATGTCTTTTGAAAGTCAGTCACAATATGATAAAGTTCTCCTTTGTAAGGAAAGCTTGCAATAGTCAATACACCAATGCTGTAAACAAGTTGTTTTGTGCCAGTTGTTGATTTCGATTCAGAATCTCCAATACTAGGAATCAATGTTTTTCCATTATATGTCCTTGGCTTAATCTGATTGAAAACACTCATGTTGCAGGGATTATCAATTATTATAACTTTTGAAGAACCCCTCATATGATTTAGTGTAGTAGTTACGATATACTTCCCGTCAACTTTGTTGACTACAACTGGGCACGTAGCTTCGCAAGAATATTCAATACCAGTATTTTTATTTTTAAACCAAATAGTCCCGCCCCACTCACCACTACAGGTTTTTCTAACAATAAAACTTTCGTCTTGAAAAAAAACAGAATCTTGTTTTTTAAAGTCTTTAACTGTCTTAATTTGAGAACTGTCGGATCAAGCGGAAAAGTTGTGGGAGAGAAAAATAATTTATTAAATTAGCCTAAAAAATCTTTAGGTTATGGAACTCCAATCTTTAATAGAAATGATACTGCCAGAAGGTATCACCAAGTACTT
>Ga0114951_10001497_pt1 | contig 28722 bp, 19 predicted proteins | sample AM7aDNAmetaG_FD_88677 | JGI IMG/M metagenome (GOLD analysis project Ga0114951, IMG submission 88677) | Freshwater microbial communities from Finland to study Microbial Dark Matter (Phase II) - AM7a DNA metaG | ecosystem: Environmental > Aquatic > Freshwater > Lake | place: Finland: Lake Alinen... | reverse complement strand
GGAGAGAGAGCACTTTCAATATCCCGTGGTCCGTCTTGTTGTCTTCGACCTATTCACTTGTCTGCTTGTCACCGGCAGGGCCGATGCTTCAGTTCGAAAAAACCAGGCTAAAGGCCGTGAGGATCTTCAGCCTGGGGAGGGAGAGAGAGCACTTTTCAGAGCCTCTCCCGACCCGCGGTCGGGATCAGCCGGGGGACTTGGCAAGTTCCGGACTTTCCTTTGTTGCTTCCTTTATCAGGATGACGGCACTCGCCGGGACAATGATTGGCAGGAGCACACCTTTGACTTCCACCACCGCGAAAGCCGCTTGTTTGTCGCCGGCGTCGCTGAGCAGTGTGATGTGACCCTGAAGTTCCGTGTCTTCTGTCATTCGGTTGAGCACTTCAGTGAGTTCAGGGAGATGAATGTCTCCCAGTCTAAATTGCACTTTCTGGCCGGGTTTTAGAGTTGCGTTTTCCACAGTTTCGTTCCTTGTGTTGCCTCTTCCCGTCCGAATCCAGTGGTTGTTTGTTACGACGCTCTGGATATAGCGAGGCCCGTGCCACTGCATGTATACCCATGAGTAATTTTTGCCGGTTCTTCTCAAACCCCACGCTTTCAAGGGTTTACCAGCACAGCAATTTTTTCTGGGTGAAAACCAAGCATGTGCCAACGCTTGGATCGGTGTGCAAGATCTTGCAAGCTTTCGCACACCGCGTTGCACAGCATGGGCCGAAATGCAGGAAATCGCGGGCAAAAATGAAAAAGCCCCTTGTTGCACAGTGTGTGCAACAAAGGGCACAGTTTTTCATGAAAGACGCTCAGCCGATCTTTTCCGCCAGGAACGAACGCACTTGCGCGATGTTCAATCGCTCCTGCTGCAGCGTATCACGGTGACGTACGGTCACCGTCTGATCCTGCAGCGTCTGCGAATCGATCGTAAAGCAGAACGGCGTCCCCGCTTCATCCATTCGCGCGTACCGCTTGCCGATGTTCTGCTTGTTGTCGACCTGAACGTTCCAAGTCGTGCGCAGGTCCTGGTACAGCTTGGCGGCAATCTCCGGCATGCCGTCCTTGTCGACCAGCGGGAAAATGGCCGCCTTGATGGGCGCCATACGCGGGTGGAACTTCATCACCACGCCCGACGGCCTGCCCGGATCGTCCGTATACGCCTCGCAAAGCAATGCCAACGTCCCACGGTCCGCCCCCGCGGAAGGCTCGATGACGTGTGGGAAGTATTTGCAACGCTTGTCGATTTCTTCCTTGGCCAGCCCCTGGGCCTGAAGCTGCAGTTGCAGCTCCTGGTCGAAATATTTGAGCTTGTCGCCAAGGCCCGAATGCTGGGCATGCTGGCGAAGGTCAAAATCGGTGCGGTGGGCAACGCCTTCGAGTTCGCCATAGCCGGGGTCGGTGAACGGGAACTTGTATTCGATGTCCGACGTACCTGCCCCTTCCTTGGCATAGTGGGCAAGCTCATCTTTATCGTGCTCGCGAAGCTGCAGGTGCGAGGAGGTTAAACCGATGCCTTGCCACCACTTAAAGCGGCTATCCCGCCAGAATTTGTACCATTCGTGGGCCGTATCGGGGCGGATAAAGAATTCGATCTCCATCTGCTCGAACTCACGGGAGCGGAAGGTGTAGTTGCGCGGAGTCACCTCGTTACGAAAAGCCTTGCCGATCTGGGCAATGCCGAAAGGGACCTTGACGCGCGAAGTGTCCACGACGTTGCGGAAGTTGGCGAAGATGCCTTGGGCCGTTTCGGGGCGCAGGTAGACCTTGCTGGAGTCGTCCTGGACGGCACCGGCATAACTCTCAAACATGAGGTTGAATTGGCGGGGCTCGGTGAGAGTTCCGGGCTTATCTGTGTCAGGACCGATGACGAGTAGCTGTTCCTCGCGGGTGAGATTGGTGTACTTTGCAAATGCGTCAATATTTACGGGAAAGACTTCTCCACCACCAGATTTTTTGGCGAACTTATTGGCTCTTTTGAGCCAGTCCGTAACGGAAGTATCCCCGTCGAGAACCGCAAGATTTCCTAGCGAATCACGTTTGCTATTCCTTGAAACAGTCGCCTCTGCAACAAGAATATGATCCGCACGATAACGGTTCTTGGTTTCGCGGCAATCCACCATGGGATCAGAGAAGCCGCCAACGTGGCCGGAGGCGACCCAGACTTTGGGATTCATGATGATGGTGCAGTCGAGGCCGACCATTTCAAGAAATTCGTTATCCGGGCCAATCGCGGGGCAGCGGACGATGTCGTGCCACCACGCGTCTTTGAGGTTCTTCTTGAGTTCGACACCCAGCGGCCCATAATCCCAGAAGCCGTTGATGCCGCCGTAGATTTCGGAAGATTGAAAGATGAATCCCCGGCGTTTGCAGAGAGCGACCAGGCGATCCATCTTGGAGCCTGTCGGTGCCTTGGGTGCGGGAGATTTGGAGGGGGAGGGGGAAGGGGTTTGCTCGGACATGCCGAACTCCTTGTGAGTGTTTGCTCTACACACTGCGCATTGGCATTGCGCCAGCGAAAGCAAAGGAGATTCATGATATCGGATGATCGCATCGGGAGCGAGAGCCACCAAAAGTCTGGAACTCAATGCCACACAGTTGTGAAATCTCCACGCTCCCCCACTTCTTCGCCGTCAATTCTCCTTACAATCCTTCCTGAAACCCTCAGCTCCGCCCGAATCACCCGCCCTCGCCGATAATCAATTAAAAATCTATTAATCTCCCGCATCTCCCCGCCGCATATCGCATATTGAATGTGAAGCACTCGTTCTGTTGCCCAGGAGTTACCCCATGAGTCCTTACGCACGTCGACGTCGTTGTCGCGGGACTATCATCATCTTCTTCCTCGTCATGGTCAGCATCCTGACCACCAGCCTCCTCACCACCATGGCGCTGACCTCAGGCGTCGGCACCCAGATGGCGTCCCTCACCCTCAAACGCGATCAAGCCTATTACGCCGCCGAGGCCGGCATCCAAAATGGCTTCTGGGTCCTCCAGAACAACAATAACTGGCGCGCCGCCGCCAACGCCCCCTTCGTCCGCACCATCGGCAACGCTGCCTTCTCTCTCTCTGCTGTCGGTGATTGGAACAGCCCCATACTCCTGACCAGCGTCGGCACCGTCAGCGACTCCGCCGGCAATATCATTGCCTCCTCCACCGTCACCGCCGTCGTCTCCCCCTCCGTCATCGTCCCGGCAATTACCCTCGGCAACAATTTCGACAATAACGGCAACGTCACCATCAACGGCGATGTACAAGCCAAGGGCAACATCAGCACTTCCGGCCGCCTCAATGAGAATGGCTCCCTCTACGCCGGCGGCACCGTCACCACAAAAGGCTCCGTCGATATTTCCGGCGCCACCAACCCCAACACCCCCAATATCACCATTCCCAACATCGACATGAACTGGCTCAAAACCAACGCCACTCAGATCGTCAATGTCCCTTCCGGCAGTAAAACTTACGAAGTCACTTCCCTGAACCTCGGCAACGGCGGCATCGTCTACTTCACTGGCCCCGTTCAGTTCAAAGGCAATGTTTCCATCACCGGTACCGGCACCGTCGTCGTCGAAGGTGATATGTCCGTCAAATCCGCCGCCTCCTTCGGATCCTCCTCTCAACCTGCCAACGCCAACATCGTCACCAGCGGCAACCTCGATATTTCCGGCTACCTCGGCGTCGTCGGCAGCATCTATGCCACCGGCGCCATCTCCAAAAATGGCGGCTTCGATGTCACGGGCGTCATCGTCGGACAGTCTGATCTCAATACCTCCGGCGGCATGACCATCACCCGCGCCCAACCTCCCGCATTTGATCCGCGTTCCCAGGTCAACGGCGTCGGCACCATGGTCCTCAGCCGTGTCACCGGACCTATTTTCTGACCGTACTTACTTAAAGATGGATCGGCACCAAGAACGAGAAACATGCGGCACTATCACGCCGCGAGGATAAAAAATGTCGCAACGCAGTTCTAAATTCATCGATCGAAGTCGGCGAATGCGCCGCGCCGCCTACTCCTTGCTCGAAGTCCTCCTCACCATCGTCATCATCCAGATCATCTCCTCCCTCGTGCTGGTCAACGTCAGTACCGTCCAAACCACCGAAAAATTGAGCCGTGCCGGCGAACAGATCGTCGTTGCAACGCGCTACGCGCGCATGCTCGCCATGACCAGCGGACAAACCGCCGGCGTCGAATTCAACACCGCGACTAACCAGATTCGCGTATTCCAGGGACCCGCCGCCACCACCGTCAACAATCCGCAGGTCCAGGGCGGAACCTACGTCATCTATCTCGCGACCCAGCAGGATATCGCCGGTGTGCACATGGGCACGATCCTGCTCTCCAGCGACAACACCAATCCTTACCAGGTCATTTACGGAAAACTCGGCGGCACCCTCAATAACGGCTACGTCACGCTCAGCTACAGCAACCAATCCCGAACCGTAAATATTCCCCTCGTCGGCGAGGCCAAAATCCAATGATCAAAAACGCGCACCACAACATCACGCAAACCATCGAAAAGCCCTCCCGCGCCGTTCGCCGGAAAACCGCCCATCGACGAGCCTTCTCACTCCTCGAATGCCTGATGCTCGTCGTCATTCTCGGCATCATCGGAGTAGCCGCGGGAAACGCCCTGCAAAATGTCGCCAAGTCTCCGGGCATCACCAATCAATCGCTGCAGATAGAAACGCAATTGATTTCGAAAATGGAACAGATTCGTTCGCTCCCGTTCGATTCCGTCGCCATCGGAAATCCCAACGCCACCCTCTCCGACTACGTCACCATCGGCAACGCCCTATACCAGCGAACGGTGGTAGTCGCTCAGGCCGATGCCAACGGCGATGGCATGGCAGATGTGAATTTCAAATCGATCAATGTCACCTGTGGCGGGCAGTCGATCACCACGTACATTAGCAAATAAGCGAGAAGACCTGATGCTCCACACGCGATCCCTATCTTTCAAACCGCACAACCGCTCACGCCACGCCTATACCTTTGTCGAGCTTATGGTCTCCCTGACGATTTTCGCATTCGTCAGCTCCGCGATGAGTTCGCTGATGTTTGCCGCCTACAACACCAACCGCCACGTCAGAGGGACCTCCGACGCCACCAGCGCGGCCGAAACCGCTATCCGCAGAATCATCGAAGTCACGCGCTCCGCCGCCGATCTGATGTATACCGATCCCCAAACCGGCCTGCTCGTCCAGACTCCCCCGGATTCCAACAACCTTTCCTACATCTTCATATACTACATCAGCGGCTCCCAGCTTCACGAAAAGATCGAAACCGCCGGCTCGCTCACGCTCATCCAGGACACCGTCATCGTCGATTCACTCCAGAGCTTCTCCGTAACCCAGCTCAACCCCGGCCAAACTCCCAAGTGCTACGAAGTCGATCTCATTCTCACCGCCACCCCCGTCCCCATCACCCGCTCCGTCACCATCACGGCCCGCAACCTGACCCATTGATCTCCTCAGATTTGGTCCAATCTCGTCGGCGATAGCAAAGCCGCCCCCACCCTTTCCTAGAAAGATTTCCTGCGATCCCGGCGTTTACTTCAATTCGACCGACCAATAAGCATGATCCAGAAAATGTTTCCATGAAGAATACTTGTCCGAACCTAACCGCAGATTGATCACCGGGTTACGTTTCGGTTTCACCGGCAGCTTCATCAGGTGCATGTGCGCCTGGTGCGGTGTCCGCCCACCCTTCTTCGCGTTGCAATACACGCACGCGCAAACCAGATTATCCCACGTCGTCTTACCCCCCAGCGACCGCGGAATCACATGATCCAGCGATAACTCCTGCGTCGAAAACTTCTTGCCGCAGTACTGACACAGCGAATGATCCCGCGCGTAAATGTTCCGCCGATTCAACTTCACATCCTGCCGCGGCAGCCGGTCATAGCCCAGCAATCGAATGATCCGCGGCACCGCGATTTCAAACCGCACCGTGCGCACAAAATCATTCTGCTCCCGCTCATACACCGCTTTCAATTGCGATAGCTCGATCCACGAAGAAATGTTGTACGATAGGTATCCCGCATCTTCGACCGAGATGACTTCCGCCAGATCCTTCAGCAGCAACGAAAACGCACGCCGCGCCGAAACCACCCGAATCGCCATGTATAAGCGGTTGAGAACTAGAACGTTGCAGTTCAGACCTGAGATGGGTAAAGCAGCTTCCACTAATGCGGCTCCCTAGATAAACCTAGTCCATGTAGCGTAATTTTATGGGGGGCATAAGTCAATATATGGTGGAGGTGCGACGCTTCGTCCACAATAGGATTTAATGCGCTCTGAACATTGGATTGCGATGCGGCGGATGAGTAAGATAACCCCTTCGCGATAAGTAAGTGGCGGAACCCGGGTTGCACGCGAAAATCGAGCCAGTGGCCAAACGATGTCCAATATCAGTAACAGTAGTGTTTCCGAGCCTCTAGAGCCGGGTGATGCGCCTTTAGAACCGGCCAACGCCGTCTCAGAGCGCGAGCGCTACGCACTAAACTCACAGCAATCGATCCCTCCAAAATGGCTCGTTGAGCGATGGTTTGACTCCGCTGGCGGTCTTCCCGCCTCGATCGGCAAACAATTGGATCGAGTGGCGAGAATCCCGTTCATCGGCTGGGGCGTGCAATTCTTTTCATCCGTCTGGATGAGGATTCTGTGGATATTCCTGGTCGGATGCTACATCGGCATCGGCTCCGGATTGCCGCAGGTGCGTGCCCACTACGAAATGACGGATCTGGAATTCTTCGACGCCTGGCCGATGATCGTGCTGCTGGCGCTTCTTACGCTTTCGCTGGTGGTGGTGACGCTGCGGAAAATACGGTTGACGCTCTTCACCGCGGGCGTCTGGACGGTGCACATCGGCATTCTGATTTTGATCTCCGGATGCTTCATCTACTTCTCCCAGAAGAATGAAGGCACAGCGCGAATTTTCCTCGGCCAGACGGTGGACTCCTACTACGACGCCACTGAACGTGCCTTATACGTTTACGATGTGAATGCGGCCGGGCAACTCATCGAAGCGACGCGCACTATGACCCCCCTGCCGAGACTGCCGATCTATCGGGAGCATTCCGCAGCAACCGGTGAAGCACTATCACGCGATGTGCCGCCGGAAGCGTTGGCCGCGGTTCCGAAACTGAAGGACGTAGCCTTGCGGATCACCGGGTATTACCCGTTCGCGGAGATGCGCCAGGTCGGCTGGCAATCCGGAAAGCCCGAAGAGAGCGGCGCAGGTCCGGCCGTCGCATTTGTTCTGCAACGCGGTCCGAACGTATCGCCCAAGGAATGGCTGTTCGGCCTGTCGCCGGCCGGACGGGTTGCGGAGCACGCGCAATTGCCGTTTGCCGTGGAATATTTGTATCACCCGACGCCTGAACGCGTCCGCGAGGTCGAAGCATCGTTTGAGAGCACCAGCGGTTGGGGATTGACCGTGCGTGTGCCGAAGGTGGGCAGCGAAATCACCTTTGCCGCGGAGAAAGGCAAACCGATCGTCATCGACGGAACTGGCGGGACAACGTACACGCTGACGCCTGATGAAACCATGACGATGCCGATGGCGTCGAAAGGGTATGAGGGAGCGCAAAGCTCAGCCTTGACCGTGAAAGTGATGCGGAAGTCTGCCAATGGAACTGTGTTCAAGTTCGATCGCATGGCCATGTTCCGCTATCCGGAACGCTCGCCTGATTTTGTGGAAGAGAACGGCAAACGGCTGCGGAAGCAAGATGGCGTCGACCCGGATATTCAGATGATCTTTCACGATGCATCTCAGCAGCAGTTCTGGTTCATTGAGGATGCCAACGCCAAGTTGACGCTGGTAAGTCGCGCGCCGGGCGGCGCCGTGAAGATTATGCCCATGGAGATGGCGCAGCCTGTACCGATGCAGATCCACGGCATGGATGATGTGACGGACCTGCAACTCATACTTGCGCAGCAAGTTGAGAATGCGGTGCCGAAGATCGGCATGCAGATCATCGATCCTCGAGCGCGGCCGCGAAGTCTGACGCCGGGAGAAGTGATCAAGCATTCAATGTTGCGGCTGGAGTTGACTCGGGGCGAATACAAGACAAACGACATTCTTGTGCCGTTTGCCGAGTACGCAAGCACGGCTGAACCACCCGTCGGCAAGCCCGCGACGATCGTGGACGTATCCGGGATCGGCAGATTGGGGCTGGTATTTTCAACGACGCGGCGCGAATTGCCGTCGACGATAAAGCTCGTGAATTTCGAGCCGGTGAAATACAAGGGGGCTATGCAGACGTATGAGGATTACCGATCGACGATCGAAGTAACGGATAAGGACACGGGAAAGAAGCAGACCCTGCTGGCACATTTGAATTCTCCAGCTGCGGATCATGGACTGTACTATTTCCAGGCGTTTTGGGATGGGAACGATGATCCGGCGCCCGGTGAACGTTATAGCATCCTGGGCGTGGGAAACAGGCCGGGAATTTGGGTGATGATTCTCGGGGCGGCGCTGGTCATCGCGGGAACCGCGTATGCGTTCTACGTGAAACCGGTGCTGAAGAATATCAAAAAGGAACAGTTGGCGGCATGGGCTGCAGAGCGGATGACGCGATGACCAAGACGGAAAATTTTCAATTTTCAATTTTCAATTTTTCGTCGCTGGTGGTGATTGCGCTGATTTTCACGTTGGCCCTGATGACGACTCGAACGACCCAGGCCGTGACAATGGATCAGGCGATGCCGGGGGCGCATCCGTCATTGCCAGAAGGGCATCCGAGCTTGAATGAGAACGGGCCGTTGATTCAAGCTTCCGCGGGCGCCATCGAAGACCGGACGGCATTCGCGAAGGCCCTCCAACTGGATGGGTTCCGACTATTGGCGATACAACACAATGACCAAGTGAAGATTCTCGATAGCTGGGCTCGACAGAGTCTTTCCAATATTCGACATCGACAATCGATCGATGATCAAGACCCACTCTACACCGCCCTGGACATGATGTTCCGGCCGGAAGCGTGGATGCAACGAAAGGTCGTCTATATCCAGTCGATACCGATTCGCCAGCAGCTTGCAGCATTTGCCAAGACCGAAAAAGAATCTGATGAAATCATGCACACCGCGCTGGTAAGCCCCGCATTTCTATTGCGGGAGGATGTCCGGCGAAAATTGGAGGAACTGCAGCGGGATGCCATCATCGCGCCACAGGTGCGCAAAGTGATGATGGCACTCCAGACGTTCCTGATGTTACCCGACACGTTTTTGATCTTGCCGCCGCCCGCCGGCGAGCACGGCACGATATGGCGGCATCCGGTGGACCTGCGGGCCAAACAGGTGAAAGACCCGGAACTTCTCAAAAAGTTGGAAATCGATCCCACGACAGTTGCGGGATATTCCGACGAGCAGGCCCTTCGCGGCTATCTGGCCATGCAGCAGTTGGGGCGCGGCTGGCTCACCAACGATGCGGAAATGGCCAATCTCGGAATCGCAGGCTTTGTGAATCTGCTGCCGAAGGTTAATCCAGCGGAATACCGCTCTGAAACAAAACGGGAAGTGGAGCTCTGGTACAACCGAACCTTCTACGGCACCATTCTGGATGTGTTTCTCTACGGCATCGCGATGGTGCTCTTCCTGCTGACAGCGGTCGGCATTTCACGCAAAATCTGGTTTGTCGCCATGCCGGTCTTCACGCTGGCGGTCGTAGCCCATATCAGCGCGATGGCCGTGCGCTGGTGGCTCGCGGAACGCATACCCATCCAGAATCAATTCGAAAGCGTGCTGGGGGCCGCCATGCTGGGGTGCGTGATTGGATGCATGCTCGAATTGTGGAAACGAAAAGGATTCTTCGGCCTGGCCATGAGCTTCGTCGGGTTCATGGCGATGACCGCGTGCTTTTCCGCACCGTACGTCTTCGGCAATGACCTGGGCGCATCGATCGCGAAGGTCGCGGGCATTCTCGAAGACTACTGGCTCTACATTCACGTAAACATCGTCATCATGTCCTACTCGCTGATCGGGGCAAGCTTCTGTATCGGGGCGCTCTATCTGCTCGCGAGATTGTGGCATTGGATCAGTCCCGTAGGCAGTGGTCAGTGGCCAGCGGTCAGTGGCCAGATAGCGGCGGGAGGAATTGCATCAGGAATTGATGCGTCAGTGTCGCGAAGCAGGCAAGAGTTGCTGGCTTCATTGGATGCGGCAAATGTGGTGCTCTTGCAGATTGCGTTCTGGGCACTGGGGATTGGGATTTTATGCGGGGCGGTCTGGGCGGATCATTCGTGGGGCCGGCCGTGGGGCTGGGATCCGAAGGAGACTTTTGCACTGGTAACGTGGCTGGTGTATTTGATCATCGTGCATCTGCGCGTGGCAACCAAGATGAAAGCGGATTGGACGGCAGCACTCTCCATCATCGGATTTGCCATCATGATGTTTAATTGGATCGGCGTAAATTTCTTCCTCGTCGGACTGCATAGTTATGCCTGAGAGAAATTGAACCACGACACAAAGGTACGAAGAACTGCAAAGGAATTAATCATGGCAGTAACGGAACAGGAAGTCTTGGGGGCATTGCGCGGGGTGAAAGATCCGGACGTGTTCAAGGATCTGGTGACACTGAACCAGGTGAAGAACATCAAGATTTGCGAAGGCAATGTCGGCGTGGATATCAGCACGCCATCGCCATTGAAAGATCGAATCCGCGCCGAAGTCACCGCCGCGGTACGGCGGCTGGCCGGTGTGGAAGAAGTGTATGTGAATTTTGTGACGTCGTTGGGGACGGCCAGCGCCGCGCCGGCATCATCGGCACAGCGCCCACCTGCATCGCACGGCAAGCCGGCCGGTGCAGAGCCGCAAGGGCCGCGGGGCATCCCCGGCGTCAAGCACATTGTGGCGGTGGGCGCAGGCAAGGGCGGCGTGGGAAAGAGCACGATTGCGGTGAATCTTGCAGTAGGCCTGGCGCTGCAGGGCAAGAAAGTGGGCATTCTGGATGGCGATATTTATGGGCCAAGCATTCCGACGATGACGGGGTTAGGCCCGCGGCCGCCGATCGTCGAAGGCGACCGCATTATGCCGTTCATCGTCGGTCCTCCCGCCAATCCAATTGCCGTGATGTCGATCGGGTTTATCGTGGACAAGGAAAAAGCGTTGATCTGGCGCGGGCCGATGGCGCATGGAGCGATCCAGCAATTCCTGACGCAGGTGGAATGGGGAAAACTGGATTACCTGATTGTCGATTTGCCCCCGGGCACAGGGGACGTGAGCTTGACGTTGGCTCAAACCGTGCCGCTGACGGGTGCGGTGATTGTTGCGACGCCGCAGGAAGTGGCGCTGGCCGACGCCCGGCGCGCCGTGCGGATGTTCCAGCAACTAGGTGTGGAAATTCTCGGTGTGGTCGAGAACATGAGTTACTTTGTGTGCGAGCATGGAACGACCTATGACATTTTTGGGCGTGGCGGCGCACAAACGATGGCCCAGACGATGGGGCTGCCGTTCCTCGGCGAAGTGCCGATCGACGTCCGCCTGCGGATCCATTCGGATGAAGGTTCGCCCTTCGAGAATTATGCAGCAGCGTGCAAGAGCAGTGAACCGCTGAGAGTGCTGGCGGACATGCTGGAAAAGCAGATAGCGGTGCGAGTGGCGACACGGCCGGCTGCCAAAGCTCTGAATTTGCAGATCACCTGACGGGCTCCGAACGCAAGACAGAAATAGAAAACGTTAAACAGAAAAACGGTGCTAACGCATTTCCCGCGGGCACCGTTTTTTGTTTTGTTTCCCGGCTTCTACTTCGTCGCGGCGACTTTCAGCAGTTCTTCTTCCGCGGCTTTGGTCCATTGGCCGTCGTGAAGTTTGGCCGCCACGGTGGGGTAATGCTTGGGAAGCTCGGTCAGGGGAATCAGCGGCACATTGTGCAGCATCGGATAGACGATAATCTTGCCGGCAAGCGTGCGGTTCTCCGTTGCCGCCAGCCCGTCGATGGCGCCGGCCATGCCGGAGATGGCGTCCACCGACGTATTCGTATCGAGCTGCCCGGACTCGACCTTCCGTAGCACGATCTTCATGTCTTCAATTTCCGAACCGGAAGTGCCGAACATGAACGCGCGGCGGGCAATGTACGTGTCGAGATCGATATCGTGTTTCACCGGCGCCGGAATGCCGGCGAAAATGTTGATGATCGCGCCTTCGGAAGATTTCACAACGGCATCGGCAACGAGCGCTCCGATGGGAGCCATCAGCGCAATGTACGAGAACATCTCCGTCAGCTTCTCCTTCGCGGTATTGATCATGCGAAGGGTGACCTTGTTGGCGTTGGCCATGGGCAGCGCCTTGCGGGAAAGGCTGGCGAGGCGGGCGTCGTCCATGTCCGTGGCGACGACTTCGAGGTCGGCCAGACCGGAGCAGACGTTACGGATAACGTGCATTTGTCCCATGGGGCCGCCGGCGCCGACGACGAGAACCTTATCGCGAGGGCGAAGCTCGCCGGTGGCGGGAATGTTCTTGTAGGAATCTGCGGGATTGGAACCGGTGGTGCCGATCCAGCGGGTCATGCCGTAGTGGACGCGGCCGACGCCGACCGAAACCGGGCTGCCGATTTTCTGGCCGTTGAGCACGATATTGATGATCGCACACTTGGCGAGCTTATCATTGAGAATATCGAGCGTGGCTTTGTCGTGACCGAAATAGATGATGTCGTCGATGGACTCGTTGGCGAACGTGGCTGCTTCCTGCGGACGAATGACGCGAATTTCCGCAGGCCGGCCGGCTTTGGCGAAGGGAAGATTCAGCGACTCAGGATTAACGGGCGTGTCGGAAACGATGACGGCCTTTCCGTCCGCCTTGAGCGTGTTGCGTTCGCGGGTGACGTACGAATCCTCGACGCAGGCCCACGGCTCGACCAAGGCGACCGCGGACGACCCCTTCGAAGCATTGCCATCGACGAGGATGAGGTAGCGTTCGCCCTTGGAACTGATGAGGGCGCGTTCATCGAGCACACAGTATTCCTGCAGCCCGCCTTCAAAGTTGTAGCCGAAGGCGCCGTTGGACCCGTTGGTGCGAAGATCGCGCCAGTCGGCCTGGATGATGACGCGTTCGCCGATCTTGTGCTGCTTGACCAGCGGTCCGACAGCAATGATGCGTGCAACAACCTCGTGGCCCGGAACGGTCGGCTTGTCGTTGGGAACGTACCCCTGGATTTCCGAAAGGACGGTGGGATTAAGACCGGCCTGCACATCGGTCTTGCGCGGATGGGCGTTGAACTGCTTGAGTAACTTGAGGTCGGAAAAGCAAAGGCCCACAGCTTCGATCTTGATGAGCACCTCGTGCGGGCGCGGGGTGGGGATGGACTTGGCGGGATTGAGCTTGAGCTGCGATGGCCCGACGAGTTGGACAGCATACTGGGTCGAGGGAAGTGTGGTCATTATTCATTCCTGCAATTACACATTTGACTTCGGATTTCAACGGACATTTTTCTGCACTAACTGAGCATGACCTGGCCACCGGTAACGGGGACCGCCTGGCCGGTTTCATATTGCTGATCGATGAGATAGAAGACGGCGTTCATGACATCAGGCGTGGTGCAGCCGCGGTTCATCGGCACTTTGGCTTCATAGAATTTTTTCACATCGGCAATCGTCTTGGCGCCGGGAACTTTGCCGGTGCGCAGGTATTGAACAAAGAGGCCACGGTCGGGATCGGACCAGAGTGGGCCGTCGAAGAAATTCCCCGGGCAGATGGAATTGACCTTGATGCCGTTCTCGATGAGCTCGAGGGCAAACGACTGAGTCAGGCCGATGCCACCAAACTTGGAACCGGCATAGGCGCCATTCTTGTTGGAGCCCTGAAGGCCGGATTTGGAGTTGATCTGGATGATGTCGGATCGATAAGCGGGGCGTGCCTGGTGCTGCACGGCAAGAATGGCCGCGGCTTTCTGCACGCAAAAGAAGTAGCCCTTGTAGTTGACGGCGGTGACGAAATCGAAGTCTTTTTCCGATTGCGTCTTGACCGATTCGGCCTTGAGCACGCCCGCGTTGGAAATGAAAACATCAAAGCCGCCGAAACGGCGGACCACTTGATGAATGGCCCCACCGATCGAGTCGGAGCTGGAAACGTTGATGGCCAGACCAATGGCGCGGCCGCGGCCGAACTGGTCGTTCAAACCAGTCGCGGCTTTTTCCGCCCCGGCGTTGTTAATATCAGTCAGCGCAACATGCCCGCCCTGTGCGGCAAAGTGCTGGGCGATTTCCAGGCCAAATCCCTGTGCAGCGCCGGTGACGATGGCAATCCTGCCGGAAACGCGGCCAGACTTGGCGCTGCCGCGGGCCACTTGCTTGCGATACGCCTCCACTTCCCAATCCTCGATGAACTGGCGCTGTGCGGTAGTGAGATGCGAAACGCCTCCGAGATGCTTGGCGCCGGCCATGATCTTGATGGCATCGACATAAAGGTTACGGGCCGTATCCGCAGCGTTGAAATCATCGCCGATGGCGAATAGGCCGAGGTTCGGAACGAGAATGATCTTGGGTGCAAAGCGCTTGGTGGATTTGTGTTGTTCGATGGCGGCGCGGAGGCGGCCGATGGTGGCATCCGGCATTTCATTGGCGACGAGGTCAAACCAGAGGGGGAAGGAATTGCAGTAAACGATCTGATCCGGATTGAGCGGGCCGGCAGCGGTGAACGACTTGGCGTCAGCGGCGTTGACGAAGGAGAGGATGAGATCAGAGTCATCGAAGGGAACGACTTTGAGTGCATCGCCTTCCGCAAGCAGGGCGCGGAGGGCCGGCCCGAGGATGTTGATCTGTGCGACGGTATTTTCCGCTTTGCTCGCGGGGCCAAAAGAAGCCTGCCAACCATTGCCGAGACGCGCCGAAACTTTCGCCAGCAGATCATTCGTGGTTGCGCGGACGGCATCGGGAGTATCACCGGCGACAATGAGCCCGTGATTGGCCATGAAGATAGCCTTGGGTCCGCCCGCTTTCTTGTATGTAGCGAGGGCGTCTTTGATGACGCGGCCCAGTGTGTAGCCGGGATCGACGAAGGGAGTCCAAAGGACATCGTCGCCGAAGATTTCGGCAGCGATTTGCTGACCGCGCGTATGGCAGGTGAGCGTGTTGATGAGCGTCGCATGAGTATGAACCACGAACTTGCCCGGAACAAGGTGATGGATCAGAGACTCGACGGAGGGCCGCTGATTCTTTTCGGGCTCGACACGAGCCGCAAGAATGGCGGACTTATACTGGGCCTCGCGCGATTCGACATTCGTGCCGAAATCCGCAGCGGCGATGGCATCCAGCTTGGTGCGATCCAGAATCGCAAAGCCGTCACGCGTAATCGTGGCCAGTGCGGCCCCCGAGGCTTTCACGAAAAGTCGATCACCGATTTTCACGGAAGTATTGCCCCCGCCGGCAAGGACCATCGTGGGATCGACGCCGTAGAAGCGTGAGAGTTCGATGAGTGCATCGACGGGATCGTTGAGATTGGCTGTGGTCACGTTCTCGCATCCTTTTGGGTTACATAGCGTTACTTGGCAGTTTCCTGGTAACGACGGATCACGGCAGCGCCGAGTTTGGCAAAGGCCTTGATCCGGGTATCGGCATCGGGATATTCCGCATTGGGACGGCCATCAGCATCCACATAACCGGTCTGCCCATGCAACGTCAGGAACTGATGCGCTGCAATCACGCAGGCACCTTCCCAATAAATCGCCTTGAGCTCTTCAGGGATCGGCAGATTGCCTTTGCAGACGGGCTCCAGCGGAATCAGGTCGAGCGTATTGTGTTCCGTTCCCGCGGTGACGACCAACCCCGCCGCACGCATGGTCTTCGTATACGCCGTCAGAATCTCAATGCTGTTGCGATTCGGAATGAATTCCGTCGCATGAATGTTGCGCTGCTTGAGCCCCGCGATGAACTGCTCGATCGGCGTTTCAAACGCGTTGATCGGACTAGCCGCATCGGCCAGCAGCGGATAACAGGCGAAGCCGCCCATGGCATGGATCAGTTCGTACGCATCGCGAAAAGTCACAAACGCTTCATCGATGTACGCAGGCTTGCCGACTTTGAGCAGGTGCGAGCGAAGATCATTCTGCACCGCCACCGCATCGTCCGGCGTCTTGGCGCTGGTCTTCGCGCCGAAAAGGATATTCATTTTTTCCAGCCGATCCGCCGCCGGCACCTTGGCGAAAATCGCCTCCTGGAAAGCCTGGGCGACGTGGCGCTCCTGCAGAAAGACCGTCGATCGCTCGCAGCCATGTCGGCGGACCACCATGTCGATGACGCGATCATGATTCAGCCCGGTCGAAACTCCCCGAGCGGTGAAAACCTTTTCCGTCGCATCGATCATGCGGGCAATGCGGCTGACATCGTTATCGCGGAACTGGCCGAGCAATCGAGTGGCGGTAGCCGTCATCGGCTCCAGCTTCGAGAGCCCCTTACCGCACAGATACATCTTGCCGGGGTTGGCCGGGTCGTTGATCTTGATGCCCGCGGTTTTCAGGTCATCGTGCATGCAGATAATTTCCATGCCGAAGAGTGGATACACCCCGCGGCCGCGCGCCAGAACGCCGAAGTCCCCATACACGTTGTAATCGTAATAGTTCGATACGCCCAGGACCGCAATCGATTCCTTCGCCGCCAGTTCCACGGTCTGGGCGACGGTGGTAAAAGCCGAAAAATTCGGCGGCAGATGAATATGCGCATTCACCTTGGGCCGCGAGGTCGGCGTGAAGTCTTTGGCGGCCAAGGTGCGAACCTCCGCAACCGATCCAAGATCACGAAGCGCCCCGAGTGTTTGTGCAACTTTGGACATCGACAAAAAACCCCTGATACAAGCGTTATACGAGTGCCGGAACGCGAATGACCTTGCGCGGCGGAAGATGCAGACCCGCTGACAGCGCATCCTCCGCAGCTTCCTTGATGGCTTCGCTGATCGTGGGATGCGCGAATACCGTCTCCGCCACATCGTCCATCGAAACGTTCTGCTGGAGCAACGCACTGGCCGCCGCAATGCATTCCGTGGCATTGTGGCCGAGCATGTGTGCGCCGAGAAGTTCGCCGGTTTCGCGGTGGCGGATCATCTTGACGAAGCCGTCGGTGTGATTGGTCGCCATGGCTTTGCCGAGCCGCGCCAGGGGAAATTTACCGATGGAAATCGGAATCTGCTTCTCTGCCGCTTCCTGCTCAGTAAGCCCGACGCCGCCGATTTCGGGGAAGGTGTATACCGCACCCGGAATGGGTGCAATGAAATCCTTCTGGTGGCCGAGGGCATTTTCAACCGCCACGACACCGTGAGCGCTGGCCGCATGAGCCAGCAGGCACAATCCGTTGGCATCGCCGATGCAGTAATGATCCTTGACGCTCGTTCGCAGAGTCTTGTCCACCGAGATGAATCCTTTCGGACTCGTCGCGATCCCCACCGATTCCAGCCCCAGCGACTTGGCGTTCGGCTTGCGCCCCACCGAAATCAGCACGCGATCCGCCTCAATCGTCGAACCGTTCGAGAGAATCGCCTTGGCAATCCCATTGGCCACTTGCAGATCGTTGACCTTCACCTGCAGGTGAATGCTAATGCCGCGTTTCTTGAAGATGCCGGCCAGCGTGTCGCCCAGATCCTTATCCAGCCCCGGCAGCAGTCCCGGCATCAACTCGACGATCGTGACCTCAACGCCAAACGCCTGCATCATGCACGCAAATTCGCACCCAATCACCCCCCCACCGATGATGAGCAATTTCTTCGGCAGCGTCTGCCAATGCACCGCTTCATCGCTGGTGCAAACCATCGCAGGATCGTCCGGCCAGCCCGGAATCCGCACGGGCGTGGTCCCCGTCGCGATGATGATTTTGTCCGCGGTAATGGTCTGTGCCGCCGCCTTCTCTGAAGTAATCGCAATCTTGTTCGGCGCTTCGAGTTTGGCGAGTCCCTGGAACAACGTGACCTTGCGCCCCTTGAAGAGCGACGCGATGCCGGAACGATTCGCCGCCAGCACCTTGTCCTTACGCCCCTGAATCTTCGCCCAGTCAAACGCCACATTGGAAACGGAAACTCCCCAGTCGCCGGAATGCTGAAGCTGGTGCAGCAACTCCGCAGACGACAACAGCGCCTTGGAAGGAATACACCCGTAATTCAGACACGTCCCGCCAAGATGATGCTTCTCGATGACGGCCACCGAAGCACCCAGTTGAGCGGCCTTGAGGGCGGCAACGTATCCGCCGGGGCCGGAACCGATGACAGCAATTTGAAAATGATCTGACATGACATTCCTATTCAGTTCAGCAATTAGGCCGCTAGCTAAAGCGCTGTGGCCTGGGTTTCGCAATCAACCAATGAGCTGCTCCGGCGACTCCAACAGAACTTTCAGCTTCGCCATGAACTGGGCAGCCAATGCCCCATCCACCACTCGGTGATCGACACTCAGCGTCATGGTCATCACCCGTCCCGCCTTGATCGCGCCGTCTTTGACCAGTACCGATTCGCGAACCGCCGAGATCGCCAGAATACCCGACTCCGGCGGATTGATAATCGCCGAGAAATCCTCGACGCCCAGCATGCCCATGTTGGAAATTGTGAAGACGCCTTTGCCCATGTTCTCGATCTTGCCATTGCGGGCGGACTCGACGACACGCTTCGATTCCGCAGCCAGCTGGGCCAGCGTCAACCGTTCGATGTTCAAAACGACAGGGACGACCAGTCCATCTTCCACACTCACCGCCACGCCGATATTGGCCGCGGGATGCTCGACGATGTCGTTGCCATCGATGCGGCTGCGAAAAGCCGAAAACTCCCCAACGGTCTTCCCGACCGCCAGCAGCACAACATCATTAAGCGTGCAGCCCGTCGCAGGCTTCTGCGCCCGATAGAACGCAAACAGCGGATCGGCATGAATCGTCAGCGTGACATAAAAGTGCGGCACCGTCTGCTTGGAAACCTGCAGATTCGTCGCGATCGCCTTGCGCATCTTCGACATCGGACGCCGGATCACTCCACCCGGTCCAGCCGCTGGCGAACTCGCCGGCTTCGCCAATCTGGCCCCGGCCTTCGCCGACGCCACATCCGTTGAAAGTATCCGCCCCTCAGGCCCAGACCCCGCGCCAACCGACGCCAGATCCACCCCGCGTTCCGCCGCAATCTTCCGCGCCGCTGGCGAGGCTTTCACCCGTCCCGATTCCGTGCGGCTCGCCGGCGCACTGACCGCACTCTCACTTCGCGTTTCGAGTTTCGAGTTTCGCGTTTCTTCGACCACCTGCGTCGCCGTTGTTTCAGCTACCGCCTCTCTGCTCCCTCCGAGATACGCATCCACATCCGCATCGCTGGCCGCCAGAAACGCCACCGGTTGCTTCACGGGAACCACCGTTCCCTCCGGTGCGACAATCCGTGCCAATCGACCGGCATCAGTGGCCTCCACTTCGACCGTCGCTTTGTCGGTCTCTACTTCATAAAGAATCTGCCCCAGCGCAATCTGGTCGCCCACCTTCACGCGCCATTTCAAAACCGTCCCCTCCTCCATCGAATTGCCAGCCTGAGGCATCAACACGGGAGTCACCGGACCCGACGGAGCGGACGAATTACTCATGGCAGGCGCCTTGTTTTGTGAAGGAGTAGATTGCGTGGCTGACGGAGTGGTTACAGGTGCGGGTGCATCGCTGAGCTCGGCAAGGTCGCCCCCCAAGGCGATCGTGACGCCAGCACCCGCAAGGATCGTTCCCAGCGTACCGGCGCCCGCAGCTTCAATATGGATCAACGCCTCATCAACTTCCAGTTCCACCAAGAGATCACCCTTGGCCAGCAAATCGCCCGGGTTCTTCAACCACCGCTTAACAGTGGCAGCAACTGCCTTGGTGCCGGAAAGTGATGCGGGAAAACGTAGTTTAGGCATGCCAAACTCAACTCAAAAAAACCATTACTGCAACAATATGAATAAATTAAGGCAATTAGATGACGTAGTCAAGTAATTTACTTGTAGTTTTAGTTGACCGAGTTGACGCTTTATGGTACTTATGCACTTGAAAGATGGTTCGGAATACCTACAGGAGCCCCGGCAAATGCGCCAGGCAACCCGCGAAAGACAGGCCCGCGTTCTATCGGAACTGCTTGAAAAAAAGCATGTTACGGTGAAAACACTTGCCGAAAATATGGCGGTGAGCGTCGCGACCGTCCGCCGCGATCTGAAAACCTTGGCTGACACCCAGAAGGTCAATCTCGTCCATGGCGGGGCCGCCCTGCCGCGCGAAACCTACTTCTCCTTCGAAGCCAAGGCCGACCGCAACCTCCAAGCCAAGCAAACCATCGGCGAACTCGCCGCCGGTCTCGTCTCCGACGGCGAGCAGATCTTCCTCGATTCCGGCACCACCAGCTTCTCCATGGCCGGGCCCCTCACACGCAAACGCGGCCTCGCGATCATCGTCAACTCGGCTCGCCTGGCCCTCGAACTCCGCGCCGCTAACATGAACCTCATTATGCTCGGCGGCCTCTACCGCCCTGACCGCATGGACACCATCGGTCCCATCGCCATGAGCACCCTCGAGCAATTACGCGGCTACGTCGCCTTCATCGGCGCCGACGGCCTTTCGATGGATTTCGGCGTCTCCGCCGCTGACATCGATAGTGCACACCTCTACCGCCTCGCCGCTGCCAATGCCCGCGAAACCGTCCTCCTGGTGGATCATTCAAAATTTGAATCGGCATCGCTGTTCAAGATCGTCGATTGGGAAAAAGTTCGCCGCCTCGTCACTAACCGCAGACCCAGCAATGAATGGATGGCGTTCCTCGAAGCCCGCGGCATCGAAGCGATTTTCCCCGCCGATGCCGCCGATGCCGCCGATGCGTCGGACGAAACCTCAACACACAACGTCAACAGTCAACCACTTCCGGAACATTCGCGTGCGCTGAATGTCTCGGCTGGTTTCTAAAGATAGAAAGCGATTTGGAGTATCTCATGCCTAAAGGTCAGATGATTGTGCCGGAACAGGTTCGCACGAAGAGCTTCATCGAGTTCTCGCCGATCCCTGTGAATCAGTATCACAAGACGATCGAGGAAGAACTGGCTTCCGGCAACTTCACGAAAGATGATCTGCTCCGCATCCAGCGCGACATGATGGTGATTCGCGCATTTGAAACAATGCTCGATGCGGTCAAGAAGACCGGCAAATACCATGAGATCGAATACAATCACCGCGGCCCGGCCCACCTTTCGATCGGCCAGGAAGCCACCGCCGTCGGCGAGTGCTACCTCCTCGGCGTCGACGATCATATCTATGGCTCGCACCGCTCCCACGGCGAAATTCTCGCCAAGGGACTTTCCGCCATCCAGAAAATGAACGATGCCTCTCTGCTGAATATGATGAAAAACTATTTCGGCGGCAAGGCGTGGGGAGTCGTCGAAAAGGATGCCAAGGGAACGACCAAAGATGCAGCAATCGACTTCCTGATCTACGGCGCACTCGCCGAAATCTTCGCGAAAGACTACGGTTTCAACCGCGGCCTCGGCGGCTCCATGCACGCGTTCTTCCCCCCCTTCGGCATCATGCCAAATAACGCCATCGTCGGCGGCTCCGGCGATATTTCCGTCGGCGCGGCGTTGTTCAAACACGTCAACAAGAAGCCCGGCATTGTCGTCTGCAATATCGGCGATGCCTCGGCAGGCTGCGGCCCCGTGTGGGAAGGCCTCTGCTTTGCAAACATGGATCAGTTCAAAGAATTGTGGGATGAAGCCCACCGCGGCGGCCTGCCGCTGATCATGAACTTCGTCAACAATTTCTACGGCATGGGCGGACAGCCCGTCGGCGAAACCATGGGCTTCAAAGTATTGGCCAGACTCGGCGCCGGCCTCGCGCCCAACCAGATGCATGCCGAACGCGTCGACGGCTTCAATCCGCTCTCGATGATTGATGCGATTCGCCGCAAGAAGGAAATCATTGCCCGCCGCGACGGCCCGGTGCTGCTCGATACCGTTACCTATCGCTTCTCCGGCCACTCGCCGTCAGATGCTTCGAGCTACCGCGATAAAGCTGAAGTCGAAGCGTGGCAGAAGCAAGACCCCCTGCACACGTTCGGCCGCAATTTGATTAACGCCAAGGTTTGCACGCAAGGTGATATTGATACGCTGCAAAAGCACGTCGATGAGCTCATCATGAAGGCCTACAAAAAAGCCATCGACATGACGATTTCGCCCCGGTCCAACTACAAAGAGACCGCCTGCCTGATCGAAAAGTTGATGCTGTCCAACGAAAAGATCGAGAAGTTCGGCGAAGGAAAGCCGGAGGTGTTGATTCCGACGATCGCGGAAAATCCGCGGACGAAGTCGCTGGCCAGCAAGTCGCGCTCCGGCATCGGCCCGGACGGCAAGCCGCTCTCGAAAGCCAAGTGCGTACAACTTCGCGATGGCCTCTTCGAGGCGATCATCGATCGGTTCTATGAAGATCCCACGCTGGTGGCGTATGGTGAAGAAAACCGTGATTGGGGTGGCGCTTTCGCCGTGTATCGCGGCTTGACCGAAGCACTCCCCTACCATCGTCTCTTCAACTCGCCGATCTCTGAAGCAGCAATTGCGGGCACGGCCGTGGGCTACGCCCTTTCCGGCGGACGGGTGATCGCGGAACTGATGTACTGCGATTTCATGGGCCGTTCGGGCGATGAAATTTTCAACCAGCTTTCCAAATGGCAGTCCATGTCCGGCGGCCTCTTGAAGATGCCGGTGATTCTGCGGGTTTCTGTCGGCTCGAAGTACGGCGCCCAGCACTCGCAGGATTGGACGGCACTGGTCGCCCATATCCCCGGCCTGAAAGTCGCTTTCCCCGCTACGCCCTACGATGCCAAGGGCTTGATGTACTCGGCCCTGCTCGGCAGCGATCCGGTGATCTTCTTTGAATCCCAACGGTTGTACGATCAGACCGAATTGTTCCACAAGGACGGCGTACCCACAGGCCGCTATGAGATTCCGTTTGGCGAGCCCGACGTCAAGAAGGTCGGCAAGGATCTGACCATCCTCACCGTCGGCGCCACGCTCTACCGCGCGCTCGAAACCGCTAGCGAACTCGAAACCAAGTACGGCATTTCGTGCGAAGTCATCGATGCGCGATCGATTGTGCCATTCAACTATGACAAAGTGATCGCATCGGTGAAGAAGACACGGAAGATTGTGCTGGCATCGGATGCGTGCGAACGCGGCTCGGTGCTGCAGACGATGGCCGCGAAGATCACACAGTTGGCGTTCGATGAACTCGATGCCCCGCCCGTAATTGTCGGCGCCCGCAACTGGATCACCCCCGCCGATGAAGTGGAAGACGCCTTCTTCCCCTTCCCCTCCGACTTCCTGGATGCGATTCACACGCACATCATCCCATTGAAGGGATATACAGTTCAGCGCGATTGCTCGACCGCGGAGATGCTGCGGCGGAGCGCACTGGGCGTGTGAGCAAGTTTGGATTTGAATAACTTGCAGATAGATTTTTTTAAAAGGCACGGTCGCGCATGACCGTGCCTTTTTTGTTAATGGGACGAGTTGGTGATTACTGGACAACACGCGACATGATACGGAGGAGAGCAAGTTAAATGGACGTGATCTGCTCTCGGTCCTGAATTCACCCAAAGCGAGTTTATCGCAGCTGATGGCGTCGGGAACGATCATTTGGGCAGCTGCTGAAACACGTAGAGACCGACAGCGAGCCAAAGGGGAATGCTGAGGAGGGAAAGAAGCGAGGTGGCGGCGACAATGCGCACGGCCGTCGGGGGATCACCGTGGTAGTAGCGGGCGATCACGACGGAAAACATGGCGGCAGGCATGGCGGCCTGGAGGAGCATGACGCGTTTGAGCTCCGGAGAAACGGGGAGGCAACTCATCAGGGCAAGGAAGAGAATCGGCAGGATGAGGAGGCGGAGAAGGCATGATCCAATGATGACGGACCAGCCTTCTTTCCACGAGATCGTGCGGAGCTGGTCGGAGACCATGGCGCCGACCATGAGGAGTGCCAGGGGGATGGCGCAGTTGCCCAGCATCTTCATGGCGTCGAGAAGGAAAGCGGGCAGGTAGGGTGCGGCGCCGGCGAAGTTGAGGAGGATGGCCAGGACGACGGCCACGCCGGGAGGATTGATGACACGTTTCCACCACCCTTTTCCCAGGTGCCCCGAAAGCAGCAGTATGCCCAGCGTCCAGAGAACCAGTTCGACGCCGACGTTGTGAACAAAAAGGACGCCCATGGTGGCTTCGCGTTGTTCGGGGAAAAGCAGTGCGATGAGGGGCAGCGGGATGTAGATGTAGTTGTAGAGGCCCGTGGTGAGAGCGAACGTGCCGCGCTTGGCGGGCGTCTCAAGCCCCCCCCACCATCTGCCAGTAAAGATGATCCAAAGCCAGGCTACGGCAAATCCAAGGAGAACGGTTAACGCCCCCACCAGCGGCGGCCAAAAGACATTTTGCGCCTCCCGCAGATGCACATTGCCGAGAGTGGTGTGCAGTATCAGGCACGGCATGAGCAGCCGAACGATGATCGCCAGCATCGTGCGATCGGTTTCCTCGGTGAGCCAGTTGACGCGGCGGAGCACGAGTCCGGCAGCCACAACGGCCATGACGGCGAGAACGGCAGAAAGGATGGTGGGCCAAGTGTTCATGTCAGGCGTAAGGTAAGCGTCAGAGGCAGGTGCGGGCAAGGCGGCACGTGGACCAAACCGCATAAAGTGGTCACATTGTGTCAAAACCGCATTGCGATGAAAATGATGCAATTGCCGCAGGGAGATCGGCGTTGATTAGGAACGCGTTTTATTCGCCCCCCTCATGACAAAGGCGATGACGTACCCACGATGTTATGCCGCTCACCATTTATGTGAGCGCAATACTTTTGGAGTGCATTGATGAAGTTGGAATTTGTGCCTGCAGGTTTGTTGGGTGGGGCTGCGATTGGAAAGGCGATTTCTCCGCTAAAGGGGGCGACGGTATTGGATGGTGGGGCGATTGGGGATGGGTTGTCGTACAAGTTTGAACGCGGCTTGTTGACCAAGTATTCATGGATCACGTTTGACATGCTGCTTGAGGGGCAGGAACTGTGCGTGTTCAGCCTCGCGCTCCACGAAGAAGGCGAAGACGGGTCGGAAGCCGAGATGCATTGGGGCCTACTGAACTGGTGTCAGGCACGGGTGCGGGTGCCGCTGAGTTTTGTGAATCAGAATCGATGGATGTTTGATCGCGAGGGGGCATGGCTGAAACCCTGTGCGGGCGGAAAACGCGTGGATCTGGCGAAGGTGGATCGGATGAAGCTCGTGATTCATCGGATCGGACCGACGGCACCGGTGCGGTGGCATGTGACCACCGTCACTGCAACGACCGACGAACCCGCAAAATTGACCGATCCCCTGCTCCCCAAGGGAAAATTGCTGGACGAAATCGGGCAGTCCACGCAGCGCGACTGGCCTGGCAAGACAAAGAACAAGGATGAAGTGATCGCACGGCTGCGCGGACAATTGGCGAAAGCCGGCGAGCAGAAATTCCCCGCGAATTTTTCGAAATGGGGCGGATGGAAAAATGGGCCGAAGCTGGAAGGGAGCGGCTTTTTCCGCACGCACAATGATGGCAAACGCTGGTGGCTGGTGGATCCGGAAGGGCATTTATTCTGGTCGGCGGGGATGGACTGCGTCGGGCCCCGGGCAGAGGCGGGCGTAGGCGGTTTGGGCAGTGCGATGGAGTGGCATCCGGACGCGGAAGGTGAATACAAGGATGCGATCAATCCGGTGCGCAACCATGTCAGTTTTCTGGTGACGAATCACATTCGGGCATTCGGTGCGGCGGCATGGCATGAGAGCTGGGAAAAGATTGTGCTGTCGCAGCTTCGTGATTTCGGCATCAATACGGTGGCGAACTGGAGCGAATGGAAGACCGCCAGGAAAGGCGGATTCCCGTACGTGCGGCCATTGAATGAAAAATTCCCGACCACGCCCAGCGTGTTCCGCGATTTCCCCGATGTCTGGCACAGGAATTTCCCCGCCGACTGCGCCACCTATGCCGAGCAGTTGCGCGAGACACTCAACGATCCGGCGATGATCGGGTACTTCCTGATGAACGAGCCGTCGTGGGGCTTTGCGCAGGAATCCCCAGCGCTGGGCATGTTGTATAACTATCCGCAGGGCGAGACGCGGACCGCTCTGACAAAACATCTGTGGGAGAAGTACACGACGGCCGAAGCGCTGAGCGCGGCGTGGGGCGTGGAGGTAAGCTTTGCGGAGATCGAGAAAGGCCTCTGGTCGAAGCCGGTGAATGCGACGATGACAAAGGATCTGCAGGGATTCTCGACGTTGATGGTGGATCGCCTGTTCCGCGGCATGACCGACGCCTGCCGAACGGTCGATCCGCAGCATATGAATCTCGGCGGCCGCTACTACACCGTCCCGCCGGATTGGTGCCTGGAAGGGATGACGCGGTTTGACGTGTTCAGTTTGAATGCTTACAGCCGAAAAGTGCCGGCGAAAGATTACAATCGCATTGCAGAAAAACTGAAGCGGCCCGTCCTGGCCGGCGAATGGCATTTCGGCGCCTTGGATCGCGGCCTCCCCTCCAGCGGCATCGGCCACGTCCGCAACGAACACGAACGAGGCAAAGCCTACCGCGTCTACGTCGAAACCGCGGCGGCGTGCCCGAGTTGCATCGGCGTACATCATTTCCAGATGTATGACCAGAATGCACTGGGACGATTCGACGGCGAAAATTACAACATCGGCTTCGTAGACGTATGCAACCGCCCCTACACCGAACTGGTGGATGCGGCACGAACGGCCCATGCACGCATGTACGATGTGGCCAGCGGCAAAGCAGGAGCGTTTGACGAAGCGGTAGATCACTTGCCGCTGTTGTTCATCTAGTGGTCAGTGGTCAGTGGTAGAAAAACAGAAGAAGGCCAATCAGAAGATTGGCCTTCTTCGTTCTATCGCGACTCATTCAGGTCATTTCTTCTTGGAGTTCTTGGGTGAGAGCTCGATGAGGCGGGCCGTGTAGGGCTGGGGGAGGGAGACGGCCAGGGTGGCGGCTCGGGGGTCCCACTTGGCACTACCGGGGCGATTCTTCGGATAGCCGACAGTTGCTTCAAGAGCAACGCCTATGCGGTGGGCAATCGGGAGTTTAATGGACCGCGGCCCGTTGAGTCGCCAGACCGCAACGTAATCCTTCTTGCCGCAACGCGCCCCCAGGCTCACCCAGCCATCATTAAACTGCGGCAATCCCAGTGGCCAGAACGAAAGACTGCTCGGCAGATCCTTCCGAATGGTTTTGTAATACGCCAGACCCTCCGCAACGAGCGCCAGCCGCGCGGGAGAAATCTCCGCCAGGTGGCCTGACTGGTGGATGCGCAACAGCATGGTGTTGACCATGTTGAAGATCGCCTCCTCCTCGGTGCCGTCGCGGAGGGGATAGGACCAAACGGCCTGCTGTTCGGGCGTGGCTGCGGTGGGTGCAGCGGCGGAGATAGCTGCGTATTTGCGGTAATCCGTCTGATCGCTGCTGGACTGGATGGAATGACGCGACAGCAGGGAGTAGGTCATGCGGAGCCCGCCGCTGCCGCAGTTTTCGATGATGAGTTCGGGGTGGCGTTGCCAGACGCGATCAAGCCAGGCGAGGTAGGCGCGTTGGTGTTGAAGAAGTCCTTCGCCGAGGCTGTCGGCCTGCCACTCCGTGCCGACGCCGGCGTTGATGTTGTAGTCCATTTTGATGTACCCCGCGCCGTATTCGTTAACGAGGCGGTCGATGACGGAGTCCGCATGTTTGATGACGTCCGGGTTGCGGAAGTCGAGCTGGTAGCGTGCGTGATCGATGATCGGCTCGCCGTTACGTTGGAAGAACCATTCCTTGGGAACACGTTTGGCAAGCGGGCAGTTGATGCCCATGACTTCAATTTCCAGCCAGAGCCCCGGCACCATGCCCCGCGCGCGAATGTGGTCGAGAGGTTCCTTGATGCCTCCCGGAAATCGCCGCGCCGAGGGTAGCCATTCGCCCACATCCGTCCACCACGCACCATCCGCATACCATCCGCAGTCGATGCAGAAGTATTCGCAACCGGCTTTGGCGGCCGCATCGATCAACGGCAGAAGCTTCTCCGTCGTCGGATCCCCAAACAGACAGTTCATATAGTCGTTAAAAATGACCGGCAGCGTTTCGTTGTCGCGGTTCGCCCGGCGTGTGCGACGGCGATAGCGCGTGAGCTCCTGCACCGCCAGCGTAAAATCCCCAGCCACCGCGCCCACCGCTACGGGAATGGATTCAAAACTATCCCCCGGCGACAGGCGCTTGCACCAGTGCCCTTCATTAAACGTCGGGCCGCTGAGCTTCAGATAGAGTTGCTCGTTCCAATGATCGCTGAGTTCCCACTGCCAGGACCCGTGGTGTTCAATCTGCCAGAAAAGACACGTGTGTGCCTCTGTATTTTCGAATACGCCCATCGGAAGAAGCCCATCGGAACCCCACGTCCCTCGCACTTCATACGTGAGCCGCTTGGTCGAACCATTCGCAACTTTTGTCAGGCCCAACTCTGCAAGCGTATTGCTTCGCCACTGCATTTCGCCATCCCATGCGTTGTGCCCGACGTGCAGACGCGAGACCTGATCCCAGGGTTTGGCGGATTCTTTGGTCAGGCCGGTCAGTGCGAAGGAGGAGACGTAGTCGATCGTAATGGGCGATGAGCCCTGGTTGCGAAGCGTCGTCCACGAGCGCACGACGGGAATCCTCTTGTAGAACTGAATGTGGCTCGTGACGAGCAGGCCCGCCGGCGTGATCTGGTCGACTTCCAGCTTTCTGCCGACAGCCGTGC
>Ga0114951_10001495_pt1 | contig 28731 bp, 31 predicted proteins | sample AM7aDNAmetaG_FD_88677 | JGI IMG/M metagenome (GOLD analysis project Ga0114951, IMG submission 88677) | Freshwater microbial communities from Finland to study Microbial Dark Matter (Phase II) - AM7a DNA metaG | ecosystem: Environmental > Aquatic > Freshwater > Lake | place: Finland: Lake Alinen... | reverse complement strand
CCAGCGTCTGCATCAGCATGGAAACTTCACCAGGATCGCGCCGCCAGTTCTCCGTCGAAAATGTATAAAGGGTAAGCACCTTGACCCCTGCCGCCGAGGCCGCGTGCACAATTTCATCCACACGCTTGACGCCTTCCAGATGGCCCTGCGTGCGCGCAAAGCCGTGCTCCCTGGCCCAGCGCCCGTTGCCATCCATGATGATCGCCACATGCCGCGGTATTGTTGCCACGCTTCCCCCGCTAAAAAAAAATGGAGGATACATCATCCCCCATCACAACGCTTCGCCCCGTATCAGCCGTCCGGAAACGCTTCCGCTCAACCCTGCGCTATTTCTTGACCGACGCCATGGCTTCCGCCGCAGCCAGCTGCTGCTCGGCCTTGCGCTGGGCAAAGTCGGCACGGGCTTTTTCCTGCTGTGTCTCCTGCTGGGCGGCATGAAGGTCGTCCTCCATCGCTCGCAGCCTGGATTCGAGGGACGCTTTCTGAGCGATCGCTCCCTGGAGCTCCTTGTGCAAGTCGGTTTCCTGGGAGCGCCCCTGCCGCTCGGCCCGCTGGATATCCGCCTTGAGCGAGGTATTCTCGTCACGGGTCTTGTCGAGCGTTTCTTGAAGCCTGGCCAGCCTGACCTGGGTCGATTGCAGGTCCGCCTCGAGTTTCTTGACGCGGTACTCGCCCCGCTGCAATTCCTCTTCCGCGCTCATACGCCCGTAACGTTCCTGCTCCAGGAACCTTGTGATGTCCGTGTTCTCCCGGCCAAAATGGATCAACAGAAAGATGCTTCCCGCAGCCACGAGTAAAATAAGGAAAAGCAGGGCATTCTTCAAACGAAGATCCTCTTTTACTTGACGGAATCTTCCGCCGGTTTCTTGGTCACAGGCGGGATGATCACGATCTCCACGCGCCGGTTCCGCTGACGGCTGACCTTGTCATCATTGGATGCCACAGGATGATATTCCCCGTAACCGACCGCCGAAAGGCGCCGCGGGTCAAGCCCGCCCTTGTCCTCGAGCTCGTGCAGGACGCTGAGGGCGCGCGCGGAAGAAAGTTCCCAGTTGGATTTCCAGGCCGAATGCTTGATGGGATCGTTATCCGTATGACCTTCAATGGCGATCCCCAGATCCGGAACAACCGTCTGCACGACACCAGACACCTTCGCCAGTTTCTCCAATGCATCTTCCCTCAAGGAGGCCTTGCCGGAATCAAAGAGGACTTCCGCCACAAACGTGATCACCAGCCCCTTTTCGAGCATCTCGACCTTGACCTCTTTGTCCGAGATCTCCTTGGACAGCCTGTCCTCCAGTTCCTTGCGCGCCCGCTCGAGGCTGTTCAACTCGCTTTTCAGGCGCGATATCTTCTCGACGTCAACACGCCGGCCTTTCTGAAGAATAAGCGTACAGCCGTTAAGGGGCAGCATCAACAGCATGGCCAGCACGGCCGATATGTATTTCCTTGTCATGACCCCTCCTTGAATATCCCGAATTTTAAATTAACACAGCCGATTTTCGGCGTCAAGCGGTTACCCCGTTTTAACACCAGGGTCAACGCACAATGATCTCGTCCCGTTCAGACCCGATGGAAATGTACTTGATCGGGACCCCCACCAGATCCTCGATGCGCTCGATATACGCACGCGCCCGGGGCGGAAGTTTGCGGTAATCGCGGATACGGCCCAGGGGCGTCTGCCAGCCGGGCATTTCCACATAGACCGGCTTGGCCCCGCACAATACTTCATAATCGTGCGGGAAATCCTTGAAGATCTTGCCTTTATATTTATATGCCGTGCAAAGGCTGATGGTTTTCAATTCATCCAGCACATCGAGTTTCATGATCGCCAGCTCATCAAAGCCTCCCGTAACGGCGGCGTAACGCACCAGAACGCTGTCGAACCAGCCGCAACGGCGGGCCCTGCCCGTGGTCGCGCCGAATTCCTTGCCCTTGGTCCGGATCTCCTCCTCCATCCGGCGGTCGAACTCTGTCGGGAACGGCCCTTCGCCCACGCGGGTCGTGTACGCCTTGACCGCGGCAATGATCTTGTCGAGTTTCGTCGGCGCCACACCGCTGCCGCTGGCCACGCCGCCGACCGTCGTATTGGAGGATGTGACGTAGGGGTACGTCCCGAAATCGATGTCCAGAAACGCCCCCTGTGCCCCCTCAAAAAGAACCGACTTCTTGCGGTCAATGGCGTCGTTCACATAAAGGGCGGTGTCGCAAACGTAGGGCTTCAACCGGCGCGCATAGCCCATATATTCCTTGTAAATAGGATCAAAGGTAAACCCTTCCTGGCTGAAAACCTTCTTGAAATACTCGTTTTTTTCCGTCAGGTTATCCTGAAGCTTCGCCCGGAATACCCGCGGGTTCATGAGATCCACCATGCGAATACCGCAGCGCGTCACCTTGTCCGCGTAGCAGGGCCCGATGCCGCGCCCGGTGGTGCCGATGCGATGCGCGCGTATTTTTTCACGCAACCCGTCCAGGATGCGGTGATACGGCATGACCACATGGCTGTTGACCGCGATCTTCAGCTGCTCAGGGGTGACCGTGATGCCGCGCTTTTTCAGACCGTCGATCTCTTCCAGCAGGGCTTTGGGGTCAACCACCACGCCGTTGCCAATGACACAGACCTTGCCGCGGCGCAGGATCGCTGAAGGCAACAGATGAAACACGTAATGCTCCTGCCCCACAATGACCGTGTGGCCGGCGTTACTGCCGCCCTGATAACGGACCGTAACGTCCACATCCCTGGAAAGGATGTCAATGAGCTTGCCTTTACCCTCGTCTCCCCATTGAGCGCCCACAACAACGATATTCATCAGGTATTCCTTTGCTAGAACCTGTTGTAGAAAAAATAAACCAGTGCACACCCCACCGCGGCATAACACGCCGCCATGATGATCGACAGCAATGCCCTGCGTTCCTCGACAAAACGCCAGCGCCAGGTGCGAAGCCCGAAGAAGACAACCATGACGAACAGCGATGGCGCGTTGCGCAGGACCTCATACACCGCAAGCCCCGCCAGGGAAGTGAAAAATTTTCCGGGCACCAACAGCATGGAACCCTGCCATTGGGCCTGGCTTTCCGCCGGAAAGATATTGGCAATGGTCACAAGCCACGCCGCCGCCGCACTCCCCAGCAAGCCCGCCACCCCCGGACCGAGCCTGGCAGTTCCCATAAATCCCGCCAAGTCCCCCGCCTGCCCCCGGCGCAACAACAACCACGCGCGCCAGAACATACCTCCCAGCAGCAGGAACACCAGGCCCAGCACAAGATAACTGGCCGATGCGAACACGGTAAAGAACGGCCAGGACAAAACATAAAATACAGCCCCGGCCTGATAGACAATGCCCCAGCCCAAGAGCACAACAAGAAAGTTCCGGCTGTACGCCAGGGCTTCCGCCCGCTGTCCGGCATGCCTGAACAACAGCAGTGACAAGGCCAGCACCCCCGCGGTCGCCAGATGGGTCGGCGTCAACGCGTCCTTGAAGCCGATGATCAAGAAAACAAAACCATCAAAACCCATCGCCGTCTAGACCTTCAGCATCTTGACGAACTGAATGCCGGCAACGGCCCTCAGCCCCTCAATGACCGCGGCAGGCATTTCACCGTCCACGTTCACAACGCTCACCGCTGTGGCGCCTTCTTTTTCGCGCCCGAAGGTAATATAGGCGATATTGATGCCCGCGTTCCCCAGGGCTGTCCCCACCGCGCCCACAATGCCGGGAACATCCTTGTTGCGGATAAACAGGATATGGCCCGAGGGGACCGCCTCGACATAAACATTATTCACCTTGACGATGCGCGGCTTCTTGTTGGCCGAAAGCACCCCCCAGACCTCGAGGGTCTCTTTATCCGTAACGATCTGAAGCTTGATACAGTTGCCAAACTCCTGTTCGTTCTCGATGATCTCCGTGACCGCGATCCCGCGTTCCCGGGCGATGTCCATCGAGTTGATCGCGTTGATATTATCGACCAGGATCGGCTTGAGAACGCCGTGCACGATCGACATGGCAATGGGCATCATATTGTATTTGGGCAGGATGCCGCCGTAAACAGTGCGGATCTCCTTGATCCCGCCGCTGACCAGCTGTCCCGCGAATTTGCCGAGTTTGTCACCCAGATCGATATACGGCTCAAGCGCCTTGTAGGATTCCTCATCCAGGGACGGAAAGTTCGCCGCATTGCGGATCCCCTTGCCCAACAGCGCATCCCTGACCGTGTAGGCGATCTCGATGGCCACGTTCACCTGGGCTTCCGCCGTGGAGGCTCCCAGATGAGGCGTCAGGACACAGGCATCGAACTTAAGGAGCGGCTGGTCGGATGCAGGAGGCTCTTCATCATAAACATCCAGCGCAGCCCCGGCGATCCGTTTGGAGGCCAGCGCCTGGACCAGGGCCGCCTCTTCAATGATCCCGCCGCGCGCGCAATTGACAAGGCGCACGGTTTTCTTCATCATGTTGATCTCTTTTTCACCGATCATGCCCTTGGTCTCATCCGTCTTGGGGACATGGACCGTGATAAAATCCGAATTCCTGAAAAGATCCTCAAGGGTCGCCATCACGATCCCCCGCTTGGCCGCCATCTCCGCCGAAAGGAAAGGATCGTACGCCTTGATGGACATCCCGAAACCCTGCGCGAACTTCGCCACCGTCGAGCCGATACGGCCCAGGCCGATCACGCCCAGCGTCTTGCCGTAAAGCTCGACCCCCTGGAATTTACCGCGCTCCCACTTGCCAGCTTTCATGGAACTGTGGGCCTGGGGGATATTGCGGGCCAGCGCCATGATGAGGCTGAAGGCATGCTCCGCCGTCGAGGTGGTATTGCCGCCGGGCGTGTTCATCGCGATAATGCCCTTTTTGGTCGCGGCCTTCAGATCCACGTTATCCAGCCCCACACCGGCCCGGCCAATGACCTTCAGGCGCGTGGCCGCCGCGATGACTTCTTCCGTAACCTGGGTGCCGGAGCGGACAATAAGGGCATCATAACTGCCAATGGTCTCCCTGAGCTGTTCAGGTTTCAGGTCATAGCGGCAATCGACCTCGAAGGCATCCCCTTCCCTGAGGATCGTAAGCCCTTCTTCGGCAAGTTTATCGCTGACTAATATTTTCATCCTGCTCATACAGCTCTCCTTGGAAGACCCCAGTTGGATTAGGCGTTGAACACTTTCTGGGCTGCGGCAAGGCCGGAACCCAGTTCAAAACGGTGTCCGGCCTCTTTGAGAACCTTCTCAAGGCAAGCCAGCCCGGTCAGAATATCATACTCGTCCACCGCGCCCATATGGGCGATGCGGACAACTTTACCGTCGAGATCTCCCTGGCCGCCCGCGAAAGTGATCCCGTGGACATCCCGCATGATCTTGACAAGCTTTTTGGGGTTGAGCGCTTCGGGGATAAGGATCGCGGTCAGGGCCCTCGAGCGGAACTGCGGCTGGGCATAAACCTTGAGTCCCATCGCTTCGGCCGCGGCCCACACCGCCTGCGCCATCTTCAAATAATAGGCCTGTTTCTTGTCGACACCTTCGGCCAGAAGCATCTTGACCGCCTCGTTCAACGCGATCACGATACCGATGGCGGGCGTGAAAGGGGTATCCGTGTCGGCGAGGGCTTTTCTGGCCCTGCGCAGATCGAAATAAAAACGCACATTGGATGAAGCCTCAAACATGGCAATAGCCCTGGCACTGGCGGCCACGATACCGACCCCCGGAGGCAGCATCAATCCCTTGTGGGAACCGGAACACACCACATCCACACCCCAGGCGTCCATGCTGATGGGCTCGGTGCCCAGCGCGCTCACCGCGTCCACCACCAGGGCTGTCGATGTCGCGCGGGTCACGGCCGCGATGGCCTTGAGATCGGGTGTCGCCGACGTTGATGTTTCGCACTGGGTGATAAAGATCGCCCTGGCATCCGGGTGCTGCGCCAAAACCGCTTTAACCTCATCAGGGGTGATGGTGCGTCCCCATTCGATCTTGAGTGTTACCGCGTTGAGCTTGTACGCCTTGGCCAGCGACGCCCAGCGTTCGCCGAATTTCCCGTACTCGACGGTAATAACCTTGTCGCCGGGAGAGGCGATGTTGGCCACCGCCGCTTCCATGGCCCCTGTGCCCGAAGATGCCAAAAGATAAACATCGCTCGCGGTGCCGATCAGTTTCTTCAGCCCTTCGAACACTTCCTTAAGGACCTGCTGGAACTGGGGCGTGCGGTGATGAATGATGGGCCTGCCCAGGACTTCACACAATTCGACAGGGACCTTGGAGGGCCCCGGGGTCAACAAAAGATTTCTTTTCATATGCCTTTCCTTTCCTGTATCACTCTCCCGCTTCAGCGCGCCACAGCGGGTACAACCTCATCGACAAGACCGTAGGCCTTGGCTTCCTGGGCCGACATGAAAAAATCACGGTCGGAATCCTTCAAGATCTTCTCCAGCGGCTGTTTGGTGTGCCGGGCAATGATCTCGGAAAGGTTCTGTTTCATCCTCAATATCTCCTGCGCCTGGATGGAAATATCGCTTGCCGTCCCCTCGGCCCCGCCCCAGGGCTGATGGATCATGATGCGGGCATTGGGCAAGGCGTAACGGCGGCCCGTCGCGCCTGCGGTCAGAAGGACAGCTCCCATGCTGGCCGCCTGGCCGATGCAATAGGTGCAGACCTTCGGTTTGAGGAACTGAATGGTGTCATAGATCGCCAGCCCCGCTGTCACCGAACCGCCCGGAGAATTGATGTAAAGGCTGATGTCCTTGTCAGAATCGTCCGACTGCAGGAATAACAGCTGGGCCACGATCAGGTTGGAAACGACATCGTCGATGGCCGTTCCAAGAAAAATAATACGGTCTCTTAGCAGGCGGGAATAAATATCGTACGCGCGTTCGGCGTGCCCCGTGCTCTCAACGACCATGGGAACCAATGTTGCTCGTGTCATTATTTTGCCTCCTCCCATTTGGCTTCCTTCAGCAGAAAATCCATCACCTTGGCCGAAAGATTCTCGTTGGCTGCCGCATCGATCTTCTCGAGTTCCGCGATCTTGTGCAGGATCAGGAAAGTCCTCACGTCCTTTTCCGCCGCGGTCCTCAGTTCCTTGGCCGATGCCTCCGCTTTCTTGGCAATATCCTCATCCTTCATGCCGTAGGTTTTCAGACGGCGTGAAAATTCTTCCATACGCCCCTCAAGCTGACGATCGACCAGCGATTGGGGGACATCGAGCTTGCTCGCAGCGATCAGGGCATCCACGAGCTGGGTTTCGGCGTCGTAATGGTTCTGGCGTTCTTTTTCCTGTTCAAGATTCTGGCGCACCGCTTTTTTAAGGTCTTCCAGCGCCGGAAACCCGATGGTCTTGGCAAAAGCGTCATCCAAAGGGGCGTTGGCATCCCCGCCGCGGCCTTTCTTGAAAAACTCGAGGCTCTTGGTGACATCATCATCGGAAACATCCGCCTTCTTGCGGGTCAGCGCGATGCCCTTGTAGTTTTTCACCTCAACCACGGGACGCAGGTCAAAGGTGGCACGGAAACACAGCGCCCCCTCCTTCATTTCAACCTGGTCGATCCCGGGAAAGTCAACCGGATCAAGTTTTTCCTGGGTGATCCCCTCGTGATACACTTCCGGGATCAGCTTCTTCATCATTTCCTCGCGCGCCGTCTTCCCGTGCGCGGCTTCCACCAGGGCGCGCGGGGCCTTGCCCGGACGAAACCCCTTCATCGCGGCATGACGGACAATATCCCCCATCACCTCATCGAATTTACCTTTCACACGTTCCTGGGGCACTTCAATATGCATTTCGCGGCGAAGCGCGTCCAGTTTTTTGACAGTGATCTTCATAAGTACTGCATGCTCCTTTCAAAATAAGTTTTTCGGGAAAAAACCATCATAAATGAATTATCTCTAAAAGCAACCACTTATTGGATAGACCGCTCCGGCACCCGCCGCAGCGTTTTTCACATACTGAACTTCTCCCCCAGGTAAACCTTGCGGGCCTTGGGGTCATTGATCAGATCATTGGCGGTCCCCGCGATCATGATACGGCCTTCGGCCACAAGATAGGCGCGGTCAACGATGGAGAGCGTTTCCCGGACATTGTGATCGGTCAACAGGATCCCCAGACCCCGTTTTTTAAGGTCCTTGATGATCTCCTGGGCTTCGGCCACCACGATCGGGTCGATCCCCGAAAAAGGCTCATCGAGCAGAATAAAGGAAGGCTGGGTCACCAATGCCCGCGTGATCTCCAGGCGGCGGCGTTCCCCGCCCGACAGCGTATAGGCCTTGCTGCGCGCCAGGTGAGAAATATTCAATTCTTCCAACAGCGACTCCAGACGGCGCGTCCTTTCACGGGGGCCGATATCCAGCGTTTCCAGCACAGCCATAATATTTTCTTCGACCGTGAGCTTGCGAAAAATGGACGGCTCCTGGGCAAGATAGCCCATCCCCAGGCGGCAGCGTTCGTGGATCGGCTTGCCCGTAATATCTTCCTGGTCGAAAAAGATCTTCCCTTCGTCGGGAGCCACGATACCTACCGCCATATAGAACGAAGTGGTCTTGCCGGCGCCATTGGGCCCCAGCAGGCCCACGATCTCGGAACGGCCCACCGAAAGGCTGAGCCCGTTCACCACGCGCCGGCCGTTGTAAGCTTTCACCAAGTCCTTGATCTCCAGAAGATCCATGGCATTCCCCTCAATATTGCAGCATCTCCCGGGACGTATGGTCGCCGGGATCGATCAAAAGTTTCGGTTTTCCGGTCAGGACCATGCGCTGCTGGTCGGCCTTGTACACCAGGGTATCCGAATACGTGATGTTCGCCCCCTGATGGACCTCGACATTGCCGGTGCAGACGATCTCCTTGATCTTGCGCGATTCCTGGTCGAATTTCACCTGCATCCGGTCGGCCTTCAGCTTGCGCCCCGTGGACAGTTCCAGCGCCTGGACATTGTCGGTAAAAACAGCCGACTGCGATTCCTGGTCGATCTCCATGGGGCCGTCGGAGGTGATCTGGATGCGGTTATCCTTGGTCTTGTCCTTACCCTCGGAGAGGATATTGGCAGTCACATCGCTTTTGAGCTTGGCGTCCTTGAGGTTGGGATGCGCCTCCATACCCTGGCCCTGGACCGTCATGCCGTTATCATCGATGCGGACTTTGTCATTGGTCTGGACCAGGTCCTTGCTGCGCTGCCACTCCAGGGTGTTGGTCTTCAGGGTCGCACCGTTTTCAGAGGTGATCACCACATTGTCTTCCAGGTTCACATTCCCGGTCGTTTTGTCGATATTGCCTTTTTTGGCCTTGAGGTTAAGGTCCTGGTCGCCGTAAGAATTGGCGTTGACGTTGGTGACCGCTACCTGGTCGCCGTTGACATTCGCCTTGTCCCCTTTGATATCCCAGGTCTTGCTGCCACCCTCGGAATACCCCGACAGATTGAAACCTTCCATCTCCTGGGCGGGCACATCCGGCCCGGCCACGGCAGGCGTCGTCTCGGCAAAAGAGGGCGCCGACAACAGGCATGCCAGAATGAGAAAGCCCAGGACGGTCTTCACTGGACCCCCCAGCGGCCCTGGGCCTTGAGGATCTTTTCGACCGTCTCGCGCACCGCGCCGCGGCCGCCTGTACGGCGCGTCACATAATCCGCGGCCTTTTTGATCTCCGGGGCCGCATTGGCCACCGCCACGGCAAAACCAGCGCGGGACAAAACCCCGTGATCGGGGATATCGTCACCGATGAAACAAACTTCGGCATCGCAAACCCCGAAGGTCTTGAGCAAATCCTCATAAGCGTCGATCTTGGGAGACGCATCAAGATAGACCTTGTCGATCTGAAGATCACTGGTCCGCGCCCGGACAGCCTGCGCACTGCGCGCCGAGATAACCGCCGTCTTCAGGCCTTCCCGACGGGCGCGCGCAATTCCATAGCCGTCCTGCACGTCGAAAAATTTAAGCTCCCGGCCGCTGCCGTCGTAAACAATACGGCCGTCAGTCATCACCCCGTCAACATCCATGGCGATCACCTTGATCTTTTTAAGGTCAGGCTTCTTCATCGCGCCAGCCCCGCTTTCAAGAGGTCCTGGACATCCAGAAGCCCGACAAGCCGCCCCTTGGGGTCGACCACCGGAAGCTCGTCCACCTTTTTCTCCATCAGGGTGGCGAACGCCTCCGCGGCCAGGCGCGTGCTGGCAATGGTCAGCGGCCCCCTGGTCATGACCTTCCCCACAGGCTTGGAAAGAATACCAGGGTCTCCCTCGATATGGCGCCTCAGATCGCCGTCGGTGAATATCCCTGCCAGTTTCCCGCGCGCGTCCACCACACATGCCGAGCCGCAGCGGGCCTGGGTGATGGCCAAAAGCACATCCTTGACCGGTTCATTGTCGCGCACCCTGGCAAAATTATTGCCCTTGCGCATGATATCCTCGACAGTCAAAAGAAGCCGCCGGCCCAGGCTGCCGCCGGGATGGAAAAAAGCAAAATCCTCGCGCCTGAAATTCTTGCGGTCGACCAAACACGCGGCCAAAGCATCCCCCATGGCCAGTGTAGCGGTTGTCGACGCCATGGGCGCCAGGCCCAGAGGACAACCTTCCCGCGCCACGTTGACATTAAGGACAAGGTCGCAATGCCGCGCCAACGGCGAGGTCATTCCGCCGGTCATGGCAATGGTCCGGCAGCCGATTTTCTTAAGGAGCGGCAAAAGCCGTACAGTCTCTTCGGTCTCACCGCTTGAAGAGATCAGGATAACCACATCGTCGCGCGTGACCTGCCCCATATCGCCGTGCACCGCCTCGGCACTGTGCATATAAATGCTGGGCGTTCCCGTCGATGAAAGTGTGGCGGATATCTTGCGGGCAACAATGCCGGTCTTGCCCATGCCGGCCACGACCACCCGCCCCGCGCACGCGGCCATGATATCGACGGCCTCGGCGAAATCCGCGTCAAGGTTTTTGACAAGGGCTTTGACCGCAGCCGCCTCGATCTCAAGAACTTCACGGGCGCGTTTTAACGGCATATCATTTTAACCCTTTCACAAGGCGGTCAATGTTCACCATCATGGCCAAGAGAGGCTCGAGCTTCCCGATCGGGAGCATGTTGGGCCCGTCCGAGCGGGCTTTGCGGGGATCCGTGTGCGTCTCCATGAAGACCGCGTCCACACCGGCAGCCACGCCGCAGCGGGAAAGGAGCGGAATGAATTCACTGCGTCCGCCGGTGGTGTTACCCAGCCCGCCCGGCTGCTGGACACTGTGGGTCACATCATAGACCACCGGATACCCTGTATCGGCCATGATCGCCAGCCCCGTAAAGTCCGTAACAAGATTATTGTAACCGAACGTCACCCCGCGTTCTGTCAGCAGGATATCCCGGCATCCGGCCTCCTCGGCTTTCCTGATCACGGACTTCATGTCCCAGGGCGCCAGGAACTGCCCCTTCTTGATATTGACCACGCGCCCGCTTTTGGCGGCGCGAACAACCAGCGAGGTCTGCCGGCACAAGAACGCCGGGATCTGGATGATATCCAGGACCTTCTCGGCCAGGGCGATCTCGGCGATATCATGGACATCGCTCAAGACCGGCACGTCGAAACGTTCCTTGATCTCGGCCAGGATATCCAGCCCCTCTTCAAGCCCTGGCCCCCGGAAGGAATCAATGGAGGTGCGGTTGGCCTTGTCGTAGCTGGCCTTGAACACATAAGGGATCCCCAGCTTGGCGGTGAGCTTCACCAGGTCCCCGGCCATCCTGATCGTGGAACGGCGGTCCTCGATGACGCACGGCCCCGCGATAAGGACAAACGGCGCCCCGGCGCCAAAGGTGATGCGGCCCAGTTTCACAGTACGTTTTTTCATTGCCAACCGTGCACTTTCATATAGGTTTCAACCCTGACCACATCCTCGGGCACATCCACCCCCATGGCCTCCATGTCGGTCTCGACAGTCTTGATCCGAAAGCCTTCCTCAAGCACCCTGAGCTGTTCCAGACACTCCTGCTGTTCCAGAAACGACTTGGGCCAGCGGCAAAATTCGAACAAAAAAGCCCGGCGGTAGGCATAAAGACCAAGATGCTTGAAATAATTCCCCGTATCCGGCACGCCGTCACGGTTAAAGGGTATCGGGGCGCGCGAAAAATACAACGCAAAGGACTTCTTGTCCGTGACGACCTTGACGACATTGGGATTGCGGAATTCTTCGATGCCCGCGATACGCTTGATGGGTGTGGCCATCACGCAGGACGCATCGGCCTCCGCCAAACTTCCAACCAGCGCATCCACAAGCCCCGGCTGGATGAGCGGCTCGTCAGCCTGGATATTCACAATGATATCCGCATCCGTCTTGGCCGCGACTTCCGCCACACGGTCAGACCCCGAGGGATGGTCCGGACGCGTCAGGACCGCTGTGGCACCAAAGGCCTTGGCCCGTTCCAGCACATGCGCCTCATCGCAGGCAATAATGATATCCGACAACGCACGCGCGGCTTTAACCCGTTCCCAGACACGCTGGAGCATGGGCTTGCCCGCGATCGGGGCCAGGATCTTGCCCGGAAAACGGGTTGAGGCCCAGCGTGCGGGGATAATACCGATGGCCTTCACGCCGTGTCCTCTTTAAGGGACCGCACCAGTTCGTCGGGCGAAACAGCTGCCGCACCAACCTTGGCCACCACAATGCCCGCCGCATGGTTGGCAATATCCGCGGCCTGCCGGCGGGTCGCTCCCGCGGCTATGGCCAGGGTAAAGACCGAGATCACCGTGTCTCCCGCACCGGAAACATCAAAGACCTCGCGCGCGCGGGTCGGGATATGATGCGGCTCCTTCCCCTGCTCGAAAAGGCACATGCCGTCCTCTCCCAGCGTGATGAGCAAGGAATCGATCCCCAGATATTTCAACAGCCCCTTCCCGGACTCGACAACAACCTTCATATTATTCAGACGGGTGGAACCGATCCCCAGGGCCCGGCGGGTATCCGGCTCGAGGCTCTTTAAGGCATTCTCCGTTTCCTTGCGGTTGGGCGTAATGGATGTCACCGGCCCGTAGAACTTCAAATGCTCCACCTTGGGGTCCACCACCACCGGGATCTTTTTCTTCCGGCACAGGTTCGTCACCTCCGCCACCAAAGCTGCCTGAACAATGCCCTTGCCGTAATCCGATATGATCACCGCGTCAAAATGATTGAAATTCTTTCGGATGAATGGCGCCACACTCCTGATATAAAACGCATTATCCGGATCATCATCAACCGTCTCACGGTCCACACGCACGACCTGCTGATGGTGCGCGATGATGCGGGTCTTCAAGATGGTCTCCACGCGTTTATCCGTCAGGACGCCTTCGGTACGGATATGGCGCTCGGCCAAAACATTTTTAAGGAGCGCGCCTTCCTGGTCATCCCCCACACGCCCGACCAGCGACACCTTGGCGCCGAGACTGCTGAGATTATTGGCCACATTCGCCGCCCCGCCGGGAGTATGGAACAGCTGTTCCTGCAGGACAACCGGAACCGGCGCCTCGGGCGAAATGCGGCTCACACTCCCCTTGATATACTGGTCAAGGATAAGATCGCCGATGACAAGGACATGCTTTTTGGAAAAAGCGTTCAGGATCCCCGCGTATTTGTGCATAAACCCCTTTTTATATATAAGAATAATATGCGGAAGCGGTTATAGTATCACGCTTTGGATGGGGTGTCAACGCGGAGGACTTTTTATGGAGAGGCTAAGGATTCTTCAAAAGATCATGGGTGCCGACCTTGCGTAAAACAGCTGTGGCACCAACCTTCTGGTAGGTCATGCGATAATTCCGGGACACTCTCAATTCAAAGATATCGACCTGACCAGCCATCTTCTTATGGCCTAACGAAGGATAATCCGGATCATCGGCAAAAAGTGCCAGCGCCTTTTGGGTGCGTTGCTGGATATCCTTAGGAAGCTTCTTGTAAAGCTTGATAAATGTCTCGGTCACTTCAACATGCATCATCGATCAAGCCGCTCCAAAAGCTCTTTCATGTTTTTCGTCTTGGTAACTTTCCCGGTCTTGATGTCAATGGCAGCCCGCCGCTCGTCAGCCTGCCACTCTTCCGTATAAAAATACTGCTGGTCCTTGGGGATCATGACCTGCGGCTCAAGGACAATGGTGTGCCCCACAACACGCACATCAAGATAATCATTGGTCTGGAGATTAAGCCTTTCAACGATCTCTTTAGGTACTGCGATCTGGTTATTCTGTCCTAATTTACGTAACATACAATTCACCTCCAGCCCAAAATATACCACCCTTGTTCATATTATGTCAAGATATGAAAATATGAGAATATATATTCGACCACTGCCAATCCCGCTACCACATCTTTTTAAGGAAATCTGCACGGCCGGAGCCGGCTTTGTAGGCATTGTAGTGCCCGGACTGTTTGAGGTAATATTTCTGATGGTATGCCTCGGCAGGATAAAAAGGCGCGGCGCGCAGAGCCCGGGTCTGAACAGGTTTGTTGAACTTGCCCGATGCCCCCAGGCGGGCTATCGCTTCTTGCGCTGCTTTCTTCTGGGCCTCATCCGTGTAGAAGATCGCGGTCCGGTACTGACTACCGCGATCGGCAAACTGCCCGCCGTCATCGGTGGGATCGACCGTACGCCAGAAAATATCCACCAGTGTGTCATACGACACAACCTTGGGGTCGTAAACGACCTCGATGGCCTCGACATTGCCCTGTGGTGCCGGAAGAGACCTGTTCATAGGTCGGCGAAGGCACATGCCCGCCGGTATACCCCACCGTGGTCGCAATGACACCCGGAGTGTGGTCGAACCCAGGCTGCAGGCACCAGAAACACCCGCCCGCGAACACCGCTTTCTTCAACGATGAAGGTGCATTATCCGCCAAACTTGCGTGTGTCATCAAGACCCCCAGTAAAAATATAAACACAAGAGACTTCATACGATCCCTTCACTGAAAAAGGCACTGGTAGGCCCCATAGCCCTCTTTTTCAAGCGCTTCCCGGGGAATGAACCTGAGCGCCGCCGAGTTCATGCAATAGCGCTGGCCGGTGGGTGCCGGGCCGTCGTTAAAAACATGGCCAAAATGCGCACTTCCCTGCGCGTTACGCACCTCGGTGCGAACCATGCCATGCCCGGCATCCGCTTGCACACGCACAGCCGCCGGTTCGATGGGCCGGGTAAAACTCGGCCAGCCTGTTCCCGAATCAAACTTGTCCTTTGAACTGAAAAGAACCTTGCCGGTCACAACATCCACATAAAGGCCCTCACGGTGCTCGTTCCAGTAGGCATTCCTGAAAGGCGGTTCCGTCCCATTCTCCTGGGTGACGTTATATTGCTCCGGCGTCAAACGGGACTTTAAATCAGACTTCAGCGCATCTTGATCTTTCATAGTTCCCTCCGCATGTGCCTGAATCTCCATGGATAAAACCACAAACACTAACATTAAAAAAGATATGCCTGCATGTTCTAACCTGTTCATATGCCCCTCACGGGTTGAACGTTGTGGTCGCTGGATTTCCTTTTAATATTATACTGCGGGCGTGAATATCAGGGGATATTTTCATCTACAAGCGGGATATCGGGCGACCCACCATGGAACCCACCCACCATGGGAATTTAATTCTGGATCAAATGCCCTGCAACCGGCCAGCGAGCGCGCGGTAAACCTTGTCATCCTTGCGGACACCGATCTTGACGACAAGGACAAGCACCTGATCTTTGACGATACGATATACCACGCGATGATCTTCCACGCGCAGACGCCAGTAACCTTTGTATTCCCCGGTCAGGGGTTTGCCGTAAGCCTCGGGATCAAGGGAAAGCTTCCTGTTCACCGCCTTGAGGATTACCGATTGTTCAAAGGGGGTCAGGACGGAAAGGTCCTCGGTGAGAACCAGCCGGTGCAACTGAACGCGCCAGATCATTTCCTGGCAAGCCCCTGGAGCGCGGTCTCAATATCGATATAATCCGACGGTTTGGCGCCGCCTTCGCGTTCCCGGGCCAGGCGGGCCAGGGCCAGGTCTTCCAGCACATCCAGGCGCTCTTCCATCCGCGCAAAACGCGCCGCATCGATCAGCACGGCATAGGGTTTATGACGCTTTTCAATAATGACCTTGCCCTTACGGCTGGCCGCAAGGATATCGTCCATGCGCGTGCGCATCTCGGAAACCCCCACCAATGTCGTGTTTTCTTTAACGGTTATCATAAGTTTTCACCTCCGCGTAAAGAATACCACTTGACTATTAAATTGTCAACGATATGACAAATGAATCGTCATATACGGGCGGGTCACAGACCCGCCCCTACGCACCATTTGCACATCACACCATGCCGCATCCACATACACCCTTGCGCGTGTACGGGCGGGTCTGTGACCCGCCCACGTGAGCCTTTCCAGCCCACGCCCCATAAAAATTCAATTCTGTATCAAATGCCCCTTGACGGTCAGGCTTTGTTTTTTACTGCGCATCTGGACGGGTAACGCGGGGTCTTCCACAAATGAAACCGCTTTGGCCTTGCCATCCTTCCCCACGCTGAACTTGCCTTTTTCGTGGTTGTAGATGGCCAGGATCTCAGCCGCGCTTAAAGCACGGGTAAAAATGCGAACATCATCTAATTTTCCATTAAACCACTCCCACGTTGAAGTCACAGGATTCAAAACACCTAAAATCAATGGTTGTGTAACAACCGCTGAAAAATCATAACTACTCGCAACCGGAGTCCCGTAAGGCATTGCATTAACGTAAGCATAAACTATGCCACCGCTGCGGGTGATGACAATGTGGTGCCATAAATCCAGATCCAACACCCATTTACCGGGAGATGTGATGACATCTGTAAACCAGTTGCCAATAGAGACACGAAGAAAATCACCATATGTGCTGATAATAATACCTGGTAATCCACTCCCCTTGCTGACAATCCAACACCATGAATGACCGGGTGAATCTGTTCTTGGTCCTAACCAAAAACAAAAAGAAAAATCTCCCGCACCAAAGTTAACACTGGATCCGTTACCCAAATTGACATAATTACTCGTCCCATTAAAACTCAAAGCCCCATTCGCCACCCCAAACCTATCTGTCGTCGCTGTCGCGCCATAAATCGTGCCGTCAACGTGAAAACCACTGCTGTCATGCGCATTCCCGTTCAACTGCCAGTACCCCACGAGCCCGGTCGTGTCAAAGCCAAGCTCGTTAAAATCGGTCGCGGTCAGATCCCCTGATTTGGAAATATCAAGCGCGGCCATGACGGGTGAAACCATCGATAACAAAACCACCAATAACACCGCCAAAAGTAGGGGCGGGTCTAAGACCCGCCCTCTCAAAATATAAATCCCAAACCATGTGGCGTGACGTGCGTGGCGTGGCATGGGATGGGATGGGCATAATCTCATATTGCCTCCAAAACCCCGGGGATTTCCTTGAGCGCAGCCAGGACCTGGGCGGGGGTAATGGCATCAAGCCTGCCGCTGACAATACGGTTCCTGCGGTCAACAACAACCTCCGCCCCCGACGGCGGCAACACGATCCGGGTGAGCGGCCCCAGGGGTTTCCAGCGTTCGGGATTGATCCCGGGCTGGCGGCGCAAGAAGATCGATACGACAGGCACACCCACCGCAGCCGCCACATGCACCGGGCCGGAGTCATTGGAAACCACTGCACGGGCACACCGGAACAGGCTGACAAGACGGGCCAACGTTGTCGTGCCGGTCAAATCCATCACCGGCTGGGCTGTCATGGCCAGGATATCCCGGGCACAGGCCTTAGCCTCCCTGCCACCGACCAAAACGATCTTCAGCCCTGTTCCTGCCAAAAGGTCGATGAGCCGGGCAAAGGATGCCGCCGGCCAACAGCGCGTCGCACAGCTGGCGTCAGCATGGATCAAAAGGAACGGGGCGTCCTGCATTTTTTCCCTGACAAAAGCATCGGCCCACGCTTCGGCAGCGGCGTCACGCGCAAGCTCAAGGGTCAGGTCCGTGCTCACCACCCCAAGCGTGCGTAAAAGATCCAGGCAGTATGCCGCTTCATGCTTTTCCCCCCAATGCCGGCGGTCCTCGACCGGACGCGACAGCATCCAGCCGAACTTCGCATTCTTGTACCCCAGCCGCGCGGGGATACCCGCCAGAACGCACGCCCCGTTGGTCCGGTGCTTGGTGTGAAAGATCACCGCCAGATCGAACTTCCTGCGGCGCAGGGCAGCAATGAAGGCCAGATACCCTCGCCACCCGCGCCCCTTGTCCTCGGTCAGGATCTCGTCAATAAAAGGCAGCCCGTCTAACAGCGGTTTTGTCGACGCATCCAGCCACACAGACACGCGGGCCCGGGGAAACGCCTGCTTGAGCGCGCGGATGGAGGGCACGGTCAAAACCACATCTCCCATGCGGTCAGCACGGACAACAAGAATATTGCGGCATGGCGTCATAAAAACCTCTCCGTGGCGGCGATCACATCCTGCGGGCTTATCTGGGCCATGGAGGCCCCCTGGCGCACCACCGCGCACGCCGAGCTCCACGGCCCGTAATAAAACGGATCCGTCGGCCCAAACAAGGCGACAATGGGTCTGTCCAGATAACTGGCCAGATGCATGATGCCGCTGTCATTGGTCAATGCCAATGCCGCACCCTCGAGGACACCGGCAAGCTCCACCAGCGATGTCTTGCCGCAAAGGTCAAGCACCCCGCCCGGGTTGCCGGTCATAAGCCGCCGGGCCGTGGCGGCATCCTGGCCATCACCCACCAACACCACCGCCTTGCCGCGGCCATGAAAATATTCAATAAGGCGCGCGAACCCAGCCTCACTCCAGCGCTTGCGCTCATCCGCGGCGCCCGGCGCCACCGCCACATAATCCTTGCAGCCGCCCAGATACCCCTCCACAACCTTGCGGTCATCCTGGGAGAGGACGAGCGCACGGCGAGGGTAGGGCGGCTTGAGACCTTCCAGAATAAGACCCAGACGCGTGAGATGTTTGTCCTTCATATGCATCGGGGCTGATGAAAAAGCAGGGCGAGTGACCGTACGTGCGCGCAGCAAAAACGGCAGGGATGAATTGCGCAAGTCGACCACAAGATCGTAACGCGAACGGCGCATCGCCGCCAGCCAGGCCAAGGCCTGCCGCCAGCTCATGTGCTTGTCAAAAGGGATGGTCCGGTCGATATGCGGATTGCTGCAAAAAAAAGACGCGGCTTTCGGGCCGACGATGACCTCAAGCCGGGCACGCGGGAAAAAAGCGCCCAGCGCATCAACGACCGGAAATGTCATGACGACATCGCCGATATTGCTGAGCGACACCAGAAGGATGTGGTCAACCTTTGAGGATCTGGAAAGTTTGAAGAACATCATCCACCGTCAAGGCTTTCATGCACCGGTTATCGGGACACTCCAGGTAATAACAGGGCGCGCGGTTGCATCCCGTATCCCGCGTCAACACCCTGACACGCCCCTGCCCGCAGGGGCCGGTGATCTCCGGACGGGTGGGCCCGAAAAGCGCCACCACATTCGCCCCCACCGCGCTGGCCACATGCACCGGGCCCGAATCCGCGGAAACCACCATATAAGCACGCTTGAAAAGCGCGGCCAATTCCTTGAGGCCCGTGTCCCCTGCCAGCACCAGCGGATCAACACCCGAATCCCTGGCGATGGCGCGCACACGTTCGATATCACAAGGGCCCCCGGGAAGGATCACTTTTAACCCCAGTTCACATGTCAGGCGCGCGGCCAATGCCGCAAATCGCTCGGATGGCCACTGCTTGAGGCCCCAATTTCCGCCGGTATTGAGCACCACAATGCGTTCCTCCCCGGCCAGCCCCCTGGATCGCAAGAGCGACGCCACACGCTCGCAGGCATCGCGGCTCACCTCCAGGCGGCAGGAGCGATCCTTCACCTTCACGCCAAAAACCTCGACCACCTTAAGATAGACATCACGGCGGTGCATGGCATCAACGCCTGTGTCATCAGCCGTATGGGTCAATGGAAAGCCCTTCCCCCCAAACCCGGCACGCACCGGGATCCCGGCAATCCATGCCAGCCATGACCGCGACAAAGACCGCCGGAGAATGAACGCGGCATCAAAATGCCCCCCGCGCAGGGCCAGGCCGGCCCCGATCATGCCTGTCAGCCCCCGGGCCTTCCCCGCCTCGTCATAAACGATCACCTCATCCACATCCGGGCACAGCTCAAGGACATCCTTCACCCGCGGCACCGCCAGCGCCGTGACACGCGCACCCGGATACGCTGTCTTGAGCGCCCGGTAAACCGGGGTTGAAAAAACAACATCACCGATCCAGTTCACGGAAACAACAAGGATATTACGCACGGGCAACCACCGCCTTCCGGTAAACATCCAGGGTCTTTGCCACCATGGTATCGGCGGAGAAATCCGCCATGATCCGCGCACGACCCGCACACCCGAAACGTTGGGCAAGCTCCTTGTCCGCCAGCAATTTTTCCAGTGCGGCGGTGAGCGCGGCGGGGTCTTTAACCGGGACCAGGAAACCGGTCGTCCCGTCGAGTACCGCTTCCACAAGCCCCCCGGCCCGTGAAGCAACAACAGGAATACCGCACGCCGCGGCCTCCATGGCCGAAAGCCCCAGCCCTTCCTGAAGGGAGGGCATGGCGAAGACGTCAAAGACCGGCAGGATCTCCTGCGGCCGTCCCGTGATACGCCAAAAAAGTACGGTTTGTTCAAGGCCGCGGGCCGCCACCATGGCCTTGAGGCGTTCCTCCATCGGCCCTTCGCCCACCAGAAGGCATATGACACCCGGCACACGGCCGCGCAGGGCATCCATGGCTTCAATGAGGTACACATGCCCCTTGACATCCGAGAGGCGCGCCAGCATCCCCACCACCGGGGCGGCAGCATCAAGGCCGAAACTTTCGCGCAGGGTCTTGCGCTCCGGGGGTATGACGGGTTTAAAACACACAGGATCAATGCCATTGGGAACACATGTAACCCGGGCTTCCGGCACATGCAGATCGCGCACCAGATGGTCGGCCACAGGACGGCTGATGGCAATCGCCCGGCGCCCCCACAGCGGGAAAAGAAGGCGCGAGAGGCGCGGCTTGAAAAAACCATGACAGGTGGAGACATACGGCCGGCCCGTCATGCCGGCACAGGCGGCAGACACCACCTGCGTGACCCGGGTATTGGCGTGCAGGATATCAACGCCCTGCCGACGCACCAGACGAGAAACCCGGCGCACTGCCGACAGCAACGCTGGATGGGCTTCACATTTAACCGCCAGGGCAGGAACGGCCAGATGGCGGATACCCAGGCTCTCGGCTTGCGCCACGCACCCGCCGCCGGAGGAGGCAATGAAGACCTCATGCCCGCGGTCGACATAGCCTTTCCCCAGCGTCAGAAGACAGGTCGTAATGCCGCCGGCGTTGAAATGGTTGGCCAAAAGAAGTATTTTCATGGCCGCGCCGCAACAGGCTGTTTGAGGATTTTCCTGATCTCCAGATAAACCTCGTACGCTGTAATATCTTTAAGGCATGCCTGGACCCCCCAACGGCATTGAGGCAGATAACAGGGGCGGCAATCCATTTCCCGGGTCATCACACAGACCTTGCCCGGCGGAACATGCCGCTGGGGGCTCGTGGGGCCGAAGAGCGCGATGGCCGGCACCTTCATGGCAGAGGCCACATGGAGCGGCGCCGAATCGGGCGTGACAAATACCCGGCAACGCGCAATAAGGGCGGCCAGCTGGAGGATATTTGTTTTGCCGACGATCATCCCCGGCTTGGACCTGGCCTTGGTCATCAGCGCCCGGGCGACAGGACGGTCCTTTTCCATGCCCGTGATGATGACACGGATCCCGTCGGCGGCCAGCCGGTCACAAAGCTCGGCCATGGACGCCACCGGCCAGTTCTTCGAGGGCCAGCGCTGCGAGGCGGCAAGATTGATGCCGACAATGGTGTGATCTTTCTCGTCGATCCACTGCCCGTGCAGGAGTTCGCGCGCAAAGTCCTGATCGTCGCGGCGCGGCCACATTTCCAGACGAAAGCCCTCATCATAAGCGATCCCCAGCTTTTCCAGGATCCGGAACTGATGCGGAACTGGCGCCAGCCCCGGCTGGTCGTCCTTGATCCCGTCGGTCAGAAGGAGGCCCAGCTTCCCGTTACGGTAGCCATAACTCGAACGCGGCAGGCACAAGGCCGCCAACAGATGGCTGCGGGCATTGTTCTGAAGATCGATCACCTTGTCAAAATGATATTTACGCAGCTGCATCAGCGCACGTCCAAGGCCGCGTACGCCCCTGTCCTTGCCCTTGTGGTCATACACGACAACATCATCCACATAAGGACACCCGTGCATGAGCGGCGCGCCGGAAGGGCCCGTCAGACAGGTGATACGCGCCTGCGGAAAACGTTCGCGCAGGGCCCTGAAGGCCGGGCTCGACAGGATAACGTCACCCACGGCCCCCAGCTTGATGACAAGGATATTCGTAGACCGGCGGGCCTCCTCGTAGACCGCGATGGTCTTCACGGCCATCTGCTCCAGGGTGTATTTCTCCTCCACAGCCTGGCGGGCCGCAACAGCCAAGCCATCGGCGAATTTGCGGTCATTGACCAGGCGCATGACCGCGGCGGCGATCCCCTCAGCGTCTTTGGGAAGCACAAGGAGCCCTGTGCGTTCATGGGCAACAATATCCACCACCCCGCCCACCTTGGTGGCCACAACAGGCACGCCTACCGCCTGGGCCTCGATGAGGACACGGCCAAACGCCTCCTGTGTCACTGTGGAAAGGACAAGGATATCTGTATCATTTAAGAGCTGGGGAATATCGCTGCGGTTGCCTAAAAACTCCACATTCCCCGCGATCCCCAGGCGCCGCGTGAGCAGCATCAGGCTGTCCTTGTAATCCTGTTTCCCCGGCGGCGCATCGCCGATGACGTGCACCTGCACAAAGGGCATCAGACGTATGACCCTGGCCATCCCCTGGAGGAACCAGGGATGCCCTTTAAGGGGGGTGATGCGCCCGATCATAGAGACCACGACCGCAGAACGGCCGGCGGGGCGTTCCCTGAATTTGAATTTCTCAAGGTCAACGCTGCGCGGGATCAGCCGTATATTGTCCGGATGCACGCCAAAATGGTCGATCATATGCCGCCCGACCACTTCGCTGATAACAATGACCCTTTTCCCCCAGCCCATGATGCGGCTGAGCATGTTCTGGGAATAATACCCGTGGCATGTCGTGACAAATTCCGCATCCGTCTTGCGGGCGGCCCACCAGGCGATCCATGCCGGAACCCGCGAACGCGCATGCACAATGTCGACTTTCTCATCGTGAATGATCCGGCGGAGGGCCTTCATGCAGTGCCAGGCCACAACAAAATTCTTGCGATGGACCGGCAGGACATAATGCCTGATGCCCAGGGCTTCAAGCTGGGCCACCATGGCACCTCCATTGGAAACGACAAGCGCGTCATGCCCATGATTTTTCAAATAAACGGCAAGGTCGACTGTGCCGCGTTCCACACCGCCGACATTCAATTCAGGAAGTACCTGCAGGATCTTCACCGTATCAGCCTCCGCATCGCATCCTTGAGGAGCGTGCTGTCATGGATGGGTTTTGTCACGATCTTGTTCCTCAGGACGGTGTCAATGGCCGCCGCGACACCGGAAGGCGCGGCAAAAATAATGTGCCCCTGTTCCGCCAGCCTGGCACAAAAACGGGCGTACTTCCCGTCGCGGGATGCTCCGACAGAGAAAACGACAGTCTTCTTCCCCGACGTCGAAGCTTCCGAGATCATGGAGATGCTCTCCCCCGACACCACGACCAGATCCGCCAGCCCCAGCATCCCGCCCACGGCCTCGGGGACATTGGCCTTGTTGGCGATGATCAACAGAGCTGTCCGGGCATAATCCTTAAACGCACGGATGACCGCCTGTTCGACGAGCGGTGGTGTCCGGCGGGATGTTGTCACAAGGACGTCAAAACCAAACTCCTCGGCTGCGGACTTCAGCTGATGCAAAACGATCTTCATGTCATGTTCGGACATGACCACACCTTTGGTGTTGCCGCCGATCAGGACCGCGATCTTGGGACGGACATTCTGGCGCAAATGCTGGTAGCGCAAGGTCAGCGCTTTGATGTTGTCCTCCAGATACGCCTTGTCCATCAGGTTGGGCGCGCCTTTGGTCACGACCACATTCAACGCCGGCGTACCGCCCTGCAGGTCATGCTGCGGCAAGACCACCAGGCTGAAGGCTTTGAGGGGAACTATCCCCGGGCGAAGGATCGCGACCGAACGCGCGCCATTATCGCGGGCAACCCATGCGTTCACCGCGGCGTTACGCGTACCGCTGGAGATCACCACATCCGGACGGATCCTCGAAAGCGCGCGTGCGGTTGACGGCGTCACGTAACGCTCCAGCGCCCCCAGCCAGCGGCCGCCGTATACAAACGCCCAGGGAAAAAGTTTCGCCATGCCCTGGTTTCGAAAACCGACCGTAACCGTTTCGGTAAAAACCATCAATCCTTTTTCAAACGCCGCCTCGGCGTACGCCCTGGCCGCTGCCTGGGACTGCCGTAAATGGCCCACACGCCCGTCATCGAGGATGAGCACCGTAGCACTTTTGTCGTATTTCCAGGTCTTGTAAAACCATACATATTCCTGCGGATTCTCACTCACCCACACCTCATACTGATGCATCATCCGGCGCAGGTTCTCCTGAATATCGTTATCGGTATTTCCGGTCGACTTCAATTCAAAGGGCACGGCCGTAAGGTGATGGCGTCCGCCGCCCGTCCGGTGGATATTGACCAAAATCACCGGCACATCATATTTCAACGCAATCCGGACCGCACCTGTGGACATGGCAGCCTGCCGCCCGAAGAACGGGACCATTACCCCGTCGGAACCGCCCTGGTCGGCCACCAGCGTCACGATCTCGTTTTTAAAAAGCCGGCGGATGATCTCGCGTCCGCCGATTCCCGGATGGATGATGCGGCAGCCGCCGCTCCGGCGCAAGCTGTTGATAAATTCCGCGACCTTGTTGATATTGTTGAGCTCATTGGCCACCATGTTATAGGGATAACCGGCCATGCTCCCCACCATATTGGAAAGCTCCCAGTTACCGGCATGGATGGATAGAAAAATACAGCCCTTGCCTTTTTTCATGGCCGCATCCACATGCTCACGCCCCTTGACATCGACACAGGACGCGTAGCCATGACGCGCGATGAGCGGGAGCCGCGCCAGCTCAATGATGCTTTGCCCGTAACAGCGGTAAAACCCACGCATGATCGCCCGGCGTTCAGCCAAAGAATGTGTCCTGCCAAACGCCGTTTTCAAATGCGCCATGACCAGCCGGCGCTGGCGCGGCCCAGCCGCCCGGGCCATATCCCCGATGCGCCGCCCCAGAAACAGGGCCGCACCAGGAGGCAAGGCACAGACAAACGCCGAAAATACTTTAAGGATGCCCGAAGCGAGCGAGCCTTGAAAGGAGTTCATCTTCCCCATAAGTCACCTTGATCTCGATCTCCAGGACAAGAAGGCTTATCCCCTGAAAAGCCTCCTCAAAATGCCTGATTTTAACAGCATCCTTGTGTGTTGTAACGACCTTGTTCAGTTTTTTTGAACGACAAAATCCGGCGATCCTGGCGATATCACCCCGCGTATACCCGTGATGGTCGTCAAAAGTGAACAGCCCCTCGACACGCGCGCCCTCGCGCGCCAAAAGCGCCTTGAAAGAACCCGGCGACCCCAGGGCACATACAGCCGCGACCCTGTCCTGGATCAGCGCCAGGCCGCGGTGACGGGTCCCGGCGAAAACGTCCATGACCCCGACAGGAACATGCACCGTCTCCACCACCGCAGAGGCGGGATTGAGCTTTTTTAACACGTCCCGGATGGCGGCAACATGCGCCCGGCCCAGATCGGTCTTGGTCAGGATAACAAGATCCGCCCGCGCCAGAGCGCTCATAGGCTCACGCAACAGGCCCCGCGGCAGCACATGGCCGTTGCCAAAAGGGTTGGACGCATCAATGGCCACGATATCCAGATCCCTTTTCAGACGCCAGTGCTGGAATCCGTCATCAAGGATGAACACATCAGGGGCCAGACGCGCCTCAGCTTCTTTCACCGCTGCGGCACGATCGGGATTGACCAGGACCGCAACCCCGGGCAGGCATTCGGCCATCATATCCGCCTCATCACTGCGCATACCCGTGCCCGCCATATAGCCGCGTGTCAGGATCACCGGCCGCAGGCCGCGCCCACGCAAAAGTTCTGCCAGAAAAATAACAAGAGGGGTTTTCCCGACACCTCCGGCCGTGATATTCCCGACACTGATAACAGGTTTTCCGGCCCGCAGGGAACGCAGCACCCCCATCTTATACAAAAGGCGCAACACGCTCACCCCGGCGGCATAGGCACACGACAACACCCACAGCAGCGGCCAGACACCCTGCGCGCAAAAGCCGCGGTCTTCCCCGGTAATCACACGCCTGAGAAAACCTTTCACGCCCACCTCCTGAATGCCAGCCCCGCGATCATGTCCACGGTCCGTTGCGCCGCACCCCGGTTCTGATCCACGACCACACGCGCCCGCGCCGACAAGCCGGCGGCCTTATCCGGATGTGTCAGGATATCTTCCACAGCCCCGCAAAGACCGCGGGCCTGACCAAGTTCGACCACAGCGCCTGCCATCCGAAAGAGCCGGATGACATCGCGGAAATTCTCCATGAAAGGCCCCACGATCACAGGCTTGCCGCAGGCCGCCGGTTCAATGGGATTTTGTCCTCCCCGGCGGGGAAGGCCCAGGCTCTTGCCCATGAAAACCACATCCGCCACCCTGTAGAGCTGCATCAAATGACCAATGGCATCGATGACAAGCACGTCATCCGCCCCCAGCGTCCGCCCTTCCAGGCGCGTCAGCAGGACAGGAAGATGCCCTTGCGCCTTCACCACCCGGCACACCCCTGCGGCTCGTTGGGGATGACGCGGCGCCAGGACCAGACGAAGGCGCGGGAACCTGGCCCTTAACGCGGTAAAAGCATCGAGGATGACCGCCTCTTCTCCCGGATGGGTGCTTGCCCCCACCCAGACCGTATCATGGGACCCAACGCCAAACGCCCTGCGGGATGCGGGCATGTCAAACCCGGGTAATGGCGATGCCACATCAAATTTCACATTGCCAACAACTTTAACACGATCCTGCCCAGCCCCCAGGGCGATGAACCGCTCGGCATCCAGGGCGCTCTGGGCACACACAAGCGCAACCATGCGCAGCATCGGCCTGATCCAAAGACGCGCCGCCCGGTAACGCGGATACGCCTTGTCGGAAATCCTCGCATTGATGATCACCACGGGAACAGCGGCCTGCGCAAGGCTTTCAAAAAGATGCGGCCAGAGCTCGGTTTCGACAGCCACATAAACGAGCGGACGGATGACCGCCACATAGCGGCGCACCACCCGGCTTAAATCAAGCGGCGCCCAGATCACGGTCACACCGACAGGATATTTGCTCCGCGCAAAAGCATGCCCGGCTTTGGTGGTGACCGAAAGCACGACGCGTCCGTCGGGATAACGGGAACGCAGCCCCCTGACGACCTCTTCGACCGCACCCACCTCTCCGACACTCACGGCATGGACCCATATATTCTTTCCTGCCGCAAGGTCCTGCACCAGTGATGCGGGCAAAAAGCCGAAGCGCGCGGCGAACCCCTTGTGCCAGCGTCCACGCAGGACCAGCACCGGAAAATAAAACATGAAATAAAGAAGATAAAGGATATCAAGTATCATGATGCCCTTGGGTGCGCCTTGGCATACACATGCCGAAGCCGATCCGTAGTCAGATGGGTGTAGATCTGTGTCGTCGACAGATTGACATGCCCGAGGAGTTCCTGGACACAGCGCAGGTCCGCCCCGTGGTCCAGCATATGTGTGGCAAACGAATGCCTGAGCATGTGCGGGTGAACCTTCTGGGCCATCGCCTGGCTGGCAATATGCTTGTTGATGATATTGCGCACACTGCGCGCGCTGAGGCGGCCTGCGGACTTGTTAAGAAACACAGCCCCGGCGCCAGGAGGCTGTGTCTTTAGATAGGCCTGGATCGCCGTGCTGGCCTTTTCCCCGATGGGCACCAGGCGCTCTTTCTTGCCTTTACCGGCGACCTTGATGACATTGCTGATCAGATCAACATCAGGCACGCTCATCCCCACCAGTTCGCTCACCCGGATCCCGGCCGAATACAGCGTCTCGAAGATTGCCTTGTCGCGCAAATCGCTTGGCTTGTTCTGCGATGGGGCCTCCATCAGGCGCACCGCGTCCTGTTCCGTCAGAAAATGCGGCAGGGTCTTGTCGAGTTTGGGCGTCTGCAGGAGCGCCGCCGGATTCTTGGCCACGACCCCCTCGCGCTGGAGATATTTGAAAAAGGATCGCAGGGCCGAAAGCTTGCGCGCCACACTGCGGGGCCTCAGATTCTTGGCACGCAGATGCGCCAGAAAACGGCGCAGCGCCGGATAATCCACCGCTTTGACATCGTCGTTGCCGAAAAAAACGAAAAACTCCCCCAGATCAAGCCCGTAATTAAGCAGGGTATGCTCCGAGTAATTCTTCTCGACGGACAACTTATTGAGGAACGCCGCGACATAAGTGTTCATCATATTAATTATAATATAACTGATATTAGAATTAAGAAATGGAAAAGAATTGAAAATTTACGCGGCGTAAAGATTCGGTAAAGACGTCCGTCACACGACAGAGCAAAGGACGTTCCGGAAGGATTTGGTGAGCGGATAAACGAATACATCTTTGACGGGAAGCGAGCTTTCATGTTGCCGATCACGCTT